>Ga0209467_1000273_pt1 | contig 87773 bp, 67 predicted proteins | sample Higcelwee11metaG_FD_187175 | JGI IMG/M metagenome (GOLD analysis project Ga0209467, IMG submission 187175) | Freshwater pond sediment microbial communities from the University of Edinburgh, under environmental carbon perturbations - High... | ecosystem: Environmental > Aquatic > Freshwater >...
ATTCGTCGGGCATACATTTACGCAGGTAGAACATGAAAAGCAATCCGGAATAACTTTGTCCTGCTTCAGGATCGCATCCATTACATTCGACGGGCATGCTTTTGAACATTTTCCGCACGAAATACAAGTCGTGTAATTGACTTTTATCTTATAAACGCTCAACTTTTCAAACATCCATCCTGCAAGTCCGAACGGGCAGAATAAATGGCACCACGGCCTGTATATGAAAAAGCTCAGTATCAGTATTGCTGATATAAATATCCAGCCTGCCAGAATAACTGCATCAGGCTTATAAATTTTAAAAGGATCTACCGGTTCGACTATATCATACGACCAGGCTATAGCAAATACTGTCATCGCGATCAGAAAAATTATCCTGACCGAATTAGTCAGTGCGAATGAAGGTTTAAACTGTTTGATAATTCCCTGAGAGTCATCGCCCGTTCTATTGAACCTGAATATCAGGTCCTGAAGTGTCCCGATCTGACACCCCCATGAACAGATGAATTTATTAGCTATGATCACAAGCAGAATAAATACTGTGAAAGCTATCATTCTCGGCGGGAATATTACACCTTTTAAGCTGAATAATACAATTGCATCCTTCACGGTTCCCATCGGACTCGGATCCGAGCTTAGGATCACTCCGAATACCGTCAGAGATAAAAAATAGAGTATTTTTTTTAACCTCGGACTTACTTTCTTCTTTATTGTCAGGATCAAAACCGTAATTAAGAAAATTATCCACAAAGCGAACTTGATCAATATTTTTATCCAGTTCTTAGAGCTCTCCTCTGAATAAATAGCCAGTTCCTGATTGACATAAACTTTTATATCTTCAATATTCAAGTTGTACTCAGCCACCTGTTTTGATAATTCACTCTTGTCTTTAAGCTGAAAAGCATTCTTAATAACTGCATCGGGCAGTTTATTTGTTTCTTTAAACTCATTCAAAGTCATTTCACCGGAAATAATTATATTTTCATTTATCTCAATTTTTTCAGCTTTGTCACTCCAGAGACTGACAGAAAGTACTGAGCCTGAGATTATAAACGATAACAGGATTATAAATGGGATTAATATCTTCAACAATTTCATTATGTTATCCTTTCCTTAAAACTCCATTCCGACCTGATCCATTAAAAATGCCATCTTATCGGCGCTCTGACCTGCGAGAATTGACAGCTGAGTTCCTCCGCCGTGACCGGACGACTGCTGAACCTGCAGCAGAATAGGATCATCAGACGCGTTGGTATCCCTCAACGCCGCTACAAATTTTCGCGCATGATACGGATCAACCCGCGCATCATTTATGCCCGCAGTAACGATGATCGCAGGATATTTCGTTCCCGGCCTGGTATTCTGATAAGGTGAATATTTTAAAATATATCTGAATTGTTCTTCTATTTCCGCGCTTCCGTATTCCTCTTTCCATATATTCGCCAGCATAGACTTGTGGTATCTTATCATATCAAGAAGAGGAACACCGCAATAAAGAGCTTTCATAAGATCAGGCCTCTGCGTGATCATAGCGCCGATAAGAAGTCCTCCATTGCTTCCGCCGGTCATCACAAGCTTGTCCCGGCAGGTGTAACCGTTGGCGATCATCCATTCTGCGGCGGCTATGTAATCGTCAAAAACATTCTGTTTCTTTTCGAACATTCCGGCTTTGTGCCATTCTTCACCGTATTCTCCCCCGCCGCGCAGGTTGGGAACAGCCACAATTCCACCGGCTTCCAGCCAGATCGCGTAGGCTGAACTGAAAGACGGCGTGATCGAGATATTAAATCCGCCATAAGCGTACATAAAGCACGGAGTATTTTTATCCGGCTTTGACCCTATTTTCTTTATTATGAACATAGAAACTTTTGTTCCGTCTTTAGAGCTATACCACACCTGTTCAGTTTCGTAATCAAAAAATCTAAATTCAATTCCAGCCATAAAGAACTGTTTTGCCCGTCCTCCTTCCGCATCGTATTTGTAGATGCTCGATGGTAAAGTGAATGAGGAAAACCACAACCAGACATCAGAATTTTTCTGTCTTCCCCATATACCTGCCGATCCGACATCGGGCAGACATACATCTTTTATATAATTTCCGTTTATGTCATATATCTGAATAAGGGAGCAGGCATTCTTCAGGTAAGTAACATAAAGCTGACCGTTAATGATCTTGAATCCTTCAAGATTACATTCCTTTTCAGTGATTATTTCCTTCCACTTACTCTGTTCATAACCGCTTATAGCATCAGCTACATATACTTTTCTGTTCGGGGCGTCCTTATTCGTACAAATAAAAATTTTATCACCGAAGAATTCAGCTTGATATTCAGCATCGAAATCGCCGGTCAGCGTTTTAAACTCGGTTTCGTGAAGCTCTTTAAAGTAGATACTGTTCTTATAGAACTGTCCTTTATGAAGCAGTAAATATTTTCCGTCTTCAGTTACCTGAACCGAATACCAGTTCTCTTTAACTTTATCATCATAGTACAGCTTTTTGTCTTCGGTTTTATCCGTGCCTAATTTATGATAGTAAACAGCCGGCCAGTAAAATTCCTCGCCATCAGGCACTTCTCCCTTAAGAGGTTTACAGGAATAGTAAAATCCGCTTCCGTCAGGCATCCAGTCATTAATGTACTGCATCCATCCGCAAACCGAATCGGAAAGAACTTTTCTGCTTTCGATCTCCATCACTTTCAGCACGGGGTCTTCATTTCCGCCCTTTGATACGCCGTAAACCAGATATTTACCATCTCTTGATGCGGTATAGTAGTGCAGGGTCTCATCCTGAGGCCATTTATTCGGATTAAGCAGCTCTTCAAGCTCAGAGCTTTCGTTTTTAGTATATAGAACCCATTTCTCATCATCAGCGCTTTTTTTATACTGTAATATCCTTTCGCCGATGAGAACTTTTTCCGGAATGCTCATTTCATCTATCTTCAAAAATTTAATGAGCCGGTCTTTAATTTTATTTCTGTAGGGAATTTTAGATATATAGCTGTCTGTAAAATCGTTCTGAGCCTTGTCCCATGCGGTCACTTGGGGATCGCTGCTGTCTTCAAGCCAGCGGTACCTGTCTATTAATTCTACACCGTGGATAGTCTCCACAACCTCTACTTTTTTCGTTTCGGGATAATCGAATTTCATTACTTACTCCGTATTTAACAACTTTATTTTTTCTAATTTCCAGTACAGCATGAAAGGGACGGGGATTATTTCATCGCCCTGATAGCCGTATCTTTTAAGATCTTCTTTGAGAACGAAACCATGTTTCTCGGTGCTTATCTCCTTTACTTCATATCCATACTTTTTGAGCAGGCTGAGAAATGATTCAAAAACACCGCCTTCAAGAATAACTTTTCGCATCAATTTATAGTCGAGTTCGCGGCCCTTTGCTTTAATATGATCTGACCATTGTTTCGAATCTATGAAAGTCCTGATATATTTAGGCATAATATCATCGAATTCAAGCGGATAGCCTATAGAAACCGATCTGAGGTCCAAGGCAATTTTACCTACAGATTTACCGAAAAGAGTATCAAGTATTGTCATTTCCTTTTCAAACCCGTCCGTATTTTTACTTCTGGAATAATTCAGATAAGTGAACAGGCTGTCTCCGAACCCTTTGCTGAACCTTAAAACTCTGTATGAAACCGAATCGATATCATATTTCAAGGAATATTCCCGGTCGTTATCAGTCACAGTTATTTGTGAATTCAGCGAAATGCACAGTATTATTGTTATTAAGACTAAAATGCATCTCATAAATATTCTCCGATTGGCTTTACTTTTTAAATCCTAATAGTTCCTCTACAGTTCCAGTCCTGTTCATTTGTTCAAGTTTTTCTTGAGTTTTCTTGACCCTGCCTGCCCAGTATTTATCGCCTGTGATCCTGAACAGCTCTTTTTCAATACGCTGCACGAAAGGATAAGATTTCATCTTGAGCGCGAATTTTTTAGCTTTGATAAGCAGCTCAGGATCTTTTCTGAAAACTCCCAATGCGTAATAGCATTTATTCATAATTCCGAAGTTTGCGTTCAGCTTTGTTATTTTATCGAGCTTATCCTTAACTCCGGTCTCGTCAGATTTGTTCCCGGTGAGAAGGCCGAGAATTTCGATATGCGCTTCATTTACGAATCTGGTGCCTGCCCTCTGCTGATATTTGTTCCAGCTTATAATTTTTTTCCGCAGTTTTTTCATTTCCTCTTTATCGTCGGAAACCAGAGCGTTGTATATCATGATGCTCGCCATTTCCCAGTAGCATTTGGCCGTACCGAATTTGGCATAATTCTTCGCATATTTATAAGCCCGTTTCAAGTCTTTCTCATTCCTGCCTGCAAATAAAAATCTGGCAGTATAAGCACCTGATTTTATATCTCCGACCTCTGATGCAATTACTTCGCCGGATATTTTTGATGAAAGATCATAAGCACCGTAGTGCATAGCTATGATCGCTATTCTTGATTTTGTATAAGGTATTTCGACCGGATGATTTATGGCTAATCCGTAATAAAGCCCTTCCATATACGCTCTCTCTGCTTTTTTGATAAATCCCGATGACATGTAAAAACCTGCAAGATTAGTTGTGATCAGAGGCAGATCCGAGTCTTTCTGGTTATCGTTTAGATATTTCTGAGCTTTGACAGAATATTTTAAAGCTTTTCTGATATCCTCACTGTCGAAATTCTCATAAGCAAGGTTCGAATGAAGTATAGCGAGATCGTTAAAGAGCACGAATACATCATCAGCGTTATTCATATTTAATTTCTCAACAATATCAAGACATCTTTTAGATTCAGCCAGATCATCTCTGTGCATAGCTATTGTGTTCTTTAAAAAATAGTAATCGATCTTTATTCCGTCTTCCATACTGTCAACCGATCGGTCCAGAAATTTCATAGCTTTCTTTTCAATATTTGTATCTCCGGTTATAAAAAAAGCATACCAAACAAGATCAAAATAGAAAGCGGTCTTTTCATTGCCGGTAAAGCTGTTCATGATGTTTTTTAATATTAGAGAGGCTTCTCCATGAGGCATAGAATAAGCGCATGTTTTTACTTTGATCCAATTATAATATTTGTCCTCTCCCTTCAGTTTTCTGTAAACTTCAAGCAGTTCCACAGGCTCTTTGAACTGAATTGAATTTATAACTCTGGCAAGGTCAAGTATAATCCTCTCTTTACCGTGCCAGTTTTTAACTTTCAGAGCTATTTGTTCGATCAGCTTTGTAACTTCAGAACCGATATTTACATGTCCTATCTCGGAAAGTATCTCAAAAAAATCCAAAGCTTTATCAAAATTTCCATGTTTTAATATGAATTCAAAAGATCTGAAAAATATATTCCTTAGAATATCCCTCTCAGATCGTTTTTTGTAGATCTGAGCGAGTTTTAATGCGATCTCAAGCGATCTTTCATCATCCGCCAGAAAGAACATTATCATCGCTTTATAAAGCTTCTTCAGGTCTTTTGTTTTCGACTTTAAAATTGATTCAGCTATTCTTATCCTGAAAAAGTCTATTTTCTTCTTTAGAAGTCTTTCATAAATAATCTCGCGTATGATCGTGTTAGAGAATTCAATCTCATCCCCTGAAAGCGATTTACGCACAAGACCCTCGTTTTCGGCCTTCAGAATTATCTCTCTGATGATATTCTGCTTTACATTTATGACTTCTTTTAGTATTCCGTGATCGAATATATCTCCGTAAACCGAACCCCCGTCAACGAACTCAGGTCCTTTCCCCGGTATTCCATTAAGTTTAAGTAGTATTACTTCCTGCAGCGAATAAGGCACTTCGCCTGTTTTTTCAATGTCTTTTGTAATATAAGGAAGAATTCCGGTCACGAAAAGCGGATTGCCGCCGGTTGTCTTCTGAAGCTCTTTACTTATTTTTAGAGATATGTCAATCCCCGAAGCTATTTTTGTTATTGACTGAATATCTTTAGCATCGAACGGCTTTATGTCAATTATAAGTGACTCATAGTATGCAAGAGGAGTTATTTTGATCTTGTCTCTGCCTATAGTAGCAGCTATGAAATTAACGAAAGGGTTTCCTTCATTTATCATTCTGTGGAACATGAACAGACTTTTTTCATCCGCGAAATGAAGATCGTCAATATAGATCAGAGTAGGTTCGGAAATTGCCTTGAACTTCTGAAATATTTCTGCCGGCGATGATTTTTCGGATCCGAATTCACCTTTGAAAAGATAATTTTCGGCTTCTTCTCCGTAGGTTCCTTTGAACCTGATAAGTTTTTTGTAGCCGAGCGACTGGATTATCTGCTCTGCAAGAACTGATTTACCCATTCCGGAAGACCCGTTCAGGAGCACGAAAGATCTCCTGTCACCTTTAAAAAAATCAAGAACAGACTTTATTTCTTCCGCCCTTCCCACAAACACATTTCTTTTGTCCCTGACCAACCCTGTTATCTCAAATACTTCCCTCTCTCCAACTCCTTTGAATTCTCTTTTTCCGGCAGAAATGCTTTTAAGCATAGTCTTAGATGCAGCGGCGAACGAGCTGTCCGCGCATATTTTATACGGCTCTGCTTTAGTTGCGATCCTGGCGGCAAGATTAACATTTGATCCGAGAAAAGTGAACTCCCATCTTTTCTCATTACCGATTATCCCGCAGTAACCGCGCTGAAGAGTTCCTCCGATCTGAACCGGGATATTCATCGTTTGAGCTTTTTTAGAGAATCCTGAAAGAAGTTCGTACATTTTTACAGGGGCATCGGTAGAATAAACAGGTGAGCCTGATGACATAAGGATCATCCAGCCTTTGTCAAGGTATTCGATCTTATTTATATAAACCGATCCTGTTTTAGCTTCCTCTGCAAGTTCGCTTAAAAGAGGTTTTATCTCTTCCGCAGAATATTTTTCATCTATATGAATGAAAAATATCGGTACTGCCCTTAATTCGCCTCTGAAGCTGCTTTTATATATATCGTAGATCTCCTGCGGGAACGGGTCGTTCTTAATAATTTCTTTTTTCAGCTTATGAGGTGCGTAACAGAAGCATGAAGTGTTATCTGAATTGATCACAACAGGTACATAAGGTTTATCGAACATCTCGATCTTGATGGAGAGATTTCTGTCTATCGTCTGTTCTTTGATTATCCTGTCTGACATTTTCTTAACGGCGCTGACTTTTTCTTTCTCTACTGCGACGAACAGTGCGTCACCCGCAAATGAAATTACATCTCCACCTGCGGCATACACCGAATCTATTATAGGGTTGAATACAATATTTATCAGATCACCGATCTTTTCGGCACCATAAGAGCTCTCGCTTATGAATTTATCGCAGAGCGGGGTGAATCCCGAAATGTCAAGGAACATGAACTGTTTGTTTTTATAATATTCAGGCTCGTTTATATATTTCGGCAGCGAACTTTCTTTCATATTCATTATAAACCTCCGCAAAAATAATTATCAGTTTAAAATAAAAAGAAACTTGATCAAAAACAAATATTAAAATGAATAATATTTAAAAAGTCTGTTTTCAAATGAATTGCGGAATTTAATATTAATAGCTATATTCTTTGAGAATTAAATCAGGTATAAAAGGTTAAAATGGCAGTTAAAAGAGATCTGACGCAGGGCTCCGTAGGAAAGAACATCACAGCACAGGCGCTGGGAATGATGGTCGGTATGCTTAGCATGGTCGGATACAATCTTGTGGATACTTTTTTTGTCGGAAAACTAGGTACAGCACAGCTGGCCGCTATGAGCTTTACATTTCCGGTGACAATGGCTGCCAACAGCATCGCTTTAGGCCTCGGCGTCGGTGCGGCAGCGGTCATTTCAAGAGCTATCGGCAGTAAAAATCATGATGAAGTAAAGAGACTTACTACCAACAGCCTTATCTTAGGCATCCTTGTCGTGATCGTTCTGATGGCAGTGGGTTTTTCAACTATGGATCTGGTATTCACCTCTCTCGGCGCAAAGGGGGAAATACTTGTTTATATAAAAGAATATATGACCATATGGTACTGGGGAATGCCTTTCGTGGTAATTCCAATGATAGGAAGCAACGCGATAAGAGCAGCCGGGAATACACTGCTGCCGAGCATGGTTATGATGGGTTCCATGCTTATTAACGCAGTACTTGATCCTTTAATGATATTTGGAATAGGGTTTTTCCCGAGAATGGAACTTGAGGGAGCCGCTTTAGCTACAGTCATAGCAAGGATGACGACATTTATTGCTTCATTATATTTGTTAAACTATAAATTCCACATGCTTGCACTTGTTAAACCAAAACTGTCCGAGCTGTACAATTCCTGGAAAAGAGTATTATTTATAGGTTTCCCCGCTATTCTGAATCAGTTCATACCTCAGATCTCTATGGGTGTTGCTACAAGAATAATTGCCGATTATGGAAAGGAAGCAGTCGCCGGATTCGGAGTAGCTACAAGGATCGAAATGATAGCCGTGGGTCCGCTGATATCATTCGCCAATACTATGATCGCTTACACAGGTCAAAATCTCGGAGCTAAAAGGATAGACAGGATAGAAGACGGTATAAAATTCGTCAACAAAATATCACTTTTGATAGGTGTATTAATGTTCGTTATTTTCGCACTTTTCGGCAGACAGGCTTCGATCGTATTTAACGATGATCCCACAGTAGTCAGCGTTTCTTTTATGTATCTTGTTGTCGTATCGGCAAGCTACGGAATGATGGGCATGAGCATGTGCGCTTCAGCCACTTTCAGCGCTCTCCACAAACCTTACAGTTCTATCTTGGTAAACATAATCAGAATGATCGTGATCTTTATTCCGCTGCTTTTAACAGGCAACTATTTTTACGGACTGCCCGGGATAGTCGTTAGCATAGGACTTTCAATAGTTCTGGGATCGATTTTATCAATATACTGGCTAAAAAACACGATAGCTAAATTTAAATCGCATCCTGATTTCAGCAATCAGGAACAGGTACCTGTTGAAGAAATAACCTAGTAATTACTTGATCAAAAGCATTTTTCTCGTCAGCTTCTTATCGCCTGTTTGTAGCGTATAAAAATATATCCCGCTGTTCAGTTTGTCACCATTAAATTGCTTTGAGTGTTTTCCGGCAGAAAGCTTTTCGTTTATCAGTTTTCTGACAAGCTGTCCGTTCGAATTATATACTGACAGCTTCACATCCTGCGCGGATGGAATTGAAAAAGTAATTTTTGTCTCAGGATTGAACGGATTGGGATAGTTTTGAGATAAAGTAATAACTTTGGGGACATTTGTTTCCGACTCTAAACCTACAGGCACTCCGATTATATAAGGATAGCCGCTGTTTGTTGTTCCGTCCATATCCCATATGTTAGTATAGTCCCAACCTGCATCTGTGAATGTAGAAAGAGTTTTCATTTCAAATGTAGTTTTGCCTTCTCCCCCTCCACTTAAAGTTTGACCTGATATTTCAATATCCCAGAAACTATTATTTACAGAAGAGCCTGCATCTGCACCTACCAGCCCACCGAAATAATCATTGCCTGATACAATTCTAGCACTAAAGCAATCATTAAGTAAAGATGAAGTATTATATCCAATCAAACCCCCTGTATAGTAATTACCAATAATTTGTCCGACGCTATAGCAGTTGGTTACTTCGGAATTACTGTTATAGCCTATTAATCCTCCAGAGTAATTATTGCCTTTGATAAAACCTTCTGAAAAACATTTGTTAACAGTTGATTCTTCATTATAACCTATTAATCCACCGATAAATTCATAATCTATATTGGTAAGAACATTTATTGTACTTATAGAACAGCAATTTTCTATGATTGATATTTTGCTGTAGCCAGTAATACCTCCACAGTAATTCCCGCGAGGATATAAGTAGCAATCTGAATAACAATTAATTATGTTTGAATTATCTGAATAACCAATCAGTCCTCCCGTAAATTCTATGCCGTCAATTTGACTCGATAAAACATTACAGTTGTCGATTGTTGAGTTCTTTGATAATCCTATTAAGGCACCGGCATATTGTCCGCTAATAAATAAATTCTTAAGATTGATGTTTTTGATAATAGCATTATTAGTAACACCGAAAAGGCCTTTGTAATCATCATTAATCAATTTAAACTCACTTATCATGTATTCATTCCCATTATATGATCCTGAAAAGTTTATGCTCAAATTTCCTATTGTTCTTAGTCCACCTTGATTCCAGTCATAAGTTTCTGAAGCATCAATATCTGCTGTTTGAGTATAATGATAATCCCAACGAGTAGAATCAATTGAAATCCAATATAAATCCTCTAATGTACTAACTATATACGGATCGGACTCAGTGCCTGAACCTGGAGGATCCTCAGGATCAAAAGGATCTGTTCTAAAAGAGATTTCATTACCATAGCTTGTACCATAGCTATTTGTGGCATAAGCTCTGACATAATAAATTGTATTACGAATTAAATTATTCATGTATGAATAGAAGGAAATAACATCTGAAATAGGACCTTCTTCAGTTCTTGAATCATTAATTGAAGGCATACGCTTAGTACTCCAGCATAGCCCATGCTGTATTATATCTGTTTCACCTTTTGATAATATATAACCACCCCCTGTTGCATTTGTTACGTTCACTTCAGTTACTGAAAGTGTATTTAGTAATGGTGGTGAAAAAGTTGTTTGTAACCAAAAATATGGATATCCTAAATTTACAGTGCTAACAATTTTCCAAATACTAGAAAAATTCCACCCTGCGCTGGAAAATGTGCTTTCTGTTTTCATTTCAGATGTACTTTTACCTGTTCCAGCTGCGCTTATTGAAATTCTGGAAGCTTCGGTATCCCAAAAACTTGCATATACCTCCGAGCCGGAATTATATCCAATTAAACCGCCAACTGAGGTACTTCCTGCAACTTCGCCTATACTATAGCAGTTACTTACACTAACAGAACTCGTACAATTATTATATCCAAGGAACCCTCCAACATAATTACTACCTTCAACTTTACAAAAAGAATAGCTGTTATTTATAGCCGAATTGCTTTGATTTCTACCAGCCAATCCACCCACATACTCATATCCTTTTACTTTTCCATATGAAAAACAATCATTTGTCATAGCCAAGGCGGGATTGCTATCATAATTATCGTTTATACCAACCAAACCTCCAACATAATAGTAACCGAAAACAGAGCCTGATGAATAGGACTTTTCAATTTGAGATCCATAATTGAATCCTACTAGACCGCCTACATAATAATATCCCTGGACCGTTCCTGTAGAGTAACATTCGTTTATTATGCTTCCTGAACTGTTATATCCGACACATCCACCTACATAGCGTGATGATAATCGGGACGAAGGACTAGAATAAGGATATATTGATATTGAGCTACTGGACTTTGTGATTGAAGAATTTCGAGTACTATATCCGACCAATCCTCCAACATATTCACCATCCACAGATATTCTACCACTACTTGAGCAATTAATAATGTATGAATTCTGACCGGAATAATAGTCTCTGATATAGCCAGCTAATGCGCCAGTATAATCTCCGCCAGTTATTATTTCAATATTTGAAACATTTAAATTTTGGATCGTACCATTCTCTACAAGTCCGAATAAACCAATACAATCTATCTCCCCCCAAAAATTTCGGTAAATATACAACCTGTCTATGTTATGATTTTGGCCATTATATGTACCTTTAAACGGTGTATAAAAACCTGACCCAATAGGCTTCCATCCTGTCCCGTCAAACCAATTTCTTGTCTCAGAAGCATCAATGTCGGATGTCTGAATATAATTTTTATCCCAGTTCAACTTATCTGCTGTAATCCAATACAAGTTTTCCAGATTGGCAATTTGATAAGGATTACCTTCACTTCCGTCACCTGCGGAAGGGGCTATTGCTGTTTGAGAAAACAGCTGAATTAGTAATCCGAAAATAATAACAAAAATAGCTTTAGACATAACTCACTCCCATATTTAACTTTTATCAATATAATTAGCAAATTGGGTTTCTCCAAATAAAAAAGACGCGAATTTTCGCGTCTTAAAATAATTGAATGATTTTTTCAAGCCTAGAACAATCCTTCTATATTTCCGTCATTGTCTATATCCATATTATATGCCGAAGGTTCGTCAGGAAGTCCCGGCATGCGCATGATCTCGCCTGTGATTGGTACGAGGAATCCTGCCCCTGATGAAATCTGAATTTCCCGCACTGTTACGACAAAGTCCTTAGGCCTGCCGAGAAGCTCGGGATTGTCTGATAAAGATTTTTGCGTTTTAGCTATACAGACGGGCAATTTATCAAGTCCGAGCTTGATTATTCGCTTTATATCGTTCTTAGCCTGCGCAGTAAAATCAATTGCTTCGGCGCCGTAGATGGTTTTAGCGATCTTTTCGATCTTCTTTTCGATGGGCCATTCCCATTCGTAAAGCGGAATGAATTTTTTATTGCATGTGTCGGCCATTAAGCTGACTTTCTTTGCGAGATCAATGCCGCCCTCTCCCCCTTTCTCCCAAACCTCAGCTACGGAACATCCGACATTTTTACTTTCTACGAATTCTTTGATGATCTTAACCTCTTCATCCGTGTCGGAATAGAACCTGTTAACCGCAACTATCGGGCATATTCCGAAAACTTTCATGTTCTCGATATGCTTTTCAAGATTCACAAGACCTTTCTTCAGAGCTTCAATATTTTCGGTTTTAAGTTCCTTCAACTTTGCGCCGCCGTGAAACTTTAGTGCTCTTACAGTAGCCACGAGAACGACTGCTGACGGATTTAATCCCGCAGTCCTGCATTTGATGTCGAAGAACTTTTCTGCTCCCAGATCGAATCCGAATCCCGCTTCTGTTACCACATAATCCGACAGCGTCAGACCCATTCGGGTAGCTATAATCGAATTCGTGCCCTGAGCGATATTCGCGAACGGCCCTCCGTGGATTATAGCGGGAAATCCGCCTATCATCTGAACCAGATTGGGCTTAATTGCATCTTTGAGAAGCGCAGCCATAGCTCCTTCAGCCTTCATGTCCCTGACAAAAACGGGCTTTTTTTCGTGAGAGTATCCGATGAAGATATTTCCAAGTTTTCTCTTCAGATCCGCCAGATCGTTGCTCAGGCATAATATAGCCATCACTTCCGAAGCGGCGGTAATATCAAATCCCGTTTCTCTCGGGATGCTGTTCTTCATGCCGCCAAGACCTATGACTATATCTCTTAAGGATCTGTCGTTCATATCCATTACTCTGCGCCAGCTTACAGTTCTCGCATCAAGATTGAGTTTACTGCCTTTTATCTGAAGCTCATTATCTATCAGTGCTGCTAAAAGATTATTGGCCTTTTCAACGGCTGATATGTCGCCGGTGAAATGCAGATTTATATCTTCCATAGGAAGAACCTGTGCGTAACCGCCGCCTGCAGCTCCGCCTTTTACGCCGAAGACAGGCCCGAGCGAAGGTTCTCTAAGCACAACAGTTGTTTTCTTTCCGATCAGGTTCATTGCCTGACTTAATCCTATTGAGACAGTTGTCTTGCCTTCTCCGGCCGGCGTGGGCGTGATAGCTGATACAAGTATAAGCTTTGCTTTCTGAACTTTCTCAAGATCGATCAGCTTCAGGGGCAGTTTAGCCTTATATTTCCCGTAATATTCAAGATCGGATTCATCAATACCGAGCTTTTTCGCTATAACGGAAATGTGCTCGATTTTAGCTGCGCGCGCTATTTCAAGATCGTTCGGCATAATAAACCTCTGTTATTTAATTTTTAAAATAAAAACTTTATGGATCTTATTATCTCTGAATCCTTCAGGTATCGTTTTATGGCTGATATCCTCGATCCTGAACTTCATGTTCAGCTCCTCATCCATTTTGAACTTCCTTGAATTCGTGCTGAAAAATATTATGCTCTCATTTGATCTCAGAAGCTTCGATGCGCTTAAGATAAGTTCAGAATGATCTGTATTGACATCGAACATCTCATCCATTTTTTTCGATCTTGAAATCGTCGGCGGGTCAATTATAATAATGTCGTATCTTTCACGTCTGTCGCAAGCCTGTTTGAGATATTTGGCACAGTCATCTCTGACAAGAACATTTTTTTTAAGATCAAAACCATTCAGCATGAAATTTTCTCTTGCCCAGTCGGTGTATGTATTCGACATATCCACGCTGACGGTACCTGATGCGCCGGCCTGTGCGCAGTACAGGCTGAATGATGCCGTGTAGCTGTATAAATTCAAAACAGCTTTTCGTGATGCCTGTTTTGCTATGAATTCCCTCGCAGGTCTGTGGTCTAAAAAAAGTCCGCTGTCCAGGTAATCCTTTAGATTGATATAGAACGAAATTCCGTTCTCTTTTGATATAAAATGAGCCTTTGAATCAGACAATTTTTCATACTGCTCGAGCAAGGCTCTTTTCTTTCTGATCTTCCAGAAAATATCTCCGCCGCCGATACCGAAGATCGTCTTCAGTCCTGTTTCAATTGCTTCAGTCAGATCATCCGGCACATCTTCAGATTCCTCATTTGAATAATACTGCACCTGGAATTTGCCTGCATAATAATCTATCGAAAGCGGAAATTCGGGTATATCTCTGTCGTAAACTCTAAAACAGTCGCTTTCAGTTTTTTTCGCCTGTTTTCTGAAATGTCTGTAATTCTTAACTATTCTGTTCAGCAGCGGATGGTCAAAAGTATTTTTAATTTCATGCAGTTCCATAGGTGCAAAATACATTTTTTTTTGCAGATAATCAATTTTTCTCTTTATAAATATGATTATATTGTTTAAATTACTTTCGAATAATGACGGAGAATTCTTCTGAAGTTCGAAGGAAAAAAATATCACTCCCTATGGTATGATAGAGATAAAGTTTATATTATCGACCAGCGCTTTTTGCCTGAGCAGTTCGTCATCGAAAGAATAAAAACATCCGATCAGATGATAGCCGCCATAAAGGATATGCATCTCCGCGGGGCACCGCTTTTAGGATTAGCCGGAGCTTACGGAACATTTCTTGCGTTCAGAGAATCCTTTTCTAAACCGGAGCCGGAAGAGTATTACGAGACTAAGATAAACCAGCTTCGTAACTGCAGACCTACTGCGGTTAATCTGAGCTGGGGTGTCAGCAAGATCGACAGCCTCGTAAAAGCCGGGCTTGAACTTGCAAGGGTCCTTGCGGGAGTTAAATCTCTTGAAAGGAACGAAATTGAAGCATGCAAGAATATAGGCGGGAACGGATTTGCCCTAATCAGAGACATTTCCAATATTGTCGGCAGAAGACCGGTAAATATCATGACCCACTGCAACGCCGGCTGGCTGGCCGCAATCAATTACGGAACCGCGTCAGCTCCGGTTTTCATTGCGAGAGATGAAAATATAGATGTACATGTCTGGATAAGCGAAACAAGACCTTTAAACCAGGGTGGCAAGCTTACAGCCTGGGAATATTTCCATGAGAACATTTCCCACACAGTTATTTCCGACAACTCCTGCGGTCATCTGCTTAAAAACGGAATGGTCGATATAGTTATAACAGGCGCGGACAGAATTGCAAAAAACGGTGATACCGCTAATAAAATAGGTACATATCTGAAAGCTCTCGCGGCGAAAGATAACAATGTTCCATTCTACATTGCAGCCCCGATGTCCACAATAGATTTTTCGATTAAAAGCGGAAAAGATATAAAGATCGAGGAAAGGGATGAAAATGAGATGAAATACATGAACGGCGTTCCCCTCATTCACGAGCTGTCTCCCATTCTCAATCATGCTTTTGACATTACACCCGCAGAACTTATCACAGGAATTATTACAGATCGCGGTATATACAAACCCGGAGAATTAATGAGGTTGAATTTATGAAAAAACTTAAACTTCCTCTTCAAAATACAGTGATCGGCACTGTGCAAACAAAATTCGGGTGGGTTTCTTTTGCGGTAACTTCGAAAGGCCTGAGGGACTGCAGGTTCATGTTCCCTTCACCCGATAGCGCAATGGGTGAAATACTCAAAACTATAGCAGGAAAACCGCTATCTGAGGATAAAAATGTCATTTCCACATGGTCAATCATGTTTAAAGAATATTTCGACGGCATTCTTAAGACTTTCGACAAGGTGCCTTTAGATTCAGATTCATGGACAGATTTCCAGAAAAGAGTTTATATGACAGTTCAGAGTATTCCATACGGAAAGACCGCATCTTACGGAACTATAGCGTCATATCTTGGGAACGGTAACGCTTCAAGGGCGGTAGGCAATGCTTTGAAGAACAACCCTGTTCCTCCCGTGATCCCGTGCCACAGGGTTATAGCGGCGGATAAAGACCTGTGCGGATTTTCCGCTACGGGCGGGATCGAACTTAAATTAAAGATCCTTGAGCTCGAAAAAGACAATTTATAATTTATTTTAGATAAAGTATTTTTCCGTTTATTACCTGACTGCCTGCTATAATTCTACAGAAATAAGTTCCGCTTTCAAGACCGTTCAAATATATTTTAAAAGTATTCAAACCTTTTTTCATGTTGCCCGCGAATTTTTCAAATACAAATTCACCCTTTGTATTGAAAACCGTAAGAACAGGGGCAGAATCTGATCTCAGATTGAAAGATAGAACCGCCGAAGAATTGAAAGGGTTCGGATAGCTGCTTATCAAATCGTATTCTTCACTGACGGTTCCTGCTTCTATCCCAGATAAAATTCCTGGGATTCTAACAATATCTATCCATGCCGCATCTTTGCCCGCGAATCCGTATTCCCACTTAAAATAATCCCAATCTATGAAATGCTTTCCTGCTTTAACCGGATACTCCGCGAATGTCCAGTCAACTTCGCCAGACCATTTTCCGTCTGAAAATTCAATAACCGTATTATCTAAGCAGAATTCAAATCCGTCGCTGCCCAGCTGCGAAGATATTTTATATGCGAAAGCGAGGGTGTCATCCCTGTCTGAGATGAACTCGGTTCGTGCCATCGTCCAGCTCACTGCATCCACAATTTCGGGTGCCGGAATATCACCCGATTTCAGGCTGTAGCTTCCGTCAAATACAGTGCTCTGATCTCTCTGCCACACGGCATCTCCGAGATAATAAAAATGATAGCTCCAGTTTTCGGCATCCTCAAAGCCGACAACCTGAGCCCCGTCGGGATAAGTCATTACTTTAAGTGAAGCTTTTACGGTATCAGCCTGAGAGGCTGCGGTTAATGCGATCTCCGATATGCCCGTATTCCCACCGCGTGAAAGAGTCAGCACATTCGAAACTATATCTGCATTTACAACTCCGGGGTTTGAAGTCGAATCCACTGAGTATGTGATCTCATAACCGCCTAAAGAAATAAATTTCTCCGACAGATCTATAGACAATTCATTTGTGCTCAAAAAAATGTTATCCAGCTTTCCTACCTGCTGAAGATCCCCGAATTCTTTAAGTGCTGATTCAATTGCCGCTCTAATGTCATCTTCAACTATATATCCGTAATATGAAAAAACCAACCTTGAATTCTTACCGATTATAACAAGTTGAGGTGTCGCTGCCGAGCCCGCGAACATAGAAAATTCACTCCCGAGATCTTCAATATTAGATAGCGGATAATTCAGATTCGCGCTGTATTTGTATCTCCAGAACTCGCCGTTCAGGTCTTTATAAGAAAAACCTTCAACCGTATTCGCGCCCGCAATGTACAAATTGCCGCGGTCTTTATAATCTGTCCATATATTACGAAGCGAAACTGCCTCGGAAAAACATGTACTTCATCCCGGATTGAAAAAACTTATCAGAACAACTTTCCCGGAGCTGATCAGTTCTTTTGTGCTCTGCTGAGTATAAATAATGTTCGAAAGCAAATCAACATCCGAATCTGTAAATACGATATCGTCAATAAATTGACCTTCTGCGTATTGAGCAGCGGCTATCGTAACAAAAAGATATATAAACAGAATAATTTTCTTCACACGACCTCAAAAATTCCATTTAAGTAATAGTAACTCTCAATTCAAAAAATTTCAATGATTAATTTTGCATTATTGTTTTTTTTGTATTATAATTGTAAACATAAGAAAGTATGAGATCATTTATGATAAGACCGTTTCTAAAAGTTGTATTCTATCTGGCGCTTCTCGTCGGAATGTATGTTCTGATCATTAGAAATTTTTCAAAAACAGAAGAACCGTCCTTCAAACCTAAAGTAATTGAAATTCTTAAATCGGTCGGCCAGGATAACCGCACCGTTATAATTTCAAAACCGGATACGATAATAGTAATTACAAAAGCAGAGGAATACGACAGGGACGAATACAGTCCTGATCCGGATGTGAAATTTGTTTCAGGCGACAAAGTTATAAAAAAAGCCCAGCCTAGAACAGAAACCACAATAAAAGAAGGTCTTGTTGCCTATTATCCTTTTAACGGCAACGCAGACGATGCGAGTGGAAATAAAAATCACGGAATAGTTCACGGTGCAACGCTCACCGAAGACAGGTTCGGCAATCCTAAAAGCGCCTACCATTTTGATGGAATAGATGATAAAGTTTTGATTAAAAACTCTAAATTACTTAATAACAATTCGATAACGATATCTATTGATTTTATGCTTCTAAGTCAGAGAAGCCACTTTTCACCGATACTTTACAAGGGTGCAGTAACAAATGATAACAATAATAATGTTAAAAACGAAAGAACTTTTTCTTTATGGATTACTCAATACGGTGAATTACATCTAGCCAGTGCAGATCAATTAGGTCAACAACATTTAAATATTCCACAGGGTTCTATTAGACCCAATGTATGGTACAACTACGTTGGTATTATTGACAGGCTAAGTGGATTAACTCGCTCTTACATTAATGGCAAACTTATTTCTGAAAGTGTCGTGAGAAAATCAAACCCTGTTGAGAACAGCAACCCGTTATACATTGCCGGAACGATTGAGAAAAACGACAGATTTACAAATTTTAATGGCTGTATCAGTGATATAAAAATTTATAATCGAACACTTAAAGATGAAGAAATTCTGATACTGGCAAATACCAACAAATAAAAAAAGCAGCCTTCAGCTGCTTTTTTTTAACTATCAACCCTTCTATATAAAGCTTTCGTCATCGGCTATTTTTTCTTCCTTCTTGAAGAACTTGAAATAGATTATCATGTATATTATGACCGCTATTGTGCAAACGAGCGACTGTACCGGGAAATCAACAAGCAGAAGTGCCCGGTCGATAAACAATGAAACCCTGCCCATTACGGTTGAACCGAATGCCGCTCCGAAGAAGATCATCATTATGACTATTCCTACCCGGGCTGTTTTACCAAGCAGACCTTTATGAGGTTTTGAGAAAAAGAAATACATAAGAGACGCAAAAGTACCGAACACGAGTACTATCCATTTTGTCGTATCGAAAAACGATCCCTTATTCAGATCGGTCATCAGGCTTGTGCTCTGCATCATAATATTCTGGATCGCAATGGGAATATAGTATCCGGCCATATATCCGAACAGGAAAGCGAAATAATAATTGGCCACCCATGCTTTCTTTCTTGAGAAACGGAAAAACATAGTAAGAGCAAGCAAAAACCAGATTATATTAGTAATATCCCAGAAATGGAACTCGACGAACATATCATTAACAGGCATGATAAAGAAAGGTTTTATTATATATTCCCAGGAAAGGATCCATCCGTAACCGAGAGATACGCCGATAAAAATGTTCTCGCCGATCTTATAGAGAGGATTATCGCGGTACAGAAATGACATGATCATGATCGTTGCCAAAACAGGAACCCATGTGATGAAAACATCATTCAAAAATATATTATCAAGAATAGCTTTTAAGTCCATATTTAACCTCTCTTCTTTTTATCTAAAAAATATACAATGTTGCCGACGATCACAAATCCGAATATAACCAGATGAGAGAAAGTCAGTGAAGACATACCCTTTGTTGCCGTCCCGTAGTAACTTTTTTCATATTTATCACTTACGAGCCTTTCATATTCAGCTGCTCCTCTTAATCCGTTCGACATTCCGGTGATTTGACCGGTCTGAAGATAAGGCACAAAGTCAGGACCCATTACTGCGGTTACAGCTATACCGAATTTATAGTTGAACCTGATCTGCATATCAATAAATGTCATGTGATAAGCTGAACCTGAAAGACCGAATATATATTTTAAATCTCTGATGGTCTCAACACCCTCAAATATCTTGCCTTCCTTCTTGTAAGTGCCCTTGAAATCTACATCCATATTGAATATCCTGATATCAGCGTTAATCGGAATGTACTCCAAATTGATATAATCCACTCCTTCCCTGCACCAGCTGAATTCATCCGACGCTGTTATCTTTTTGACAGATTCTTTGCCGAGATTGATCCCGTTGATTGTCGCATAATAGATGAATACTTTTACTTTTTTCTTCATGCAGTGCTTGAAAAATGCTTCAAACATAGGCAACAGTTCCGCCTTTGAACTGGGATCGAACATCCAGTCAATAAAAACCGCATCACCTTCATTCAGACTTTCGACCTCATTAAATATCGCCTTTGTCTCCTTTGTGGGAGGAACGGGAAAAATGAGGAAATCGAATCCCGGAAGCAGAGGTATTATAATTGAAAGAAATACGAGAAGATATATTATCCTTCTGTCGATTTTTTTTAATTTTTCAAGAATTTTATTCATTGTAAATTTCCTTGGTTTTTAAATTATTCTGAAAGATGAGATCTTTCCAGTCCGAAAAAGATCCTTATCATCATTGTGATCGATCCCAGATATCCTCCGAAAATGATGGCTCTTCTGCCCGCACTTGATGGAGAGTCCATTATCCATTCTCCGATAACGGGTATCTGGCTCCACATCTCTCCTCCGACCGGTATTTTACTGAGCATTACGATTATTGATGCTATCAGAAGCACAGCCGATTCGATTGATTTAGCCTTAAAAGACCTGTAAGCCGCAGAAGCTATGTAAAATGCCAGCAGTGAGAACACCGTTGCCTGGAAAGGCACATATACGTTCATGAACATTGAGCTGAAAGGAGTTCCTGATGATGTTCCGCTTGTTACACCTAGAAATATCATCAAAAATATCATAGTTACCCTTAGAACTGCGTAATATCTTTCATTATTGTATTTGATCTTGTAATAATTCTGCCTTGCCACCGAATAGACTCCGACGGCAACTCCGACCACGCCGGCGATCTTTAATCCGTTCGCGAAGAACAGCTTCTGATTCTCCTGGAACATACCGGCGATAAAGAATTCGCCGTACCACAGGATCCCCGTAATCAGCCCCAGCAGTATTGGTATTTCTTTTTTCATATTATATCATTCCTTTTGTATAATTCAATGTTAGTAAGTACTGAGAAGATCTGAGAAGAATGTCCAGTCTGAATTTATCGTGAGCAGAACAGTTCCTAATACGAATAGCGCTCCGAATATTACCTTGCCGTAATCTGAAAGCTTCAGGTTTGAAAGAACCTGAGCATCCCTCGATAAATATGCTGCTGCTGCGTAAAGTTCTTCTCCGATAAGCGTGTAATCGCATGAAGTTATGAAGAACGGCAGCTGCGTGGCTTCGGTAGTGCCGGCAACCTGAATTGCACCTGCTGCGAATCCAGCCTCAGATATAAGAAGCGATTCGGCAGCATAATATCCGAAATGAAGTGCGGTAGCCGGTTTTTTTCTTGCTATAAGTCCTGAAAGTCCGGCAGCGAAAGCAAACTGATCCTGTACCATAAAGAAACAATTGTCCTTTTTATGATCCTCCGGATATCCGGCATCAAGGAATCCTGAAGCTATCATCTCTTCAGCTACCTGAAGAACCACAGGATCATAAGCAGGATAAATTATCTCTGCCTTGAATTCTGCAACTTTTTTGGCTACACTTCTCAAAATGAGCATACTTGCTATAGTTTGAGGACTGGAGAATCCGCCAAGCCCCGAATCGTAAATTATAGGTTTACCCATTTCAGTAGCCCTTCCGACTGCATCATCGATGGCGTCAAGACCGGGGATCCTTCTTATATAGATCGAATCTCTTTTCTTCTTGACGGTCGAAAATACATAAAAGAAAAGTCCGAAGAAAAATAATGATGCGATAAATATGTTAATTCTGAATTTTCTGAATCCGTTTTCAACTTCAAATCTGAAATATACTTTGAATTTTGAGTTCAGATCGTTATAGAATTTTGCTCTTAGGAGATTTCTAACATATTCTTCCAGATCCGGACTTTTTTGTTGAAGTTTATTGATTAGAGTTCTGTTAACATCATACTGACCGGGAGAGGTCATGAAACCGGATATCACTCCGGTAAGCCTTGATACTTCAGCAGATTTCAGCTTGTCAATATTAACTTTTCTCGCTTCTATCCACTTAGCATATAAATACTTTTTTTGATCTTCTAAATGCTTAGCTCCCAGATTAAAAAGATCTTGTTTAAAAGTAAAAATATCTTCATTTGAAACTCTTAATACATCTCTATTAATTCTTCTGTTAGCTTTAAAAAATAGTAAATTCTCAAAATCCAAATTTTCAATAACTTTTCCAAGCGTTTGAACCAAAACTTCAGAGTCATTACCCACTTGATTTTTATAGCCTTCAAATATCGTATTCAACCCTTCTATGAAATCTGATTGTTCTTTGATGCCAGAGCTAGTAAGTAAATTAATCAGGTCTTTATTCAAATCTTGCGCAATTTTGGAGGCATATTTTCTCGATTCAACTTCCTTTAAAGTATATTCCGCAATCTCTTTCTCGCTTATTCTTCCCACGTTAAAGTTATCTTGAAATTCTTTTATTATATCATCATCAGAGACACCGATTCCCTTTAAAATGTTGTATTCAAGATTAAAGTCATCAGAATTGTTCTTAAATTTCGATTTGCCTTTATTAAAATCTTCTAACTGCTTTTCTGCTCTTTGTTTCCTTACATAAGCTGAATCTATGTCATCGGTGATCTTTTTTTTATATTCCGGTATTTTCTTATTTACTTCGTCCGCAAGCCTTACAGATATTTCCTGAAGTTTATTTTTAACATCGTCCTCTATGTAAAGGAAATAAACTCTTTTGTCTGTAACCCTAGTGATCTCATTATATACGGCCGTAAGCATTTCGTCAAAGCCGATACTGTACCTTCTTATATTCTTAAAAACCGGTCTGAGCGTTTCTACATAGGAAGTAATACTGCTGTTGGTCTTATTCTCTTTGACCAGAAACTCATCGAGAGCTTTTATCCTGTCAAAATCTATTTTTTCCAGATAACCAATAAGCGCGGGATTCTGCTGATTGCCTTCAAGCTCAGCGTTAACCCTTTCAAGATCAATACTCAACAGATTCATCAGCGTTTCAGAAATTTCAAGTCCCAGAAGGTTCTCGTAATTCTCTTTCAGGATCTTCAAGTCTTTCAGATTCGATTCGTTCGGTTCTGTTCCGGTCTTGTAATAATTGTCCGCATAAGCGGTTATTCTCGGAAGGAGAATGTTGTAATCCCTTGTGACATCCCAGCCGTTGTATATCTCCATAAAATCGTCCGCGGCCTGTTTGCATAGCTTTTCCTCGTCGGAAAGAACTATTACAGGCTCGGCAACAGAAGCTGAATCCGCCGTAACAGAGGCTGAATCCGGAACTGCAGCCGCGTCTGACGGCTGTTGTGAAAAAATGGAGAGGACTGAGAAAAGGATCGCAAAAATGATCAGAAATCGCTTCATAAACACCTTTTCAGTTATTTTAAATTTGATTTTATTACCGGAAAACACATATAATTTACCTTTAGTTTAAGAACAAGTTAATATATAGAAAATTATATGAAAAAAATCAACCTTAAATATTTGATTTTAACTAAAAATTATACTCCGATCTTTAATGAATATGCATAGATCACATTATCATCAGGATTATATACAAATAATTTGTCTCCGATAAACATTTTTTCATATCCGTCAGGGTTGGAATAAAATTCAGGATCGGCAGAATTCAAGTTAACGGTATTCAGGTAAACCCCGTCCTTAAATATATCGAGTACAAAATTGGTCTGATCGTTCTCAGATGTTTTTCTTGCTGTTTCCAGCAGCAGATATCCGTCTTTGTGGAAAAAAATATTTTCGACGGATTTTTTATATCTGAACTGATCCATATCGAGATCGTCAGGCCCTCTGAACCGTCTCTCCAGAGTTTTTTTAAGCTGTTCCTTTTCCGCGTCAGAATACATCATCTTCGCATAGCTTTTTCTTAACTCCTCAATTTTCTTTCCGGCGTAGTCAAAAATATTTATCTGTATCTTGTCTTCGGTGTTTTCAGCTATATAGATCTTTCCGCCGCCCGCCGCAAATTTGCTCTGATGATCCATCGGGTTGAAATTATGGAAATCTACCTCGATCTTTTTTGAGAACATATCGGTGACTTTTTCAAATTTTTTATCGAGTATGGAAACGCTGATAGACATTTCTCTGGGTCCCGGGCCTCTGCCGCCCGTCATATTGAAAACAAGACCGGCAAAGTCTGCCCCGTCAAGTTTAACCAGGCTTTGAGGAAGCCCGTTGTCCCTCAAAGGGATTATGTCTCTGACAAATTCGCCGTCCGAGTTAAAAACAAGAATTTTTCTCAGTCTCTGATCTGCCACGAATATACTGTCGCCGGAAGCAAGCATTTCCATCGGCCGCATCATCTCGCCAGGCCCGTTACCCTGCTGTCCGAAAGCTTTGATCAGGCTGCCCGCAGGATCGAATTTAAATATCTTAGCTTTTCTCCTGTCGAGAACAAATATATTACCGGCTTCGTCAGTCTTGATCGCCGAAACCGTTCTGATCACATCGGTCGTGTCGCCCGTGTCTTCATTCAGCTTAAAAAGGAATTCCGCTTTAAGTTTCACAGTTCTGTCTGACGGGTTATTATCATTCTTATAAATCTTTATCCCGTTGACCGTCTCCTGCTCCCCGTTCTTCTTTGAGCCGCACGATAAGATCGAGAGTGAAATTAAAATGAGAAATACTATTCTTAAAGACATGCCTGTCCCCTTTTTTTCTAAAGTTAACGGAATAAAAGACAATTTATTCTTGAATTCAATGATATTTTGCAGTAAAATTTATAAAATAAAAAAAGGGACTTTTTACAGTCCCTCTTAAGCTGAGAATCGCTTTAGAAGCTGAAAGTAGTTTTCGATCTGTCAAGATTTTTCCTGAATTTGTAGCAGATGTTTATTCTTTCTATTGCTTTCAGGTCTTCGATCGACAGTTTGCTTTCTGTTGTTTTTATGTCTTTATCTGTTTTCATTTTATTTTCCTCTTTTGTTAGTTTTTTATCTTACACCGGTAATATATATTTAAATAGGAGGGCATCAAACCAAAGTCCGACGAAATGACGATTTAGGGGGCCGGATGGTCATTTTCCTGCGAAAAGTTCTGTAGAAAGATACTTCTCTCCCCCGTCCGGGAATATTACGACAATAACGCCGGACCTGATCTCCTTCGCCACTTCAATAGCGGCATACATGGCCGCCCCGCTGCTCATACCGGCGAAAATACCCTCTTTTCTGACGATCTCCTTCGTCATCTTAAATGCAGCCTCAGTTTCAACCATGACCGTCTTATCTATCGCCGCGGGATCGTAAATAGACGGCACGATAGCCTCATCCATGTTCTTAAGTCCCTGTATATAATGACCTCTGACCGGATGAGCGCAAACGATCTTGATATTCGGATTATTTTCCTTCAAAGCCTTCCCGACACCCATTATCGTTCCTGAAGTGCCGATGGCGGAAACAAAATGATCTATCCTTCCGTTCGTCTGCTTCCAGATCTCCTCGCCCGTAGTTTTATAATGGGCGATCTTGTTGTACCTGTTCGAGAACTGATCAGGCATGAAGTATTTTTCCGGGTACTTCCTCACCAGCTCTCTCGCTCTCATAATCGCGCCGTCCGTACCCAGCTTCTCGTCCGTCAGGATCACTTTTGCGCCGAAAGATCTGATCATCTGAACTCTCTCAAAAGACACCGCCCTGCTCATAATGATCTCAACCTTATATTCTTTTACCGCGCCTATCATGGCCAGCCCGATACCTGTATTCCCCGATGTAGGCTCAATGATGGTTTTCCCTTTCTTCAGCAGCCCTTCCGCTTCCGCCTGCTCGATCATTTTCAAAGCTATCCTGTCCTTCGTGCTTCCTGAAGGGTTCTGTGATTCAAGTTTTGCGTATATCTCGACTTTCTTATTCGGATTAAGCCTGTTCACGGCTACGAGCGGCGTATTTCCGATTGTCTGCAATATGTTCCTGTATATCATAATAAATTTTCCTCAATTTAAATTTGATGTTTAAGCGACAGTATGTAATTTTGGGGTGAACTTTTAGTTCAAAGATAAACTTTTAACAAAAATTGTTGATATTGTAGAACGGGTACTTTTTATATAGATCGTGAAACTGCTGCAATTGTGTCCTTCCTGATCTGTTTTTCTCTACCTTTAAAAGGCGCGGCAAATTTAAATGTTTTTTGCTTTGATGGCAAGGCATTTTTTTTAATCCGTAGTTTTTAACATTCGTTTATGATTTTACTTCCCAGTGACCACCTTTATCCGGACCGACTCTTTTTAACAAACCCTTCTTTCTTAAAAAATCTATATTCTTATCAACCGCAGGAGTACTTATTTCAAGTATTTTTGCTAACTCATATTTAGTTGGTTTGGGTGTTTTTTTAATATCCTTAATATCAACTTTTGATTTTCTACCAACCCATTATTCGATTTTTCTATCAACCCTTCAACAGGCTCAATTAATTCTTGCGATTTAGATTTTTCTACCAACCCATTTCCATTTTCTACCAACCCTTTGTCGACATTCATGAGACTATACCGATCTTTTCCGTATTTAGCATCGAATTTGAAAATATCTTTCTCTTCGATAACAGGATCAAGCCCAAAAAAAGCCTTCCCGTAGTTGGCAACCTTCCTTAGTATTGATGACTCCGTAGCCGTGCGGCTTGTTGGTATTTTCTATATAAAGCCTGTCGGTGTTGAACTTCCTTAGATTTGCGTCAATTAAGAGTTTATTGAGTGCGAAAACTACTTTAATTTACCAATTACAGCATCGCAACTACAACCAATAAAATATGGTGGAAAACTTTCTTTTTCTAACTTAATATTGACCTCGTTAAGAAATTGCGAAGGACATTTACAACAATCATTAAATATCATAAAGTACTCAACCCCAGCATATTTTAACTGACTATATGTACGTAGACTTCTTTTTGAATCTCTATATGTATTAGTTAATAATCGACATACGATTCTATTCACTTTATAGAAATTTACTAAATCTTCAAAATCACTATTAGGTATGTCAATATCGCTGGGTTTTAATAATACAAAATGATTTTCGTAATTGTTGATTTCACATAAGACATCTAAAATATTATCAATTTCTTTCAACCTGTTAACTAAATCAATTTTATTCCCAGGAACTTTCAATTTGAATTTTTTCGCTAAGTCTTTTAGTTCAACTATCTTTAACGACATAAGAAGATATTCTACTTTACTTTTTTTTGCAGGGATCATTATCTTTTTATTTACAAGAAACTCTAACTTGTTTGAATTAAATTCATCTCGATCAATCTTTATAGTGCAATTGACAACTTTTTCTCGGTTTATGTAGAATGTGATCGCACTGTGAGGTATTTTAATTATGGCATTATTCAACTCAATGCCATAATATTTAATAAATGTTTCCATATCTTCAACACTTAAAAAACGAGGTATATACATATCCGAAATATTCCGATTAGATTCTTGTATTTTTTTTAATTCCAATTTCTGCGATTTATGAAACTCATCTATTTCTTTACATTTTATTCTATTTTTGATAAAAGTCTCTTCTAATAACTGAGCAATATCCCCATAACTTAGACAATCATCAATATCCTTATTATCAGAATGCATAGATTCCAAAGTTATTCTCGGCCCCTCATAATCTAAATTTTTCAAGATCATTTCAATAGTTTTATTATCAATATTGCCATAAATATTAAGCGGAAATATACAACCCGGATTTAAACAAAAACGCATAACTTTACTTATTTTCGGATTATTTGACTTATCCTGTGAATTCGTATAATTAAACAGTTTTTTAAGTAAATTTATTAACATAAAAGAAAATGTAATTATGGATCAGTTGAAATGCAAAGAAATAATTAACTTTGTATATCATGACTTATTGACCCATCAAACCTAACTCCGGGTAAAGGATTTTGTAAGGATGTGTAGTGCTGAATTCAGCTATAAACATTGTTTATTTCCCCTTTTTGAATTACATTTCAGTTCATACTTTGGAGGTGGTTATGAAATATTTTAGAAAAATGACCGGCGAGAAATGTTATCTGTCTCCGATAAATGCGGATGATGTGCTGATCTATACGAAATGGATGAATGATCTTGATGTTACAAAGAATCTCGGTAATTACAGGTATAATTTTTCAATTGCAGGCGAGAAGGAAGCGCTTGAGAAACTGGCGAAGGATCATAATTATGCTATTATAGATGTGCCGAAGGATGAGGTTATAGGTAATTGCGGATTTTTCAAAATGGATCATCTTGAAAGGAACGCTGAATGCGGCATCTTTATCGGGAACAAGGAATACTGGAACAAAGGTTACGGGACCGAAGCGCTGACCCTTCTTCTTTCATACGGTTTCGATTACCTCAATCTTAGAAATGTTATGCTGAAAGTTTTTTCATTCAACGAAAGAGCTATAGCCTCATATAAAAAGATCGGCTTTAAAGAGATCGGAAAAAGAAGAAAGACCGTGGTTATGAATGGTGTCGAATATGATGATATTTATATGGACATTCTTGATGAAGAGTTTAGAAATTTGAAGAAATAAAAAAAGGTCTCATTTCTGAGGCCTTTTTCGTTGAGGAGTGAGTGAGTGAGTTGATGGAGTGAAGTTCTGATTAATTCCTGAATTTTGACATTGAGTTTCTGAATCTGAAAGTGAAGGTTACTGCTCCTAACTGTTTTTTGTCTTCTACTGTCATTTGTGTGTTTTTATTGTTTGTCATTTTATTTTCCTCTTTTTTAGTTTGTTTGACTTACACCGGTAATATATAATTAAATGGAAGGGCATCAAACGAATGTCCGACGAAATGAATAATTAGGGGTGTGAAAGTGTTAAATAACTTCGTCAGGGATTTAATAAAACTAATTTAAATATTGAATTCAATGGTTTTTTACCTTAAATTGAGTTTTTTAAAGTATTATCGGAGTAAAAATGAAATATTTTATGCTTATGATCTTTTTGTGTGCGTTCGCTGTATATCCTGATACAGTTCCTAAACAATACCAGTGCAATAAAACATCTGAAACAATTAAAATGGACGGCAAAGCCGATGAGGTATCCTGGACGGCTGCGGCATGGACAGATCATTTTGTCGATATCGAGGGTAGTACCAAACCTCTGCCCTATTTCAAAACGCGCGTTAAGATGCTTTGGGATGACAAATACATGTACTTTTTTGCCGAAATGGAAGAGAGTCACCTCTGGGCTACTTTGAAAGAAAGGGACGCTGTAATTTTTCACGATAACGATTTTGAGATCTTTATCGATCCGGACCATGATACTTTCAATTATTACGAGCTGGAATTCAACGCTTTAGGAACATTATGGGATCTTCTCTTAACAAAACCATATAAGGACAACGGTCAGGCTATTGACGCATGGGATGTGAGAGATATAAAGTACGCTGTTGACCTCAAAGGTACGATCAACGATCCGGCCGACAAAGATGAAGGCTGGAATATCGAGATCGCCATACCCTGGTCTGTGCTTGAAGAATGTGCAAAGCATAACGGGCCTCCGAATGAGGGAGAAGAATGGAAAGTGAATTTCTCCAGAGTCGAATGGGATACAGAAATAATTGACGGAAAATATGTGAAAAAACCGAATGTTCCCGAGCATAACTGGGTTTGGTCGCCTCAGGGAGAAATAGCCATGCACATACCTGAAAGATGGGGTGTTGTAAAATTTGTCAAATAAAAAAACGGAGCTTAATATGAAGTCTATTCCATGGGACGATAAGCCGAAGAATTATAACGGGCCTGTGTGGCGGTACTCAAAAAATCCGGTCATAAAAAGAGATCATTTAAAAACATCCAACAGTATTTTTAACAGCGCCGTCATTCCTTTTAAGGACGGATTCGCGGGAGTTTTCAGATGCGATAATAAAGCGAGACAGATGAGAGTTCATGCCGGATTTTCAAAAGACGGAATTAAGTGGGATATTGACGAAAAGCCTATTCAGTTCATCTGCAAAGATAAAGAGGTCGGCAATTTTGTTTATGCCTATGATCCGAGAGTGACTAAGATCGGCGATATTTACTATGTAACCTGGTGCAACGGATATTTCGGACCTACGATCGGGGTTGCATGGACGAAAGATTTTAAAGAATTTAATCAGCTTGAAAATGCCTTCCTTCCATATAATAGAAATGGAGTAATGTTCCCGAAAAAGATAAACGGTAATTTCGCCATGCTTTCAAGGCCGAGCGACACGGGGCATACAGCCTTCGGAGATATTTTTTATTCCGAAAGCCCCGATCTGACATACTGGGGTAAACACAGGCATGTAATGGGCACTATCAACGACGGATGGCAGAGCACTAAAGTCGGCGCGGGACCGGTACCGATAGAAACAAAGAAAGGCTGGCTGCTCGTTTATCACGGAGTGCTTACATCATGCAACGGATTTGTTTACAGCATGGGTGCTGCCCTTCTAGACCTGAAGGAACCGTGGAAAGTATTGAAAAGAACAAGAAATTACATACTGGCACCGTGGGAATATTATGAATGCGTAGGCGATGTTCCGAATGTCGTTTTCCCCTGCGCCGCCCTTCATGATGAAAAGTCCGGCCGGATAGCTCTTTATTACGGCTGCGCCGATACCTGTACCGGGCTCGCTTTCACCACAGTTGACGAACTTATAAAAAGCATGGAATAAAAATGGCTAAAGTGACTCTTGAGAATGTAAAGAAGGTTTACGATAATAAAAATGTCGCCGTGAACGATTTCAGCCTTGAAATAAAAGATAAAGAATTCATGGTCTTTGTGGGTCCTTCAGGATGCGGGAAATCCACAACGCTCAGAATGATAGCAGGGCTTGAGGAGATCACTTCCGGCACCATTTCGATCGGGGATAAAGTTGTCAACGATGTTCTTCCCAAGGACAGGGATATTGCCATGGTATTCCAGAATTACGCGCTTTATCCGCACATGACAGTTTTCGAGAACATGGCATTCGGTTTAAAGCTCAGAAAAGTTCCTAAAAATGAAATAGAGAGCTCGGTAAAATCAGCCGCTGAAATTTTAGGTATAGGCGATCTTCTCGGCAGAAGGCCGGGAGCTTTATCCGGCGGACAGAGGCAGCGTGTGGCTGTGGGCAGAGCGATAGTCAGAAAACCCTCGGTTTTTCTTTTCGACGAACCGCTGTCGAATCTTGACGCCAAGCTGAGGACGCAGATGCGCACGGAGATAAAAAGGCTGCACAAAAGCTTAAACGCGACAATGATCTATGTCACGCATGATCAGACCGAAGCGATGACCATGGGCGACAGGATAGTCGTCATGAAGGACGGAATTATCCGGCAGGTGGCTGAACCTATAACTTTGTATAATGAACCCGCGAATAAATTCACGGCGGGGTTCATAGGGATGCCGCAGATGAACTTTTTTGACGGGCATATCATCAGCGAAAACGGGAAACTGCTGTTCGAGGGTGATCGCGGCATAAAACTCGCGCTCAACGAAGAGTTAAGATCAAAACTCGGCGGAAGATCAAATGAAAAGATCATTCTCGGCATCAGGCCAGAGGAGATCGGATCACTTACCGCAAGGCAGAAAAAAGACAATCCTTCCATCAGAGGAGTAATTGATGTTATAGAACCTCTCGGTTCAGAAATATATCTCTATCTGACCTGCGGGACTCACGAAGTCATCGCCAGGATCGCATCGGATGAGAACATCTATGCTGCAGGCATGGAAATAGATCTGGCGGTAAATATATCTAAAGCCCACTTTTTTGACAGTATTACGGAAAACAGGATCTGATGCTAAAACGGATTTTCATATCATTCATTTTTATTATGACTTTAGCTCTATGGGCTGACGACAAAGTTATCCTGAAAGTTTTCAAGCTGCCTGATCCCAAAAGCAACGAGGCTTTTAACCGCGCTGATATGGCCGTTGTGGAGACTTTTAAGAAAAAATATCCGGACATCGAGCTCAGGGCGTACTCGGGGATCGAGCTTGAGAACATGGAAATGGACGCCGGGCCGCTAATGGCTATCGCAGGAGGAGTATCCCCCGATGTGATCTATGTGAATTTCAGACAGTCTTCAACATATATCGAGAATAATTTCCTCTACCCTCTTGATGATTTTGTAAAAGAAATGTCTGAGGAAGAGCTCGCAGGAAGAATAGCTAAGCCTGTCATTCCGGTCGTTAAGAGAAAGAAGACAGGCGGTAATGAAGAGCATATCTGGTGCATGCCTTATGAAACACTTGTCCGCGTCATGCTTTACAGAAAAGACCTTTTATATAAAGCCGGCCTCGATCCGGAACAGCCTCCCCGAGACTGGAATGAACTTGTTCAGTATGCAAAACGGATGACAGTTCCCGAAGACGGCACCTGCGGTTTATACGTCGCAGGAGGACAGCAGGCCGCTTACGACTGGATCACCTATCTGTGGAGCGCAGGCGGAGACGCGGTAAAACAGGATCCCGTCACGGGTGAATGGTACGCTTCCTTTAACGGAAGACCCGCCGTAGAGGCAATGAACCTATACCTTGAGCTTATCACAACGAAATGGCGCGACCATAACAATAAGGATCAGCAGGGATTCGTGATCAGAGAAGGGAACTGGGGAATGCTCCGCGACGAAGGCAAGCTCGGAATATTCATGGGATATATGGACGATAAGAGGCTTGGCGGAGAGCTTGATCCGAATCTGTGGGGAATTGCGCCGCCGCCGAGAGGGCCTACAGGATTACGCGGTTCTGAGATCAACTGCAGGATGATGGGAATTTTTTCGGGAGCAGGAATATCGAATAACGGCGGGCTCGGGAACAGAGATCCCGTCAAAGTGCGTGAAGCAGCATGGAATTATATAAGATTCTATGACAGCGACGAAGCGCGGAAGATCAGGCTTGAAGTTATGATCAATGCAGGCTACGGAAGAATGCAGAACCCGCTTTATTTAAAGAAATTCGGTTATGATGAATATATAAAATATACGCCGCCTGACTGGCTCGAGACTTTTGAAGAAGCCCTCGAGAACGGTAAGCCTGAACCTTACGGAAAAAACTGCCAGAAAATTTACGAATTCATGACCTATCCGATAGAAAAATGCATCTCCCTTGAAGAGAAAGGAGAGCTTGGTGCAACGCCGGAAGAAAAAGAGAAAAACATTTCTCAGATCTTTGATGCGGCAGTCGAGAGAACAAATCAGAAGATGATAGGCAGGATAACACCTGAACAGCGGAATACAAGGAACAGGATTGCAGTATTCACCGCGATCTTCATTTTTATTTTTTTCGGCATAGTTCTATATAAAGTATGGAATATCTTTACGCCCGAAAGCGGAATTATAAAAAAGAAACGCAATTCTAAAACGGTTTTTCTCGCTGCTCTGCTGATCGCGCCTGCATTAGGCTCGATCATACTGTGGAAATATGTTCCCATGATAATGGGTTCGTTCATGGCGTTCCAGGATTACAAAATAGTGGGTGATTCGGAATGGATCGGGCTTGCGAATTTCGCCGATGTACTTTTTGATCCCGTCTGGTGGTCGGCTCTCGGAAAAACCCTATATTATATGGTACTGTCGCTCGGATTCGGTTTTATACCGCCCATCGTGCTTGCGATATTTCTGCAGGAAGTACCTCAGGGCAAAATATTCTACAGGGTGATCTATTATATGCCTGCCGTGATCAGCGGAGTGATCGTAATCTATCTCTGGAAACTGCTTTACGACCCTTCTGATGCGGGAGGGCTCAACCAGATACTTCTGGCTCTCGGATTTGAAAAGAGCAGGTGGATCAAGGATGAATCACTTGCCATGATACTGACGGTGCTGCCTTCAGTGTGGGCGGGACTTGGGCCCGGGTCACTGATATACCTGGCGGCTCTAAAAGGAATACCCGACGATATTTACGAGGCTGCCGATATTGACGGAGCGGGATTTTTTCATAAGATCAGGCACATCGTATTCCCTTCATTAAAATCACTTATACTGATCCAGTTCATAGCGGCTTTTATCGCAGCCACGCAGCAGAGTGAATTCATACTGGTGATGACTTTCGGGGGGCCGAATGAAGCTACAAGGGTTGCCGATCTTCTTATTTTTGAAAAGGCGTACCTTTACCTGAATTTCGGCATAGCAACGACAATGGCATGGATGCTCGGACTTTTTCTTATGCTGGTAACGGTAGCTCAGATAAGAAAACTGTCAAAAATGGAATTTAAGTCAAACTAAAGCAAGCGGAAACAAATAAATGCCTATAATAGGAAAAGTCGGAAGAAGATCGTTCAAAGTAAGATGGCTCAATTTCACCATCCACATGATCCTGATCATCGGCGGGATCACAATGATCTATCCTTTCCTTATTATGATGTCGGCATCATTCAAAAGCCGCGTTGATTCAAAATACCTTGACATAATACCAAAATACTTTCACGACGACGAAATGCTGTATAAAAAGTATATAGAATCGCGTTTTAATGAGGAGGCCGCGGTATTTACCGCCCAGTATAAAAGCAGATATTTCTCGGTTGATTACCTTAAATTTCCATCTAATCCCGATAAGCAGTTCAACAGCGACTGGAATGAATTCATATCAAAAAAAGCGGACAGCTATGATGAATTTGATTACTCCGTTTCCGAGCAGTTCTCGAGAGGGGTATATGCGAAAAACGAGCGAGCTTTCAGAAAGAAAATGAGCGCGGAAGTTGACGGGGATCTGTCTGAACTGAACCGGAAATACGGGATTTCTGCGCCTACATGGGAAGATGTGCGCGAGGAATCTAAAGACATCCTTTCTAGAAAATTCACATCCGGTATGACCGGAATGATGATACCTTACAGCAGCTTCAGAAAAGAGCTTGACCTCAGGCACAAAGCGTGGATGTCGCTCGACGGTCACTTTATTTCAAATGAACTTCTGCCTGCCTTCAAAGGTAAACTCGAGCTTCTTAACGAAGCGCTAGGAACAGCTTATCCGTCATGGGATAATATCACGCTTGCAAGAAGGCTTCCTCAGGATAGCTTGAGATCGCACTGGACGCATTATGTAAAAAAGATACTTAATGTTCATCATATCAGCCTCGATTCGGCCGGAACGGAGAGTTACCGGGCGTTTCTGAAAGAAAAATATGAAAATATAGAACTGCTCAATGATACTTGGAAATCAGACTTCGCCGGATTTGAGAGTATCTCACAGGATAAAGCTAATTCTACAGGCGCACCTCTGCTGGATTATATCTTTTTCATCGAGAACATAGCTGATCCGGCACAATTATATATTTCAAGTGTAGAATTTGATTTCAGGGATCATCTGAAAGCGAAATATCCCGATATTGATAAAATAAATGATATTTATTCTAAGCGGATCAAAAGTTTTGATGACATTAAACTTTCAGCTTCAATTCCCGAAAATAACCTTGTCATGAAACGGGACTGGGTCGAATTTGTAAGATCCGCCGAAATAGGGTCTGTTCATCTCTCCCCCGCCGCGCAGTTCGATTATATCGAATTTCTTAAAACAAAATTCGGCGGGAACGGACTTCTTGATATTGAAAGCATAAACAGAACTTTCGGGACAGACTACGATAAAGAGATCAACATATACCCGTCAACTGTGCTCCCCAAAGAAGCCAAACACGCTGAATTATGGCTGGAATTCATAAATAATTATGCCGATCCGAAATATTTTTTGATAGGCTTGGAACAAAGCCCGAACTGGATCAGGTTCCTGAAAAATAAGTACGGCAGTATTGCCACGCTCAATTCGGCATACGGATACATTTTTTCAGATCACGATAAAATTGATATAGATTTCCAGACACTTGATTATTTTATATTCAAAGAATACAAAAAGGAAATATTCCGCGAGCATCTGATAAGAAATTACGCTATGGTCTTAGATGAGATGTTCAATAACGGAAGAGCTATAATGAATACTCTCTGGTACTGCCTTCTTGCGATACTGACCGCGCTGATAGTAAACCCGCTTGCTGCCTATGCGATGAGCAGGTTCAAACTGAGATCGAACTACAGGATCATCCTGATACTGATGCTGACGATGGCTTTCCCGCCGATGGTGATGGGTATTCCGAATTTTCTTATTCTTAAAAATCTCAATCTCCTGAACACATTCTGGGCGCTTATCCTGCCTGCCGCCGCTGACGGATATTTTATATTTCTTTTAAAGGGATTTTTCGATTCGCTGCCTAAGGAACTTTTCGAATCGGCTACTGTTGACGGTGCCGGCGAATTCACGATCTTCACACGGATCGCGATGTCATTATCCAAGCCTATCATGGCTGTGATCGCGCTCGGTGCTTTCAATGCGGCGTACAGGAATTTTATGTTCGCCTTCATTGTCTGTCAGGATCAGAGCATGTGGACTCTGATGGTTCACATCTATCAGCTGTCACAGCGGGCCAGTTCAGGCGTGGGCTATGCCGCGCTTGTGATAGCGGCCATACCTACTTTCGCGGTATTCATATTCTTCCAGAATATTATAATCAAAGGTATCGTTGTTCCGACCGAGAAATAAGAGATCCTGCAATTATACTTCGACCTCGATCTGTTTCAACCCGTTCGCCACCCCACCTACACGCACTTTTATAATTCTTCCGTCTGATACTTCTATGGATGCGAATATTTCTGACGCTCTGTTCATTGAATATCCCTGCTCGAAAACGATGCTTTCAGCCTGTTTTTCGTTTATTATCCCGTATTTGAACAAATAGCAGGCTAGCGCTCCCGATGCAGTGCCTGTTGCCGATTCTTCAGGTATATCGAAAAGCGGTGCGAAATTTCTGCAGTGCGCAGTAGAATTGAATTTAGTTTCTGTCGTGAACAGGTGATATCCCGCTCCGTCATATTTCCTGCTGATCTCTTTTATCTTATCAAGATCAGGTTTTATTTCAAGAAGCTCTTTTAAAGACCTGATCGGAACGATTATATCTTTCAGCCCGGTTGAAACTATCTGAACAGGCAGATCACCAGTAATTAGATCAGGTGAAATATTAAGCGAACCTGCGATCTCGTTTTTATCTATCACATCATAAAATTCAGGCGGATTCTGATCCATCAGTATTTTTTTATCCTGCAGTATTTCTATATTAAGAATGCCTGCTTTCGTTTCAAGTTTATATTTACCTGTTGATATTGACCCTTTCAATGCAAGCAGACCGAAAGAGGCGACCGTAGCATGTCCGCAAAGCGGAACTTCACCTGCCGGAGTAAAATATCTAAGCCTGAGATCGGCTTTATCCGTTTTTAATACGAACGCCGTTTCAGAAAAACCTACTTTTTTCGCTATACGAAGCATTTCTTCATCAGTTATGAAATCTGCGGACAGAACTACCCCTGCAGGATTGCCGCCGCCTTCTGATCTTATGAAAGCGTTCAGTGTATTTACTTTGACCGCAAAGGTCGCGTTCAATTCCGGTGTTTTCGGCTTAAAATAAATATCCTCAAATTCAACGCGGCCGGCATCGTCAATATTAATTAGAAGCGATTGATACGGCTTGAATTCCAACCCGACAGGAATATTTTTCCCGTTGAACTTTATCGTAATCTTTCTGAATTCAGATAACGCCTGAAACGACTGCCCGTAAAGCACCGGATATTTTATATCTCCCGCTATCGGATTAGCGAAAAATATTTTAGCTGTCTTACCGTCTGTTCTGCACCAGAACAGCGGCAGATCTTCACCATGAACTAAAGCCGGCGGACATTTCAGCTGCTTTAAATCATTCTTAACATTCGGTAAAGATAATAGTTCAGCCGTCATGGTATTGAAATCTTTGCTCTTTATAAATCCTGCCTGTTCGGGATGATCCTTCAGGCAGACCGGCAGTCCTTCCGATGCCAGCCTTTGAACTGTTCTGAGTGTTTCAATATCGAGATAATTCGCTTCAATATAAAGAAGCTCGAATTCAAGATCATTTACGAACAGTTTATTGTTCCTGACGATGCCTTTTGAAAGAAATTCATTATTTATCCATAGCGGATGATATCCTTTCAGTCCAGAGTTGAATTTCTCATAGCGCAGTTCATAAGCTCCCCACGCCCAGGGCATCTGAAGTTCCTTCGGATATTCACCTGCTGTCCAGGCATCCTCAAGCGGCAGATAAACGGCTATGTCAGAATATGTTCTGCCGAATCTCATAGCTGCTGAAACCTTCGTCATGTAAGTATTGAACAATTTCAGCTCGCCTGACAGGCTTCCTGTTTTGCCGACATGAACTGTGGCGTAGAAATTCTGAGTATCTGTTCCTTTGGGATTGTAGGGCATTCCGTGCCAGAATATCTGATTCACCCCGCTTGCGAAAAGCGCATCGCAGCAAAGCTTTAGATCGCCCGTCTGCTCTTTTTTGAAATATTTTGCAGGCCAGCCGTACAGACAGGTAAAAGTTTCGGATGAAACGACTTCTTTGCCTGACAGCGCAGCCGCAGACGCCCCGATCTTAGAGAATTCAGGCTCGAACAGCATAGCCTCAGTTTCAGGCACATCGCAGTTCGCGTAAGCCGTAATAAGATCGGTCGGAGAACCGTGACACTGAACTCTGCTCAATGCGCCGAGTTCGTGCGCTTTCTGATCGAAAGGAATGTAAAATTCGTTCAGAACAAGCTCAGCTGCAAGCTTCATATAATCATAAAGCTGATGTTTATTTTCCGTACAGTAAATTTTATCCATGAACGGCTTTATATCATAGCCGAATTTCTGTTCGAATATCTTATCAAACCCTTCAGTCCAGATATGTTTCGTTTCGACTTCCCACGAATCGCAGAATATAGCCGACTTAAAATCTTTAAGCGCGCCTGAAAGAGCATCTCCCATCACTTTAGCGTATCGTTCAAATGCATATCTGTCCAGATGATTCAGCACATTCCCGATCTTAGGATGCTCCCATGAAAGATGATGAGGCTGTTTGAAATCAGGTTTATTCCATACCTTCGTTCTGTCTGTGTCAGACACAAACGTACCGCCGAAAGGCCAGAGCGATCCGAATGTGAAATCGCAGCCGAGTCCGATGCTGTCCGAATAAGTTTTAGTGTATTCAACAGCTTCGCGCCATTCTTTTCCCAGCCACTCGATCCTTTCGGCATCCGGATCCCTGTCAACGGGATAAATGAAAGCTATCTCGACACCGCCGAAATTATTCTCCTTAAGCCAGTCAAGCTGATCTTTGATATCCTTGTTCTTTATAAAATCGGCGAACCACCACCAGCGGGTATAAGGTTTACAGTTTTGGTATGGATAATTTTTTTTAATTTTCACTTGCATAGATTCCGTTGTTAAATTATATTTGCAGTCTGTTTTGGCGGTATAGCTCAGTTGGTTAGAGCAGTGGAATCATAATCCACGTGTCCGCGGTTCAAATCCGTGTACCGCCACAATCAGGAAGTAAATAAAAAATCCCGTTCAGCGGGATTTTTTATTTAGAACCATTTGTTCTTTTTGAATTTGTAGAGCATGACCCCCACTATTGTCAGCATAACGCCCCACACGCCGAAATACCCGTATGTCCAGTGAATTTCAGGCAGATTATCAAAATTCATACCGTAAACTCCCACGATGAATGTCAGAGGTATAAAAATAGTGGAAACTACTGTAAGTGTCATCATGATCTGATTAGTCTTATGCGTCTGCATTGAAAAGAAAAGATTTATTCCGCTGTCGAGTTTCTGAAGATTCTCTTCAATATTATCAAGTGTCATCATGCAGTCGTCTTTAATATCAAAAAAATATTTAAGTTCGTTTTTGTCTATCAGTTTGAAAAGCCCTTTATCAATAGAAATGAGCGCTTCCTTGATCGGGGACATAGACTTCTTCATAAGTCTCAGATCCTCTTTCATCTTTTCGATCTCGACGATCGTTGACTGTTTCTGTTCAGCTTTATTTAATGTCTTTAAAACCTCATTCACTTTTTCTTCGATCTTATCCGTAGTCAGATTGTAATTATCCGTGATCGCTTCAAGTAAAAGGTAAAGCAGATAGTCTGAACCTTTCTCTCTGACCTGCCCTTTTTTCTCTCTGAGTCTGTGCCTGATATGCTCAAAATGATCCCCGACTTTTTCCTGAAATGAAAGAACGAAATTTTTTCCGAGAACAAAACTGATATGTTCGATCTCGAGTTCTGATGAATTTGACGGCAGTATAGACTTAACCGTGAAAGAAAGCAGTTCTTTGATCTCCTGCACTTTGGGTCTCTGCGCCACATCGAGAATATCTTCGACGACAAGACTGTGAACGCCGTATTTTTTACAAACGTTCTTTACCAGTTCAACATCGTGAAGTCCGTGGATATTTATCCAGTAAATCCTGTCAGTCTTATTAAGATCATATAGATCTTTGAATTTGATATTTTTCTGCTCATTATGAAAATCATTGCTGTATTCGATGATCTGGATATCTGATTCTTTTAACAGTTGTGTGCCTGTAAATTCTATTTTATCCGGGTCTTTAAGCTTTATATTATGCTTTTTAGACCTTGTTTTCATTTTACAGCCTTCATCACAATGAATATCCTATTTTCCATGTTCGTAACGCGGGCGAAAAGCCAGACAAAAGGTAAAATGATCTTAAGTATTATCTTGTTCTTTTTTGACATGTAAGCAGTCTTTCCAAGGATCTCTTTTAAAGGAGAGCCTATCTTCTCTTTGTAAACAATATCAAATCCCATTTCAGTTATCTTTTCAAATGTCCTTCCGCAGAATTTATAAATATGACCGTTAGTGTTTATTCCGTAATTATTCATTCTATAGCCTGTAAGGATATCACCAATCCGTGCAGAAACATGGAACAGGCTCTCCTGGATCGGAGTTTCCATGACTAACAGACCGCCCGGCTTTAATATTCTTCCGCACTGCTCTATGAATTTTTTAGGATGCGGAATATGCTCAATAAGGTTTAGAGCAAAAATAATATCGAACGAATCGTTTTCATAAAATTCGTCTATAGTTCCGAGCCTTGTTCTCTTTTTGTTCCTGTTTGAATAATTCACAGCCTTTTCATTAATGTCGCAGCCTTCGCAACTCAAACCTTCCTCTTCGCATACATCGAGAAAAAAACCGAGACCGGAACCTATATCAAGTATTTTGATATCCTTTTTTTCAACAGTTGGGTCGTATAATTTCAGGACTTTATTGATCTGCGTACGGAAGCGCTCTTTCTGACCTTTTTCTTTGCTTAAATAAATGTCTTCTCCGAAATAATCCGAATTGATCTGAATCTCATACTCTTCGTTTACAAGCGGGCTTGACCATAAAAGATCGCAGTTCTGACATTTCAAAACCGTATAATTAGATCCTTTGCTGTAAAACTTGCCTTCGTATTCTTTTCCGCAGAACTCGCAGTATTTTTGTTCGTCAGTCAATTGTTTCTCACATTAATTTTCTATTTTATATCACCTAGGATCATGTGACCCATTTTGTCTCTTTTTGTTTTGAGATATTTTAAATTCTCAGGCTTGAATATCGCTTCGATCGGAACTCTTTCAACATTTGAAAGACCATAACCTTTCAATCCTATTATTTTCTTGGGATTGTTCGTCATAAGCCTGATATTCTTTACTCCGAGATCAACAAGAATCTGAGCGCCGATCCCGTAATCCCTAAGATCCGCCGGGTATCCGAGTTCCTCGTTGGCTTCAACAGTATCAAAACCTTTGTCCTGCAGATGATATGCCTTCAGCTTGGCTCTGAGCCCGATCCCTCTTCCCTCCTGACGCATATATATCACGACACCCCTGCCTTCATCGGCTATCATTTTCATAGCCGCGTGAAGCTGATCTCCGCAGTCGCATCTTGCGCTTCCGAATACATCTCCGGTAAGACATTCGGAATGTACCCTGACCAGTATCGGTTCATCAGTATTCACATTCCCTTTTACCAGCGCAACATGTTCCTGTTCATCGGTTTTTGAAAGATAATATCTTATCTCAAATTCTCCGTAGGCTGTCGGAAGCTTCGCAACGGTATCGCATTCGACAAGTTTTTCGCTTTTTCTTCTGTATTCTATCAGATCCTGGATAGTACCGAGTTTCAGATTATGTTTCTCCGCAAAAACCACAAGCTCAGGGTAACGCGCCATGGTTCCGTCGTCATTCATTATTTCGCAGATAACCCCCGAAGGGATCAAGCCTGCGAGCCTTGACAGATCAACAGCAGCTTCGGTATGTCCGGCTCTGACAAGCACTCCGCCCTCTCTTGCGACCAGAGGGAACATATGTCCCGGCCTTGCGAAATCGGAAGGCTGGGATTTTTTGTTTATCAGTTCTTCGATAGTCTTAAATCTGTCAAAAGCGGAAATTCCTGTTGTTGTCCCGTGTTTGTAGTCAACCGAAACTGTAAAGTTCGTATGTTTGGATTCCGTATTCTTATCGGTCATAAACTCGAGGTCTTTTTCTTTTGCAATTTCTTCAGTCATGGGCATGCAGATAAGGCCTCTCGCATGCTTGGTCATAAAATTAACAACCTCGGGAGTGATCTTTTCCGCAGCTATAAGCAGATCTCCCTCGTTCTCCCTGTTCTCGTCGTCAAGAAGGATGATCATTTTTCCTTCTTTAATATCTTTGATCAGATCTTCTATCCTGCTGAACATTTCTAATATCCTAATTCACTTAATTTTTCAATTGTCAGTCCCGCTTTTTCGGGGCTGATAAATTTCTCTATGTATCTGCCGATAATATCTGTCTCAATATTTACTGTCGTTCCCGTTCTCCAGCCTTTTGCAGTTGTGCTGTTTTCCGTATGGGGGATAACTGCTACTCTGAATTCATTTCCGCTGATATCTGCTACTGTCAGGCTTATACCATCTATACACACCGAACCTTTTTTTACGATATATTTCGCAGTCGCGCTTTCAGTTCTGATCAGAAATTCTTTTCCCATGCTCTGCGGAAAAACCTTTAATATTTCACCTGAGCCGTCTATATGACCCTGAACTATATGCCCTCCGAGCCTGTCGTCGGGTTTAAGCGCAGGCTCAAGGTTAACTTTCATGTTTTCAGTGAATGATTTTATATTTGACCTTAGAACAGTTTCTCTGACAGCCTGTACAGTAAAAGAACCCGCATTTTTTTTAATAACCGTCAGACAAATACCGTTTACAGCTATAGAGTCATCAACTGCAGAATCGCTGTTCACGACAGACGAACCTACTGTTACCTCAAAAGTGCTGTTCAGGTTCAGAACCGATCTTATTATGCCTATTTCCTTTATGATTCCTGTAAACATTATCCGATTATCTCTATTTTTATCAATCTTCCTCGATCTCCTCGTCGTCCCTTTTCGCTTTCTCAATAACACTCATCACAAGGCCTGACAGAACGAATATTACCATAACAGGAAACAACAGCGACATCTTTAATTTTACGATGAGAACTACAAATAATACAACTCCTAATATCTTCAGGTTCCTTTTTACAAAATTTTCACCTTTTTTAAACATGATCGGAAAGCCCTGATATTCGATCCTCGATATCATCAGATAAGATACGACAAGAGATGTTATCGTAAGCCATCTGAAATGCTTTATCTGTCCGTATTGTTCAAATTCGTAAAATACAAAAGATACTATGGTCAATGCGGCCGCAGGGGACGGAAGACCGCTGAAAGCTCCTTTTACCGTAGGATCAACAAGCTCTGAATTGAATCTGGCAAGTCTGATACCCGCGAAAAGAAGCGGAAAAAATGAGAACAGCAGAGTAAGATGACCCAGATCTTCAAGACCGGGGTATCTGTTAATATAAACATTTTTATAAAGCATATACATCATCACAGACGGAGCGGCTCCGAATGTAATTATATCGGCCAGCGAATCGAACTCGATCCCGAAATCAGAAGTACTTTTTACCAGTCTCGCCACTTTGCCGTCAAAAGCGTCGCAGATTCCTCCCATCATCACAAAATAACAGGCCCAGAGATACTCACCGTGAACCGACGAAATTATTGACCAGTAGCCGAAGAACATATTGCCGATCGTCAGTGTATTAGGAAATATAGCTAATTTTTTGCCCATCTGGTTTCCTTATTGAAAAAATTCACCCAGTACCGTTTGTCCGGCTTTAACCCTGTCGCCAACCTTAACTTTCAGGTCGCAGTTAATCGGCAGTATGAGATCCACCCTTGATCCGAATTTGATCAGACCGAGTTTCTGTCCCTGTTCGACATCATCGCCGACATCAGCGAAGCATACGATCCTTTTTGCGACCAGACCGGCGATCTGTTTCACCGTTATCATATTATTACCTGATCTTATCCCTATAACCGTCTGTTCGTTGAACTCTGAAGCCTTATCATTCCAGGCAGCCATGAATTTGCCTTTCTTGTAATTGACATACTCTACTTTTCCTTTGACAGGATACCTGTTTACATGAACATCAAATACATTCATGAATACCGATACTATCTGGGACTCTTCCATCCTGTATTCCTCATCAAGGAAATTCTCCACTTTAATTACTTTCCCGTCAGCCGGAGATATTATCGCCTTATCATTCTGCGCTTCCATATCAATGAACCTGTCCGGATCTCTGAAGAACCAGAAAGAGAAAAGGAAGACTATGGCCGAAAAGCCTGCGGCGATCATGATCATAACAGGTATGAATTTTGGGAATGTCATATCCAGAACGAATAATAAAACCAGAGCCAGAAGAACAAAAAACAGTTTTTTAATTACTTTTCCGCTGCCCTGCGCAAGTTTATAGCTCATTGTTCACTCCTTATTTTACTGATTGTAAGCTTCCAGTATCATCTGTAATTTCTTGAATTCACCGTTCCTGTGCACTACGAACTCAATCTTGTCACCTACTTTATAATCCTTAAGTTCAAGCAGCGCTTTACCCATATCGTTGAAATTATTTATTTTTATATTATCGACCGCGATTATAATATCACCGGTTTCAAATCCTGCTTTTTCAGCAGGTCCGTTCTTTTGTATCTCCACAACTTTTACGCCCGTAACATTTTGTCCGTCTGACTTTTTGTTTTTAAGAAAAGCGGGATCAATAAAGTCTGAGAGTTTAAACCCGAAATAGAAATTCCTGTCTATCGAGCCTTTCTCGATCAGCGTCTGGGAAATGTTCTTCACTTTGTTTACCGGAATCGCAAATCCTATCCCGATACTCCCTCCGGAACCTGTGGAATAGATCATAGTGTTCATTCCTATAACTTCGCCGTCTGCATTAACAAGCGGACCGCCCGAATTTCCCGGGTTAATAGATGCATCGGTCTGGATCATATTCTCATAGAAATGTTTGTCTGCCGTATTATAGCCGAAATTGATCTTGAGTCCTGAAACAACTCCGACCGTGATAAGAGGATTGTTGACGTATTCAAAAAGTCCGTAAGGGTTACCGAAAGCTATTACCCATTCTCCTCTTGTGATCTCTTTATCGTTACCGAGTTTCGCATAAGGATGATCGGCAACATCTATCTTAAGCACAGCTATGTCGCTTCTTTCATCGGTTCCGACAACCTCAGCTTCGTATTGCTTGCCTTCAGTTGTAGTAATGATTATCTGCTGTGAATCTTTTATTACATGATCATTTGTAATTATATAACCGTCAGGCGTATAAATGAAACCGCTTCCCATGCTCGGAACGATCCTGTTTTCATACTGGGGGGGGAAAAAATTCGCAAAAAAAGGATCATTGTCGAACAATGTTCTTACTTTTTCTTTCTTTACTTTGACCACATTGATACCTACTACAGAAGGGCTTACTTCCTCAACAGCATTCGTAATGGCGCTCTCCCTTTCGTGAGCTATCTCTTCCGATACCGACAGTACCGGAGTTCTGCCAGAATCAAACAGCCCTCTGCTCAAGCCGACATACAGCATTATCAGCGCAACAAGAAGACCGGTAAGGATACCGTGTATGAAATATTTTAAGGCATGCATATTATTGAATCGCTTTCCTTATTTCAATTAATGCCTAAATATAAGCTTTAGACCATAATAAAACAACATTAATATTTTTTAGATTTATTTTAGCGGTTTTTTACAGTCAAGGTAATACTGGTAATTTCCTTCATAAACTGTGATCTTTCCGTGATCAACTTCAAATACTCGGGTGATCAGTTCTTTCAAAAAATATCTGTCGTGACTGACCAGAAGTATCGTTCCCTCATAGCGTTTCAGCGCATCAAGAAGAATTACCCTCGATTTGATATCGAGATGATTGGTTGGTTCATCCAGTATCAGGCAGTTATGAGGCGTAGAAAGCAGATAGGATAGTATGACCCTGGCTTTTTCTCCCCCTGAGAGATATTTTATTTTTTTATACACTTCATCGCCTCTGAACAAAAACGAAGCGAGAAGATTTCGAACCGTCTGTTCCTGTAACTGCGGCAGTTTCGACTGAACTTCCTCAAGTATCGTAGCATCTGCATTAAGCTGTTCTAAGGTGAACTGACCGAAATAGCCGATCGAGATGCTCGGTCCGATTATTGCCTCTCCCTCTGTGGGAGGAGTCTGATGACTGATGACTTTCAGGAATGTCGATTTACCCGCTCCGTTCACACCGACCACTGCGATCTTGTTCTGTCTTTCGACCATGGCTGTAAGTCCTGAAAAAACAGGTTTCGCTGCTCCGTCCTGATTTGTCCAGCTCTTGCCCAGGTCTTTAAATGCTATAACATCGTTCCCGCCCCTCGGTATTTCCGTCAGCTCGATCTTGATCTCGTAATCTTCGGGGACAAGTTCAACTTTCTCTATTTTATCAATTTTTTTCACTCTTGACTGAACCTGAGCAGCGTGACTTGCCCTCGCTTTGAATCTCGCGATGAATTCCTCCTCTTTTCTCAGCATACTCTGCTGGCGGGTGAATTCAGCTTCGTTATTCCTTAACAGGATCGCTTTTTCACGCTCATAATAATCATAATCTCCCGAAAAAGTTATAACCTTTCCGTGGGATACTTCAACGATCTTTTTTACCACCCTGTTCATGAACTCGCGGTCGTGAGTGGTCAGTAGAAATGCCCCCTTGAATTTTAAGAGCCATTCTTCAAGCCAGATTATAGTTTCCATATCCAGATAATTTGTAGGCTCGTCCATCAGAATAAGGTCGGGATTCAGAATAAGAACCTTGGCCAGAGCGATTCGCATTTTCCATCCGCCGGAAAAATATTCAACCGGCTTTTCGTGATCTTCGGGGATTATTCCGAGACCTGTGAGGATTTCCTGCGCATTCGTTTCTATCTCATAACCGCCGAGAGCTTCAAATTCAGCCTGATCATCACCCATTTTCTCAAGTATCTTCGTCATTTCATCGGGATCAATATCTGGGTCGGAAAGATTTTTATGATATTCATGCATTTTATGCGACAAAACGCTTAGCCTCTCATTTCCTGCGATCACTTCATCTAAAGCGCTCCGGCCGGCCATTTCATCCACACTCTGTGAGAAATAGGCGATCCTGATATTGTTTTGTATGATAATCGAACCTTCGTCAGGTTTAAGATCTCCTGTTATGAGCCTGAAGAATGTGGTCTTGCCTGTCCCGTTCGGCCCGACAAGTCCTATCTTTTCACCCTGATATATCTGGAAACAGGCGTCTGTGAATAAAGGAACTCCGCCCATAAATTTTGTAACATTCGATACGCTGATCATACTTCTCCCGCACAATTTTAACAGGGTGCAAATTTAACAAATTATTTTGGTAATTCATAAACTTTTTATTTAAATTTAGTGCAATTTAAAAAACGGAGCAGAAAATGAAGAATGATTTTAAATCACAGATACTTGAAGGAATACCGGAAGAGCTTCCAGAGCCTCAGCTTTATGATAAAACTATAAATCATGCGCCTAAAAGAAAGAACATTCTCACTAATACCGAAAAGAAACTCGCGCTTAAGAACGCTCTTAGATATTTTGATAAAAAACATCATAAAACACTCGCCCCCGAATTTCTTGAGGAATTGAATAACTACGGAAGGATCTATATGTACAGATTCAGACCTTCATATAAGATCACTGCCCGTTCAATAAGTGAATTCCCGCACAGATCGGTTCAGGCTGCCGCTATTATGCTCATGGTATCGAACAATCTCGATTACGCGGTCGCTCAGCATCCTCATGAACTTATCACCTACGGCGGCAACGGCGCAGTGTTTCAGAACTGGGCGCAATACAGGCTTACAATGAAATATCTGGCAGAAATGACAGACGAACAGACGCTTGTCATGTATTCCGGGCATCCTATGGGGCTGTTCCCTTCACATAAAGAAGCTCCTAGGGTAGTAGTGACCAACGGTATGGTCATACCCAACTATTCAAAACCTGATCACTGGGAAAAATTCAATGCGCTCGGCGTATCTCAGTACGGTCAGATGACCGCCGGTTCATACATGTATATCGGGCCGCAGGGCATCGTCCACGGTACGACCATCACTGTGCTCAACGCAGGCAGAAAGATCGGGAATGACGGCCTCGGCGGAAAACTTTTCGTGACTTCCGGTCTGGGCGGTATGAGCGGTGCTCAGGCAAAAGCAGCAGTGATCGCAGGTGCTATCGGCGTGATCGGAGAAGTAAATCCCAAAGCTGTTAAAACCAGACATTCTCAGGGATGGGTGGATGAAGTTTATTCTGACCTGAATGAGCTTATAAAAAGAATTAACAAAGCAAGAAAAAATAAAGAGGCCGTTTCACTGGCTTATCAGGGTAACATAGTTGACCTTTGGGAGAAATTCGCGAAAGACGGAATTAAAGTTGAGCTCGGTTCCGATCAGACTTCGCTGCATAACCCGTGGTCCGGCGGATATTATCCTGCAGGGCTGACTTTTGAAGAGTCAAATAAGCTGATGGCTTCCGACCCAGATAAATTTAAAAAGAAAGTTCAGGAAAGCCTTAAAAGGCAGGTCGCCGCCATAAACAAGCTTACAGCGAACGGAATGTATTTCTTTGATTACGGCAACGCGTTCCTGCTCGAATCATCTAGAGCGGGCGCGGATATACTTAAAAAGGACGGCAGCTTTAAATATCCTTCGTATGTTCAGGACATTATGGGGCCGATGTGCTTCGATTACGGTTTCGGGCCTTTCAGATGGGTCTGCACATCATCCGATCCGAAAGATCTCGATAAAACAGATATGATAGCAATGAAAGTGCTTGAGAAGATAGCTAAGACGGCTCCGGCTGAGATCACGCAGCAGATGAAGGACAATATCAGATGGATCAAAGAAGCTAAAAAGAACAAACTGGTTGTAGGTTCACAGGCAAGGATCCTTTACGCGGATGCTGAAGGAAGATCGAAAATCGCCGAAGCTTTTAATAACGCTATCAGAAAGGGCGAGATCTCGGCTCCGATAGTGCTCGGAAGGGATCATCACGACGTATCCGGAACGGACTCTCCGTACAGAGAAACTTCAAATATTTACGACGGTTCGCAGTTCACAGCCGATATGGCCATTCAGAATGTTATAGGCGATTCATTCAGGGGAGCGACCTGGGTGTCTATCCATAACGGAGGTGGAGTGGGCTGGGGAGAAGTTATCAACGGCGGTTTCGGAATGGTATTAGACGGGTCGAAAGATGCCGACAGAAGGCTGAAATCCATGCTCTTCTGGGATGTGAACAACGGTATCTCAAGAAGAAGTTGGGCGCGTAATGAAGGCGCGGTCTTTGCCATAAAAAGAGCTATGAAGAACAATCCGGGTCTGGAAGTTACGGTTCCCAACTTTGCGGATGACAGCCTAATCGATAAGCTGATCAAATAATGTTTAAAAAGATACTTTTCACCCAGTTCGGCATTCCCGATCTTGATACGCTTGAGTATAAATCTAATATCCCGCTCGCTGCGGGATATTTATTTGCTTATGCAAAGAAGAAATTTCACGACACGGAATTTGTTATCACGCCGAGAGTTTATACGGATGTGCTTAACGATGATGCCTTTTTTGAATATGTCCGCAATATAAATCCTGATCTTTTTCTGTTCTCGCTTTATGTCTGGAACATTGAAAGAACCCTCAGGCTATGCGGTATCCTGATCGGGAAATATCCGGATGCGAAGTTCCTTTTCGGCGGGCCTGAAGTTAATCCCGATAACAGATTTCTGCTTAATGATCCGGCTTTCACGGCAGGGATCGTCGGCGAGGGTGAGCTTCCTCTGATTGATTTTCTGAAAGGCATCCCCTTGAAAAATATCAGCGGCGCGCTTACAAAAGAATTTTTCAATCCTGCCGGCAGGATCAAAACAGAATTTGCGCCTGACGACAATCCTTACATCGCCGGACTGATCGAGCATACCCCGGATACTTCGATGTACTTTGAAACCGTCCGCGGATGTCCGTTCATATGCGGTTTCTGTTATTATAATAAGGTCTATGATAAGCCTGTGCCTATGAACAGGGATCATCTTAAAATATATCTGGATTATGCGAGAAAGAACGGACTGAGGGAAGTTTTCCTGCTCGATCCTTCATTCAACGCGCAGAGCAGATTCGATGATCTTCTGGACAGACTGACAACTCTGAACAGCGATGGTTTTTTTGAATTTAACACCGAGCTCAGAGCAGACCTACTCACTGACGCGCAGATAAAAAAACTGCAAAAATTGAACCTGCTCGAAGCTGAAATAGGTCTTCAGACCACAAATCCGCATGCTATCGAAATTATGAACAGATCTGGTTCGATTGAAAAAACCATTGCTAATTCAAAGAAGATGTTCAGCCTCGGAATGAAGCCGAAAATAGATCTGATCGCAGGTTTGCCGGGAGACACGCTTGAAAACTTCAAAAGATCAGTTGACAGAGTTTTTGAAGAAGGTCTTTATGAAGCCATTCAGGTTTTCAGGCTTTCGATCCTTTCGGGCACCGATTTTTCCGTCAACCGGAAAAAATCCGGCATTGAAGCCGATGATATGCCTCCCTATCATGTAAGATCGGTGAATAATTTTACCGAAGATGAAATGCTTGAAGCTATAGACTATGCCCGGGAAAAATTCGATACAGAGCTGTATTACATACCTTCTTTCCTGCTTTCATGCGATTTCAGATACCTGAGAAAAGAAAATTTCGTTCAGTTCGATTCAGATATAAAGCCGGTTCATAAGATAATTTTTTCGGATCACGCTGACGATTCGTATAAATGTATCAAAAACCTGTGCGAAAGTCTTGTGCTGCATTTTATAATAGAAGATCCTGAAAAAGAATATGCGGATGTCTGCGGAATTCTCGACTATTTTTTTAAGGAACAGCCAGATTCTGTCTATCAGATAATTCTTGAATTCACTAACGATTTTTCTAAAAAGCATTTTGATATTATTTCCAGGCATATCAGCTACAAATGCACCTATCTTGACAGGGACGCGTCCGCTTATTTCGGCGACTGCACGGTTTCGACAAGACCGGCTGTCATTCTTGATAGAAAATACATAGGCAAAAAGATCTATAAAGAACTTTGCTCTGAAACCGATGTTTTTATAGCAATATCCGATTTAAGCGGAAGTGATGCTGAGAACATCGCCGGTGAACATAAAATATATGTAAAAGGTCAGAAACAGGAAAGTATATTCAGACTGCTTAATAAAAATGATCTTCTAACAGAATTTGTCATATTCGATTCATTCAGGTATGAATATAAAAAGTATGAGATCACAGGCAGCGGCAGACTTTATTTTCCGCATTCGGTTAAAGTATAAAAAAAGACCCGCATCGCGGGTCCTTTGATCTTAATATTCCAGAAAGCCTTTCATGGCTTCTTTCATCCAGTAATGATCTTCGACTCCGGCAGTCTCACGCGCCGAATGCATTGCAAGCATAGTGTTGCCCACATCAACCGTTCTGATCCCTAGATTGGACGAGATCATAGAACCTATAGTTCCTCCGCCGCGCATATCCGCCCTGTTCACGAATTTCTGATACGGTATCTTTTTATCCCTGCAGATCATTTCAAAAACCGCAGAGGATTCAATAGTTGTCGCATAGCTTGTATTGGCGTTGATCTTGATGACCGGGCCTTTGTTGAGATATACTTTATTGAGGCTGTCAAATTTACCCGAATAATTCGGATGTATCGCATGAGCCCCGTCAGCGCTGATATAATAAGACAGTGAGATCGCCCTTACATAGTCTTCCCTTTTGAATCCGGTAAGCCTTTCAAGCACATGCTCGGTAAAAGATGATTTTCCGCCGTTGGTCGTGGAAGAACCGACTTCCTCGTTATCATAAAGTGCGATTATCATTGTCGAATCCGAAGGTTTTGCTTCAAGCAGAGCCTGTAAAGATGCGTGTACCATAGTCTTGTTGTCAAGACCCCTGTTCATTACGAAATCTTCGTTAAATCCTATTATCTCGCCCTTTTGATAAGCATAAAGTTCAAGATCATAATTAACAATATCTGCGGCCTTGATCTTAAGTTTGGCCGCGATGATATCTCTGATATATTCATCGCTTACAGGCTTATCCGTCAGCGCCATCACGGGAACCATGTGTTCCTGGGGATTCAGCTTGAAAGCTTCGTTGACTTCCCTGTTGTAATGAATTGCAAGCTGAGGAATGACCAGAACAGGTTTCTCGAGATCTACCAGCATAATATCGTAGCTTTTACCTTTTTTTACGACTACTTTTCCGGCCAGCGAAAGCTCTCTGTCGAGCCAGCTTGCGAAGATCGGGCCGCCGTAAACTTCCGTTGACAGCTGAATGTATCCCTCTTTCACGAATGCCGCTTTCGGCTTAAGTTTAAAAGCAGGCGAATCCGTATGGGAACCGACGATCCTGAATCCCGACTCTTTGGGATCTTTTTTTCCGCATACTCCGGCTATTAAAGCCGATTCGTGTCTGAAAACATAGAATTTATCGCCTTTTTTCAGCCTCCACTCATCAGTTTCGTACAGCCTCTTAAATCCGCTCTTCAGAAGCCTTTTTTCTACCTCGTAAGCACAATGCGCTGCGGTCACGGACGAGTCAATGAAACCGTTTAGTTCATCCGCTAATTTCAACATATCTTTTCTGCTCATGGATCTGCCTTATATTTTATTTTAATATCAACATTTTTTTTGAGATCTCTTTTCCGAGTGCACTCTTAAGTGAATAGTAATACATTCCGGATGAAAGGTCTTGGGCATTGAATTCAACCGTATGCCTGCCTTTTGAGAATTCCCTGTCTGCAAGAACCGAGATCAGCTCTCCTTTTATATCATAAACGGATAAATTCATCTTTTCGTTATGATCAAGTGAAAAGCTTATCTTTGTGCCGGGGTTGAACGGATTCGGATAATTCTGTTCAAGAGTTATATCGGAAGGGATCTGATCATTATCGCTTATCCCTGTATCTTTAACGAGCTGAACATTTACCTCTGTCGCTTCTTTGAAAACTCCGGTATTGTCGGTTACAACTATATTATCTATTGTCTGCGAAATATATCCTGATGCTGAAATTGTCATTGAATAAGTGCCCGGCTTGAGAATTCTGTAATAATCTCCGCAGTCTGGATCGGTGGAATAAATTTTATCTATACCTGTGATCTCAATTTGTGCTTCTAGCGGAAGCGTGGTTGATGAATCTGTTACGACACCGTATATCCCTTTGTGAACCGCTGAAATATACCAGAACATTGATTCTCTGTTGTTCGACCAGAAACCGGAAATGTACGAATATGAAGGCCATTTCGTTTCGCTTATCTCAAGCGTAATATCAAGCACATTATGATATCTGTAGTTCCAGTCCTGCATTCCTCCGGTGATCTGATACCATTCACTGCCGTTCGATATTCCGTCGTTAAAATACGGGCTTGCGAACATCGGCGCATTCCTCGATGAATAGTTATAGGCTATCCAGGTTACATGCGGATCATCCGGACATGCTGCGTAGGCATAATTCAAAACTCCAAAATCAATGTCATACAGATAATTCGCTACCAGCGCTCCGCCGTGGTAATTTGTGGACATTATGAAATTGTGCTGAGAAGTGAAATCTATCATTGCGTCTATCTCGGGCAGGAGTGCCGCGTTCACGGAATCTGCATCATAGTAAGTTCCTTCTGGAAAATTCCTGTTCAGATCATAGCCGCTTGCATTGTATCTGGAATTGTTCGCGTTCCCGTCAGGATTCAACAGAGGCATTACATAAAGTTCTGTATTATCAACTATAAAGCGCATCGTATCGTTTTCCGCCTGATAGCCTTTTAAAATGTTCTCGATCATGAACATTTCCATTTCCATACCGGTAACTTCATCACCGTGAATGGTGGAAACGAATTTCATTTCAGGTTCGGCTTCTTCAACATTAACGCTGTCTGATATCTTGAGCACCCATAAAGGTCTTCCCTGTACGGAAGTTCCGATCTGAAGTCTCTGACAGATCTCAGGATACCTGTTCTGCCATATAAGCATCGAATCACCGATAGATACATTGTTCCTGTAAGATAATTTATCTCTTACTTCAAGCGGCGTCCACTTTGCGGAAAGGCCGCGGCTTTCGATCAGGTCATACTGTTCCTGAGTGACATAAACGGTAACTTTTCCGTCAAGCGGAATTCCGCGGCTGCCGAGACTGGTGCGGTCTATGTCTATCTTGTTCTCCTGAAGAAATCTCATATCGTCTGTACTGCCGATCTTTACTTCGGCATAATTGAAAATATTTTCAAATCCGAAAAGTGAAAAAGATATGATAAATGTCAGAAAAACGGCTGATCTCAACATACGCACTCCTTATAGCTGTCTCAATGCGTCCACGAAGACGGTTTTTGAATTTGTTTTTTCATCTCTTTTTTTGATTATTCTGGCGGGTGCTCCGGCGACCACCATTTCTTCCGGAACATCGGTCGTTACTATTGAACCGGCTGCTATGACGGCATTGTTCCCGACTTTTACGCCTTCAAGTACCACGGCGTTCGCCCCGATCATCACATTGTCGCCTATTATAACAGGCTGAGCTGACGGAGGTTCGATGACCCCTGCCAGGACCGCTCCGGCACCGATATGGCAGTGTTTTCCTATTATGACCCTGCCGCCCACGACAACATTCATGTCGATCATAGTATTATCGCCTACAACTGCTCCGAGATTTATAACTGCGCCCATCATGATAACGCAGTTGCTGCCTATTTCCGCAGTATCTCTGATGATAGCGCCGGGTTCGATACGGCAGTTTAGATTCTTCGTGTCGAGCATGGGAATGGCCGAATTTCTTCTGTCGCTCTTTATATGATGATCTTTGATCTTGTTCTTATGAGTTTCCAATATCTCACTGACAGCTTTCCAGTCGCCGAATACCGTTCCGAATTCGGAATTGCCGAAAAATTTCACGCCACTGAAATCTATGCCTTCAAGTTCCCCTCTGATCAGAACTTCGACCGGTGTCGTTTTTTTTGAATTCGCTATCATATTTATTAAAGCCTGTGTATCCATAGAAATCCCTGTTCTAATTCAACATTTGAATATCTGAATTTTTTTTGATTTTTGCAATCTTAAAGTTTAATATTGTTAATTTCGTAATATCTTTATTTGATCTCGATATTGTACGGCATCATCATCATGATCTTTTCGTCATTCGAAAGCAGATTGAATATTTCGCTTCCCTGAAGTTTGTTCAATGCTTCGATATCAAGATTATCTGCAAATACATTCATAGCCATTTCGCCGAGAGAAAATTCGCTGTATTTCGTGTAGATTTTAAGATAATTTCCGCTTTTCATATCTACTTTTGCCGTTTCAGCCGCATATCTGACCGCATCGTTCAGATCGCCGATCTCGTCTATCAGACCGAGTTCGAGAGCATCTTCTCCCGCCCAGACCCTTCCTTCAGCGATCTTGTCAATATCCTCATAACTTTTCTTTCTCGCCCCTGCAACTTTCTCAACGAAGCCTTTATAAAAACCGTCTATGTGCATCTGCATAAAATCGGTTTCATCCTTGTTCAGATCTTCGAACATGGACTGAACGGCAAATTTATTTTTTCTTATCTTCTGCGTATTGATACCTATTTTTGAGAACAGACTGTCAACCGAAGGTACAAGACCGAATACTCCGATAGAGCCCGTTAATGTTGATTTGTCGGCAAAAATTCTGTCTCCGTAACATGATATCCAGTAGCCGCCGGAAGCAGCCATGCTTCCCATGGAAATTATGACGGTTTTTTTATCTTCTTCCTGCGCAAGCTTAAGTTCGGTCAGGATCAGATCGGAAGCAAGTCCGCTTCCGCCGCCCGAATCAACTCTGAACACTATTGCTTTTACATTCTTATCTTTCCTGGCCTTTCTGATAAGATCCGCCGTTGTTTCGCTTCCCATTATGTCGGCGGAGAAGAAACTTCCTCCGGAACTCTTACCCGTCATTATAGAGCCAGTTGCGTAAACTATGGCTATCTGTTTATCCATTATAGCCGACCACTGCGGATTTTCTTCACTGAATGCGAAATATTGTTTTGATTTGACTATCCTGATCTTGTTATCTTCCGCTTTTCTGACAGCTTTAACTAGCTTATCTTCAATTATCAGCTCGTCAACAAGCTTATTTTCAAGAGCGCTTTTTCCGGTGAAATAAGGTATTCTGTTCATAAGCCCGTTTAGCTCATCAACCGTCATTTTTCTGCCTGAAGAAATTGAAGCTTTAAGATGATCGTCAAGTCTTGAAATGAATTTGTCCATCTGCTCAAGATTCGCTTCGCTTGCGTGATCCTGAATGAACGGTTCCACGGCACTTTTGAATTTTCCGTGTCTAATAGCCTGCATTTTTATGCCGAGCTTATCCAGTACATTTTTGAAGAACATAAGTTCAACGCCCAGGCCTTCGAGCGCGAGATCGCCTTCGGGATACATATAGATTTTGTCTGAGACTGAAAGCAGATAATAGTTCGACTGAGATGCGGATACGAAGTAAGAATATATTTTCTTTCCCGACTGTCTGAAATCTACAAGCGCATTCCTAAGCTCTTCCCTCGAAGCAAAAGTCATCTTGTAATCCTTACTCTTGATCAATATTCCCGCGACCTCCCTGTCGTCTTTAAGCTTATTTATCTGATCAATAAGCTCACGGACGCTTTTTTTGCCGCCGCTGAACATACCTATTAGAAATCCTTTGGGCACTTCTTCGTTATAACTGCCCTCCAGCTCGATCTCAACGATCTTTGAATTTTTCATTTTGAATATGGACGGCGGGTTCAGATTGCCGGATTCGATATAATTTATATAGCTGTTTGCATCTTCATACTTGAAAGCTCTTGAGCCTATATTCAGGTTCTGAAACGATACTGAAAGCCCTGCTTCATAAACCGGATCAAAATCGTCATTATTCATCTGTGCCGTATAGCCTGCGCTCAGGTTCAGTCCTTTTATGATCTCCGTGCCGGCTCCTATCGTATAAAAGGCATCTTCAATTTTATCCTGTCCGAAAGAAATATCGCCTTCAACAGTAAGTTTATTGTCACCGAAGGGTCTTACCGCCAATCCTGCATTAGTTGTAACTATGCCGCTGTTCTTCTCAAAAATATTACGAACGTTACCGGCTATCGAAAAATATTTTAACGGTCTGACAGTCAGAGAAAGGTCAATTTCAGGATCTAAAACACTGCCGGAGAACCATCTTATCGCGCTGCCGGTGTAATAACCCGGGATCACTTCTGAACCTGAAGCAAACACGTATGATTCAATCTCTTCAATGTTTGTTGAATCTGAAGGGTTTGTGAAACCAAAAGGATTAAAATTCTTTTTGTTTTTAAAATACGAAAATCCCAGATTACCTATGATCGCCCCAATTCCGAAGCCCTCTTCAACATCACCGTTGTACTCATCGAACATAAATAATTTTGCTCCCGATTCGTATCCGAGAAGCGAAGGGTTCAAAAGCGTTTTAAGCCCGCTCTGCTCGGAAGCGAGTCCCCTGAATCCGATATTCTGAGTGAACGCCGCAGCAGCAAATAATGTCAGTAGAAGAAAAGCTGTTTTTTTCATGATCTATCCTTAGATTTTATTATTGGTTATAACATTTACCGTCGAATGATTTCCGACCACCGCAGTTCTGTCTGACCCTGTTAAACTAAAAATATCGCCGTCTGTTTCAATGTCGCAGTCGGCAGGAAGCGTTACGGTAAAAGTCTGACCGGTCATTTTTTTATAGCTGTCAGGATTAATAAATGCCAGAGTCGCTTTAGCGGGTACTGAGAGAACATTACCCTTATTCATATAAAAAAAATTCAGCTCTTTTTCCCGGTTATTGTGCCTTAAAAATTTGAATTTTGACATATATACTTTAGTGTTCATAAAAAATCCGGCGAACAGATCAAGAGGTTCTTCAGAGCCTGAAATAGAAACTTTGCAGCCTTTGTATAACGGATAAAGTCTCAGCGTGTCGTAATAATAACCCGTCAGTGAATTTGTTTTTCTGTTTTTCAGCACATGAGAGGAAAAACCAATGCTGCAGTTAAAAAATACCTTTCGGCTGTTGACAGTACCGTAGCTGATCTTCTCGGTTATTCCTGATTTGATTATATGGACGGCTTTTCTGAATTCTTTCTTCAATCTCAATGATCCGACCATATTGTTGCCTGTTCCCATCGGTATTATACCGAGCAGGACTTTATCCTGCAAGCTGTTTTCGTGTATGAACTGAAGACAGGCATTGATCGTTCCGTCCCCGCCTACTGCACATATAATATCATTTTCCGATATGTTTTCAGGATCGACCCCGAGTGATACATTTTCGCCTGTTTTAACAGTTTCAATAAAATCATAATGTTCGAACTCGGCTCTAACCAGCTGTTCGAGCTCTTTTATTTTTTTCTTCGAGTAACTGCCCGAATGTGTATTTACTGCAAGATATAACATGATCGAAATATAATCTAAAAAATGATTTTACGAAATAAAAAAAGGGAAGTTGCCTTCCCTTTCAAAAATTGCGAATGAATACGGTTATTTTTTCTTTGCAGAAAGAATTCTGTACATTCCGGTTCCGCATTTTGCGCAAGTGCCTTTTAGAGCCGGTCTTCCGTTTTTCATTTTTACTTCTTTAGAGTTTTTGAACTCGCTTTTTGCTCTGCATTTTACGCAGTACCCTGTTACTTTTTTTTCTGCCATTTTTCTCTCCTTTTTTTTGTTTTCGTTTCTCTTTTCCTCACAACTTAGCCTTGATATAAGCAATTTATATACTGCGTATGCGTTTGTCAAGTAAAAAAAACACTTTTTTTCTATGCCCGAATTATAGCTTTTTCGAAAAAAAATCTTAGGCATATGAGGAAAATAGCTACAAAATACTCATATATTTTTCAAAAATATTTTTTTTTTCGATAAAAAAAATCTTTAAAAAAAAATAAAAATTTTTGAAATTGTTAATAAAATGTTTATAACTTTTTATTTTTTTTTGTTTTTCGCCACAACCATTTCCATGTTTTTTTTTTCAGAATGTTTAATTATTTTTCTTGAAAAATGCATCATCTTTCTATATATTAATGCCCGCACGTAAGTTGGTGTAATATTCAGGCAAGAACTTTCGCATAAAATTAAGGTAGAAATAAAAAAAATGAGCTGTCCCGAATGAAAAAGAAAATATTAATAGTCACAACAGGCGGAACTATATCGATGAAAGCAGGGGCTGATGGCGTTGTTCCTTCTCTTACCGGAAGCGAAATAATCAAGCTGATCCCGGGAATTGAGTCAATAGCTGAGCTTTCATTATACGAATTCAGCAACATTCCCAGCCCTATGATGACACCTCAGAAAATGTTCGAGTTATCCGGAATAGTTACTTCAATGATAGAAAATTATGACGGCGTGGTGATAACTCACGGTACAGACACTATAGAAGAAACTTCATACATGCTTTTTTTGACCCTTCAGACAAAGAAGCCTGTGATCTTCACCGCTGCAATGAGATCGAATGAGGAAACCGGTCTGGACGGGCCGAGAAATCTTTTTAACGCGATAAGAGTTGCAGCCAGCGATAAAAGTTTCGACAGGGGCGTCATGCTTGCTGTCAATGACGAGATCTTCAGTGTGAGAGAAGTCTATAAGTCATCTACAAGCCTGACTAATGCATTCGACGCCCCCCATTACGGAATTCTTGGAATGATCGATGTGGATGATATCATTTACTACAGAAAATCTGAATTCAGGTACAAATTTAAAGTTGAACGGATCGAAACTAATGTTGACCTTATAAAAATGTGTGCCGGCATTAACAGAAAATTTATTGATTATTCGATACAGTCCGGAGTAAAGGGAATAGTTATCGAGGCATTCGGACGGGGCAATGTTAATCCCGAAATGAAGAACGGCATCCTGGAAGCTATTTATAAAGGAATTCCGGTTGTGATCACTTCAAGAGTACCGAACGGAAGGGTTCTGGGGATCTACGGCTACGAAGGCGGTGCAAGACAGCTTGAAGAGAACGGCGCTATAATGGGCTATGACCTGAACAGTGAAAAAGCCCGTTTAAAACTGATGGTGCTGCTCGGCTTGAATAAATCAATGGACGAGATAAGAGAGATATTCAGAGAAGACAGAGGTTAATCATTAAAATTCAAAGCATTCTTACAAATAAAATATTTATCAGCTCTTCATTATATATATATATGGCGCTTATATTCATAGGATCTCAAATGTCCTTTGAAGATTCCGGAACCGGTTTTATCAAAATAAACGATAAAGTAATTCATTTTACTGAATACGCAGTCCTGGGTTATCTTCTGATAAAGTACTTTAATATTAATCACGGCAAAAACATGAACAGATCTGCTTCCCTGAGCTTATTGAGCGGATCTTTGTATGCGGCTTCCGATGAAATACATCAAGGTTTTGTAGGTTTTTTCGATACGGGAACATTCGGAGGAGTAAGAAACCCCGATTTCTATGATCTTTTTGCTGATCTGTCAGGCATCACTGCGATAGCGCTTATCTTAATATTCGTTAATAAAAATAAAAGTCTAAAAATAAATCCGCAGGAATAAAATGATAATCAATGAAAAGAAAACCACGCTGATTACCGGGTCGGTAATTTTTATTTTGAGTTCAATAATCTACCTGATGACAGTTGCCCACACTACTCTGTTCTGGGACTGCGGGGAGTTTATAACCACATCGTATATCCTCGGTATTCCCCACCCTCCTGGAGCTCCATTCTATCTTATGCTCGGAAGATTATTTTCAATGATCCCGTTCGCACATGATATCGGGTTAAGAGTAAATCTCATCTCGGTTTTCTCAAGCTCGGGGACGGTACTTTTTCTTTATCTTATAAGCGCAAGACTGATCAGGAACTGGCGCGGCGAGGCCAAAGATTTTTATGATCTGATAATTGTTCACGCAAGTTCTGCTGTCGGAGCACTTTCATTCGCATTCACATATACATTCTTGTTCAATGCTGTAGAGGCTGAAGTATATGCGCTGAGTATGCTTTTTACTTCTGCAATAATCTGGCTTACTCTTGTATGGACTGAAAAACATAAAGAACCCGATTCCGCGAAATATCTTCTGCTTATGATGCTTCTTGTCGGATTGGGAACAGGAGTTCATCTTCTCAACATTTTAACACTGCCCGTAAGTATATTCATCATGTGGTATTATGATAAAAGAACTGCTATAATCGTAGGTGCTGGAGTTTTCATTTCGATACTGGTTCTGTTCGCCGTGCCTCTTGACTGGAAAATTTATTCACTATTCATATTTTTTATTCTGACTATAATTTTCCAGAGAATGAAGGACAACGAAGACATCTCGCTTGTTTTCATTATGCCTCTTCTTCTCATTCTGGGATATTCCACATATCTTATGATTTATATAAGGGCAGGCCTGAATCCGCCGATCAACGAGAACGATCCGTCGAACTGGCAGAGAATGCTCGCGTATCTGAACAGGGAGCAGTATGGAGATGAAGCGCAATTGAGAAACGCGGTCACAATGTTTTTCGGAGAACCGAACAGAAAATACCTTGAATCATTAGAAAAGATAGGTGCAGCAGCCGGAAGCGCAGGCGACCCGTGGAAAGGGCACTGGACATTTTTCTGGAAATATCAGATCGTTGATATGTATATCAGATACTTCAACTGGCAGTTCATAGGAATAGATATAAGTAAAATTACAAGAGTGGTAACGCTTGACGGTCTTTACGCCGTACCGTTCCTTGCAGGATTATGGGGCGCTCTCCATCATTTCTTCAAAGACTGGAAAAAAGCCTCCGCACTTCTGGCTCTATTCATCATTATGAGCCTCGGTCTGGTCATATATCAGAACCAGGACTACATGCAGCCTAGAGAAAGGGATTATTTTTATGTCGGCTCTTTCTTCATTTTCGCGATCTGGATAGGATTCGGGCTTGCTTCAATACTTGAATCATTGAAAGAGTATTCTCTTTACAGAAAGCTAATTATTCCAGTCGCCCTGGCTGGATTTATCATACCGGTGATGGAACTGAATACAAATTTCTTTCTTTCAAACCGTTCCGATAATTATGTTGCATGGGATTATTCAAAAAATATTCTGGAAAGCTGCGACCAGAACGGTATTCTGTTCACGAACGGGGATAATGACACATTCCCTGTCTGGTACCTTCAGGAAGTTGAAGGGATAAGAAAAGATGTACAGGTGATTAACCTCTCATTATTAAATACCGGTTGGTATATCAGTCAGCTAAAGAAAAAAATCCCCGAATATATCAGATATTCGGATCAGCAGATCTCGGAATATTTTGATCAGCACAATATGACATCAGAGGGATTTATGCGCCGTTACTGGCCTGAAGAGCGCACTCTCGAGCTTCCTACAGCTGACGGATCCGGAAAGATCGAATGGAAACTGGGACCGACTATGAATGTTCAGGTTGAAGGTAAACCTGAGGGATTTATTAAGATCCAGGATCAGATGGTTCTTGAGATCGTGGCATACAACGCACAAATGAACTGGAAAAGACCGATCTACTTTGCAGTTACAGTCGGGAGCTCAAATTTTATCGGTCTCGATGAGTGGATGAGAATGGACGGATTATGTTTCAGACTTGTGGATTATAAAGCTGATAAAGGAATTGATCCGGAAGTTGTTTATAACAGGATACTCGGTCGATACCTTTCTTTTTACAGAAACCTCGATGATCCTACAATTTACTATGATGACAATATTCAGAGGCTTCTACAGAATTACAGAAGCGCGTTCTTACAGCTTGCTATCTTTTATGACGAATCTTCCGATCCTGATATGAAAAACGATAGTCTAGGATATGATCTGGAGAAAATATACGATTTTTCTGAATTCAATAAATTTTCACTTAAAAATAAAAAAAGATACATCATTTCAAAAATGGAAGAGCTTATCCCCTCTTCTACTATACCCTACTCAAATGAGATGGTAGTGGCAGAGATAGCGGGAATGTACGCAGACTTCGGAGAAAGCGAAAAAGGCAAGAGATTACTTGATACCGTCGATCTGAATGAACTTTCGCTTAAAAAGAAACTGCGGTTTCTTATATATTCAGCCTCAAGAGGTTACATGGAGTTCGGCAACACCATCACAGATAAGATAGTAAAAGAGATAGATAATCTGCCTGAATCAAAAGATAAGTTCGAAAAGTATTTTGAGCTTTATGCCGGCTTCGGCAAAATAGACGAACCGGAATTAAAAAACAAGATTTATGAAAAGGCGGTATCTCAGCTTTCTTCCGCAAAAGATGTGCAGCTGAGAAATTCTCTATTTAAAGAATTCGGGGTGCTTGCTTATCAGAGCGGCGACAAAACCGGTGCGGAAAAAATATTTGAAACATATTTGAGCATGAATGAAAAAGATATTGAAGCTATCGATCTACTCTGTCAGATATACACCATGTCTTCAGAAGATAAAAAGGCGCTTGAGATGGCTGACAGATATTTAGCTATACAACCGGAAGACAAAGATTACCTTGAGATCAAAGCCCAGCTTGAATCAAAATTAGGGAAAAAGTGACGAAATTGAAAAAGAACATCTCTAAATATCTTAGAGTAGCGGTATCAGCTATACTCCTTTTTTATCTTTTTTACTTTCTTGTGGATTTCAAAAGCCTTCTTAAAGTGATCAGGGATGTTGATATAGCTTATGTCCTACTTTCTGTTGTATTTTTTATTTTGTCTGTTTTTGCTGCAGCCTACAGATGGGAGTATGTCGTATCAATTCAGAAAAGACATTTACCTTTTGCAGCCAGCCTTAGAGAGTATTTTATAGGATCTTTTTTTAACAATTTCCTGCCTGGATCAATAGGCGGTGATATAGTCAGGATAATCGGAGCGGCCAAAGTTATCGGTTCAAAAGAAGTTGCTGTGTCCTCTGTGATCGTAGAAAGAGTGATTGGTCTTATTTCATTACTTACGATAGGAATGATCGGTTTCTTGTTTCTCAATATTTCTTCAGGTCCGGGATATCTTACCGTATGCGTTATACTTCTGGTATCACTGATGCTTATTTTGACTGCTGTAATGAGCGATAGAGCCAACGAAGCGGTCTGTGATCTTATAAATACATATATTCCAAATAAGACAGCAGAAATTCTGACAGGTTATATTAGAGATTTCTCCGGGTATGCCTCATCTCCTATAAAATTATTTTATGTTTTCCTGATCTCTTTCGCTTTTAAGGTATTTGACGGTTTTTTTGTTTATTTTATACTCAGAAGCCTCGGAATAGAACTTTCATACGCTCATGCCGTTGCATTTTTCTCAATTATCAATGTAATTAAAATGGTGCCTGTTTCATTTAACGGGCTGGGAGTCAGCGCGATTTCGTGGGTATTTATTCTAAGAAGTTTCAATATTTCTGAGGACATGGCCGCATCTGTAGATTTTCTAACAGTTACGATCTCGATCGTGGTAAGCGGATACGGCGGAATTTTATATTTTACAGGGCTAAGGAAAGAAAAAAAAAGGCCGTCTGAGACGGCCACTTAATTTATTTGATGATCAGCTGATCTGTACATTTCCCAGCATGTTCTTGTTCTGAAGAGCATGTATCAGCTCATTCCTTTCCACAGCTTTTGACAATGCTTCCTCGACCGTGATCGATCCGTCTTTTATAAGGTCAATGAATGATTCGTTCATCAGCTTCTGACCCTGCATTTTGCCGACTTCCATAATTGAAGGTATCTGAAAGTTCTTGCTTTCCCTGATAAGGTTTGCAACTGCCGATGTAACAACAAGAGTTTCATATACCGCAACCCTGCCGCCTTTCTGCTTTTTACATAACATCTGCGAAACCACACCTACCAGCGAATCCGCAAGCATTGCCCTGATCTGATTCTGCTGGTTTGAAGGGAACTGGTCGATTATACGGTCAACTGTACCTACAGCCGTATTTGTATGCAGTGTGCCGAAGACAAGGTGGCCTGTCTCAGCCATCTCTATAGCTATACTTATAGTTTCAAGATCCCTCATCTCACCCACAAGGATCACATCTGGGTCTTCCCTTAAAGCCGCCCTCAGAGCTCTTTTGAACGATTGGGTATGAACTCCGACCTCTCTCTGGTTTATAAGACACTGCTGGTTTTTGTGAACGAACTCGACAGGGTCTTCGATAGTTATTATATGTTTTCTTGTGTTTCTGTTCACATAATCAATAAGAGCCGCGAGAGTAGTTGATTTTCCAGATCCAGTCGGACCGGTCACAAGAATCAGACCTTTCGGCAGATCGCAGAGTTCTATGATCTTATGCGGTATTTTTAGTACCTCCGGAGGAAGTATTTCAAAAGGGATCTGTCTGAAAACCGCTCCAACTCCCCTGTGATCTCTAAAAATATTTGCCCTGAAACGGCACAGGCCTTCGATCTCATAAGCATAGTCGGAATCGTTAGTGCCTTTGAACTCATCAATATTTTTAGGCGGCGTGACATAATTAATAATCGGCCACATATCATCTTCCGTCACATCCGGGAAGTCGTCCAGGGGGACCATATCCCCGTCAAGCCTGAGCATAGGCTTGTTTCCGCTGCAGATATGAAGGTCTGAAGCGCCGTTCTCGATCATGTACCTTAAAAGGTCATCAATATTAACATTCCCTCCCTGCTGCTCGGTCTGCGTTCTCTTTGATCCTGCGACAGTATTCATATTTCCGCCGCCGGGAGCATTTATATCAAAGACTATTGAGGATTTTGACCTGCTCACCCTGATTGATTTCCCGCTGAAGTTGAATTTTGTTGATTCTCCGAAAAATTCTTCGCATTCGGTTCGCATGGCTTCGAGATCGGTTTCGTTAAGCGGAGTCTGGGAAAGGAGTTTTTTCTGTCCCTTTATAACAAGATAGATCGGCTCTCCTAAATTCAGAACGACCTTTTCGCCTTCCTTTGAGATCATCATATTAAGGATTTTTTCAATATTGCTCATAGAACTTCCACCTTATTGATTTTATTTTTGTTGATGTAAACCTTTCTTTTGTCTTTAAGAAATGTCAGAAAATTCCTTTCCGTGTTTAAAAAATCGATTGCTCTGGATCTGTTGCCCGGGAGTTCCTCATGTATCCGGAATTCCATTATTTCGCCCGTTATGAACTGAATGCAAAGGTCGTCTTTATCTGATCCGGAATCAGTTTCATCCAATTCGGTAACATAGAAAATTGAATCAATGTTCAGAATAGCGAAATTCTGTTTTCCGTTTAATATCATCGCCGGTATGAACTGAGCTTTATCGTTAAGCACTTCAAGAACGGTTTCTTCACCGGTGTGATAAGCAGAAAAATGGTTGAGGAATAGCGTCATTCTTGAAATCTTTATAACACCGCCGTCTTTAAACGCTATTTCCACATCTTTCTTTAGTTTAGGTATGTTAAGATCATCCATCGGTACCCCCCGCAGATTATTTATTAAAATTTTCAAGCATGGTTTTGTAAAAACTGAAACCTGCAGCCATAGCCTTTTCGTCCGGATTATAAGCGCTGTTGTGAAGACCGGCATTTTTGTTCGTATCGTTTCCGGCTCCGAGCCAGGCTATAGCTCCGGGAACTGAATCCAGCATGAATCCGAAATCTTCACCTGTCATCTTTTGAGGACAGTGAGCTATCTTGATATTCTTACCGAAATCCAATTTTTTAATTTTTGAAACGATCCCGCTGTTATTAATTGCAGGAATATATTCTGTATGGATAAGCAGTTTTGATTTTATCCCGAAGGCTATCGAAATGGAATTACACATATCCTTCAGTTTGTTTTTTAATGTTGTCAGGTCATCCTTATAGTACGACCTGGCGGTCCCCTTAATTACTGACGAGGAAGGCAATATGTTTGCGGCCTCGCCTGCATGTATCATGCCTATCGAAAGTACATTTTCGTGTACGGGATCAAGAAATCTCGGTTCTATAGTATTAAGTAAAGTTATCAGATTTGCCGTAGCTGTGATCAGATCATTGTTCTGATGCGGAACTGCGGCGTGTCCTCCTTTTCCCTCAAGCTGAACTTCAAACTCTATTGTGCCTGCGAACATTTTTCCGTCGTTTAAGGCTATGGTTCCTACAGGGAATTCGTTTGTATTGTGCAATGCGTATATCTCTTTCACATCGAATTTGCTGAAAAGACCTTCTTTAACCATTATTTCTCCGCCGCCGAAACCTTCTTCGGCAGGCTGAAATATAAGCAGAATGTTCTTATCGGGAGATGTCTTTGAGATCCATTCCGCAAAAGTCAGCACCATGCTCATGTGAAGATCATGCCCGCAAGCGTGCATATAGCCGTCATTCTGCGAAGCGTATTCAAGCCCTGTTGACTCTTTTATTTTAAGAGCGTCAATATCGGTTCTGAAGGCAATGAAAGGCCCGTCATTCTTTCTGTATTCAGCCACAATACCTGTTTTTGCCATCAGCTGGAGCTTAAAACATCCAAGATCATGCAGAACTTTTTTTATATAATTACCTGTTTCATGCTCGTTGAAAGCTGTCTCGGGTATTTTATGGAGCTTTCTTCTGTGATCTACCAGTTTATCGAAATATTTATCCATCGGGTCCTTCCATTATTCAGAATACCTTCAATATAATTTTAACTTTCTGTCAATTCAAGAATATAAATACTTTTTTTTCACTGTTTAAAAATATCCTGTCACGCAGAATGATATTTTATTAACCAGCCCGCCGAACTCTGTTCTTGAACTGCTTCCCATGTAAATATTTGAATTCAGCTTGACTAAAATGTTCTGATGGAACGCATATTCAAGTTCAGGTATGACAGCGCACGACATATCGTCCGGATTAATCAGCCCGATCAGGGTGCAGTTGTAATCGTTTAGAAAGGGATACGAAATGACAGCGGAAACATAGTTCTCCGCAAGCCCTGACATAACTCCCCCGGTCAGCCTTGTAAAAGCAGTCAGATCATAATTTTTGTGATCATTCTCTCCGAGCCCGTTATAATAGTACTCGCAAAGAACATACAGCCCGTTTTTGAATGTATAATCAAATCCGGTACAGAACTGTGCATATGCCGAATCCGTATCTGAAAATTCCATTCCAGGATACCGTGGACTTGACAATGCAGCCTCGCCGAAAAAACCGATCCCGCTGAATATCTCGCCTGAAAAATCCGAACCTAACTGAACTCTTTCGGGAAGATTGAGTAATGTTGCGTCATCTGATTTATCCCTTACCGCAGAAAATGAGTATTCGTACCTTCCCGCAGTCGATTTTAGTCTGAACCCATATTTCATATTATCGAAATTACTTCCCGGTGCGGCTATTATATTGAATGAGGAATTTTCGCCGAAAAAGAAATCGAGATTGGCTGCAAGTACGCCTATTTTAGGGCTGTTCGGATCTGTTGGGTCCTTTATATTCCATATGTCTGTAGGATTGAATACATAGCCTGTCCCCCACGCGATCTGCTGTTTGCCGAAAATAAGGTCAGAAGAGCTGAAAAAAAACTTAATAAAAGCTCTATCCATGACAAGAGTTTCTTTAGGAAAAAAGGATGAATATGAAATATGGTCAAAATAACCCGAGGAGTATATGTCCAGAATACGGTTAAGCAGATCAAGCTCATCCTGGGTCAGGTCGTCAAGCACCGGACTTATTCCGTCAAGCGATTCCTGATAGTACTTATCGATTATTCTGTCATACACGCTGCCTTCTCTGAAACCGGAAAACGGATCAACAGGCTGCATATCATAAAAATAAAGAAGGTGGGCTTCAATTTTACCCTTATCTGAAACATCATAGTTCCCTTCTATTCTAAAAAGCGCGTTGGCCGTTGTGATCTCGTCTTCAAAAGCAAAATACGACATCTTTGACTCCAGGTAACCCCCGAGCTTAAGATACTGATCTTCAGCTTTACAATAAAATGCGGTGGCAGTTATTACGACGAACAGTATCGTTCTTAAATTTTTCATTTATTTTCTTAGTCCTCTTTCTGTAAACATATCGTCAGGCAGATCGGCATCAAATTTAATTTCTTTGGTTTTAATGACCGTTCTTGAGTCTTTCTGAACATTTTTCATTTCGATCTCGCCTGCTGTCCAGTACTTCCCGATCTTTTTAATTTCTCTCACCTCCAGCTTTTTCCAAAGCTTTCCGTATTCATCGAAAAACTCGCCTCCCAGGGTCAGATAATTGGATCTGTCTATCCAGATCACAAATCTGCTGTAGGTGCCTGTTTTAGCTTTAGCTTTAAATTCGATCTTATAACAGCCCGAACCGTTACGGTTTTCTTCACCGGAGAGGCTATATGTGTAATCTTTTCTGTTATCGGAAATAGACATGTCATCGTAGCTTAAATCCGAATTGTTCGCAGACTGGTTTTTCTGATGCGAAGCTATTTTTCTGACTCTGTTGGTCCTGTTTGAATAGAACCATATATCGTCGCCTTTATTGAGCATCAGGATCTTCATTCCCTTTATCCTTTTCGGTTCCGTATATTCCATAAGGGTTTTCTCGCTTCCGTTCTTTGAGTAAGCTTTCATTTCGGACACTTTGACAGTTCCGTCTGAATTATGAACCTCTTCAATATTCAAAGAAGCAGATGTTATAAAATTATCATTCGCTTCGCTTTTATCAAGTATCTCATCTACTGTCAGCGGAAAGCAAAAAGAAAAAACAAGCAGCAGATATAAAATATGTTTCATTTTTGCTCCTTATACTTGATCTTGTCTTTCAACGATATAATCGCAGGGAGTAAAAAGGCCGATGTAATGAAACAGGCTGCAACCCCTATCACAAGAACAAGCCCCATACTGGCTAAACCACGGTGAGACGCCGTAGCTACAGAACCGAACCCTATTATTGTGGTAAGCGAAGTCAGCAGTACTGCTTTCCCGGTAAATTTTGTAACCTTATCCATGGAATTCCTTCCCTCTATCTTATACCTGTGAAGCATATGGACTCCATCGTCAATGCCTATGCCTATAATAATCGGAAGAGCCATAAAATTGTTTATGTTAAGTTTCATACCGAACATATACATTACACCCATCATCCATACCATTCCGAGAATTAGCGGGATAAGAGCTATGAAAGTATATTTAACAGATTTGAAATCTATAAGCAGCACCAGAATTATTACAAGCAGTCCCCACAAAACAGCCTCCATCCCTTTTACCTTTATCAGATCAATAAAGATGAGCATGATTATCGGCATTCCGGTTATTGAATCGTCTATCCGGGCTGTCTGCTCGTAGAATTTTCTTAAGTTCCTCTCTTCCCAGATATTAGACTTCGGATAAATTGATACTAGCATATTACCGGTGGTTTTATTGGCGTACCTGTCTCTGATCTCTTCAGGTAGATTTTCGTAGGTGACTACGGCGGTATCAGTTATATCAAACATTATTTCCTTTAACTCAGGAATGTATGCCCTTTGAAATCCGTTTATGATATCTTCACGGTCTTCCGTAAATTCAAGCTTGTTTTTAATCAAAAGTATCTTGCTCTCATCGTCCGTTTTTCCAGCGATCTCATCTGTTTTTGCCACGATCTTGTTTTTTTCACCGGATCCGGCTATAGAAAGTTCGCCTATTTCCACAAAGTTATCGTGAAGCCTTTGAAGCTCTGAAATTATATCCTCAACATTTCTTTCATTTACCTGATAGTCTGAACCGCTAAGAGAAACACCTTTTCTGAAGTCGGCTAGAAGTTGTATGTTCTTCTGCTGTTCATTTTCGGGCTCAAAGAATTCTGTAACAGCTTCTATCCTTCCGATCAGGTCTGTCCTGTCCGCGAGTTTTTTCAGCTTCACGACTTTGGAACGGACGCTGTCAATATTACTATCGGAGAACATCGCAAAATCGGGAGAGATCTCAAATTTTTCAATTATTTTTTCCTGTGCTTCTATTGCAGGCATTCCTTTGGGCTCAAGATTTGTCATGTCGTATTCGTACTCAAGCCTGTATGCACCGTAAATCGAAAACAGGGTTATTATTGCGCTTGAAATCAAAATAGAAATAATATAGTATTTATTCTTAGAGAGCCTTCCGATATTCTCCATGAACCTGTACTGCATAATCTCGCTGATGTAAGCAAAAGGTTTCAGTCTGAATAATTTAGCGCCGGTTACATCCGATTCACCTTGCGCCTTCTTCTTTCTGCTGTCCCTTATGATCAGAGCGGGAAGCATGACAAACATCATGATCATTGCGATAGTTATACCGAGACCCATAGCGAATCCCATTTCAGAAAAAGCTCTGAACCCGATTATGATCAGAATAAAAAATACTGCAGCAGTTGTCACAGCACCTGTGACAACTCCGTTCCCAACGGTAAGGAACATTGTTCTTACAGCTTTCTCATGATCGTCACCGTGATCAGTCGCATCTTTGTATCCCGTAAGAAAATGTATGGCATAATCAATTCCTAGCCCGACAAGCATTACTCCAAAAGCCGCAGACATGGTATTTAAATATCTTAGAGTCACGGCAAATATTCCTGCTGTAACTATGATTGAAACGATCAACGTTATGATCGAATTGAACGGGTTCCGCCATGACCTGAAGGAACCGAGCATTATTATCATAACTATGACAAGCGCAAGTACGGTTGACCATCCGAAATCTCTAAGAACTGCATCCTGTTCCTGAAGACCTATGATCGGAGTTCCGGCAAGGCCGAATTCAAGATCTGGAAACTTTTGCTGAATTGATTTCATCCTTTCTGTCGCTATCCTGCTCATTAGAAGCAGATTGTCAAAATCGTCGGTGCTTACACTCGGCATCAGTTCCATCAAAAGCATAGATCTGTCCGGAGAGAAATAATACTCATCCCCAACTATGAATTTCTTCACGGATTCCTTCACCTTTGCAGAATCCCGGTCATCTATATAAATACTAAATGAATTGATGAAGTTATAAATATTATTAAGACTTGTTACGGCTCTCGCTTCACCGTCGAGAGAATTCAGATTCTCAGAATCGTTTACAAATTCCTGCTCAAAGTTGTTATTTATATTTTTCAGAATATCTTTAAATTCGAGTTCACGGTACATTGCCGTAAAGTTTTTAAGATCCTTGTGCTTCTGTATAATCGCGCCGTGCTTTAGAAAAAACTCGGTATCCAGTTTTATGTCAACTCTTTTTATGAAATTTATTGTATCATACCCGACTGCCTCGACCGGATACTCACCTCTGAATATTTTCCAGCGCTGAATCAGCGATAATTTCTGCCCGTCAGACGGTTTAATATGGTTCATGACCGCCATCTCGCCGCCTGTATATTCGGCAGCTTCGATCATTCTCCGTTCATCCTTTGATGCGCTGTTTATCGAGATCATTATTACAGCATCGGAAGTGAAGTCTTCTATTATCTTGTTGAACGATTCCACCTGAGGAAGATTTGAAGGCAGCATATCCGCAAGCCTGTTCTTTATTCCCAGACCCGTAGAAAAATAGAGCATAACTGCCGTTAGAAAGAAAATCACAAGCAAAGTCTTTTTGTTGTGTTTTGTTACCAGATCAGCTATGAACAAATATATTTTTTTTCTCATATCACTTTGCCCGTACCCGGTTATGACTGTAAAGCAGCCTGAGCCCTGATCAGATCCCTTAGAGTGATAATTCCTACGATCTGTTCTGTTTTAATATCTTTCACAATAAGTACCTGTACATCATATTCGATAAATCTGTTGCCGACTTCGCTGACAGTCTGATCTGAATAACAGATCCCGGCTTCGTGGATAACAGGTTTAACTCTTTTTTTGACCGCATCTTCCACTTCCTGCCTGGTCAGTATTCCTTTCAGTACTCCAGATTCGATCACGGGAAAGGCTCCGTATGAATAATTTTCAAGCGTTTCCTTCATCGTTTCGTATGAAAGATCTTTTAAGTAAACTGTATTCGGGCTGGCTATCGCTGAGATCGGCAGGTTCTGCCAGCTGTGCAGATCGACGGGAGGCCTTATTTTATGAAGCAAATTCCCGTCCTGAATAAGAAGCGAGTCGTAAAAATTAAGATGCGATGACCGCCGCGCCACGGCCTGGCTTATAATTACACCTATCATCAGGGCCGGAACTATCGCGAACTGGTGCGTCATCTCAAAAACTATGAGCAGTGAGGTCAGAGGCGCATGGACTACAGCGCCTAAGAATGCGGACATTCCGACAGCCGCCAGCACGATAATATCATCATGTGTAAGAGTGATCCACAGACCTGCCAGACCGCCGATGAAATATCCTGTAAATCCGCCGATAAAAAGCGAAGGGGCGAATATCCCGCCGCATCCTCCAAAACTGTAACTTGATATTGTAGCGAGAAGTTTGCCTATTGCCAGAATCCCGGCGATCCTCCATTCGAAATGACTGCTCATAAGGTCGGACAGATCTTCGTAACCCAGTCCGAATACTCCCAGCTTATCGGTCAGCAGGTAAAGCGAAGTTCCAATAACCCAGGTTATGAGTCCGCCGAATAAAGGCATCATCCACGGTGCTATTTTTTTATGTTTTCTTAGCGATTTTCTAATCTTAAGTGTGTTCTTCTGGAAAAGAACCCCTAAAAAAGCGGCGGCGAATGCGACCACAGGAACAAGCATATAATGTGACCAGCTGATATCAACAAGCATCGGCAGTGAAAATGCCGGCTGCCTTCCCAGAAATGCGTAAACGACAAAAGCGCCGACAACTGATGACAATACCACTTTACCTAGATATTTATTGTTCATATCACCGACGACTTCTTCGATGATGAAGGTTATTGCGGCCAGAGGCGTATTGAAAGCCGCAGCCAAACCCGCCGAAGCGCCGATCAGGCTTGATGCTCTTTTGTTCCTGAAATTCTTATCAAAAGCTCCTTCGATATTTGAAGCTACACCGCTTCCGAGATAGACAGAAGGACCTTCTCTACCCAGACTGTTCCCGCCGCCTATGCTGATAATACCTGCAAAAAATTTTACTACTACAGGTTTAAGATTCAGATTGCCCATTTCTTTCCAGTAGGCGGCTTTCATCTGAGGAATTCCGCTGCCTGCAGCCTCGGGGCTGAAAACAAAAAGTAAAAATCCAACCAGAAGGGAACTGACGGATATCAGGATAAAACTAGCGATTATAAAATACACAGGTGACTCTTCTGCGAACCTGAGATATGTAATTTTGTAAGACAGCTTTATCAGATATAAAAACCCTACGGCCGATAAAGCGGAGCACAGGCTTAACACACATGTTGTGATAACCGGACGGGTATTTTCCGGAACTTTCTCCCATAGTCTTGATAAATATCTTAGAATAAACTCTTTCATTTTTCCCCTATACTATCAAAGAAGCTTGTTTAATATATCTTCCCATGTACCCATAACATGATCGGCGGTTGTTAAGTTCTTATCGGTGTCCCTGAATCCCGTATAGAGGATCGTGCTCATCCCGACTGACCTGGCACCTGCTATATCTTTAGCTTCCCTGTCTCCGATGTGTATCATTTCTGAAAAATCGCTTCCGCTCAGTTCCGCGGCTTTCTGAAAAGCCCGTTTATCCGGTTTTGAAAATCCTGTTTCATCGGAAAACACACCTTCAGTAATATGCTGATATACGCCGTGATCTTTCAAAGCATTCCTTATCTCTCTGCCAGGCTCAAAACCCGTATCCGAAATTATTACAAGTCTATATCTGCCTGCCAGCCTTTTTATCGCTTCGGCGACCTGAGAGGTCAGAGAGAAGTATTTGCCCGTAACCAGCTTTTCGTTGAAGCTGACCAGCTCTTTGAAATGCTCAGGCTTGAAGCCGTAGCCGAGAATTTTCTCTATCATTCTGAATGATTCAGGGGTCGTCGGCGTCCTGCTCTCATTGTGCCATATATTTTCAAAATTTTCATAAATGGACCTCATAAGCATGATCGATGTTTCATAGCTAATGTCATACTCCCGGAAAATCCCGGAGGCGTGTTCCACTCTCTCCATGAATATTTCATCCGTCATGGGATAAAAAACCAGTGTATCCCAAAAATCAAGCGTCACAGTCTTATAATTCATTTCAGTTCCGTTCATTTACCGTCGGATACAAATATATATCAAAATTTAATTAGTATCAAGTAATACAATTCTCTTGCAGAAAAAATCATTTTTCGCTAAATTTGGGTTAAGTAATCCGGCGGTAATATGACAGCAAAAACATATCATATAGGCATTGATCTTCACGGAACGCTGATCAATAACAATGAATTCCTGTCTGAAGGCTCATCAGAAGCTCTTATAAGAGCGATCAAAGAAAAACCGTCCGACATCAAGCTGTATTTATGTACAGGTAACGATCTCCCTTTTATAAAAAGGAAATTAGGCGGAATTGCGGATCTTTTTGACGGAGCTATCCTAGAAACCGGCTGTGTTGTTTCTACCGATATGATCAAAGAAGAGATAATTGTACCCCATAACATTGTTACCCAGATAAAAACCCTTGAAAATACACTTCTGGACTGTGACTATCCCGAAGTCTATAAATTCGCAAGAAGACTCTCAACGATCAGTATGTTCACGAAATACGAATACCCTCTCGAGGGCTTTTTTCAGAAAATGAAAGAAGACCTGCAGCACTTGGATTACGCCCGGGTGACAAGATCAAGTGTAGCTGTCGATATTATCCCGATAAAGCACGACAAATACCGCGGGCTCGAATACTTCGGAAAAAGCACCGATGTTTATATAGCTGTAGCTGATTCTCTGAACGATATTGAGATGCTGAAAAAAGCGGATATATCTTTTATGCCCGCAAATGCCGATCCCGCGACTATTGAGCTTTTAGGAAAAACAAAACAGAAAAAACCTTTAGGCGGAGAGTTTGATCAAAAAAGCCTTTATATAAGCTCAAAGCCGGTAACTTTCGGTGTAATTGAGATCCTTGAAAATATTTATAAAAATTATAGCTCTTTCTGATTGAGATATTTTTCATAGATCTGATTTGCGGCTTCCAGATCGATCCTTTTATCGCTCAGATAAACATTCATTAACTCAATCAGCTTCTTTTTTACGAATTCAATAAGTGCTTCCTGTTTAAAAACCGATCCGTGCAGTACAACGCACGGCGATCTTCCGTTTATAAGTTTTGAGCAGTTTAAAACAAGATAAACAAGCTCGTCGGCTCCTTTATGAATGATCTTTTCAGCCACAGGGCAACCATCCTTAAAAGCATTGAAAACAAGCTCTGAAGCCGAAGCTATTATCATTTTTGAATTGTTTTTATATATAAGATCGTATATCTCGGGCGGATCTTTTATGCTGAAATGTCTGAAAACCATATCTTCGAGAAGAGATTTTTCCCCGTAATGATAATGCGAGTACATCGCGGCTTTTATTGCCTCTTTACCGAACCAGTAACCGCTTCCGTGGTCGTCTATCAGATATCCGAATCCTCCAGTCCTGAAGACATTCCCGTTTTCATCTTTTCCGTAGCATATACTTCCCGTGCCTGAAATAAGAAGAAGGCCGGGTTTGTGCGGATAATAGACATTAAGAGCTAGCAATGCGTCTGATATCAGGTCTGTATTCTCGACCGTAACATCATGCCCGAGAAGAGATTTTTTGCTTACGGCGGCAAATCTCGAATCGTGATCGTTCGATGATGTTCCGGCGAAGCCTGCGTAGAAATATAGAACAATTTTATCTCTGGTCAGGTCTTTAAGCACAGGGATAACAGATCTGAACATGTTTGCCATGCTCTCTTCGAATTCAGTTCCGTTGAGAAGATTTGAAGGCCCGAATGTGCCTGTAAACACAAGCTTACCTTCGGAGCTCACGACACTGACATTTGTCTTTGTGCCTCCCCCGTCGATCCCTATAAAATATTTGTTTAAATTTTCTTTAGTCAGAATTTAGCCTGTATTTTTACGGATTAATCTTTCAGATACCCGCTTATATAGTCGATCTTCTGCATTATAAGCATAACACCTTTTCGGTCTGGAAGAGTGCCTATAACATTATTTATTTTTCTGATGGCGTCATTTGCCAGCTCTGAAGGCACGACCACAAAGATAAGTTTATGGAATTTTGATGTCGCGTCGATCCACATTTTTCCGAAAAGGGTCTTTTTCATAAAATTCTTTGCGTCATATCCGTCATAGACAGAAATATCCCTTTCTTTTATGAAGGAAAGTATATCCATTATTTCATTGAATTTTTTCTCTTCCTGGCAGAAAATATTCAAAAGAGCGTATTCTTCTTTCTGCTTTTTATCTTTTGAACTCGGAAGTGCGTATTTCAGAAATCTTTCTCTTACCGCAACTGAATTGATCTGCGAGGAGATATCCTCCAGCGCTCCGGGCTGCCTTAACACGCCCGAAACTTCCGAAAGGAACCTGATATGCTGGTTTTTTTTCTTTTCGGGCGCTATTATAAAGACTGCCAGTTTAACAGGTTTTTCATCCATCGAATCGAAATCTGCTCCGTCGTTATAAACAAGCATTCCGATAACGAAATCATCGATATTGGAAAGAGCACAGTGCGGTATAGCGATATGGTTTCCAAAGCCGGTAGTTCCGATCTCCTCTCTTTCCCTGAGTTTTCTTAAAACTTCATGCTTTGTATGCGCCTGGGTGCCGATCTTTTTCATAACCATTTCTGAAATATTCTCAAGCACATCTTCTTTTGTATGATGTCCCGATTTAATTTCTATCATCTCGGATAACAAATATTCGGAAATGTCCATTACTAGCTCCGCGTTAAATCATTTATTGAAATCTAAATAAACTTAGTGCATTCTACAAGAAATTTATGAGATATTTATTAGTGATTTTTATCAGGAATCATTATATTTTCTTTTAAATTTGAAAAAGGTGTAAAAAATGAAACTCCTTCTCGCAACCCACAATAAACATAAGATAATCGAATTAAAGGAAGCCCTGAGAGATTCCGGATTCGAGATACTTTCATTAGATGATCTCCCTGACCTGCCGGAAGTTATAGAGGACGGCGACACGCTTGAGCACAATTCATTAAAAAAAGCAAGAGAGCTTTTTGAACATACTCTCCTAACAACGATTGCGGACGACACAGGGCTGGAAGTTGAACACTTAAACGGCGAACCCGGGGTGTATTCTGCCCGGTGGGCGGGTGAAGGCTGCACTTATAAGGATAACTGCGAAAGACTGCTCAGAGAATTGCATAATGTTGCTCCGAATGAGAGAAAAGCGTCTTTCAGATGCGTAATCACCTTATACGGGAAAAACATTTTTAAAACTGCCGAGGGAGTCCTGAAAGGACATATTATTGACCATTACCGGGGATCTGAAGGATTCGGATATGACTCTCTTTTTGTTCCCGAAGGATATAATGTCACGCTTGCCGAGATGCCTCTTGAGGAAAAGAACAGGATAAGCCACCGGGGACTTGCTGTAAAAAAAATGATCTCGATCATAAGAGAAATAAAAAAGGCGGAGTGATCTCCGCCTTGAATTTCTAGTACCAGCTGTTGTTATACAACCTGTCGTAATCTTCCTGGGTCAGCACTTTAGGTTTTATCACTCTCGGAGGAACATAAGGATTCGCTTCATTCCATTCGGCAGCTCTTTTCTTTTTCAAAAAACCGTCTGCGACATTCGGAAATAATTCTATCAGAAGTTCTTCTTTATAATTTTTGGCAAGTTTCACATTGCCGAATTCTTTAAGAGCAGGATTAGGCTGTTTTTTATATACGCTTGTGTCGTAAGGGATCTCTTCGGGCGAACCGCAGATCTTTTCTCTGAAGGCCGGATATACCGGGAATGGCGTCTTTCCGTACTGACCCTGAACGAGATTTACGAACTGGTTCGTAAGGGTTGTGTAAGGAGCTTTCCCGTTCAGTTCATCTAACGCAAGGTTAACCGCCTGAGTACCTACGATCTGACTTGTAGGTGTAACGAGAGGCGGGCATCCTGAATCGAGCCTGCATTTAGGAACGAGTTCAAGAGCTCTGTTCATTATATGGTCTAGTTTAAGCTGCCTTAGCTGAGCGACCATATTCGTGTACATTCCTCCTGGTATTTCTGCGTTTTTTACCTTTTGATCAGGAGCGGGAAAATTAAAGTGCGCGGTTATTGCCTGCGTATAAGTTAATAATTCATCCACTTTTTCGCTTTTTGCGGCTTCTATGGCTTTGTCGAAAAGCGAATCGATCTCAGGTTCAAGTTTGTACTCAGATATGTCGAAAGGTATCGGGATCAGCTTGGTTGTATCGAATTCAGCAAGTTCTACTCTTATCTTCTGTAATTCATCGTCAATAAATTCGACCTGTTTTCTGTCAACGCCGGTTTCAATACCCATTTTATCGCAGAATATCTGCACAAGCTCAAATGCGGGAGCTGCGGGTCCTCCGGCAAATGAATAAAGCACTGTATCGACTATATCTACTCCGTTCACAATGGCCATCAGGACGGAAGCTAGCCCGTAACCGGGAGTATCATGCGTATGAAGATCAATCGGAACTTTTACATTTGCTTTAAGGCTTCTGATAAGCTCGCCCGTCATTTTCGGGTGTATCAGACCGGCCATGTCTTTGATCGTAATTATCTCGGCACCCTCTTTTTCAAGTTCTATAGCCTTATCTGTAAAATATTTGACATTAAAAATATCATTCGGCAGCTTTTTGCCTTTAAAAAATGCATTTACTTTTTCTCCGAAAGTAAATTTCGGGTCCACTGTAAAACATACAGCGCAGTCAGGTATCCCGCCGTATTTTTTAGCTGATTTTATAGATGAAGTCATATTGTTTATATCGTTTAAGGCATCGAATATTCTGACTATATCGAGTCCTGACTCGATCGAATTTTTCATAAATCCGTCAATTACTTCTTCCGGGTAGGGTGCGTAACCGAAGAGGTTCCTGCCTCTTGATAATGAAGTAAGTTTTGAACCTGCGCCTATAGCAGCCTTTATTTTTTCAAGTCTTTCCCACGGGTTTTCGTTCAGATACCTCATTATAGAATCCGGAACTGCCCCACCCCAGACTTCACAGGCATAAAATCCTGCTTTAGAGTAATACGGCAGCACTCTGTCAACCTGTGCCTGACTCATTCTTGTGGCGAACTGTGACTGCTGTCCGTCTCTTAGTGTCAGGTCTCTTATTTTCAGATTTTTCATTTGGTTCCTTTCAGCCTCGTTTTTTTTGTTGAATTTATTCAATAATATGATATTATGCAATGATTTATTCTATATTTTTTTTTGTCATTTTTCTCAAGTTTTATTTATATTTAAAATAACACCGGAAAGAGTAAAAAAAATGAATATCCTTCTGCTGGACAATTATGATTCATTCACTTATAACCTGAAAGATCTGTTGAAACGGTCTGTTCCCGGATCTGAAATAATCGTAAAAAGGAACAGCGATCACGACATATTCAGTATAAAATATGATGTACTGGTCATATCTCCCGGACCAAAGACGTGGAATGAAACAGGATTTTTAAAAGAATTATTTGAAAAAAAGATATCAAAAGAAAATATTCCCGTACTCGGTATCTGCCTCGGAATGCAGTTCATCGCAGGATACTTTGGTATCGATTCCGGCAGAATGAATAATGCTGTTCACGGCAGTCAGACCGTTATAAAACATAATGGAGATATTCTGTTCGACGGCATTCCTGAAAAATTCAGTGCCGCCAGATATAATTCACTCGGATTGTATGAAGAAGAAAGTGAACATCTCGTTTTTACTGCTTTCGAAGATAATTCAGATGCGGTAATGGCTCTAAGGCATAAAAAACTTCCGCTAGTTGGATTGCAGTTCCATCCTGAAAGTTTCATGACCGTGCTCGGAGAGAAACTGATCAAAAACTTCTGGAGATATTATGTTAAAAATAAGTAAAGAAGTTTATAATGTTGCTAAAGAGTGGAACATGGAATTTCTGTTTTCATTAACGGATAAATACAGCGGAACGTGCCTGTTTACCTCGTCGGACGATAAGAGTTCGGGAAAAAACATCGTCGGAATAAATCCCGTTCTAAAGTTATCACGGCCTGAAGAAATAGACGACCTTTTAATGCTGAATAAAGACGGTAATGATATTCCACTGGCACTTGGTTACATAGCCTATGATTATAAAGACAAGTTGGAAGAACCTGGTCTTTTTTCCGATCTGCATGAAGATAAATTTCCCGAGTTTCATTTTTCAGTATTCGAATACTATATAATAGCAGATAATTCCGACACGAAGAGCCTTAAAATAATAAAGCTTGATCTTCCTTTAAAATACGACAAGATCAGTCAGGACGAGGTACTGCGGACAGAGATATTACCGGCTAAAGAGGGCTCTACCGATTATCTCGGCTCTTCTTTAAGCAAGGACGAATATGAAGAAGGCGTATCAAAAATAAAGGAATATATACGCTCCGGGGACATATATCAGGCTAATCTGACCAGAAAGATCTCAGGGCGTACGAGTTTGTCGCCATTTGACATTGCAATAAGGTTAAAAAACTCAAATCCAGTAGAATTCGGCGTATTTGCGAAGATCGAAGATAAGTATGTGATCTCCACTTCTCCGGAAAGATTTTTCAGGGTAGAAAACTCCGTTATGACCGCCGAGCCTATAAAAGGGACGATAAGAAGATCTGAAAGCGAAGCTGAAGACAGGATAAACCTTTCAAACCTTCTGAAAAATAAAAAGGAGCTTGCCGAACTTTCGATGATAGTGGATCTTTTGAGGAACGATATGAATAAAATCTGCTCAGATGTAGCTGTAAAAGGATTTCCTCTCGTTATGAAACTGAAAAATGTTTATCATCTTTACTCAGTGATCGAAGGCAGGATTGAGACCGGTAGCTTCACCGAAATTATAAAAGCACTTTTTCCTGGAGGCTCAATAACCGGCTGTCCGAAGATACGCGCCTGTCAGATAATCGAAGAGCTTGAAAAGAACGGCAGGGGATTATATACAGGAAATTTCGGATATATAAATTTCAACGGCAATATGGATTTTAATATCATGATAAGAACTTTATTTTATGATAACGGTCTCGTTTCGTTCAATACCGGCGGAGGCATAACTCTTCTCTCTGACCCAGTTCAGGAATATGAGGAAACTATCCATAAAGCCAAAAACATATATGACGCGATAGTAATGGAGGAAGTGTGGGAAGAACGGTACTGCTTGACGGTAAGATAAAGTTTATTGACTGCGTAAATATAAGACCCGATTCGCCGGCGCTTAATTTCGGTGCAGGTATTTTTGAGACTATCCTGTATGAGAACGGGAAAATATTTTTTCTTGAAGAACATGTTGAAAGGCTTGTTTCTTCATGTAAAATCCTTAAAATCAGGATCCCTGCTAAAAGTTTTTGCGGAATTGATAATATTGTAGAGCTGATAAGAGCTAACGGTCAAATAGATAGATCATGCCGGATCAAAATAATGTACTCTCCCCTGTTCGACAGATCAAATTGGAATGTATTGATCACAGTTGAAGGTTATGAAAAGAACATCGGGGCTATATCGGCGGTCGCTGCAGGCAGAACCCGAGATAATGAATTCTACAGATTTAAAACGAATTCTTACATGGAGAATTTTCTTCACATTGAATCCGCGCCTGAATCTGAAATATTATTCCTGAATTCCAAAGGTAATATTATCGAAGGCGCGAGATCGAACATTCTGTGCGTAAAAGACAATGTTCTTTTTTATACTGATTTTAGTGAAAATTACCTTCAGGGAATTATGCAGTCACACATTATTTCCGATCATAAAGAATTCGGGTTTTCAGACGTACAGGCTTTCAAAGGCGGATTCGGATATGAATTTATAAAAGAATGTTCGGATGTTTATATAACTAACAGCCTGATTATCGCGAGACCGTGCAGCTCGGTAAAGCTCGGGTATAACACAGTAAATTATAATATTTCGGAAATATCTGAGAATATCAGGAAATTCTATCTGAAATAAAAAAAGCCCGGATTATCGGGCTTTTTCTTTAGAACAAGATTACTTTTTGATCTTGTATTTTGTTTTGATAGAGTCAAGGACAAAAACAGCTCTGTCTTTTTCTGCCATAACCGCTGCTAACTGAGCAACAGCTGCATCTTTTTCCTGGGTCAGAGAACTAACCTGAGTTTCGAGAGTTGCTTTTTCAGCGCTAAGAGTGACGTTTTCAGCCTGTAATTTGTTCAATTCTTCTTTTGAGCAGCTTACCAGAAACATTCCGGCAATTGCTAAAACCACCAATAATTTTTTCATTTGTACCTCCGTTAAATTCTAATTTTATGTCGGATGTAAGTTACGAAATATAAATGAATTGTCAAGTGGAATAATATTGTTTTTAAATTGAAATTTATTGATTTTGTGCTGTGTTTTTGAAATAAAATCAAATATATTTCGTTTACCTCAAAAGGTATGAATTCAAAACCGGAGAATCTATGAAACAAACCGTATCGCCCCGCAAACTAATATGCTTAGCAGTAATAACCGCCCTTTCAATATCGTTGCTTTCCTGTTCTGAAGATGCCGAGAATTCCAGAAGTAAACAGGCTGTCGCCGTTAAAACTGAGCAAATTCAGATCGAGTCTATTCAGGAGATAAAAGAGTTATCGGGAAGTATTTTCCCGGAATATAAATTTACAGCATCCTCAAAGCTTTCCGGTAAAATATTGAGCATAAAGAAAAATATCGGCGATTTTGTTGATAACGGCGAAGTGATAGCGCTTCTTGATGACAGCGAGTATAGACAGAATGTGATCGAAACCGAAGCAGATCTTGAAATTGCAAAAGCCAACATGTCGGACGCTGAATCGCAGCTCAGTCTGGCTAAACAGGATTTTGAACGCGCAAAGTCATTAAAGGAAAAGAACTTTTCTTCAGACTACGATTTCGCCAAAGCTGAAACAGCTTTGAACTCATCCGAGAATAAGGTTAAAAATACTAAAGCTCAGGTAATGCAGAAAGAGGCATCATTGAGATCGGCTAAGATAAACCTTGAATATACGAGAATAGTATCATCAAAAAAAGGAATGATCTCGGAAAGGTTCACCGACGAGGGAAACAATCTTTCGCAGAACGCTGCGGTAGCTACGGTGATTGGAATAGAGACGGTTACGGTAAAAACTAGCGTAACCGAAGATATTTACGCAAGAATTAAAACCGGTCAGGAAGCGGAAATTGAAGTTGACGCATTTAAAGACAGAAAATTTACTGGGAAGATAAAAAGACTCGCGCCTTCATTCAGCGAGGACACCAGGGCAGCTGCCGTCGAGATCGTAATAGACAATAAAGATCATCTGCTCAAGCCGGGAATGTTCTGCAGGATCAATATAATCATTCAGAAGAAAGGATCTGCGCAGACCGTTCCTTTCACAGCCCTTGCAGATTTTAAAGGCGTTGAAGGTGTCTATCTGGTTGACAAACAGAATTCATCCGCGAAATTCGTTCCGGTCGAAACTGGAATAAAAAATACGACTAAGATCGAGATAATATCGCCATTGATGGAAGGCGAGGTCGTAACTTTAGGGCAGCATCTTTTAAGCGACGGCTCAAAAATAATTATTGAAAGCGGCGATAAAGCTCCCGGAAAAGATGAGGAGACCGCGAAATGAGCCTTGGAGACAGATCAGTCAACCGACCCGTCCTGACTTTGGTTATATATACTATAATAATTATTCTGGGAATAGTTTCACTATCGAGGCTTTCGATAGATCTGATGCCGGAGATCACCTATCCGACAATTACCGTATTTTCAAATTACGGGAATGTGGGTCCGCAGGAGATCGAGGAAATGGTCACCAGACCGATTGAGGAATCACTTTCGGCTGTATCCGGCGTGGAAACGATCACATCATCTTCGGGCGAAGGCGAAAGCCGTATAAGAGTATCATTCGCGTGGGGAACCGATCTTGATGTGGCGGCGAACGATATAAGGGACAGGCTCGACAGAGTCGTGGGCAGACTTCCTGACGATATGGATAAACCCACCATTCGAAAATTTGATATGTCGGCCGCTCCTGTGATGGAGATCGGCGTCTCGTCGGAGCTGAACCCGATAGAATTAAGAAAGATAATTGATGATCAGGTAAAATACAGGCTTGAAAGAGTTCCCGGAGTAGCGTCAGCCGACATAAGAGGCGGACTGAATCGCGAGATCCATGTAGAATTTGAATCATCAAAACTGAAAGCCTACGGACTCTCGATAGACGACATCCTGTCAAGCCTGAAGAATGATAATCAGAACATTCCGGCCGGCGATTTCGAAAAAGGCGCTTCGACAGTATTAATAAGAACGCTTGCGGAATACAGATCGGTTGAAGATATAGGAAATACGATAGTTAAGGTCGTGAACGGCACTCAGCTCAAGATAAAAGATATTTCTACTTTAACGGATTCGTGGGAAGAAGCTGATCAGATAATCAGGATCAACGGACAGCAGGGACTGACAGTATCAATTTCCAAGCAGTCAGGCGCAAATACAGTTGATGTCGTCGAAACGGTCAATAAAGAGATCGGAATGATCAATAAAGATTTCTCTCAATTGCGGCTGGTCACCCTTTTTGATTCGGCAAAATTCATTAAACAGTCTATAAACAGCATCAGCGTCTCTGCAATATGGGGAGGATTCCTTGCGGTTCTGATATTATTACTTTTCCTGAGGAACGTGGCAAGCACGATAATAATAGCCACCGCGATACCGATCTCTATCATCGCGACTTTCGGACTTATGTATTTCGGCGGGTTTACTTTAAACACGATCACTTTCGGCGGTCTTGCGCTCGGAATAGGAATGCTTTTAGACAGCTCGATCGTCGTTCTGGAAAATATATACAGGCACCGTGAGAACGGAGTTCCTTTAAAAGAAGCTGCTATTGAAGGCACTAACGAAGTGTGGTCGGCTATTTTGTCAAGCACTCTGACAACAGTTGTGGTCTTTTTTCCCGTTATATTCGTAAGAGGAATGTCGGGAATTATTTTTAAACAGATGGCCTATGTTGTCAGCTTCTCGCTTCTGTGCTCGCTTATCGTAGCTCTTACTCTGATTCCGATGCTTTCTTCGAGATTCCTTCATACCGAAAAAGAGATCAGCAGAAAAGATAAATCATTTAAACGAAAAATATACCTCGCCAGCGGTAAAGCCCTCAGTTATATTGAAAACAGCTATAAAAAGCTTCTCAAAAAAGCGCTGGGCAACAGAAAGAAAATAATTCTGATCTTAGGTTCGCTTCTTGTTGTTTCCATAGCTCTCATTCCGTTCATCGGAGTTGAGCTTATGCCGACTGCCGACGAAGGCGAAGTCAGTGTTTCCTTTGAAATGGCTGTAGGCACAAAAATTGAATTAGTTGATGAAGCCTCATTAAAAATTGAAAAGATGGTCAAAGATAATGTTCCCGAGGCAATTTCCACAATGACCAGAATCGAAAGCGAGGGCGGAAGGATAAGAGTGAGGCTCGTTCCCAAGGCAGAGAGAGACAGATCCAGCAGTCAGGTGGCTGACGATCTGCGTAAATCTATAAAAGGTATAGCCGGAGTCACGATAAGAACAAGATCGGGCGGCGGAATGAATTATATGAGAATGAATCAGTCATCAGCTAACGAATTAAGCGTTGAGATCAGAGGTTATGATCTTGATACCGCCCAGAAACTTGCGTCGGCTGTTGAAGAGCAGATAAAGAAGGTTGATGGAATTACCGATACGGATATTTCAAGAGCAGAAGGTAATCCTGAACAGATCATTTTGATAGACAGGCAGAAAGCGGCCGATCTCGGATTAAGCGTATATGCCATAGGCAGAACGATCCAGTCTGCGGTCATCGGAAGTACGGCATCATATTACAGAGAGGCAGGAAAGCAGTACAAGATACTTTTGAGGTTAGCTAAGGAAGACAGAACGAATCTCGACGACATACTTGGTCTCACTGTTGTCAACAATAAAAAAGAGCATATCTCGCTCAGAAATGTTGTCAGAACGGAAATGCGCGAAGGTCCGTCTGAGCTTGAAAGGAAAGACCAGGAAAGAATAATTACAGTTACCGGCAACTTTGTCGGAAGAGATCTCGGAAGCATAATAACTGACACTCGCGAACAGTTGAAAAATGTGCCTGTCCCGAAGGATTTTGCAATCATATTCGGCGGAGATTACGATGAACAGCAGAAGGCATTCAGAGAGCTGCTTCTCGGATTCGTTCTTGCGATATTACTGGTTTATCTTGTAATGGCAGGCCAGTTCGAATCGTTTATCGACCCGTTCGTGATCCTGTTCTCGATACCAATGGCCCTGATCGGAATAGTTACTATCATGCTCCTAACCGGAACGATCTTCAGTATGCAGGCATTCATAGGCTGCAT
>Ga0209467_1000275_pt1 | contig 86522 bp, 91 predicted proteins | sample Higcelwee11metaG_FD_187175 | JGI IMG/M metagenome (GOLD analysis project Ga0209467, IMG submission 187175) | Freshwater pond sediment microbial communities from the University of Edinburgh, under environmental carbon perturbations - High... | ecosystem: Environmental > Aquatic > Freshwater >...
GAAACTGACATTCAGCAGAGGTATAGAGAAAATTATTACAATGAAATCATCAAACTTGAAGCTCAAGAAGAAATTTTCGCTCCTGCAACTGAAAAAAACTCAGAAAATTCATCAAAATTTATTCCTGAAGCTGCAAAAACGATAGCACTTGCAAAAGTTGACCTGCTGAATGACTGGAATGACTTCAATTCTCTGCAATCAGGAATGAGCATTGATTATTTGCACAAGCAACTTGGGGATTATTCGATTCAGGCGACTATGGATCGTTACAGGGAGTTTATCTCGGCATAAATTCATCTTATTATTTCTTATTAAATCAGGGTTTTAGGGTTTAAATTCATATTAAATACTGGTATAATTATATTAACAAACATTATCTCTTTTTCTTTTATACTATTTATTTTAAATATTAAAAATATTTACAGATGTTTTTTCGAGGATACAAAGTGATAGACCTTGGCTGGATGAAATTACTGAGGATGAAATGCCGAATATTGAGCTGAAGATAATTGATTCTTTATGCGGGGTCAAAACTGCGATTAAGCTAATGAAACATCTGCCCGGTATGATGATTTGTATTCCTAGTAAGGCTTTGAACAATCTCAGGGATAGATATATCAGCAAAAAATATGACGGCACAAAAAAAACTCTTATGGAGTTGAGCCTTGCTTTCAATCTTACTCAAAGACAAGTTTACAATATTATCAAAAAACAAATTCAGAAAAAGTAAAAAGCCGATCATGGGGTGATCGGCTTTTTATATAGGAATGATTTGTCTGCTATATCATTTTTCTATGAGCTTTAGCAGAGCCTCTTCTTGAGAGAGATTTTGGGATTTCGCATAATTATCTGCATGCTTAAGATACATCTGAATTTGATTTTTGGCAAGCACTGTAATAATGTTTTTGGCACGGCAATTCTCCATAGCAATATATTCAAGCAGTGCCTCTGCGATTTCGGGTGTGAGTTCTTTGTCTTGCATAGTTTTTCTCCTGTTTGCTAACAACAGGATATTACCTTCCGCAAGCTGAAAAGTGTCGATTTGTGTTCGAGTGTGTCGGAATTATTTTACAACTCTCCATCCGCATTCCTGTTCGATATATTTAACTGCTTTATCAAAGGTATTAATAACTTTTCTTGCCTCTTCTAATTCTTGCCCCACGGGATTTCCGCAGTAAAGCTCATATGCCAAAGCTAAAATTTCCTCTTGCGTTTTATGCTGAGGCGGTTCCAAATTCCATGTGTCTGTCATTTCGTATTTTTTTATTCTTTCGGTTTTCATTTCAATTCCCTTTTTTAAAATAATATCATTTTGATTTGAGTTTTTAATTTTTCAATATCCGCCTTGAATTCAGGCTCCGCTTTTTGGGGGCTAAATTGTAAGTTTTGATTAAAATGCCGATGTTTTGTTTTTTGTGGTCGTAAACCTTTGTGCCGTATGCGATATCCATTGTTTTTATCTCCTTTGTTCTTGCAAACAAGATGGGGTAGCGTTAATAAGAAAAATGTTAAAAAGAGAATCAAAAAGAAATCAAGATGGCTTATCAAAATTTGAAATAGGTGATTTAAAAACATTAAATACAATAAAGAATAAATTGTCTAAATGTGATTTCAAATTACATATTTTCATTGTGCAGCCAGGTCTTGATTCAGCTAAAATAAGCAATCCAATTAATGAGTTATTATGCGGTTCAAAAAACTATTGCTTAGAGACTTATGGGGTACCTTTAAAAATCATTTGCACATAAAACTGCTAATTAAACTTAAATATTATGTAATTTCATCAAGAACATTTATACTAATCCCATAAATCCGAACACAAAAAAGAAGTTTTTTAAATTTTCATCTCAGACTAGCTGATACTTCGTCTCACTTCTCAGGTGGAATAAAAATTGAGATGAATGCAAATCGCTACAACCTTTTAAAATTACTTCTCTTGAGACAGTCATCAAAATTGCAAAAGAAATTTCGGTAAATAATCATTTTAGCGTTATTGAATTCCCAATGAATTTAGCAGAAAGTAACGCCTATACTAAGGTTAATCAATCTAATAATATGACTTTACTCCAATTAGCTCAAAGTGATAATATTGGCGTTTTGATAAACCGTCCTTTAAATGCAATTTTTGACAACAAATTGATTACATTGGCAGAACCAACTATTCAGTATTCTGGCAATCCCCAAATTATTAATAATGAGTTTGAAGAAATATTAATTCAGGAAAAAATGATTTACAAGGAATTAAAACATTACGGGGATCAAGCATTTTCATCGAAAATAGGAAATAACTTGTTCATTTATGAAGAATTAAATAAAGATTGGATTGATTTTAAAAGTATTGCAAGCTGGCAAGCTGCACACAGTCAGTATTTTTCACCGAGACTCCAGTATTGTAGAAATTTAATTACAAATAGTATGCTGCAAAATAAAAAATTAGAAATGGAGTTATTTCATTTATCAGATAAAACAAATAACTTATTTGACCTCATTACTTCGTATTACAATAATGAACATTTAAAATTAACACGTCAAATAAAAACTGATATTAAAAATGCTATTCCTGAGCTGGCTTCTGCCAAAAAAATAAGTAATATGGCAATACGGGCATTGAGGTCAACCAAAGGAATCAATACTGTTCTCGTAGGAATGGTTCAACCTGATTATGTCACAGATGTAATTGAAGAGTTAAAAACACCTGTAAATAAAGATTTTAATTGGGATGAATTTTATTTTAGACCCATAATAGAAAAATAAAGCCCGTATAAAAAGTAAAAAAATTTGGCATTATTGAAGTTGATTAAAATTTACCGATAGATACTAATAATACACTTATGTAAGATTAATATAATTTATTGGAATTATTTTTTAGTTCATACTGAAGGTTAATACCTTATGTAAATTTATTTTAATAAAATAGCATTAATTAATATTCAGGAATTTAATTTGTATTATTATTCAATGAAATCAAGTTGGAAATTTCATTTTTACTTTAATAAAATAAAAAAGAGGAAATATGTTAACTATTAATACCGTAAATTACAATAAGAGTAGTTTATTTGGAAAGTCTACACAGATAAAATATTATAAAACATATTTTAATAGCGTAAATTTTTCTGGAAATGATGGTGAAGACAAGCCAAACACTCATGAAAATAAAGCTATAGATGGTTTAAAGAACAAAATTGACCAAGCAAAAGAAAAATGGCAAACTATAAAAAGTTCTTTTGGACTTAATTTTTGTGAAGAAAATAATAAATTAATATTAGAAGGGCGAGAGCTAGAGGCTTCTATTTTAAATAACAAAGTATATTTATATGACTTAGACAGCATATTCAATGATGCATTAAGATTACGTGATGAATTTGACCCTGACAAAAAATATAAAGTTAATGGTTCAGACAGAGCTGTTTTGTTAAAACATATAAACGATATGAATGAAATGAATGCCCGAGGTGAAGGTTTTAAAAAAATTGGCGGTTATCAAAAAGAAAAAGATTTTTTAACTGCTAAATTTGCTGTGCAGACAATGGGATTGGCTAAAACATCAATAGGAGACCAAATTAAAATTCCAAATGCACTATTATTTTATGGTCCGACAGGAGTCGGTAAAACAACTTTTGCTAAAGCTTTAGCTGTACAATCATTATCTTTTTGCGAGGAGGTAATTCCCGATTCACTAGCTTCTCCTGAAGAAATAATTGAAGAAATAAAAAATATAGCTGAAAAAGCAAAAGAAAATTACCTTAATAGCGGGAAGGAAAAGAAACGAACAATAATTGTTGTAAATGAAGCACAAGATGTAGCAAAAGCAAAAGGTTTTGAATCTTTACTTGCAAATTGTTCTGATAAATATAAATGTACATTATTTCTGACAGGAAATTATCCTGACAAAATAGGTGATAATATATTAAAATCAATTTCAGAAGAATATATTATTCCTATAGCTCCCCCCGGAGAAGAAAACACAAGGGAAGTTATTAATAAAGTTTTAGCGAAGAAAAATATTGATGATATTGATAAGCTTGAACAAAGATTTCTTCGAACTGATAAAGGAATATACTCTAATACAGATATAGTAACTATTTTGGTGGATACGACTACCGGCAAAACAGATGTTAAATCATCTGAGATTATTCACTATATAGATAATAGCGGATATGGGAACCCGAGTATTTCTTTTGCATTTATGAAAACTTTTGAGAATCAAAAACTCAAAATTGCAAAACTGTTCAAAAATATACGATAACATTGATACACTATAGCTTCTAAAGGTAAAATATGCAGATTAAAACAAATAATATCTTCCAAAATACTAATAATAAAATGAATTTTTCTGCTCAAAATTCTAAAAAAGAGGAAAAATCAGATAAAAAATCGAACAATATTAAACTTGTTGCTACGCTTGCAGGATTGGCAGCAGTGGGAGTAGCTTTAGTTCTTATAAGTAGGAATAAAGTAGGTAATAAATCAAAGGTTATTAATAAATCTTCTAATGAGTCGCTGTCTTTACCCCCACTTCATATTAGAATAAAAGAAGGTGAAAAAAAACTAGAAAACTTATTATTGCCACCGATTGATGCACCTGTCTTCAAAACTATTACTAATCTTCTTGATTCTGAAAAAAATGGTGCTAATGGTTTACACATCATAGATCCAATTTATATTCTTCAAACCAAAGATAAAGGAAAAGCTAAAAATATAGTCGAGATAATAACTCAAATGACAGGTTCGGAAATGAAAGAAATAGATGTTCCTGAAAAAAATCTAACAGAAGAACTCAAAAAAGAATTTCAAAAAGCTTCAGAAGAATTTTCTAAAACAAGAACCAGAACATTCTTATTTGTAAAAAACTTAGATGGATTTTTAATGTATAAAAATGAAGGCGAACAATGCGAATTATTGAAAAAGCAAGCTCAAGAGTCATATACAACTATTTTTTACCCTTCAGACAAACCTGAATATGGCATAAATTCGATTGTAAAAATCAAAGGGGAAGTTGAAGAAGCAATTCCAGCCAAAGATCTTAAGGAAGTTCTTACTCTCGAACAAGCTACCAAGGTAGAACAATATTTAAATGAATTTCATTTGCAAGAACAAAAAACGTCACTTCATTCTATGATAGCAAATTATGATCATTTTCGAGAATTTGCAATTAAAAGTATTGGCGAAAAAGCCGGTGTTCCCTTAGACGAATATTCTACTATAACCAACGGCATTATTCTAGAAGGACAAGATCAATTTAATATTGAAGCGGTTAAGACTTTTATGCCGAAATTGGCACAAATGGATTTAGTCAAGATAAAGTATGATCATTCAAAGCCGCTTGAATCACTCAAAAATATTGTTGATAGTGCTAAAAAAGCAGAATTGAATTTCAATGAAAGAAAAATTCGAACAATGATACAAGTAGAAAATCTTCAAGATTTACTATTGTATAACAGAGACATTAATTTGGATAATATAGCAAAATTTAATCGTTTTGCAGAGAATTGTTCCGAAAAGTATCATACAACATTGGTTTTTAGCACAGATAATATATCAAAATTGGAGCCGGCGTCAGTTGCACCTCATAGATTCGGCATAAAACTTAGAATTACATAAATAAGAAAGGGAAAAGAACATGATTACAGCAGTAAACAAAGCAAATAGCACAGGAAAAAGTACAAATGAATTTTTTTCAAACCCCTCAAAGGTTGTCAACAAATCATTTACATACAATAATGATAGTTTTAATAAAAATTGTACCAACTTTAAAGGATATCATACAAGTTCTCACGATGCGAAATGGGCTAAGATATATCTTGGTATGTCAGAGTCTGGCGTAGAAAGAGAAGTTTTAGGTAAAAAAGGTGCATTAGAAGGGCTAAGTCTTTTACTTACAAAAGGTAGTATCTCAGGTCGTTCAGATCAGTCAAAATTAGATAAAGTTTTAGCAGATATGAATGAAGCAAGAAAAGAAAGCTTAATGCTGTTGAGGCTTTAGCAAATTATGTAAAAGATATCAAAGAAGTTGTAATGCCTGCAGATAATGTTGTTCAATTCAGATCTCGTTCTTTGACTTATTAATGTATTCGTTACCTCTAATTAAAAGCTTAGCGAATGCAACCAAGTTGTTAAATATTTCACCACAATCTTCGTCTGTTAGAATTTCATTCTCATAGCATGGTTGCCAAAATTCTCTAGTTTCATTTCTACGTTCCTTCAGTTTTTCATCGCTTATCATTAGACTTACTCCTATAATATTAAAATTCTATTTTATCATTTGGTATATTTATTTATTTATGATATTATCAGAGTTAAGCTGTATTTATAAAGGTGTATACATGAGATTTCTAACCTGGAATTGTAATAAAGTGTTTAGGAATAAGTCTGAAGTTTTTAAAAAACTTAAACCTAATTTTGCAATAATTCAAGAAGCTGAATACTCTACAGATATTTTTAATTGTTTAGGTAACTATAATTGTTTATGGATTGGTGATAACCAAAAACAAGGTGTGTTAATAATATGCGATGAAAAGTATAATCTTAAGGTGAACTCTTTATATGATAAGAAATATCAATACGTTATTCCTGTTGATGTATATCTAGGTGAAGATCTGCAATTTAATATGATTGCTGTTTGGACAAAAAATAATGAAGAAGATCGAAGTTTAAGATATATTGGTCAGGTCGCAAAATCATTAGAGCATTATGGTCAGATAATCAATAATAAAACTCTTTTATTGGGTGACTTTAATTGGAATATACTTTGGGATAAAGATAAGAAATCATATAATTTTGAGTATATTGTAAAAGAGTTAGAAAAATCTGATGTCCATAGTTGCTATCATTTTATTAATAAATTAATGTATGGTGATGAACCTGAAGCAACATTTTATATGCATAAAAATTATGACAAAAGATATCACATAGATTATATTTTTGCGGGGAAATATTTTATGGATAAGATAACAAAAGTAGAAGTAGGTAAGTATGATAATTATATTGGATGTAGCGATCATGTACCTGTTATTGCAGATTTTAACCTTTGATATGAATTTTTTAATATAGTTTAGCCTAACTTACAAAACAATAAAGTGGTCGAATAATGGTCGAGCCTCAAAAAACACGAATAAAAACAGAGGGCTGAAACCCTCTGTTTAAAAATGGTACGCTTGGCGCGATTCGAACGCGCGACCTATCCCTTAAAAGGGGAGTGCTCTACCAGCTGAGCTACAAGCGCATCTAGACTCTGTGTGGCTTGCCGTATGGGCTTGCCTTTTGCCTGTACATTTAAGATACCAACAACATAATTGTACGTCAACCGTTTTTTTGGAATTATTTCAGGTAAGGATTTTGCAAGACTATGGTCTGCTCCCTTTCAGGTCCGACTGATATTATGGAAACAGGACATCCAATCAAATTCTCGATTTCTTTGATATATTCTTTCGCTTGAACAGGTAATGCTTCAAAAGTCCTTACCTCGGACAAATCTGTCATCCAGCCTTGCATCGTTTTATATACAGGTTCAAGATATCTATGAATCGCCACATTTGTCGGATAATTATGATAAATAGTCCCGTCTCTTTTATCTTTGTAAGCAGTACAAATTTTAATTTCTTCAAAAGAATCAAAAATATCCATTTTTGTAATTGCCATACCTGTCAAACCATTTACCCATACGGCATATTTAGCAACAACTGCATCAAACCATCCGCAGCGTCTTTTTCGTCCTGTTGTTGTGCCGTATTCGTGCCCGACTTCACAAATTTTATCGCCGATTTCATCAAAAAGCTCTGTTATAAAAGGACCTTCGCCGACTCTTGTTACATAAGCTTTTGAAATACCTATAACCCCCTTAATATAAGCAGGTCCGACACCACTTCCCACAGCGGCACCGCCGCCTATAGGGTTTGAGCTTGTAACATAAGGATATGTCCCATAATCGACATCAAGCATAGTCCCTTGAGCTCCTTCAAGAAGAATATTTTTGTCTGTTTGGACATTTTTTTGAATAATTTCAAGAGCATCAAAACAAATAAAAGGTTTCAAAAGTTCAGCGTATTCGTTGCAATAAGCCAAAATTTCTTCTTTGGTATATTGTTTCATTCCATAAATTTTGTCGAGGACTTTATTTTTTTGCGGCAAAATCACATCCAATTTTGCTTTCAAGCTGTCATTATCATACAAATCTTCCACTCTGATGCCGATTCTCGCCATTTTGTCCGTATAAGTCGGTCCTATACCTCTTTTTGTCGTTCCAATTTTATTTGTACCGAGAGAATTTTCGCTATAACCGTCTATATCGATGTGATATGGCATGGTGATATGTGCCAGAGGGCTTATTTTCAAGTTTTTTGGTTCAATGCCCCTTGCAATTAGGTCGTTGATTTCTTTCATCAGAACTTCAGGGTAAATTACGCATCCTGCACCGATAATACAAGTTTTTCCTTCATAAAGAATTCCTGAAGGTATAAGATGAAATTTATAAGTTTCACCACCTACAACTACAGTATGACCTGCATTACATCCGCCTTGATAACGAATTATTAAATCTGTATATTCTGCCAATAAATCTGTAATTTTGGCTTTACCTTCATCTCCCCACTGGGCTCCTACCACAACAACGCTTGGCATTATAAACTCCTTAAAATTCTATCTTTATGTATTTTGACCAAAAAATTATCTGTAATTCGTAAACTGCAAAGGAGCATCATAATTTTCTTCTTGCTGTTTCAAAAGCTGAATTACCTCTTGAAGATCATCTTTGCTTTTGCCTGAGACACGAACCTGATCAGCCTGAATAGATGTTTGAACTTTTAATTTGGCATTTTTAATATCGGCAACAATTTTTTTTGCCAATTCAACACTAAGACCTTTTCTTAGAATAAAAACTCGTCTGACAGTTCCGCCAAGTGCATTTTCTATTTTTTGTCCGTCAAGAATTTTGATGCTCAAATTGCGTTTTGTCATTTTTGACTGCAAAATATCAACTATATTGAACAATTTTGTCTCATCACTTGTTGAAATAGTTATTTTTTTGTCGGCCTCTAAATCCACTTTAGAATTTGTATTTTTGAGGTCAAAACGACCTGTAATTTCACGCATTGTTTGGTCTACAGCGTTTACCAATTCTTGAAGATTAAACTCTGATACGACATCAAAACTAGCATCTTTAGCCATTATTTTCTCCCTTTTATTTATAGTACAAACTCATTTATTGCTTCTCTTATTGTATCAAAAATTTGTCCTGCAATAAACTCTATATATTCCGCCGAAGCAAGACCGTTAATTACGACATCTGCATCAGATTTTTTAGAAATAATATGTCTATGGGCTTCGGTTTTGACAATTTCAAACTGAACTTTCGCATCTTGAGGAGTTTTCCCTCGTGTGATAGCTCGTTTGAACCATCTTTCTTCGATGACGGATTCAGGCGTATCTATATAAATAGAAGCATCTAAAATATCACCGAAAATTTCTTCTAAAGCAAACAAACCTTCTGAAAGAATAACTTTTGCAGGAAATTTTTGCTCTCCGTCTTTGTAACTTTCACAAGTAACAAAACTATAACGGGGTGAAATAACACTTTTGCCCAAAGAAAGCTGTACAATATGATTTTTCATAATATCCAAGTCATAAGCATCTGGAATGTCGAAATTTATACCGCTTTCAAAAAGTTTTTCAAAACTTCCCAATTCTTGAAGCTCTTTTGAAGTGTCTTTAAAATAATCATCGCAACTTATAATTGTACAAATATCTTTTTTGGGATTGATAAGACAAGCTTTTAAGGTGTTATTTACCAAAGTAGTTTTTCCGGAGGCACTTTCTCCTGTAACCCCCAAAACCAATGTTTCTTTACGCTCCTTGACTATTTTATTTGCAATAGAATAAATGAAACCTTCTTTTATTTTCAAAAATAAAGGCAGTTTTTGCTTAGTATCTTCTTTAATAACTTTGTATAATCCCTGAACTACAGAATTTAAAAACATTTCATGGCCGGAAAGAGGGCTTTCCATTTTAGGGATACTGAAAAATTCGACATCTTGTAAATTATTAAACATTTTTTACCTCGTTTATTCAATAATAAACCAAACGCACTTATATATATCAAAGTTTGAAGAAAAATTAATAATCGACGGAAAAATCACAAAGATAAGACTTTTCAGGTTTATAATTAAAAACATATAAAATTTTTGTAAAAATATCGAGAAAAAATTCACTTTTGGGATATAATTGGAAAGTAGTTTATTGGATTTATATTATGTTTTTGGATAAAGCTAAAATTAAAATTATCTCAGGCTCGGGCGGAAACGGAATGGTGGCTTGGCGAAGAGAAAAATATGTTGATATGGGAGGACCTGCAGGCGGAGACGGTGGACGCGGAGGAGATGTTTATATTATAGCGGATGAAAATTTGAGCACACTTTTAGATTTCAGATACAAATCCAAATTCGAAGGCGGAACAGGCGGTTACGGCAGAACCAAAAATCAACATGGCAAAAGCGGTGAAGACCTTTATATTAAAGTTCCTATAGGCACTATCGTAAAAGATTCCAAAACGGGCAAAAATATTGCTGATTTGAAGCATCTTGAAGATAAAGTTTTAGTCGCCAAAGGCGGCAGGGGAGGACGGGGAAATGCCAGATTTGCTTCTTCAGTAAAACGCTCTCCACAATTTTGCGAACCCGGAGAACCTGGTATTGAAAGAGATTTGGAACTAGAATTGAAGCTGATTGCAGATATCGGACTCCTTGGCATGCCAAATGCCGGCAAATCAACTCTAATCAGTGTAATTAGTGCTGCAAAACCAAAAATCGCTGACTATCCTTTTACAACACTTGTTCCAAACCTCGGAGTTGTCCAAAAACCTGACAACAGTGGAAGTTTTGTAGTTGCAGATATACCAGGACTTATTGAAGGGGCATCTGACGGTGTCGGATTAGGGCATGACTTTTTGCGACATGTCGAACGGACAAAATTTTTGATTCACATCGTTGATATGCTTGAACCACACCCATATCATAACTATCAAGTTATTAATAAAGAGCTTGAAAATTACAACGAAAGACTTGCAAATGCATATCAAATAGTAGTCCTGAATAAAGCTGATGCAACACCTCTTGAGATGATAGAGCATTTAAAAGACGAATTTACAAAAGAGCAAAAAGATATTTTTATAATTTCAGCAGCTACAAGACAAGGTGTGGATGAACTTATGAAATTTGTTTTCCAAAAAATCGAAGAAATTCCCGCACCCGAAATCGAAATCGAAATTGATGAAGATTTGGATGCTTATGACAATGATGACAGCGAATTTGAAGTCATTCGAGACAAAAAATCAAATAGTTATTTTGTTGTGGGAGGAAAAGTCGAAAGACTTGCTTCTGTAACAGATGAACGCAATAACGAACAAGTTTATCGTTTGCAAAACATCTTAATTGCGATGGGTGTTTTTGAAAAACTAAAAAAATTGGAAATAAAAGACGGCGACACTATTGTGGTTGGGAACATCGCATTTTCTTATTACAATGATGAATACATGCAAAAGGAGACTATCGAATGAAGGACAAATTATTTTTGATGATTCCGGGACCTACTCCTGTACCTGAAAATGTACTACAGGCTATGGCAAAACACCCTATTGGGCATAGAAGTTCTGACTTTTCGAAAATCCTAAAAGAAGTTTATTCTGACTTGAAATGGTTGTTCCAAACTCAAAATGACGTATTCATTTTTACCGCAAGCGGTACAGGAGCTATGGATGCAGCACTTTCTAATATTTTAAACCCGAACGATAAGGTTTTATCGCTCGTAATGGGAAATTTTGGTGAAAGATGGGCAAAAATCGCAAAATCACGCGGTGCAGATGTCGAAATTCTTGACACTCCTTGGGGGCAAGCAATTGACCCAAATCATCTCAAAGAAAGACTTTTAGCAGATACAAATAAAGAAATTAAAGTCGTAACTTTGACACATAATGAAACTTCAACAGGAGTTATGAATGATGTTAAGGCACTTTGTAAAATTATTAAAGAACATGGAGCATTATCTGTTGTAGACGGGGTTACAAGCGTTGCTGCCGTACCTATCAAAACCGATGAATGGGGAATAGATATTCTTGTTTCAGGTTCGCAAAAAGGATTTATGGTACCTGCGGGATTATCGTTCTTGAGCTGTTCAGATAAAGCTTTTGAGATGTATAAAGAATGTAAATATCCTAGTTTTTATTTTGATTTTGCAGCACACAAAAAATCGGTTGCAGGAGATACAACTCCATTCACACCAAATATAAATATGGTTTTCGCTCTTCATAAAGCATTTGAAATGCTGAAAAGTGAAGGATTAGAAGGTATTTACGAGCGTCATGAAAAAATTTCAAAAGGAATAAGATCAGCAATTAGAGCTTTGGGGCTTAAGCTTCTGGTAGAAGATGATACAATTGCATCTCGTGCAATCACATCAATTCTGCCGCCTGACGGGATTACAGTTCCGCAAATTCGCTCTGCTATGACAAAGGATTATGATATTGTAGTCGCAAACGGTCAAGGGCAATTTCAAGACAAAATCTTCAGAATGGGACATCTCGGTTATGTTACTGAACGCGATGCAATCACCGCAATCGGTGCATTAGAAGGAACGCTTTTGAAACTGGGATACAATTTTGAGGCAGGTTCGGGAATTTCGGCATTATTGAAAGTTTTTACAAAAGATACAGCCCAAGTTTAACGTCCGGTTTCGCATAAAGTTAAAGCTTTTCGCTTAGAGATTATGCTTTACATCCGAGAAGAGAAAAAGGAGAAAAAATGAAAGTTTTAATTACAGATAAAATAAATGAAGTTGCAGGGAAATTTTTTGACGGAGTTGCACAGGTAGATTTTTTGCCGACAATGAGCGAAGATGAACTCGCAGTCAAAATAAAGGACTACGATGCTTTGATGATTCGCAGTCAAACAACTGTTACCAAAAAAATTCTTAAAAATTGCGGTAATCTCAAAATTATCGGCAGAGCAGGTGTAGGAGTTGATAATATCGATGTGGATTCAGCAACCGAAAAAGGTATCATCGTGGTAAATTCGCCCGAAGGAAACACCACTGCAGCTGCAGAACATACTGTGGCAATGATGCTCTCTATGGCAAGACACATCCCTGATGCAAATATTTCAACCCGTCAGGGCAAATGGGAACGTGCAAAATTCACAGGGAATGAAGTTTTTCAAAAAACCCTCGGAATAATCGGGCTCGGAAAAATCGGTGCAAGAGTGGCAAAAGTCGCTTTGGCACTGGGAATGAAGGTGCTTGTTCACGACCCTTATACAAGTAAAGAACTCATTGAATCTTTAGGATGTAAATATGCGACCCACCTTGACGATTTTTGGGGAGAATGTGATTTTGTCAGTGTTCATGTCCCAAAAACTCGTGAAACAGCTTCTTTGATAAATAAAAATACTTTAAATCGTATGAAAAAAGGTGTTCGCATAATCAACTGTGCAAGGGGCGGTATCATTGATGAACAAGCCCTTAAAGATGCTATCGAAGAAGGGCAAGTCGCAGCCGCAGCTATAGATGTTTTTGACGGCGAACCGATTTCACAAGATAATCCGCTTTTATCTTGCAAAGGGGATTTGATTTTGACCCCCCACCTTGGTGCAAGCACAGAAGAAGCTCAAGTAAATGTAGCTATTGATGTTGCAGAACAGATTGCAGAAGTCCTAAAAGGTGGAAGTGCCAAAAGTGCTGTCAATATACCATCTTTGAAACAAGAAAAGCTCGAACCTGTCAAAAATTATATGCAAATTGCAGAAAATATCGGAAAATTTATTCGCCAGTACACAAAAGGTTCTACGCAAAAAATTGAAATTACTGCACAAGGAAAACTTTCCGAGTTGGATATCTCACCTCTTAAAATAGCTATTTTAAAAGGATTTCTTTCAACTTCTCTTGAAGGAGTGAATTACGTAAATGCTCCATATATCGCAAAATCAAGAGGAATATCTCTTACAGATATCAAATCCGATGAACCTTGCAGTTATGCGGGGCTTTTGACAATAAAACTCACTACCGATTCAGAGACTTCACTCGTTGCAGGAGCATTAATTACAGATAATATGCCAAGAATAGTCAAAATAAATGACTATTCTACAAGTATCGCACCTGCTGAAAATATATTGATTGTGCCTCATGAAAATAAGCCGAATATGATTGCACAGGTTGCGACAATACTTGGGGCTCAAAGCATCAATATCAGTATGATGCAAGTCGCTGATAATAAAAAAACAGGCGAATCAATAATGATAATCAATACAGATCAAGCTGTAAATGATGAAATAAACAAACAAATTCAAAAAGTAGACGGAATTCATGACTCCAAGTATATTAACCTTGCAAGGTAATATTCCTAAGAGCTAGACTTTGTTAGACTCCTTAATGTAAAAATTTAAGGAGTCTATTTATGTGTAACGGCAACGAATGTAATTGCAAAGAATGCCTAAATTTAGGGGATACAGCACCTGATTTTGTGGCAACAACTACTCAAGGAGAAATAAAATTTTCGGAATATATAAAAGGAAGTTGGGTTATACTTTTTTCTCACCCTGCTGATTTTACACCTGTTTGTACTACAGAATTTTTGGCTTTTGCAGAAAAACAAGAAGAATTTGATAAAAGAGGTGTCAAATTAATCGGGTTGAGCATCGACAGCGTATATTCCCATATAGCTTGGTTAAGAGCAATTGAAGAAAAATTTGAAGTCAAAATAAAATTTCCTGTAATTGCTGATTTGACGATGGATGTAGCCCGAAAATACGGAATGATTCACTCAAAAGTCAGCAATACACACGCTGTTAGAACTATAACTATAATAAATCCAAGCGGTAAGGTGGCTTTTTTGGTAACTTATCCGATGAGTGTGGGCAGAAATATCGAAGAAATTATTCGTATAATAGATGCGATGCAAGTTGTTGAAGAAAAAAAAGTTTCAACACCTGCAAACTGGCAAGTCGGCGATAATGCGATTATTCCACCGCCTCAAACAATGGATGATGCTCAAAAACGCCTTGAAAAACATAAAAATGACTCAAATTGTTATGATTGGTTTTTGTGTAAAACAAAAATTCGATAATCTATCAAAATTGAATTGTTTTTAGTATTATAAAAGAATGAAAATTGCAGAAAACATAACAAATTTAATAGGTAACACGCCTTTAGTTTATTTCAAGAATGCCGATTTGGATCTAAAAGCCCAAATTGTACTCAAGCTTGAGAGTTTTAACCCTGCTAGCTCTGTCAAGGATAGAATTGCTCTTGGTATGATAAATAATGCCGAAGAAAAGTGTCTCTTAAAAAAAGGCGGTCAAATAATTGAACCTACAAGCGGCAATACAGGTATCGGACTTGCCATGATTGCTGCAGTCAGAGGCTATAAACTTACAATTGTAATGCCTGACAATATGAGTGTTGAACGGATAAAACTTCTCGAATATTACGGTGCAAATGTAGTTTTAACTCCTGCAGCATTGGGAATGAAAGGTGCAATTGACAAGGCTTATGAGCTTGTAGGGCAAGCCAAAAATGCTATAATATTAAACCAATTCGATAACTCTGCAAACCCTCAATTCCATTTCGATACAACAGGTCCAGAAATTTGGGATGATACTGACGGCAAAATTGATATTTTTGTTTCGGGAGTAGGTACAGGCGGTACTGTTACAGGTGTTTCAAGGTTTTTGAAATCAAAAAATTCAACCATAAAATCCATAGCGGTTGAACCTGAAGAAAGTCCTGTCATTTCGGGCGGAGAAAGAGGTCCACATGGAATTCAGGGAATAGGTGCAGGATTTGTCCCGAATAATCTTGATAAATCCATAATTGACGAAATTATTCAAGTTGCAACTCCAAATGCTTTGAAAACAGCAAAAATGGCTGGAAAAAAAGGAATTTCAATGGGTATTTCATCAGGGGCGGCACTTTTTGCAGCAATAGAAGTTGCAAAAAGAGAAGAAAACAAAGATAAATTAATTGTTGTAATTATTCCCGATGATGCACTAAAATACATATCAACCAAACTTTTTGAGAAGGAATAAAAATGCTTTTAATCAAGGCTTTATCACAAATAAATGAAGATATAAGAACAATATATGAAAATGACCCCGCTGCAAAAAATATATGGGAAGTAATTTTTTGCTATGCAGGATTGCATGCTGTTGTAGCCCATAGAATTTCACACAAGCTTCTTTACTGGGGTATACCGTTTTTGCCAAGATTTATTTCTCATCTTATGAGATTTTTTACAGGGATAGAAATTCACCCCGGAGCGACTCTTGGTCGAAGAATTTTTATTGACCATGGAATGGGGACAGTAATCGGAGAAACAACAATTATTGAAGATGATGTACTTATTTATCAAAATGTAACTCTTGGCGGGACAGGAAAAGAAACTGGAAAAAGACATCCTACCATCAAAAAAAATGTGGTTATTGGGGCAGGGGCAAAAATTCTCGGAAATATAGAAATCGGCGAAAATTCCAGAATCGGAGCAGGCTCAGTTGTTATTGACAATGTTCCCGAAAATTCAACTGTAGTTGGTGTTCCCGGAAGAGTTGTTGCCTTAAGAAAAGAGAAAAAGGACGGACAGCTTCAGCACAATAGAATACCTGACCCTATAAGTTGTGAAATTAGACGTTTGACGTATGAAATCAAAGAAATTCAAGAAATTTTAAAAGAGCATTTGTCGGAAAAATAAAATATTAATCAAAAGGATTATAAAAAAACACCTAAAAAGCCATCAAATCATTGATGGCTTTTTAAGTACCCTGAAAGGATTACAAAAAAAATAAAAGTCAGCCTTTTTGTGCAATTTAATTAAATTATATATATATCAAAATACAACTATTGAAAAACTGTTTACATACAAATATTTAAATTTTAGGAGGTATTGATATGAAAAAAGTTTTGATTACTCTAAGTGCCTTGGCTATAGCCTTAACAACCGCTTCTGCCGATGCAAGTTCTGTTTTTTACCAAAACGGAAGCTGTTGTGGTGCCGCTGCACCTGTTTGTTGTTCTTCTTCAACTATGCTTTATTCTTTTCCGAAAGCTAACTGTTGCAGAGCAAAAACTTCTTTTCGCAACGCAAATTGTTGTTGTGCTGCAGCCCCTATCTATACTTATTATGTGCCATTAGCACCTAGTTGTTGTTCTTGCAAGCAACCTTCTTGTTGTGGTGCGGCTGCACCTTGTTGCCCAAGTAAATGCGACTGCATAAAATGCAAGCCAAGCTGTGGATGTAACTATTAACAATAATTTATGGGAGGTCCTAATAACATGAAAAAAGCATTAATTACAATGAGTGCATTCGCTTTGGCGTTGACGATTACATCGTCAAGTTACTCATTAACTATGTCCCCTTACTCTTGTTGTCAACCAGCAGCACCTATTTGCTGCCCTGCAGCACCAGTTGTAACGCCTTGTTGCGAAGCACCTGCACCTACTTGTTGCCCAACAAAATGTAAAATGAAAAAACATCATCACAAAAAATATCGCAAAGGTTTATTTAGAAAACATCGTAAACCTGCTTGCGGATGTCAAACGAAACCTGCTTGCGGATGCCAGACACAACCTGCTTGTGGATGCCAGACACAACCTGCTTGTGGATGCCAATAAACGTAAAAATACCTAAGTATTTTAAAAGCCCTCATTAATGGGGGCTTTTTTTAAGTTTTCAAAACAATTTATTACAAAAACTTCTATCCTGCTTTTATAATACCTCTATCGCTACTTTTTATAAATTCTACAAGATGGCTTATATGTTCATTTTCACAATCGAGCACTTCTTCTATTTTTTCAATTGCTTGAGAAGTATTGAAGCCTGAATAGAAAAGAATTTTATATGCTTCCTTAATAAGATCTCTATCTGCTTGAGAAAGCCCTTTTCTTTTCATTCCGATAGTGTTCATTCCTGCAATATGAGCTGGTCTACCATCAGTTTTGGCATAAGGAGGAATATCTTGCCTTGCACCTGAAAAACCGCTCATTATAGCCATTTTGCCGATTTTGCAATTTTGATGAACAACAATTGTTCCACCTAAAAATGCTCCTGTTTCTACAAGAACATGTCCTGCAAGTGTTACATCATTTGCAAGAATAACGTTGTCTTCAACAACCGTATTATGTCCAACGTGTGAACCTGTCATCAATAGACAATTATCACCGATTTTAGTAAAACCTTCTTTGGAAGCTCTGTTTATAGTTACATACTCTCTAATCTGGCAATTTTTGCCTATTACAACACCTGTTGCTTCGCCCTTGTAACCCAAGTCCTGAGGTTCAGTACCTATAACAGCACCTGTGTAAATAATAGAATTTTCACCCACTTTGGTATATTCTATATGAACATGCGGTCGAATAATTACACCTTTTTCAAGGATAACATTTTCTCCGATAATCGAAAAAGCTCCAATTTCAACATCTTCTGCAATTTTTGCATTCGGATTAATTACCGCCGTTGGATGAATTTTATTACTCATAATAAACCTCTTCTATTGAATTGCACACATTAATTCTGCTTCTGTAACCACTTTTCCGTCTACATATGCGGTGCATTTACATTTTGCAATCGGACCTCTCATTTTGATTAATTCTGCTGTCATTTCAAGCTTATCTCCGGGGAGAACTACCTTTTTAAATCTTGCATTATCAATTCCTGCAAATAAACCCAATTTTCCTTTATATTCAGGTTTAGTCATCAAAATACTTATACTTAATTGTGCCATAGCTTCAATTTGAAGCACACCCGGCATCACAGGATTGTTTGGAAAATGCCCCTGAAAAAATTCCTCATTCATTGTAAGATTTTTGTACCCTTCAGATCTTACACCCGGAATGCATTTTGTGATTCTGTCAATAAGCAAAAATGGGTATCTATGCGGAAGCAATTCCATGATTTGCTTTATATCAAACGTCAAAAATTCTTGTTCTTCACTCATTTTATTTCTCCTATTTTAAATTCAACTCTTTTTTCAAAATTTTAGCCATTTCAACATGCGAAAAATGACCTGCCTGTTTGGCAATAATTGTAACATTCAAGTCTTGAAGATTAATTCCTGCAAGCTTGAAATCACCCACTAAATCCAAAATTTTGTGCTTAACAGGCTCATACTCTGAACGCAATTCACTTGTATAACCCTCATCTGTAAGCCCTAAAGTGTTTTCAAGACTTACACCTTTTGCAAGTCCCATTTGCTGGAATTTTTCGAGGTCTTTCAGATAGCCAAAAGTTCTCGCCTCTTGGATTTCGCTGAAATCCTGTAAATTTGAACAAACCCATTTTTGCTTCAAGTCAGGATGGTTGAAATCCAACAAATATGTAATGCTAAGACCATCAGATGGCATCAAAGAAATAACCGTATCGCCTTGAATAAATTGTAACGGCTTTTCGATTTTGAGTTCTGTTTTGGTTCTTTCAAAACCTGCTTCTTCAAATAATTCAACCCATTTTTTGGCACTTCCGTCAAGAATCGGCAATTCGACATTTGATAGACAAATATCAAGACTATTCAACCCACAAATCGCACAAGCCGCCATAAAATGTTCCACAAGACGAACCTGACTGTTTTGATTCGCCAAAACAGTGCAGTTTTGGGTCGAAACTACATTTTCAACTATTGCCTCCACTGCATCTTGAGCATTCGGGACAAAAAATCTTATGCCTGATTGAGAAGAAGGAAAAATGTGAACATCACAAATTTCGCCGCTCATAAGCCCTATTCCTGATATTTTAGCTTCTTTTTTGATAGTTCCCATTACTCTTGCGACTCCACGAATTGGTCTAATAATGGTTTGTATTTTTTGAATTCTTTAATCAAAAATTCAGCATCTTTAAGAGTTTTCATCTGCTTGATATACTCTTTGCGAGGCATCGCAGGCGTTCCGAAAACTATACTTTTATTCGGAATACTTTTGCTTACGCCCGATTTTGCCATGACGATAGAATCAGCACCGATATTTATATGGTCAGCCATTCCGACTTGCCCTGCAAGAACAACTCTATCACCGACATTACAGCTACCTGCTACGCCGACTTGTGAGATAATCATGCAATTTTCACCGATTTTGCAATTGTGGGCGACCATTACCAAATTATCGATTTTTGTACCTTTGCCTATAATTGTGTTTTCGACAGTACCCCTATCAATCGTAGAATTGGCACCGATTTCGACATCATCTTTAATTTCGACCGAGCCAATTGATGGAATTTTATAAATTTTTTGTTGTGCAAAATCACCTTCTAAAGAACCTTGTTCTTTAGCAGTCTCAACATTACTAGGAGTTTCGGTTACAAAGCTGAAACCATCAGCTCCGATACTTGTACCGTGGTGAATAATAACACTATTGCCGATTTTGACAAAATCGCCGATATTTACGCCAGGATGAATCAGGCAATTGTTTCCAAGCTTCGAACCTTGCCCTACATAAGCATTGGCTACTATTTTAGTGTTGTTTCCAATCTCTACATCTCGTGCAATCACTACATTAGGCCCGATAGAAACATTTTCAGCAAGTTTTGCCGTAGGGTCAATAACAGCAGTAGGATGGACTCCTGTGTGAGTTTGCGGCGGAACATAGAAAAGGTGCAACAATTTCATCATTGCCAAACGAGGGCGTTCAACTTCTATTGTCGTAATATGCTCTAAAGATACGCCCAATGGAACTAAAGCAGCTTTTGCATCACTCATTTGAAGATTGTGGATTTCCTCTTCAGAAAGTGCAAGAGCAAGTGTATTTTCATCCGCTAACAAAGGCGGTGAAAGCTTTTGTATTTTTACATCTTCGACTTTATTCAAAATCCCGCCGATAATTCCGTTGATTTCATCAAGCGAATAACTCTTAGCCATAATTTTTGTCCTTCTCTATAAATATTCTATTTATTTAATTTTAAGCCAAAAATAGGCTTTGAGGCAAAAAGATTAAGTTAATTTCATAATTTTCACAGCAAATTACTTTATTATCACTTCCTCTATATTCACATCAAGGTCCATTTCCGTTTTATAAAAGTTAACAACTTCTGAAGTAAATGATTTATTGAACTTCTCTTTTAACCAAAAATATTTTTGTTTAATTGAAACATCTTTATTATTCAACCCGTTTTCAATATGAAATTTCAAAGTTTTTTTATTTTCCAACCAACCTTGAACTAGTGCTTTGTCAGTAAAATCCTTTTTTAAAAACCAAGGAAAGGAAATGTAATCAATATAATAATAACCATCTGTGTCTTGGCATAACAACCTTTTGAGTAAAAATCTATGCACATCAGTCGTATGAGTTGGATTTGTACTAAACGGAACACATGCATCAATTATATCTTCCGACAAAATAACTCTAGGATAAACAGCACATTTGGATTCTAATTCGTAAGCTATATTAACAGCAGGACCAAATAGAGCTTTTTCATCATGATAAACTTCACCTAATGCACAGCCACCTCGTATAAATAAACCATGAGCCAATAAACGGGTTTGTATACAGCTGAGGTCTAAAAGTGTTTCATAAAGCTGAGCAGGATCATTATAATTAAAAGATATAACAACTGAATCTGAAAATTGAGTCACTATCTTAGATGGACCAGTACTTGAAGTTGCATAATCATTTATAATATCTAGCAATGTTTTTATATATTTAGGTGTTATAGGCAACTTATCTTTAGTGCCTTGTATTAAAGACTTAAAACCTAAAATATCAATAAAAAAAACTACTTTTTGACTATATTCAATTATTGAACCTTCATTCACTTATAAAAAATCCTATAAAATATATGTAAACTTAGAATACTAAAAAGATTAAGACAACTTCATCTTCTCAATTGTCGCAGTAGTTGATTTGCCTTCTGTAAAATTTATGAAGACCAATTCTCCGCCATTTTTGCGAATCACTTGGGTTTCAGGCAAATTATCGGGATTGTAATCCCCGCCTTTTGTATGGACATCAGGTTTTGTAATTTCAATAAGGTTACAAGGTGTATCTTCCTCGAAAATCACAACATAATCCACGCAAGCAAGTGCCGCAAGGACTTCTGCTCTGTCAGATTCCGAGTTCAAGGGGCGGCTCTCTCCTTTGAGTCTTTTGACGGAAGCATCGGAATTCAAATAAACAACAAGAATGTCGCCTTGTTTTTTTGATTCTTGCAAATACCTGACATGTCCCACATGTAATATGTCAAAACACCCGTTTGTACTGACGATTTTTTTGTTTTGCTGTTTTTCTGCAAAAATAATTTCTTTTAAATTTTTTCTGTCTATTACTTTTCCCATTTTATTTTTTCAACCCTTGTTCTTGAGATTTAGAGAAATTTTTTGCCACATCTCTAAGCTCTTTTTCTATCACTTTGGGGTCATAACTCGAATCATTATATTTGATGGTTGCCTTTGCCTGTTTGCTGTTGATGTATTCTTGAAAAGCTTTGTTGCGTTTTTCTTGTGTCAATTTTGTCTTAATTTCTTCTTTTATTTCATCAAAAGGCACCATGCCCGCTTCTTTTCTGTCTGTAACTTTTATTATGTGAAAACCGTAATCAGTTTTGACAACTTTTTCGCAAACAGTGCTTGGTTTACAAGAAAATGCAGCATCCGCAAACGGTTTTGTCATGTCATTATAAGAGAAAAAGTCCAAATCTCCGCCTTTTTTGGCAGTTTGGACATCTTGTGAGTATTGTTTTGCCATTTTATCAAAATTATTCGGGTCCAAAGTTACTTTTTTTAAGATTTCTTCTGCCTGTTTTTGCAGTTCTGCCATTTTGGAATCAGCTTTTGTCTGTGCATCAGAATCCGATATATTTTTGTATTGTTTTTTGATTTCCCTGATAATATCTTCTTTGTTTGCCATTATCAAAATATGCGAAGCCCTGACCATTTTTGGCTGATTGAAAAGTTCTTGCCTGTTTTTTTCATAAAAACTTTTTGCCTCTCCTTCAGATGTTTTGGTCATAGGAGCAATTTTATCAATAAGTTTGCTGATTTCAATTTCTTCTTTCAAAGTTTTTTGAAATTCATCCTCTGTTATGCCGTAAGCATCTTTAAGAAATTTATCAAATTGAGTCTTACCGCCTATTTGGGCATAAGCATCAGTTAAAGCCTTTTGGACTTCTTCATCAGAAACTTTAATTTTGTGATTTTTTATTTCTTCTCTGATAAGTTGTCTTATAACAAGTTCACTGACTACATTATGCTTCATTATCAGATATAAACCTTTATTTTTTTGAGGGTCTACTTTTGAGGTGTTTTGCATTTTGAATAAATCATCGTAGTCTTTTTGAGTTATTGATTGACCATTAACTGTAATAAGTGCTTTGTCTGTAGCGAAAAGCGAACAGCCAGTACACAAAAACATTGACATAAAAACAACAATAGATAAAAACTTCTTCATTTGGAACTCCTTAAACTTCATTTTTGAATGAATTTTGCAACTTCTCTATATAATAAAATAAATTCTCCAATATGTTAAATACTTCATCTGGTGAGAGATAAGTATTATTCAATATTATGTAAGATTTTGCGTCGGATACCGTTTGAGGGGCTTTATTCCAGCGTAATTTCGGCAAAATTTCTCTTGGTAAAGTTTTTGTTATAAATCCCCATTCCAGTTGCGAATATGGCGAACTAATTCTTATTCCGACAGGTGTTTGTCTAATAGCACTGATTCCTGCCTCTGTTGCCAAGAGTCTTATTTTGATTATCTTTATCAAATTCGATGCCGATTCAGGAATTTTGCCGAATCTGTCTTGCCATTCTTGTGTAATCAAACTCAACTCTCGCAAGCTTTTCACATCCGCAAGACGTTTGTATTCAATGATTTTTTGCTCTTTATCGCCCACCCACTCATCTTCAATATAGGCTGTTACATTAATATCAACGGTCGCAGGATTTTTGTGTTCAACTTTTTCGCCCTGAACTTCTTTGATGGCATCTTCAAGAAGCTGACAATAAGTATCAAAACCTACAGTAATCATATGTCCATGCTGTTTATGTCCAAGTACATGACCGATACCTCTGATTTCTAAATCCCTCATCGCAATTTGATAACCGCTTCCAAGAGTCGTAAAATCTTTTATCGCCAAAAGCCTGTTTCTGGCTTCATCAGAAAGAAGCTTGCCTTCACGATAAAAACAATATGCATAAGCTTGTCTTTCGCTTCGCCCTACTCGCCCTCTTATTTGGTAGAGCTGTGCAAGACCAAATTTGTCGGCATCATAGACTATCATTGTATTTGCATTGGGAATATCAAGCCCCGACTCAATGATGGTGGTGCAAAGCAGAACATCGAATTCCTGATTTGAGAATCCATAAATTGCATCTTCAAGTTCTTTTTCTTTCATCTGTCCATGGGCAACGCCGATTTTTGCATTCGGGAGATGTTTTTCAAGCTCCGCTTTGAATTCATAAATGGTTTGCACCCTGTTATAAAGGAAATAAACTTGTCCTTCACGTTCAAGTTCGTGATTTATGGCTGCTTTTATGTAATTTAAATTGTATTCTCCCACGTAAGTCTTTATAGGGGCACGATTTACAGGTGGTGTCTTAATCAAACTCATCTCGCGAATGCCGGAAAGAGACATATAAAGAGTCCTTGGAATCGGTGTTGCAGAAAGCGTAAGCACATCAAGTTCATTTTTGAATTGCTTAAGGCGTTCTTTGTGCGAAACCCCAAAACGATGCTCTTCATCGACAACAATCATTCCGAGTTTTTTGAATTCCACATCTTTTTGCAAAAGCCTATGTGTACCAATAACCAAGTCACACTCGCCTGTGATAAGGTTTTTAATAGTTTGGGATTGTTCTTTTGCAGTCTTGAAACGGCATAAAAGCTCCGTTTTTATAGGGAAAGCCTTAAATCTTTCGGAGATTGTGTTGAAGTGCTGTTGTGCCAAAATCGTTGTAGGAGCGAGCAAAGCCACTTGTTTCCCTGTTGTAATCGCCTTGAAAATGGCACGAATTGCTACTTCTGTCTTGCCAAATCCTACATCTCCGCAAATAAGCCTGTCCATTACTTTTTCAGATTCCATATCAGCTTTTACCTCATTTATGGCAAACATCTGATCAGGTGTTTCAGTATAGGGAAATGCTTCCTCCATCTCTATTTGCCATGGAGTATCTGCATCATAAATAATTCCTTTGGCGGTTTTGCGTTTGGCATAAAGTTGAAGTAATTCTCTTGCAACTTCTTGAGTAGCTTTTTTTACTTTGTCTTTAATTTTTTCCCATTCAGCTCCGCCCATCCGAGACAAAGCGACAGTGCCTTGGTTTGAGCCGCGATAACGGGATAAAAAATTAATTTGTTCAGCCGGAATATGCAGTTTGTCGCCTTTTGCGTATTCTATCGTGAGGTAATCTTTTATTTGTCCATCGAGTTCTTGTTTGCTCAAACCGGTATAAATCCCAATGCCGTGGTGCAAGTGAACTACATAATCACCTTCTTTGAGGTCATTTATATTTTCAATATAATCAGGTTTTTCTTTATTTGATTGAATTTTTGTTATCAAAGCTTTTTTGTTTTTTCGATTAAAAAGCTCTGTATCGGTTATTATAGCCAGTTTCAAATCCTCTGAAACAAACCCTTCATTGAAAACAGCACCCGCGAGCAAGATGTCTTTTTCATCCTTAAAATCCGCCTCTTTAACCACAGGAATTTCATCGCAGGAAAGAATTTCTTGGACTCTCTTGGGATATTGAGTACAAATTATTGTAAGGTAATTTGTTTTTCGAAGTTTATTTATATATTCACAAATTAAATCCTCTTGTGCAGAAAATTTTGGTAAAATATCGCAATGCAAAAGCTCTGACACCTCCAATCCATCACCGATAAAACTATCAAGACTAAGTTTTTGGAAGTTTTTCAAATCTGATTGAATACTGATAAGATTCTTGTGTAAAAGCTTAGTCAGCTTAAATGCCAAACCTTTTTCGATTGCACTGTTGTAGTTTTCTAGATATTTTTTGTCCTGTAAATCAATTCTGGAAAAAATTTCACTCGATTCATCCAAAGCCACAACAGTGTTTGAAGGGAAAAAATCAAAAATTCCGACGGTTTTTTCTTGCAAATCAGTCAAAAAATATTCACAACCCTCAAAATACCCTTTGTTTTCAAGGCTTTCTAGTAAATTTCTGTAATTTTGCGAAAAAGTATCCTGAGAAATTTCATCAAGAGATTTTGATTGCTCTTTATATATGAAATCAATTTTTTCTTTGAGAGTTTTTTGAGAAGTATTGTCCAAAAGCACTTTATAGCAAGGCAAAATCTCAACAGTCTGTATATATCGGGTCATTCTTTGAGTTTCAGCACTGAAATAGCGAAGATTTTCAATTTCATCACCCCAAAACTCAAGCCTGACAGGTTCATCATTCACAGGATAAATATCAAGAATATCTCCTCTTAAGCTGAATTCTCCTGCATCAGAAACCATAGTAACCCTTTTATAGCCCAATTTTACCAATAAAAAAACTATTTCAGACGGCTCAAAAGTTTGTTTTTTTGAGATTTTTAAAGAATTTTTAATCCAAAAATCCTCAATAGGCATAAGTGAAAGAAGATTTTTGTAAGAGCAAAGCAAAATATCGACTTCCCCTTTTTTGAATCTTCTTAAAATGTTTAAATTTTTATGAAAAGTACTTATGTCAGAGTACAAAAACTCATACGGAGATTGTTCTTCCACTTGCAAAAATTCTATTTTTTTATCAGAAAGCTCTTTTATCGTTTCCCAAAAAATTAAAAGCCTTGAAGTACTGGGAAAAACCACAACTATAGGATTTTTTTTGTTCAAAGCAAGTTCATTTATCAAAATTTCTTTTGCACTAAGGCTCAATCCATTTATTAATGTGGATTTTTTGCGAAATATATTATTTAGCAAATTTTTGAATTTGCCACTCTCAGATAGATAATCAACTAAAATCTTTTTCATACATTTATTATTCTACATCAAAAAAAAATTAACCATAATGAATATTTCGACATATTCCATGTATTTTTTTGTAAAAAATCGCATATTTTTATTGCAAAAGCCCAAAAAATATGTTAAAAATATGTCATTAGTAAAATATTTACCATATTGTTGTAGTTATTACACTTTATCGAAGGAGAGACAGAATGAGTACATCTTATGTGCCGGTACATGGCAAAGAACTTAAAAATGACGAAATTAAAAGCTTAATCAAAGAGCATGACGTAAAATTTGTCAGATTGCAATTTGTCGATATGAACGGGCAAGCAAAAAACATGGCAGTTCCGGCAACACAAATTGACAAAATTTTGAACAATGAACTTATGTTGGATGGCTCATCTATCAAAGGTTTCAGAAACATAGAAACATCAGATATGTATTTTTATCCTGATAAAACAACTTTTGCGTTGCTTCCTTGGAGATCAAGCGAGCATGGGAATGTAGCGAGATTAATTTGTGATATTCATAACCCTGACGGGACTCCTTTTGAGGGATGTCCTCGTGCAAATCTAAAAAGACTTATGAAAGAAGCTGCAGAACTTGGTTATACAATGAATTTAGGACCTGAAGCAGAATTTTTTCTTTTTAAAAAAGATGCTGACGGAAATCCTACAACTTTGACTCATGACAAGGCAGGTTATTATGATTTAGGACCTGAAGATTTAGGGGAAGATGTGCGTGGAGAAATCGTAAGAGTCCTACAATCAATGGGATTCGACATCGAAGCAAGCCACCATGAAGTTGCAGAAGGTCAACACGAAATTGATTTCAAATATGCGGATATTTTGACGACCGCTGATAATGTTGTAACTTTTAAATATGCCGTAAAAGCTATTGCTGCAAAGCATAACCTCCATGCAACATTTATGCCGAAACCTATTTTCGGAATAAATGGTTCGGGAATGCACTGCAACATGTCTTTATTTAAAGACGGAAAAAATGCTTTTATCGACACTTCAAAGCCTTATCAGCTTTCAGATGAAGCCATTTGGGCTATCGGCGGTGTCTTAAAACATGTCAAAAAATTTACAGCAGTAACAAATCCGACCGTTAACAGCTATAAAAGACTTGTTCCTGGATATGAAGCACCTGTTTATGTGGCTTGGTCATTGGCAAACAGAAGTGCTCTTGTCAGAGTTCCTGCAAAAAGAGGCAATGCAACAAGATTTGAACTTCGTTCACCTGACCCTTCTTGCAATCCATATTTGGCATTTGCAGTATTGTTACAAGCAGCTATAGATGGTATCAAAAACAAAATTGACCCGCCTGAAGCGGTAGACAGCAATATTTACAAACTTTCAGGAAAAGAAAGAAGACGCCAAAAAATTGATTCTTTGCCGGGAAGTTTGCTTGAAGCAATTGAACTTATGGAGAGATCTCATATTGCCAAAGATGCTTTGGGCGACCATATTTTTAACGAATTCATTTCTGCCAAACGCAAAGAATGGGATTTGTTCAGATTGTCAATAACTGCTTGGGAAATCGATAATTATCTCAGCAAATATTAATAATTCAAAATAAAAAACAAATCCAAAGAGACGAATGCCTGAAATATTCGTCTCTTTGGTGTTATTGAAAAATAATTTGCTTATATATAAAAAAGTTGTATAATTAACTTAGAAATGAGTGATCTGTTACTAATGTCCCAGATCGAAAATTTTTCTAAAAGGTAACAGATTAATGAAAGAAATTTATGTTTAACCCATTGAAATTGACTGAGGAAATCTTTGCTAAGATACCTATAGTCCAAGGAGGAATGGCTGTAAAAGTCAGTGAAGCACCTTTGGCTGCTGCAGTGGCAAATTGTGGCGGAATTGGAGTAATTGCGGCATCAGGACTAAGTTCCGCTGAATTGGCAGAACAAATAAGACTTGCTAGAAGATTACAAGAAAATAATGACGGCTTAATTGCAATCAACGCTATGGTTGTTGCCGACAATTTTTTTGATTTGGTGCATACTGCCATCACAGAAGGAATCGACTTGATTATTTTCGGAGCAGGATTTTCAAAAGATATATTCAAAATTTCAATCGAAGCAAAAGTTCCTGTTGTTCCAATCGTCAGTTCTGCCAAACTTGCATCTGTTTCAAAAAAATTAGGTGCATCTGCTGTTATTGTTGAAAGCGGAGAAGCAGGCGGGCACTTAGGAACAAGCAGAACCACAAGAGAACTTATTCCCGAAGTAAAAGAAGTCATCGGAAATGATATTCCTATCATAGCTGCAGGCGGAATTACTACCGGACAAGATATTGTAGAAATAATGAAATTGGGTGCAGATGCCGTCCAATTAGGAACAAGATTTGTTTTAAGCAAAGAATGTACCGTCTCAGAAGCATTTAAACAAGTTTTGTTGAATGCAAAAGAAGAAGATTTAAGAATTATTTCAAGCCCTGTCGGATTGCCAGGAAGAGCTATTATGACACCTTTTCTCGAAAGAATTCAACAAGGCGAAAGAATATTGAACAGCTGCAAAAAATGCATGAAGCATTGTGCTATGAATTTTTGTATATTTGAAGCACTTGAAAATGCCAGAAACGGTGATTTTGTCAACGGATTGGTTTTTTCAGGAGCAAAAGTTGGTCAATTCCAAGATATATTGTCAGTGAAAGAAATTTTTGACAATTTAATTACAGAGGCAAATGCCTTTTCAAACAAAATACTTACAGGAGAAAAAAAATGAGCAAAACTTACGAAGATTTAGAACTGGTATGCGGTGATTGCGGTTGCACTTTCGTCTTTACGGCAGGAGAACAAGAATTCTATGAACAAAAAGGATTCACTACTCCAAAAAGATGCAATAACTGCAGAACGGCAATTAAAAATCGCAAAAAACAAGAAAGAAGCAGATATTAATTTAAAAACAATACAGTTTTAATAATATTTATTGAATTAAGCCTATATTTTTATAGGCTTTTTAATTTATTTATTTTAAAATTAAAATATAGCTAAAAAAAGGGTAAGATATGAGTTATATTCAAGCACTAATAACAGGCATTATTCAAGGTTTGACAGAGTTTTTGCCTGTCAGCAGTTCAGGGCACTTGGTATTTACAGCAGAACTATTCAACAAATTTTTCAATGTAGTACAAGTAACTAAAGCAGAAGAAATTTTCTTTGATTTGATGTTGCACTTTGGGACTTTGATAGCAGTTGTGGTTTATTTCAGGGTGGATTTACAAAATATTTTCAAATCTTTTATCGAAGCGATTAAAAGCAAAAATTTTGATACACAAGAATCAAAACTGCCTATTTTCCTTTTCATCGGAACAATAACAACATTGATTACAGCTTTTCCGTTGAAAAGCTTTCTGGAAGAAGCTGTTTCAAAACCTGAATTGGTGGGCTATTTCTTATTTGTAACAGCAGGTTTGTTGATATTCACAGAATTTTATTCACAAAAACACAAACACGATGCTGAACTCTCTATCAAAAAAGCTATATTTATAGGCTTTTTTCAAGGATTGGCATTCGCTCCGGGGATTTCTCGTTCAGGTTCAACAATTGCAGCAGGGCTTTTGTCAGGACTCAATAGAGTAGAATCTGCAAGATATTCATTTTTGCTAAGTATTCCAATAATTATTGTTGCGGTAATATTTCATACGGTTGAACTTTTTGCTACAGGTGAAATAATGGCATTTTCGTTGATGCCGATACTTCTCGGAACTGCAGTCGCAGCGATTTCAGGGTATTTTTGTATAAAATATTTCTTGATTTTCTTGCAAAAACATTCTCTCAATTACTTCGCTGTTTATTGTATTATTGTCGGAATTTGTGCTGTCAAATTCTTTTAATTTGGTAAAAATTTAAGAATTTAAAGAAAATATTTTAAAATTCAAAAAAGTTGCGAACAATCCCCAAATCAAGTAGGGGATTAATAAATATGCTGCAATGGGGGATGTTTTATAAAATTCAAGCATAGTCAAAAGTACAAATATAGCAAGTAAAATACAAATTATTAATCCGCCCAAAATCGATTTAAGCCCAAAAAACACTGGCGTAAAAACTGCATTTATCAAAAGCTGTATAAGGAAAAAAACATACCCGAGCTTTTTTTGCTCAAAATCATTATCAGCTTTCCAAAAACAATATAAAGATAAGCCAATCATAAAATATAAAATCGACCAAACTACTCCAAAAATCCAAGCCGGCGGAGAAAAAGACGGTTTTATAAGATTGGAATACCAAGTTCTATCCATACGCCAACCCCCCGAAATAAAAGCGGGCGAATAGGCTATTAGGATTGATGCAATTAATTTAAACATTTTGTTACTATTACATTATTTCAGCAAATTTTCAATAGCCTATTGAGCAAATAAAGAACTAAAAATATTCTACATTTATAATTTTATTCAATTCGTCTCTTGTTAATTGTTCTGAAAATTCAAACTCAATAATTGAACCGCGACGAATATCGCAAAAATTATTTTTAGGATAAAACAAAGCTTTAATGGGAGAAAATGCGTATAAAGCCAATCCTCCGAAAGCATAAAAAGGCTCAAGAAGCATAATGAAATTGTTCCCTGAAGGCTTTGCCACTTTGGGAATTGATTTATACCTATTCATAGGAAAAAATGTGAATTCTTTAGCATACTCTTTTGCATGTTTAAAGCCCACATTATAGCTGCTTTGGTTCGGATAACATGCTTGATTAAGTTTTTTGCCGTTAACACCTGTAACCAAAATTTTAACAGGGATATATCTTTTGGCATCTGTGCTAAGCTCATTAAATTCTAAACAAATCATAGAATTGCGACCAATTTTTTTTAATTTGGCTTTGCCGTTTAAAATAAAAGGGATTTTTTTATTAAAATAAGAAGGGAAAATCATTTGAATTTCTTTTTCCGTACTTACTTTATCCAAATTAATATCTGTAACAAGCTCTCCGTAAAAGCTGAAATCTTCATAAAAAATAACTTCCGCAAAAGAAAAATTGCAGGAAAATATAAATAAAATAAAAAAAGTTATAATTTTTTTCAAATTTCATCTCACTTCAAATTAATTTTATTATAGAATAATAGTAGAAATAAAAAAACCATAGAGATAATGAGGGGAAAAATTAAATAAAATGAACAATTCAACGAAAACAAAAATCATTGCGACTGTAGGACCAAAGACTGCAACAGAAGAAGAAATCTCTGCAATTATAGAAGCCGGGGCGGATGTTATAAGAATCAATTCATCGCATGAAACCGAAGAAATTCATAAAGAAAGAATAGAAATCGTCAGAAAAGTTTCAAAAAAACTTTGTAAATACACAGCAATCATGCTTGACTTGCAAGGTCCAAAAATAAGAGTCGGAATACTCGAAAGCCCTATTTTGTTAGAAAAAGATGCCCAAATAAGAATTAAACCCAGTGATACTACAGATGGAAGCTTTATTCCGGTTGATTACAAAGGTATTTTGAATGATGTAACCGAAGGCGAAAAATTGCTTTTGGATGACGGAAAAATCGAACTCAAAGTTATAAGTGTGAATGAAACAGAAATACTTGCACAAGTAATTTATGGAGGATTTTTAAAATCAAGAAAAGGGCTTAATATCCCAGGTTGTACAACAAGTATTTCTGCAATTACCGAAAGAGATATCGAATATATCAAATTCGCAGCAGAAAATGATGTCGACTACATCGCTCTTTCTTTTGTGAGAAACAGAGAAGATATTTTGATTGCAAAACATCATATTGAAAATACAGGAAAAAATATTCCTTTAATTGCAAAAATTGAAAAACCTCAAGCTCTGGAAAATATTGAAGAAATAATTGATATTTCTGATGCAATAATGGTTGCAAGAGGCGATTTGGGTATTGAAATTTCTCCCGAAAGAGTGCCTATCGTACAAAAACAAATTATTGAAGCAGCTAACAAAAAAAGTAAGCCGGTAATTGTTGCAACACAAATGCTTGAATCTATGATAGAACAGCCTATTCCGACAAGAGCCGAAACCAGTGATGTGGCAAATGCAGTTATGGACGGGGCTGATGCTGTAATGCTTTCAGGAGAAACTGCCGTAGGAGCTTTCCCTTCTGAAACAGTAGCAATGATGAAAGCAATTGCTCAAAATGTTGAAGAGAGCAAATTGATGCATTTAAATAAACATATTACCGCACCTCAATGTGCTCCAAGGGAAAAAGATGCTTATGCGATAGTAAGAGCGATTGTAGATATGGTTGATGAAGTTGAAGTCGGTGCAATTGTAGCTTTCACAAAAACAGGTTATACCGCAAGATTGCTCGCTAAAGCAAAGCCTTCTGTACCTGTCATTGCGATTTCAAATCATATAGATACTTGCAGAAGACTCAGTCTTTATTGGGGAATTCAAGCAATCTACATGTCTATAGAAAAAGGGCTTAACGAAAAATTGATGAAAAGACTTGATACAATGTTTATCGAAGAATCATTGGTTTCTATAAAAGACAAAGTCATAATCACAGGTTCCATGCCTTATCTTGCAACAGGAAGCACAACAAATTTCATCAGATTGCACGAAGTAGGCTCTTACTCAGAAGTGGAATAAGACAAAAATTAAATTCGGCTGGTATCTTGACCAAATTTGCTATTAGCTTCTACTTCTGTTAAAGGACCTTTTTCTTTTAAGATTTCTGCGACTTTTTGCAATTTTGCGATTAATGAAGTATCTTCGATTCCTTTTGCTTTCATTGCAATAGCCATTGCCTCAGGAGCATTAAGTGCCACACCATCAATCAGATTTTGGTGGAATACTTCTTCGTAATTAGGAGCTATTTCTGCAGTCCAATTTTTAGGATTTATTCCTTGATCATTAAATCTAACCTTCATTCCCATAGCATCGAAGACTGTAAAGAAATTATTTTCGGTGGTGAAAATTTCTGCAAATTTAGCACCTATAAATGCTGCAGGATTATTTTTGAGTTGGTTTTCATCAAGTTTAAGATTTCTCGCCAATACAGGAGCTTGTTCATTTCTTTTTAATTCGTATATATCTCTAACGCAGTAGTCATCATGAGTACCCGTCCCAAAAATAAATTCTTTTTCAGACAAACCTCTGTTTTTATAATATTGTACAGAACCCCATCCGCCACCTTGATAAATTGAATGATGGATTTGAGTTCTACCTTTTAAAATAGGATTGCTAAGATCGATGGGACCTCCGAGCATTTCAAGGCAAATATTTTCTGAACAATATTTATCACCCTGCACTCTTTTGGCTGATTCATCCATTATCTTTAATATTTTATCGCCAAGATAAGAGCTATCTTTCCTGAAAGTTCCATTTTCTGATTTTCCGTATAAGACAGGTTGAATCAACTCCCATGCAGCGTCAATTCTTGCACCGTCATACTTTCTGAAGAATTGGTCGAATTTTTTTTGCATTAGTTTTCCTGCTTCACCCAGTGTGCCATTATTTTCGATTTTTTCCAAATCAAGTGCCGGAATACCCCAATCTGCGATAGTTCCATCATCTTTATTGCAACCCACATAAGTGTTTTTAGCAAAAGCTGATTGATAAGCCCATTTTTCTCTAGGAGAAAATCCTATCAGACAATCTCCTGAAACTTTAATTTCTGCTTCATTGAGGTTTGTTTTGGATTTTTGTTGTAATATATCACCCATAAATTGTTTAAATTTATGGAAATCAATCACCTCTTTATAATCTCTTTTCAAATCAGCTATGCGATTGGCTGCTTCATCTGAAGGCTCTTTTTGTAAGAATAGGTTCTTATCAATTTCATCATACCAGTTCTCCCAATTATCACTGCCATGCTTTTCTGTCAGTGCTTCATATAAAGAATCACGTTCAAGCCAATCAGCAGTTTTTTGAAATTTATTAAAGGCAGCTTTTAAAGGTGATGCTTCAGACAATTTTTTGAAAGCTTTAAAATCATCTGATAAAGTATTTTTTCCTTTTCCAACTATTATATGTTCTCCAATTGAAAAAACAGAACCGCTAAATTGTGATGCATTTCCCTTCGAAAGAATTCCCTGAGGCAATAATTGTATTCCCGTAAGACCTATCATTTTTTTCATAAATTTAATGAATCTTAGTCCGACTTCAGAAAAAGATGAGCCGATACTTGTGTCAGGAGTAATCATAAAAGTATTATTCAAACCTAAGGCTTTTCTTGCTTTTGGGAATAAGTCTCCTGTTACAATCTTACTTTCTGCCGTTGTCAAAGCTCCCTTGAAAGATAAATTTTCTTTTGTTGCAGAATTTTTTTGAAGTTTACGAGAAACTCCAAAAGGAGTTAATCTTTTTGAATTAATATTTGAGACCATTTTTTTGACCACCTTGTCTATTTCGGATACTGTTATAATAATCGTGAAGAAAAAAATTTTCCTTATTTTAAAACATAATGCAACACTTTGTTACAATTGCTATAAATTTGAGTTTAAATATAACACAAATATTTTATATCAAGTGTATATCAAAGCTTTTAAGCATTTCGGCAAGTAAATTAAGAGGTAAGCCAACAATATTATTGTAGCAACCGTCAATTTTTTCGACAAATAATGACCCATATGCTTGTATCCCGTAAGAACCTGCTTTGTCCATAGGTTCTCCTGTTTTTATGTAGTCAGTAATTTCTCTTTCGGTCAATTTTTTGAATTTGACTTTGCTTATTTTAGAATTTATTAAAGTTTTATTTTCATATTTATCAATGATGGCTATAGATGTTATGACTTCGTGTGTTTTGTCGCTGAGTTTTTCCAGCATTTTATGTGCATCTTCTTCATCTAGGGGTTTACCCAAAATTTGTTTCCCTAAAATGACAACTGTATCTGCGGCTATTATCAAAACATCTTCAGGCACTCTTTTTGCTACTTCTTTAGCTTTTTCGTAAGCAATAGATTCTATTAATTTTTTTGAAAACTTTTTATTTTCTATATCTTCATCGAAGTTTGACGGAACTATCTCAAATTCGAGTCCTATTTGTTCCAAAAGCCATTTTCGGCGTGGAGATTGAGATGCAAGTATTATTTTCTTTTTCATAATTTACCTTTTTTTGGTTTTAGTTTAGCATGAAAATAATTAGTTAAATAAATCTTTTTCATGATTGTCCAATCCTCCTGAAGGCAGTAAATCGAGTTCTTTTGCTATTTTTCTCACAAATTCTATCTTTTTAATTTTGTTAGGGTGGTTCAAATGTTTAGGTTTATATTGATATTCTGATTCAATAATTTTACCTCCTAAGCCCTTAAATTTTTTGAAAAAAGCGTATAAAACATCATAATATTGCGATTCACGTGCTTCTTTTGTAGGCAAATTTATCTTTCTTCCGAGTTGATTTCTCACAGGGTGAGCTATGCCGGTCATAGCTGATGTGCTGTTCATTACATCAATAATATCTTTCATTTCAGGTGTTGCAGCAGTAATATTTAGGCTGCCGTATTTTTTGAGATGTTCTGAAAATATTTCTTTTAAATATTCAGGATTTTTGTTGTTTTGGGTCAATTTTTTACCCAAATATTCATTCAGCTTCCATAAAAAATTTTGTGCTCCGCAATTTCTTAATGATGAATCATATTTTTTTGCATTTTCAAAATCAATATTTGTCCCATAATTTTTGTTAACTTTATCAATAATCTCCGTTGCATATTGCTGGTTTTTTCTCTTTATAGCTGTCAAAAATTTATTGAATTTTTCATCGAAAGGGTTTACACAATAACCTATCATCTCAAGCGAAAGAGGGCTTTTGAACTTCTCAACGTCTTCATGCTTGGCATTAAATTCTATGCCGAGTACAATTCTAAGATTTTTGAATTTCTCCTTATTTTCTGCAGTTATTTTTATTGCTTTAATCAAATCATTGATTGTATCGTGGTTAGTAATGCCTATATACACTGGCTTATTGATTCTATTTGCATACTCAGCAGCAGAATTCAACAATTCTTTAACGGAAAATTTACCGTCAGAATCAGTAGTATGTGTATGGAGATTCATTGTAAATATTCCATTTTGGACATTTTTTTTGTCATAACCACCGACTGAAAAATTTTCGGGAGTAGCATTTTTAAGTACTTGAGTAAGTTCTTGTGTCCCGATGATAGCTTGCAAATCTTCGATTTTACATTTCAGATCAGGATATAATTTGTTAATCCCTTCTGTGAGTTTTTTGCGATATTCAATATCTTGCAACAAAGATTTCCCTGAAAAATTGATTTTATTACAAGGCACAATAGAATTTTTTTTAAAAGTATCAAAATCTGTGTAATATTCCAAATTTTTTGAATACGAAATCAAATCTTTATTACGCAGATTGGGTTGATTGGTTACAGTATTTTGGGGATTTTGATGAAAATGAATCTTATTCAATTATTTAAATCCTATCTCTTTGCTTGGTAGAATTAACAATCTTAAATAAAACTATTTGCTAGTCTATAAGCTTTTTTTAATAATTTTGTTACAAAAAAAAGCCCGAGACGTATCTCGAGCTTGAATTTAATAATTGGATTAAATATCATCTTGTTGCCGTTAGTTCTTCCCTTTCCTTTTGAGTATTTCTGTAAGCAGAATTTGAATAGGCCGATTTCGCCACTACTGCACTACAGAGTTTTAAAATATTCATATTATTAGAAACAAAGCTTCGATTCATACAAGCATAACCGTTCATTGTGGTCATAACTTGATCAGGCGAAATCCTTGATTCTGTAATTTCATGATTATCAACGCGTTCCGAGGCGTATTTCTGCACTAATAATCTGTCAATGTAATCTTTAGCTCCAACGGCCATAAGTTTATCCCCCTGTTGTTTTCCTCATACTGAAATTTAATCCCATTATTGCAAATCCCAATTTGCGTCCCAATTATGAACAATTAATGTCGATAAATCTATTTAATCCCTCATATCAATATAAAAACAATAATGAATAATTTATTGCTTAAAATAGAGATAATATTAATATTTCTTTACAAAAAATCTATTTTATTTGTTTTTTCGGCTCGGTATTTTTACGTTCTTGATGTTTAAAATTCAGATTTTTAGGTGCTTTATAATCATCTTTAGACATGTACCATTTCGCCAAACCGCCTGCTACAGCCAACCCTGCAGCGGCTATAATGCCTGCTTTGGTATAATTGAATTTTTTTATTGGCGGATTTTTAGCATTGTCCGCTGTATTTTTAGCCATATTTTCAACAATACTTTCAGCTGTGTTAGATGCTGTTTGTGGTGCTTTAATAATTGTCTGATTGCTATAATCAGATTCTATTATAGGAGCTACAAAGTTTTTCTTGTGCTCTTTGGCAGCTGTTTCAAAATTTAACATAAGTTCTTCCAGTGGGTTATCTTCACTATCGTTTGTTATTTTTTGAGTAAGAGTATTGTAACCGTCTCGTAGAATTTCAGCAGCTTTTCGTCCGAATTTTTCATAAAAACCTCCCATAAGTTTTTCTGATTGTACATTAGCTTCTTTTGAAGTGTAGACCCCTTTTTCTTCGAGAATATTTTCCCAATACTGAAGAAGTTCCGCGACTATAGGAGCATCTTTTATGCTTGAATGATTAGCTATTTCACCTGCTTGAGCACCATTTCCTATGATATTTTTCCAATATAAAGTACGATTAGCAACTTTCGGTGCATTCAGACCTGTTTTTGTGCCGCTAGGGTTATCACCTGCAAGATTTTTGAAAAGGATTGTTTCCCAAGCATTAGCGATTCTGGTTTTCCAATTAGGGTTATTTAGATTTGCTATACGTTTAGCAGCTTGTTCTGTTTCGCTGGAGCTTGATAAGTTATGAATATTTCTGTCAATATCAGTATTGTGAATAAAATTATCTCCGCCAAATAAATCAACAAAAGTGATTTGAGTTTGTTGTGCACCTTTTGCTCCATTTTCATGGAGTCCTTGGTACAATTTCGCAAATTCATTTATTTGATCTTCACGGTCATGGATATGACTAATAATTGCAGGACGGTCATAACCTCCAATAGTTAGAATATCACTAGGATTAGAGTCATATTCACCAATTTTTATTTTTCTTAATCCTGATTCTGTGGCAATTTCCATTTGTAAAGGATTGTTTTTGTCCGCATCATCGATAAAAGGCAATTCCTTCCCTTTTTCAGTAAAGACAGATTTTATCTTTGTCCAAAATTTATGACCATTATCAGTCCATTTACCTGTTTCTTCATCATAATAATCATGAGCTTTTTCTGAAAAACGTAACTTCCAATCAGGACCAATATAAGCAGTATCAGCAGTTTCTAGTGCAACCTCATATTTTTTCGCCATAAAATTTGCTGCGGCAGCATTGTTTTTCAAAGCTGGTACGCCGGCAGGGTCTAAAAGATTCACAGGTTTTCCCAAATCTGACGGTCCGCCATTTGGGTTAAGAATACTGTTAAAAGCTTCAGGATTACCGTACGTATCAGCTAAGTTTGTACGCATTGAAACTTCAGCTATGACCTTTATACCATTTTTGTGTAAAAAATCGTATCTTCGTTGTGCTTGATTATTAGCCAAAAATTGTTTGAACATAAAAAAGTCCATCGATTCTCGGCATGTGGCATCTTGCTTTATAGCTTGAAGCCTTGCCTTGGCAATTTCATGGTCTTGATGGGAGGCGTCATTTAGTGCAAAATAAAGCTTTTTATCCAATTCTGGATTCATCTCAAGTTGACTGGCAGAGTTGGCTTTTGGGAGTTTTTCATGCCATTTTAAATAATTAGATTGACCATATAAATTTTCTGTAAGAGTGTTTAATACTGCATTTTTTTCAAGTTCAACTCCTATAGGTTTTTTCAAAAATTCAGTATAACTTTTTTTCAGTTCAGAATCCTCTCCTAGTCGTTTAAAATTTTCGAATGCTTTTTTGAAAAATGTATCTTCTTTTTCAAAATAATTCGCATAATCGTTTTCTGTTTTAAAATTAAATATTTGGTTGATGTTATATTTTTCAATATCTTGAGCACTTACAAGACCCTGCTCATACATTAAGCCGGGGTCAATAAGATGAGTACCTGTTTCAAATGAAGAACCGTCTTTTGGAGATAAATTTTGAAGAGTTTGATAAAAAACATTTGGATCCGTAAATTTGTGTTTATCAGGCAAAATACCACCTTTAGGCAAGTCTTGCACAGCATTTATGCCATGAGTCTTTTTGAGGTATAAAATCCTTTCTTGGGCTTCTTTCGAGAATGGAGAACCGACACCTGTATCGACTTTAAGCAGTTTTCCATTTTTATCTGTCATACTATAACCGGAATTTGCAGCATCAGGGATTATAACAGTTCTTTCTTGAACTCCGTTAATTTGATGGACCCTCTCCATCGCAAGATGCAAAAAATTAGCTTCATCAGAAGTTAAAGCCCTTCCAAAATTTATATTTGAATGATTACTTTTTGAAGATTTTGGACGAGAATTATTTTGACCGATTTTTTGTTTAGATTGGTGCAAAACGCCACCATACTGCAAAGAAACTGACATAAGGGCAATTACTCCTTTACAAATAAAAATAATACTTATAACTTAACTTCGACAATACAAAAAATGTAAAAATTTATTTATGCTATTTTTTAGAAAAAAATTAATAAAAATTAACATAAATAGAAATTTAATTTTGAGTGGATGCATTTATTAAATCGTATTATATCTGTAAGGATGCGTTTTTGCAAGTAAAATTGTAAATAAATTTATTAAACCAAACCTTCTTTGATTGCTTTCACAGCTGCTTGAGTCCTGTCATCGACGACAAGTTTTTGAATAATATTGCATACATGAGCCTTTGCTGTATGTTCGCTTATTTTTAATTCATCAGCAATTTCAGCATTCGAATTTCCGTCAACTACCAGTTTCAAAACTTCATATTCTCGTTCGGTCAAATTGGCATGTTCTGCCTTAAATGCAGAACGTGATGAAATTTTTGGATTAGCTGCGGAAAGATTTTTAGATCTGACTATATGGGCAATGCCTGGGTCAAACCATATTGCACCTTCTTTTATTGTTTGTATAACCATAATCATATAATCTGTTTTGATATTTTTAAGCATATAAGCACTCGCTCCTGCTGCTATAGCATCTAGGACTTCTTTCCTGTCAGTATGAGAAGTAAGAACGACAATTTTTATCGTTGGGTATAATTCTTTGATTTTTTGCGTAGCTTGGATACCGTTCATTTCCGGCAAACCGATGTCCATAAGGATTACATCGGGCTTCAAAAGTTTTGTCTGCTCTATAGCTGCTTCACCTGTATCTGCTTCACCGACGACTTCAATCAACGGGTATTTTTCGAGGATAGACCTAAGCCCCATTCTCAATAATTTATGGTCTTCCACCATTAGCAATCTTATTTTTTCAGTCATATTAAATATCCCACATATCTCGTAAACTATCTTAAAGATAATGTGCAATGATAATTTTTTCATTGGTCTATTGAGTAATATTCTTTCTACTACCCAACTTCTTCCCAGCCGAAAACAGTAGAGAATATCCCCGGGGAGTACGAAATAAGCAGGTTTTTCCTGACCAAATAATTTGTTCTTGATGAAATCTCTTTTAACGGCACATCTTCGAACCCTTTTCCTGTCTTGGGCTGCTTGATATTATTTTTTATAAGGTAATATTTAATTTCGTCTGTAGTGGCTTCACCTGTGTTAAAAACTATTGCTTTATATATTTCATAATTGACATTATTTTTTTGACGAAGATAATTTTTGGCGTTAGATAATGCTACGTCAGGAATAAATACTTTCCGTCCATTGATGGTGTCTAAACTGATTTTGTTAACGTTATTATTGCGTGATTTATAGTTGGCTTTCGCGTTACTAATTATAACGTCATTAACACCATCTTTAATGACGTTATAATTAGGTAGGATACTTTTTAAATTAATAATTAAAGATTCCAGCTTAAATCTTTTCTCTTTTAATTCTTTAAGCTTAGAAATAGATTCTTCTAAAGAATTAATTTCAGGCAGTAGTGCTAGCAACTCTTTATTAGCTTCTTCTATAAGATTTTGGACTCTATTCTCACTTGTGATAGATAGTGTTTCATTCTTATCCATAAAATAATTTACCTTTCTTTTTATATTTGCAATTCTATTTTAACATCATTTAACGCTTTTTGTAAATAGTTAATCTTTTCTGGTTTTTATCGTGTTTACCTAAATCACTTATATGTATTTGTTAACGTAAATATACGTCGGAATAAATAATTAATGACGTAAAAGTTTATTTTCAAGCGTTTAAATTTGTTTTGCCTTATAATTAAATAAAAGAGGTTTTTTATGGATATAAATTTTGTACCAACAATCACTCAAGATGGTTCAATAGGTCTTTTTAATATAGAAGTTGATGATATTTACCATAGTTCTTATGGGGCATATAACGAAGCACTAGAAAAATTTATTCGCCCATCAAAACTTACAGAGTTTATCAAAAGTAATTCTTCGGTAAAAATACTGGATATTTGTTATGGTATGGGGTACAACACAAAAGCCGCAATTAAAACTTGTCTTAGTGCGAATCCGAATTGTTCGATTTCTGTAGATTGTTTAGAAATTGATAGCAATGTTTTCGCCTTTTCCTTTTTAGCCAAAGAGAATTTATTTGGTTTTAATGTATTAGAGTATTTAGATGACAATTCTTCAGATATGCATGAAATTATTGATTCGATTTATAAAATATTGGAAAATGATTCATTCTTAAATTATACAGATTCTGAAATAGCCTCTTTTTTCGTTTCAAATAAAAAAGAGATATATAAAGACTTAGCTACAAGTGAAATAAACGGCAGTTTACATAATATATATTATAGGTATATATCGAATCGAAACATACAAAAAGATGGAAAAGCTCCAAAAGGTACTAAAATAAGCCTTATACCATACTTAGGAGATGCTCGAAATATGCTTAGAGGATTGGAGGGCACTTACGATTTTATTTTTCTTGATGCTTTTACTCCTACAAAATTACCCACTTTATGGTCAGTGCAATTTTTTAGCGAATTAAACAGGCTTTTAAGCCCTAAAGGAAATATTACAACTTATTCAAATTCTGCTGCCGTACGAAACGGAATGATACAAGCAGGATTTTTTGTAGGCAAAACTGAAAAAGGAACAATTGCTTTCAAAGACAAAAGTTTATTAATAAACCCTTTGGATGAAAAATCATTGGGTTTATTAAAAACAAGAGCAGGAATTCCTTTTTTTGATAAAAATTTAAATTCCACAGCGGAAGATATTTTGGCTTTGCGTAAAAAAATGGTTACAGAATCAGATTTGCAAAGTTCTTCAAAGTTCTTAAAAAACTATACAAAAAATAAATAGAGTTTATAATTATCATATGGAAGTTAGAGAAAAATACGATTTGATAGTTGTTGGAGGCGGGACATCGGGTGTTGTATGTTCAGTTTCTGCTGCAAGAAACGGTTTGAAGGTACTTTTGATTGAAAAAAACTCATTTTTAGGCGGTACTATGACCGGTGCACTTGTTACGCCGATGATGAGAAATTTACCGCAAGAAAATAATTCCATTTTGGCAGAAATCCTCGAAAGGCTTTCCAATACTGGCGATAGTGTAAACTATCAGGGTGATAATTCGGGGTGGTTTAACCCTGAAATTATGAAATGTGTTTTGGATGATATTTGTGAAGAGTCAAATGTGGAGGTTTTATTCGATACAGTTGTAATTTCTGCGGATATTTTAAGAAAAAAATTGGAAAGTGTTGAGTGTTTTAACAAATCAGGGAGAAAAATTTTCGGGGCGAAATATTTTGTTGATGCTACAGGCGATGCCGATTTGGCATCTTTATCAGGTGTCCCTTTTGAAGTAGGTGATTATGGTCGTACACAGCCAGTATCATTGCGTTTTAACATGTCGGGCATAAATATCGAAAAATTTGCAAAATGGTTAGAAAATTTTGATAATGACAGAAATGTTACAACTGTTTTCAGGGAAAATGGCAAAATTTATTTGTCGACCGCTTGTACTTTTGACAATAAAGATTGGAAATTACGTCCCTTGTTTGAAAAAGCACTTGAAACAGGCACTTTGAAGAAAAGTGATTGCAAATATTTCCAAATTTTTTCGATACCTGGTCAAAATGGTGCTATTACCTTTAATTGCCCAAGAATAGATTTGTTGATTAACCCATTAAAAGATAAAGACATTTCAAAAGCTTTGCTAGAAGGGCGAAAAAGTATACGAAGAATAGCAAATTTTTGTCAAAAATTTTTACCGGGTTTTGAAGATGCATATATTTCTACAATAGCAAATAATTTAGGGGTGAGAGATTCTCGCAGAATCAAAGGTAAATATAACTTAACATACAATGACTTGAGCAAAGTGGTCGAAACGCCTGTCGCTAAAAGTGATTACCCTTTTGATATTCATTCTAACACCCAAGATAAAAGCATTTTATCGAAAAGGGCTTATTATGAAATTCCGTTAGAGTCATTACAAGTTAATGAAATTAACAATTTATTGGTTGTCGGACGTTCCATAAGCTCTGATTTTCTGATGCAATCTTCATTGAGGATTCAGCCTAATTGCTTTGCTATGGGTGAATTTGCAGGCAAATATATAGCAAGAACATTACAAAATATTTTATAATTGAAATTTAATTGTAAATTTTTATTACATTTTTATATAAAAAATGAACCAAAATAATAAATAGGGGTTATTATAGAGGCATACAATCCCCAAATCTCCTCCCAAGATTATTAATCTTACACTGCCTTTACAGGCAGTTTTTTATTAGGAGAAATTTTGAACGATTTAATTAAGTATTTATATTAATCTGAAACCAAGTACAAAGCTAGCTATAGCAAAGATTATGGCTATTATTGTCGTTAATTTGTTCAAACCGGCCTCAACGCCTTTTTGGCTTGAAAAAAGTTGAGAAGACCCACCAATGGATGCTAATCCATCACCTTTTGGGGAATGCAAAAGTATCAATATAATTAACAAAAATGATGATATTATTTGTAAATATTGAAATACATGAAGCATGATAATTCTCCTTATTTTAAAGATATTAGCATAAACAAAAATAAATTACATTAAAATTTTATGCAATTTAATTTTTCTTTAATTACTTTTGTATCGCCTTTTATGAAAAGAGTTTTGTGCTTGTTTTTTTCACCTTTTAATATTTTTATTGATGTTTTTGGAACATTAATTATTCGGGAAAAATATTCTATAACTTCTTTGTTCGCTTTGCCCTCAATTGGAGGTGAATTTAATTTTATTTTCACGACACCCTCTATAATGCCAACTATAGAGGTTTGTGCAGAGTTTGGCACTACTGTTATTTTTAGAGAAATTCCATTTTTTTCTTCTTTAAGACTTAGCATTGTTATATTATAAACAATTTGTCTGTATTTACAAAATTTTATATCATAGTCAATATTAAAAATCTGTACTATTATAGAGATTAAGATGACTGAGAATAGAAATGAAAAATTATTCCAACTGTTAGAGTCTCAAAATCGTCAACAAGTCGATGTTGAGAGAATTAGAATTGCTTATGACTTTGCATTAAGGCAACATGACGGACAATACCGTGTAAGTGAAGAACCATACATTATTCACCCGCTTGAAGTTGCATACATTTTGACTGATTTGGAATGCGATACAGCAGCAATATGTGCGGCTTTGTTGCATGATATTTTGGAAGATACCAAAACTACTGAAGCCACTTTGAAAGAATTATTCGGCGAAGATGTTTTGAAACTTGTAAAAGGGGTTACAAAACTCGACAAAATTCAATTTAAGTCAAAAGAAGAGCGACAAGCCGAAAATTTCAGGCGGATGTTCATCGCCATGGCACAAGATATTCGTGTGATTTTGCTAAAACTTGCCGATAGGTTGCATAATATGCGGACATTAAACTATATGAGCCCCGAAAAACAAAAAAAAATAGCCCAAGAAACTTTGGAAATTTTCGCTCCGCTGGCAAATAGATTGGGTATCGGTAAAATCAAAGCAGAACTTGAAGATTTGTCTTTAAGATATATAAATCCCGAAAAATATTATGAAATAGCTCAACTTGTTGCACAAAAAAAGACAGAACGGGATTTAATTGTTCAAGATTTGATAGAAAAAATTAATTTTTCTCTGCAAAATAGTGGTATAAATGCAAAAATAAAAGGTCGTGCAAAGCATTATTATAGTATTTATAACAAAATGCAACAATCTCAAAAAGCCTATCATGATTTATACGATATTACAGGAATCAGAGTTATAGTGGGCAACGAAAAAGAGTGTTATGAGGTTTTAGGGATTATCCATTCGCAATTTAAGCCGATTCCTGGGCGATTCAAAGATTATATTGCTATGCCCAAAAGCAACTTGTATCGATCATTGCATACTTCAGTAATTGGTCCTAGAGGTAAACCTGTAGAGGTTCAGATAAGAACATCTGAGATGAATGAAGAGGCAGAATTCGGTATCGCAGCTCATTGGAAATATAAAGAAGTCGGCTCTCAAAAAACTACAGGCGACGAACAAAAATTCACATGGCTAAGAAATCTTTTGGAATTTGAACAAGATGTTTCAAACGCTAAAGAATTTGTCGATACTGTAAAATTGGACTTGTTTTCTGATCAAGTATTTGTGTTCACTCCGATGGGAGATGTTTTTGACCTTCCAAACGGTGCTACGCCTATAGATTTTGCATATAGAGTCCATACTGAAATAGGGCATAAAACTACCGGTGCCCTCGTAAACGGCAGAATAGTAACATTCGATACAAAACTTGAAAATGGAGATATTGTAGAGATTTTGACAAGTAAATCTCCAAATCCTCGTCTCGATTGGCTAAATATAGTTACAACAAGCCATGCAAAATCTAAAATTAAACATTGGTTCAGAAAAAATAAAAAAGAAGAACATGTCGCCCTTGGAAGAACCACTTTAGAACATGAACTTACAAAAGCTAAATTCGATGAATATCACAGGGATGGTGCAATTCTAGAAATTGCCAAGCAAATGAATTATCAATCAGAAGATGATTTATTCGCTTCTTTAGGATATGGAGAAACTACTGCCAATAAAGTTTTGAATAAGATTAAAAAGATTAAAACAGAAACAGAAGACGTTGAAATTAAAGTTGGACCGAGTTTTAGAACAAAAAAACAAGGTAAATCCATCATAGGGCTGGAAGGACTTTTGTATCATATCGCAAAATGCTGCACTCCTTTGCCTGGTGAGCCTATAGTAGGGGTTGTAACCAGAAGTAGAGGTGTAACAGTTCACAGAGCGGATTGCGATAGCCTAGACAGCGTTCCTGAAGAAAGATTGATGCAAATTAAATGGTCTGATACAATTTCTGACAAAAAATATGTAGTAAATTTAAAAATTGAAGCTACAGACAGAGTCGGGGTATTGCAGACTATTATTGCAAAAGTAACAGACAGTAAAACCAATATCGTCGAAGTTGCAGTCAATGCCAAAAATAAAAAATTCGGTACAATAAATATGGGCATTGAAATTTCTGATATAGAAAATTTATCACGAGTAATCACGAGTTTGCTCAATATTCCTGATGTAATTTCGGTAAAAAGGCAACAAACATCGACCAATAACGTATCGAAAGAGCCTAAAAAACCAGTGAAAAAATTAAAAAGTAAATAATTCTTTGGCTTTATAAGAACTTCTTACTAAAGGTCCAAAAGCAAGGTGAGACAACCCTTTTTCTTTCGCAATTTTTTCAAAATATTCAAATTCTTCTTCGCTTAAATATTTTTCAACGGCTATATGTTCTTTGGTCGGCTGAATATATTGTCCTGCAGTCAAAATATCACAATTTATCTCTTTCAAATCTTTAAAAAGTCGGATTAATTGTTCTTTAGTTTCTCCCAAACCGAGCATAATTCCTGTTTTTGTTTTAATTTCAGGATAATTTTCGTTTGAGTATTGCAAAACTTTCAAAGACCTTTCATAGTCTGCTTTTGGGCGTACTTTTGAATATAATTCCTGAACCGTTTCGACATTGTGATTCAAAACATCAGGTTTTGATTGCAAAATAACCTCAAGAGCTTCAAAATTACCGTCCAAATCTGATATTAAAACCTCAACGTGTGGCGGTTTTTCGAGTGTTTCGAGTGTTTTGAGTTGGTTGATAATTTGTGCGATATGAGATGCCCCGCCATCAGGCAAGTCATCTCTTGTAACCATTGTGATTACGACATAATTAAGTTTTAGTTCAGAAACAGCTTCTTTAATATTTATCGGTTCATTTGGATTTGGAGGGAATGGATTACCCGATTTTACGGAACAAAATCTGCAATTTCGTGTGCAAATATCACCTAAAACTAAAAAAGTAGCCGTTTGTTTTGCATAACATTCACCTTTATTAGGGCATCTTGCTGCATCACAGACTGTGTTCAAGCCCTTAATTTTAAGAATTTTTCGGACTTCTTTGGTTTTTTCAGTATCGCAAAGCCCTCTTTTTAAATAATCCGGTAATCTTTGTCTCATTTTTTATCCTCGTAAAGGTGTAAGGAGCTCCCGCTCAATCCCAAAATTGCTTCATGTATTCCTTCTGAATAAGTCGGGTGTGCAAAAACGAAATCTTCAAGATGTTGTACATTAATTTTTTCTTTTATTGCCAATGCAATTATGTGTATCAAGCTCGAAGCTTCTTTTGCAACGATTTGAGCCCCTTTTATGATACCATCTTTTGCGGTAATTTTAATAAAGCCATCTTGTTCATCATCTGTAACAGCTTTGCCTAGAATTCCTATCGGAAAAACAGAAATTTGATGTCCTTCTTCTCCTTTTTTCCCCACAGAGGCTACTTCAGGTTTTCCATATATGATAAAAGGTATGGCTGTATAATCTATTTGGATATTTTTGCCTTTAACAATATGGTCAATCACGCAAATCCCTTGATGTGAAGCCACATGGGCAAGTTGCATCATTCCGTTAATATCTCCTATGGCATAAATATTGTTAATACTGGTTTTAAAGTTATTATCGACTTTTATAAATCCCATTTGTGTTTCAAGCGAAAGATTTTTGACAATTTCAAGGTTGGGTATCCTGCCTGTAGCAAGCAAAATCACTTCTGGTTCTAATATTATGTCAGAATCCATATAAACTTTTTTATTATCGATTTTTTTTATTTTGGAGTTAGTATAAGTTTGTATTTTGTTTTGTTTAAATTCTTTCAATAAATATTCGCTAATGCTTAAATCGCATGCAGGAGAAAGGTTGGGGGCTATCTCCATAATAGTTGTTTGAGTGCCCAAAGTCGAAAAAATTCTTGCCCACTCAATCCCTATCGCCCCAGAACCGACTATCAAAATCGATTTTGGGAATTGTTTCAAATTCAAAATGTCATCGGAATTGAGAATAAATTCGCCGTCCCTTTTAATATTTGGCAAATCCGCAGGCACGCAACCAGTTGCTATGATTAGATTCTTGAAATTGACTTTTGTATTGTTGACCTCAAGATTATATCTATCTTTAATTACAGCTTCACCTCTCAGAATTTCGATATTATGGCTTTTTAAAAGATTTTCTATACCTTTTTGAAGTTTTAGAATCGTTATATCTTTTCTTTTGAGAAGTTTTTCTATTTCTATACCTTCAAAAGTCGCTTTTATCCCATATTTTGCATTTTTTTTAAATTCATTTATTTTATCTGAAGCCGCAAGCAATGTCTTAGTGGGTATGCAACCTTTATTTAGACATGTACCGCCCAATTCTGATTTTTCAATCAAAATAACTCGCAAACCCATTTGGGATGCCTTTATCGCAGCAACATACCCGCCTGGTCCTGCTCCGATTATTGCTAAATCGTACATAAACATAATATCACTCTTTTCTAATTACATCTTATCGGAAAAGAAGGATATTATGCAAATTATTTTACGCTAAAGTGTCAAAAGCTTTTTCAGCATCTTCAAGGGTTGAATTTTCAGGTAAGAAAACATGTTTTATTTTATAAGCAAACTCTTTGGGGAAATTTGGTGGTATAGGAAGATTTTCATTTACATCCCTCGAAAATGTTTTAGAGGCTGTTTCTGTAATTAAAGTTCCTCCTGTAATTTTGCCCTTTGCATCCTTGGCAAAAACTCTAACCATATTAACTGCATTAACCATAATATACCTGCCTTTTATTTTGTACACATGAATATAATAACAATGCTAAAATTAATAATTTCTCTTAAAAAGAGAAATTATTAAATAATTGTAACAAAAGATTATTTTTTCTTTTGAAAAACCATTACATATTCGTGTTTAAAAATATAGAAGCCACCTGCCAAAGCTCGATAACGCCACAAATTTGCCGTTTTACCTTTTGCTTTTTCATTGCCTTCAATATTTTTGACAATTATTGATTTTGTAATAAATCCCGCTTCTTGCATTTTTTGCATACACATAAAACCCAGTGGAATCAATTGTGAATCAGCATATTTATCGCCTATAATAAGTGCGGCGAAATGACCTTTTTCAAGAGAATCATAGCCGGTTTTGGCGACTTTGCCAAAAAGCTCGATGAATTCATCTGTACTCGAACAATTTGAAAGATCTTCTTTCGTTTCCGAAAACTTGATAATATCATCATAAGGAGGGTGAAGCACCAAAAATTGTGCTTTTTTTGCACGCATAAGTTCTAAAGTATCATCAATTTGTGCTTTCACCTCACCAGAGGCACTATCTCCGTTAATAATTCTAACATTTGTTACCAAATCTTTTTGTGAAAATTTGTCTGAAACCATTTCGACAACTTTTGGATTAAGTTCGATTCCAATACATCTTCTTTCAAGGTTCAAAGCTTCTATTGCAGAAGTTCCCGAACCCAAAAACATATCCAGTACGATATCATTTTTTTTTGTAAATCTTGTGAAGAGCTGTTCTGCCAGTTGAGGAATATAATTGCCATGATAATCAAAAGAATGCCCCTGTCCCTTAGCTCTGGAAGCAAATTCCCACCAAGTACCCGTTTCTATATGCGGATATTCTTTCCAACTATTCAGGTCAATATCACTGTAAGACGTTGTTTTTACAGGCTTAACTTGCTGTAAATGCGGTTGTTGTATCTCTATTTGCTTGGCTAAATTACTTCTGCGACCCAAAATCTCTCTCCCTTTATTATTAAGTGCTATTTCACACTAATATAGTATATGGGAATGTTGAGTATTTGAGGTCATTAAAATAGATGATATTATTTGAAATAGGATAATAAATGAATTAACGTAAACTTATGGATGAAACTTTTGAAAATGAAATAGAATATTACACAAACCTTGATTGGACACTCATTCACGGTACTGATTTGGATTTTAATAAAAATCTTTATCATTACATAGAAATTAAAGAACTGCCTAGTTTTGCTTTCTGTGCCAAAACTCAAGAAATTTGTCTTGCAAATTATAAAAATCAGTTGAGATTAATGATTCAGGTCATGCTCGAAAATAAATTAGAAATTCCTGTCCCAGGTGAAGAAGATGACGACACAGATTGGGAAAGTATTTGTCCTTGATGAGGTTCTATCGAACTTTATTTTCTGTACCGTTAAGAAGTCTTTTAATATTTTCTCTGTGCAAATAAATCACATAAATAGCACCTATTAAGCAATATAAAATATAAGATATAGGCATATGGAACAAATACATCAAAACAGGTGAAAGTGCCAGTGCGATTATTGAACCCAAAGAAACATATTTTGATGTGTAAGTAATCACAAACCAAATAAAAAATGACAACAATCCTACTTGCCAATTAAGACCTATAATCGTACCGCCGCCTGAAGCTACTGATTTGCCACCGGTAAAATTCAAAAAGATTGATTTACTGTGTCCTAAAATCACAGCAATTCCGACAAGAGGTGCCAGTCCAGCGAAAATACTCAGTTTCAAGGCAAGGATTTTAGTTAAAACAACAGGAATAGCACCTTTTGCAGCGTCCAAAAGCATTACGGTGATGAACCCTTTTAGCCCGAGAACACGTTTTACGTTTGTTGCACCTGTTGAACCTGAACCAATAGTTCTAATATCTATACCTTTTAATAATTTGACTAAAATATATCCTGTGGGGATTGAGCCTATAATATAAGCCGCAAAAATAATACCTGTTACGATTGTGTATTCCATAATTAATGCCCCTTTTTTTCTTTTCTTTCTCTCGCAATAATTCTTATAGGTGTCCCGAAGAAACCGAAAGCTTCTCTAAGTTTTTTCTCCAAATAACGCTTATAACTGTCTTTCAGCATATCAAATTTATTTACAAAAACAACAAAAGACGGCGGAGAAGTAATTATTTGGGTTGAATAATATGCCTTCAATCGTTTTCCTTTTTCAGAGGTAGGCGGATTTAGGGCAAATGCTTCCATTATAATTCTGTTCAAAACGCTTGTCGAAATCTGTTTTTTGCATTCAGCATAAACTTCAATTGCAGTTGGGAAGATTTTTTGAACTCTTTGACCTGTTTTTGCACTAATAAATAAAATCGGTGCAAATCTCAAAAATGGTACAAGTTCTTGAAGATTTTTTTTGTATTTGTCAGCGGATTTTTCATCTTTTTCCTCAAAAATATCCCATTTATTTATTATAATTATCAAACCTCTACCTGCTTTTATGGCAAGTTCAGCAATTTTTTTGTCTTGGTCAGTAATCCCGTCATTTGCATCAATAATAAGTAATGTTATATCAGAATTTCTGATTGCTTTTAAAGCTCTTACTACAGCATAACGCTCTATGCTAGTGGTTTCGACGCGAGCTTTTTTCCTTATACCTGCTGTGTCGACCAAAATGAACTTTTGACCTTCAAACTCAAATTCTGAATCTATACTGTCTCTTGTGGTCCCTGCGACATCACTTACGATAACGCGTTGTTTGTTCAAAACTGAATTCAGAAGAGATGATTTCCCTGCGTTGGGCTTGCCTATTATTGTGAGTCGAATTATTTTTTCTTCTTCTCCATCTTGCGTTTCGGGCAAATTTTCTGTGATTAAATCTAACAAATCACCCACATCACCCGTTCCGTGCATTGCAGAAATAGGATGAGGGTCTCCGAGGGCTAATGAATGGAATTCATAAATCAAATTTTGCTGAGCAGGAGTGTCGATTTTGTTAACAGTCAAAAATACAGGTTTTTTAGTTCGTCTGAGTAAATTTGCTATATCTTCATCGACAGGCGTTATACCTTCTTTTGCATCTACTAAAAAAATTATACAGTCAGCTTCTTCGCAGGCTATTTGAGCTTGGTCATAAATAGAAAGCATTATATCATCTTCATCGCCGGGTATAATTCCGCCTGTATCAATTACAGTAAAAGATTTTCCGTTCCAAGATGCATCGAAATAAAGCCTGTCTCTTGTAACTCCTGGCATATCATCAACAATAGCTTCTCTTGAACCAATAATGCGATTTACAAAAGTTGATTTGCCGACATTTGGTCTTCCGACTATTGCTACTATAGGTTTTTTGTTCATTTTTCACACTCCATTAATGCTAGTATAAAGCAAATATATTTTTAGTTCGACTGGTTTAACTTATTGTTACAAGTATTGTTTTTGAAAATATTAGGTGTTAAAATCGAAAAGTTAAATTTAAAAAAAGTTGGATTCAATAGAATTTATTCGTCATAAAATTCATGAGGGAAAAGATGAAAAAATTAATAAAAAATCTAGGGAGAAAAATTAGTTCTGACCAAATGCTTTTGAACTCAAAAGAGACAGGATTAAAAAAAAGTCTTACGGCTTTTGATTTGGTTATATTGGGCGTGGGGGCCATAATTGGTACAGGAATTTTTTCTTTGGCAGGAGAAGCTATTGCCGGTTCTGTTCCTGCAGGTCCGAGCTTTACTTTGTCCATCGTTTTGGCAAGTTTTGTATGTATGTTTTCTGCTTTATCGTATGCGGAATTTTCGTCTATGTTGCCTATTTCAGGCAGTGCTTACACGTACACCTATACTACTTTAGGCGAATTTGCGGCTTGGCTTATGGCGTGGATTTTAGTTTTGGAATACGCCATAGGAAATATCACAGTTGCAAAAAGCTGGACACATTATTTACTTAATTTCTTAAAAGGTTTTGAATTTTTGCCTTCTTGGATGAGCGATGAATCAATTTGGATTCAGCAATTTCATATTGGCGGTATTATGATTGATTTGCATATTCCTGCAATATTATTATTGATTGCCATAACTGCTTGCTTGTATAAAGGCGTGCAAGAAAGTGCAAAAGCTGCAGCTATAATGGTCTATACAAAATTAGCTGTTATACTTATGTTTATTTTGGTTGGGGCTTGTTATGTAAAACCCGAGAATTGGTCTCCTTTCGCTCCCAGCGGTTGGGACGGGATTTGCCATGGAGCATTTATTATAACTCTTGCCTACATCGGCTTTGATGCGGTTTCAACTGCTGCAGAAGAAACAAAAAACCCTCAAAAAGATTTGCCTATAGGACTGTTAGGTTCATTAGCAATTTGTGCAGTTTTATATGCTCTTGTGAGTGCAGTTTTAACAGGTATGATGCCTTGGCAATTAGTAGATACAGGAGCTCCTATCCCTATCGCCCTTAATTATGTTCACCAAGATTGGGTGGCTGGATTTATTTCTTTGGGCGCTTTAACAGGTATGACCTCTGTTTTATTGGTCTTACAATTAGGTGTTACCAGAATATTATTTTCTGTTGCAAGAGACAATTTTTTGCCTAAAAATTTAACAAAAATCCATCCTAAATTCAAAACACCTTACGTTATAACTGTTGTTTCAGGACTATTCACAATGCTTGGAACTTTATTTTTAAGCCTCAAAAATGCAGCTACTATTTCAAATGTCGGTGCTATTATAGCATTTTCGGTAGTTTCACTTTGTTTAATAGTTATGCGATATCAAGACCCCGACAGACACCGCCCTTTCAGAGTGCCCGGTAGTCCTTGGGTTCCGGGGTTGGGTATTTTATTATCGTTATATATTGTAGGTAAAGGCATTAAAGACAGCCCAATGGTAATACCTGTTTTCCTAGCTTGGATGGCTATAGGTATTATTATATATTTCGCATACAGTTATAAAAAAACATCTGCAAACTATCTTTATCAAACAGAAAAAACTGATAAATCCGAAGAATCTGATTCTGCAGAATTAGAAGTGTTAAAATAATATATAAGATTAAAAGAGCTATTTGAAAAATGTCTATAAATTTTAAAAAAAATAATCTCAGTGATGATGAAAAATTTGACAATAAGAATATAAAAAGAAAAATAACATTCTTAAAAATCTCAATAGCCATCGTAACTTTGACATTATTGTTTTTAATTTTTTCTTCATTGCTGAAAAATATTTCATTAGGGGGTTTTTCTAAAGCAACAGCAAGATATTCTTCAATTTTTTCCGGTGGCAGAAAAAATATTCTCCTAATAGGTGTAGACGGTGATTTGTCAAAAGAACATTATCAACAAAACGGCAGAAGCGATACACTTATACTTTTCAACATAGACCCTAAATCAAATTCCATCAATGCTATCTCAATACCACGAGACAGTAAAGTTTATATAGCAAATTCTACGGACATTACAAAGATTAACCACGCTTTTGCAATGGGCGGTCCTCAATTGACCGTAAGTACTATAGAAGATACTTTCGGTATTACAATTAATCATTATATAGCTGTAAATTATAATGTTCTTCGAGGAATAGTCGATACAGTTGGCGGAGTTGATGTTTATGTAGAAAAAGACATGCATTACAGAGATAGAGCCGCCAAATTAAATATAAATCTTCAAAAAGGTGAACAAACCCTTAATTCTGATACTGCAGAGCAGTTTTTACGTTTCAGACATGATCAAATGGCTGATATAGCAAGAGTTCACCGTCAACAATGCTTTATCGAAGGTTTAATCAAAAAATTTCAAAACCCTTCAATAATTCCCAAAATCCCCGAAATAATCAAAATTGTCCAAAATAATGTACTTACAGATATGAATTTGTACGAACTTTCAGAATTAGCGGCTTATATGCAAGGGGCTAATTTAAGTCAAATGCAAACTACGACTCTGCCTGGGACTCCTTCTCAAAAAGGTTCTGTCAGCTATTGGATACTTGACCCTGAACAAGTCCAAGGAGTTATAGATAAATTTATTTATCGCATTGATGATAATTACAAAACAGATAATCTCACAGTAGGAATAGCTTATAACCCTAGAGCTGCGAAAAATACAATCAAAGTGGTCGAAAGATTGCAAGAACTTGGATATGAAGTAAAATGCACCGAAAAAACTGATTCACAGGAAGGGAAAATAATTTCCCATTCTGACTATGTTACTTTGAAAACTGCAAATTATATAAAGAAAAAAATTCACCCTCTTAAGGATTATTCTTTTTCTTTGTCTCCAGAACTTGGCTATGTTTGCGGAAACACAGATTTATCAATAATAATTGCAAAATAAAGTAGATTCTTATAATTTGCTTTATTTTCTACATGTTTCATTTATAATTTAATAAGTTAGAAAGTCTTAAATGACTAGTTTTTAAAGGAGACTAAAAATATGTCACAAAAAAGAGTATGGTTATTTAAAGAAGGTGACTCTTCTATGAAAAATCTTCTTGGCGGTAAAGGTGCTAACCTTGCAGAAATGACAAATGCAGGATTACCTGTCCCTCCAGGGCTTACAATCACAACAGAAACTTGTATGGAATACATCAATTCCGGAAACAAAATGCCTAATGGTTTGATGGATGAAATAAGAACCGCATTGCAAACTGTTGAAAATCAAACAGGTAAAAAATTCGGTGATGCATCTAATCCATTATTGGTGTCTGTTCGTTCAGGTGCTAGATTATCTATGCCTGGTATGATGGAAACTATTTTAAACTTAGGTTTAAATGATTCAACTCTTCAAGGAATTCTTAATCTAACTGGCAACGAAAGATTTGCTTATGACAGCTATCGTCGTTTCTTGACTATGTTTGGTTCAGTTGCTTGGGAAATTGAAAGAGAAAAATTCGAGCATATTTTAGAACAGCTTAAAGAAAAAGAAGGCGTAAAATTGGACACAGAAGTTTCTGTTGAAGGTCTTAAGTCTTTGATTCCTTTATATAAAGAAGTAATCAAAAATGAGACGGGAAGAGATTTCCCACAAGATCCTTATGTGCAACTTCAAGCTGCTATTGAAGCTGTATTCAGCTCTTGGAACATCCCTCGTGCAGTTGCATATCGTAACCACTACAAAATTGACCACAACTACGGCACAGCTGTAAACGTACAAACAATGGTATTTGGTAACATGGGTGATGATTCAGCTACAGGCGTATCATTCACAAGAAACCCATCCACAGGCGAAAACGAATTTTACGGTGAGTATTTAACAAATGCTCAAGGTGAAGACGTTGTTGCAGGTATCAGAACTCCAAAACAAATTTGTGAATTAGAAACAGAAATGCCTGAATTGTACAGACAATATGTTGATATTGCCAAAAATCTTGAAAAAGTTTACAAAGATATTCAAGATATGGAATTCACTATCGAAAAAGGAAGACTATACGTTCTTCAAACACGTAACGGTAAAAGAACAGCTTCAGCTGCAGTAAGAATTGCTGTAGAGATGGCTCAAGAAGGTATCATTACAAAAGAACGTGCTATTCAATTAGTTGATCCTTATCAATTATATCAAATCTTGCTCCCAAGTTTTGACATCAAAGCAAAAAAAGAAGCAAAATCAATCGCTACAGGTTTAGCAGCATCTCCAGGTGCAGCTGTCGGTAAGGTTGTATTCAATACAGACGAAGCCGCTGCTCGTGGTGAAGCAGGCGAAGATGTTATTTTGGTAAGAATCGAAACTTGCCCTGATGATATTCACGGTATGATTGCTGCTCAAGGTGTTTTGACACTTCGTGGCGGTATGACATCTCACGCAGCAGTAGTTGCAAAAGGGATGGGAAAACCTTGCGTAGCCGGTTGCGAAGATTTGAGAATCGATGTTAAAAATGAAACATTAACTACATCAGACGGCAGAGTATTCCGCAAAAATGATATCATCTCTTTAGATGGCGGTTCTGGTGAAGTTATGGAAGGTTCTGTATTGAAAGTTATCCCGGAAATGAATGAATCGTTTGATATTTTCTTCAAATGGGTTGACGAAGTAAAACAAATGGAAGTTAGAGCTAATGCTGATACACCTACTGACGTTGCAAAAGCAATCGAACTTGGTGCAAAAGGTGTTGGTTTATGTCGTACAGAGCACATGTTTATGGATCCTTCAAGATTGCCAGTTGTTCAACAAATGATTATCGCCGGTACACCTGAAGCCAGAAAAGAAGCTCTTGATAAGTTGCTTCCTATGCAATATCAAGATTTCTATGATATGTTTAAAGCTCTTGGCGAATTACCAATGACAATCAGACTTCTTGATCCTCCATTGCACGAATTCTTGCCTTCTAAAGAAGAGTTAATTGCTGAAGTGGCAACACTAAAAGCTCTTAACAAAGATTCTAAAGAAAAAGAAGAACTTTTACACACAGTAGAAGGACTTTCTGAATCCAACCCAATGATGGGTCTTCGTGGATGCAGATTGGGTCTTACATATCCTGAAATCAATGAAATGCAAGTTAGAGCTATCTTCTTAGCTGCTTGTGATTTAAAAAGAGAAGGTCTTGATGTGAAACCTGAAATCATGATTCCGCTTATCGGACACGTAAACGAGTTAAAAGAAGCAAGAAACGTTCTTGAGCGTGTTGCAAAAGAAGTTATGGCTGAAAAAGGAACTGAAGTAAATTATATGTTCGGAACTATGATTGAAATTCCTCGTGCGGCTATCACTGCTGATGAAATCGCTGAGTACGCTGAATTCTTCTCATTCGGTACTAACGATTTGACTCAAATGACATTTGGATATTCAAGAGATGACGCTGAAAGCAAATTCTTGAATAAATATGTAGAAGACAAAATTCTTCCGCAAAATCCATTTGAAACATTGGACCAAGACGGCGTTGGTCAACTTATGCAACTTGCTTTGGATAAAGCATTGAAAATTAGACCAAACTTGAAACGTGGTATCTGTGGCGAACACGGTGGCGACCCTGATTCTGTCAAATTCTGTCAGAAACTTGGTTTGAACTATGTATCTTGTTCACCATTTAGAGTTCCTCAAGCTCGTTTAGCTGCCGCACAAGCAGTTATCGAAGGCGGAGTACTTGTAAACCACTAATCATATAACAATTTGGTTATAAGATACGAAAAGAGTCGGGATTTTTCTCGGCTCTTTTTTTGTTATAATTGATAAAAAAGGAGAATAATAATGGTTTTAGAAATAATAAAAAATCGCCAAAGTGTTCGTTCATTCAAAGATGAAATGCCCTCAAATGAACAAATTGAAGCAATTTTAGAGGCAGGACATCTTGCACCATCATGGGTAAATATTCAACCTTGGCATTTTATTGTTGTCAAAAATAAAACTGTAAAATCACTTTTGACAAAGCTTTCACACGGTCAACCACACGTTGAAACTGCCCCTGTTATCATTCTTTGTTGCGGTGATTTATCAGCTTGGAATCATGATAATTTTATTAAAATTCTAGATTCTCGTCCTGGTATGACTGAAGAAAGAAAAAACCAAATTATTTCTTCGCCTGCAATCAATCCAAAAATGATAGATGAAAAAACTGTCTTTATAAGAACAGTCGAACAAATTTCTTATGCAACCGCATATATGACATTAGAAGCACAAAATCAAGGGCTTGGTGCTTGTGTGGTAGGAGCTTTAGGCAATGAACTGACAAAATCCATTCCTGCCGCTTATCAAGTTGTCAGAGAAGAATTAAAACTGCCTGAAAATATTTTTATTTTATCTATGTTACTTTTAGGAATTCCTAAGGATGAAATTGTGCAAAATAAAGTAAGAAAAAACAAAAATGAAGTCGTTTCTTATGAATTTTTTGGTTCTTCTTCATAATAATACCGCCAAATATTAATCTCGCCACAATATTTGCATACCGCATGGGCGTTCATAAATGCCAAGTCAGGGACAAATGTATAATTATCGACCACAATCACAATTTCGCCTTTGGCATTATTGGACTTGACAAATTTGCCCTCACCTTTGTATTCGGGGCTTATCATTAATTCAAATTTGTCTATGGATTTGCAATTATCACATCTGAACATAACATTTATTATATACCAAAAAACGAGACGCAATCTTTGTTACATCTCGTTTTTTGAGCTTTTTATTTTATATCAATCGGTTTTCTTGCCTGTAAAACTGAGACTTATTCTTCTGTCATCAGGAGTGAAACGCATAACGGTAGTTTCTATTTCGCCGTTAAGCTCAAGCAAATTGCCGGTCGAATTTTGATATTCGATAACTTCTTTTTGAGGAAGCAAAGCCTCAACACCCGGCATAACTTCAATAAATGCACCGAAAGGCTTCAATCTGGTAACTGTACCTTTGATTTTATCGCCTTCTTTGATTTTTTCTTTTGCTTCTTCCCAAGGATTTTCTTGCAAAGATTTGAGGCTTAAGCTGACACGTTTTTTGTCATGGTCTATACCTATAACTTCTGTTTTGATTTTTTCAGAAATTTTGAGCAAATCCGCAGGATGATCAATCCATCTCCAAGACATTTGAGACAAAGGGAGCAACCCGTCTATGCCGCCAATATCGATAAAAGCACCGAAATCAGCCAATCTTACGACTTCCCCTTCAACAATTTGACCAATTTGAATATCTGCCAGCAAATCATGATTTTTTGATTCAAATTCGTGAGCGGATTTTCTGTTGGAAAGAATCAGGTTATTAGTTGCATTATCCATAGAAAGAATTTTTAATTCGATTTTTTGTCCAATTAAATCATCACTAGGTTTTGTTCTTAAATGACTTGACGGCACGAACCCTCTAACACCCATTACATCAACCATCAAACCGCCTTTGACGACATTTAGGACTTCGCCTTCAAGGATTGCAGTTTCTTTGTCGATTTTTTCGAGTTCTTTCCAGCTGTAAGCAGAAACAACTTTTTTGTGTGAAAGCATAAAATGCCCTTCAGTGTCTTCTTCTTTAAGAATTAAGAATTCGTATTCTTCACCTTGAACCAAAACATCTTTAAGAGGCTTGTTGTCGAGTCTGATTTCACGATTAGGCAACACAGCAGTAGTTTTGGCACCTATATCAACCAATACGGAATTAGAATCATAAGTTACCACAATCCCTTTTACCAAATCCCCTTTATTAAATTTATAATCATAAATCTCAAGAAGTTCGGCAAAACTTTTGTTACCTAAATTTTCTGACATTAAAATGGACCTCCTAACAAAAAATATTGCGTATTACACGCTTTAATTATTATACCAAATTTGTAGTGAAATAATGCATATTAATTAAAATTTAATTTTTATTTAGATAATAATCCCATATACAAAAAAACCCTTGATTCACAATACTTTTAGGGTTTTTAGGGTTTGTCAAAACTTTATAGCAAATGTTAAGAAATATTACGATATTTGAACAACCCTCTTTGCGTTAATATTTCTTAATAATTAATATATACCTTATATACACTATTTAAAGCCTTTTTAGCATATTTATAGTCAAAACTTATTATTTAATAAGTCAATTTTTGTGATGCATTTGTTTTTATATTTATAAGAGATATTAATAAGAGAGATAGAGGAAATTATGAGCCCAAATTTTTATGGATGGAATCCTAATTCTAGAAACCTGACAATTCCAGATGACGGATGGACCGGTACTAAATGGAATTTGCCAGAAATTGGTAAATCTCCATACACAATACCTTTGATGGCACCACTTTTTGCGAATCAAAATATTAATTTAGGTGGAATATACAACCATGGCAACACGTTCCCTGTTTATCCAAATCAGGGTGGGGATTTTTACTCCGGGTTGCTTAATGCACAAGCCAATCAAGGCGGTGGTATGGTGGCAGGTCAATCCGGTGGAATGACTCAATTATTGGAATTAATTAAAGCTCTTATAGAAATGAATAAAGCCGGAGAAACAGATGAAACCGACGGCACTGAAGAATCAGGTACTTTGGGAGTAAAAGAAGAAGAAGCTGGCAGCAGTGATGCAGGTAGTTCAGAGGTTTCCGCAGATGAAAGTAGTGCATCAGATGAAAAAGAAATAAATTTCAAGGCAAATAAACCACTAAAAGGATTGAGAAACTTTGTTAAAAATACAAATGATAAAACAACATATAAATTAGATGATTTTGAAACCTTTAAAAAAGAAACTTATAAAGATTTAGAGGACAAATCTTTAGCAAAAGTTCTTGGAATTTTCGGAATAAGTTTCAAAGATATGAAGAGTGAACAACAAACTAAAGTTAGAGCTATGGTAGAAGATCCCCAATCTGTAACTGAAGAAGAATACGCTGCAATATTAGGAAAACTTGGATTCAAAACAGGCATTTATTTGCATAAAAATGAATTCAACGAAAATAAAGACGCATTTGTTGCTAACCCAAAACTTGTAACTAAGTCTAAAGCAAATGTTAAAGAAGTTGTTGAACTTATCAAAAATAAAGACAAAAAAGGTTTAATTGAAAAAATGCAAGGAATGACAGATGCCGAATTAATTCAAACGAAAAAGGCTTTTAATAAAATTCAAACAAGCAATAAATTAAAGGAAGATTTTGATTACTGGATTAATAAGACATTAAAAGAAAACCCTAGACGAGGTATTAATGTACAATCAAAAGAATCAACAGCAATTTTGGACAGAGTAAAAAATCTCGAAACTGCTACAAACACAAAACAAATAATAACTAATCATGTAAAAAACAATGATGCATCTAAAATTGCACAAACTATGACTACATATATTAATCAATTCAATAAAACTACTGATCCTTTGTCAAAAGCTCATTACAAAGATCTGATTAATGATTTAATAGCTGATGCCAAAAATAATAACAAATTAACAGGTGTTATTGATGCTTTTAACACAAATCAAGCAGCTTGGTCTAAACGAGATAACACAAAAACATATAATACCTTTGCTACTACTATAAGTAATATTGGAAAAAATCTAAAAACATAAAGCACTTAAACCAAAGACAAATCAGCCACTGATGTACTTTTCATCTTTTTGAGACGCTCTTTGATATAAAATGAATTATCAGAATTTGGCTTCATATCAAGATATTTATTATAGAACTTTTTTGCCAAAGCAAAACGGTTCATTTTGTCGTAACAAAGTGCTGTGCCCAAATAGGCTCTATGGTATTCAGGATTTATATCCATGAGTTTTTTAAAAATTTGCAGAGCTTTTTTTTGTTCATCGGAACGTAAATACAAAGTCGCCATATTGTTATAAGCTGCCAGATAACTTGGTCTTTGCTCAATTATTTTTTGGTATGTAGCAAAAGCCAAATTATTTTCATTCATCATTTCATGAAGCACTGCCAAATTAAATTGTGGCTCTATGTAGTTAGGGTCAAGTTTTATAGCTTTTTTCAACATTTTTTGTGCACAACAAAGTTTGTTCGTGTCCATATAACAAATAGCAAGTTCGTTATAGGTTTGTTTATCAAAAGGCATTTTTTCTATGGATTTTTGCAAATTTGAAATTGCATCATCATAGTTTTTGGTATTTTTATTTAAAATTCCAAGACCTTTATACGCTTGTGAATAATTTTTATTCACAAAAATAGCTCGGTGATACTCTTGCACTGCATTTTCAAAAAGCCCGCTTAGCCTTAGTGCTTCTGCTTTTATATAATGCTCGTATGCAACATTTTTTTCTGTTTTGATAGGTTGTGTCATAGAGTCTAATTTGGATTTAAACTCTTTTTGTATCACTTCCATTGCCGAATCCCCAAAATCTATAATTCATCTCTCTGATTACATTGTAGAAGTATTTTTCAATCTCGAAATCATCTCATGGGTCAAAAAATCTTGACCAATAGGTTAATCTTTTTGCACAAAATACTCACATTGAAATCACAAAAAATTCGTGTTAATATCAATTTGCTTGGCAACAAGCAGCGATGGCGGGAGGCTGATGAACCTTGTCAGGACGGGAACGTAGCAGCAATAAGTCATAACCTCTCGGGTGTCGCTTTTTTTATATTAGAGCTACCTTCACGTCATGCTGAACTTGTTTCAGCATCGCAAGGATAGAGCTTTATAACAAAAAATAAAGATATTGCGACCCTGAAATACTCTAAAGAGTATCCTACCTTGTACGGCTCATTTTTCGCCTACAAGAGGAACTATAAATTCAGGGAGACGTTATGAGCATCGCGAAACTATCTCAAAAAAAAAGATTTCTTCGTTATTTCATACCTCGTAATGGCTTTTATAAAATACAATACGAGCAAATGGTGAAAATGAAACACTCCTTTGAAGACAAAATTTATTACGCAGATACCGATTGTTACGGTGTAGTCTGGCATGGTGCTTATATAAAATGGGTCGAACGCTCTCGCACAGACTTTTGCAATATGTTTTTGGATGTACAAAATATCGAAAAAAACGGAGTTATTTTTCCGGTTGTAGAGCTTAATCTTCGATACAAAGCTTCTGCAAAGCTTTTTGACGAAATAATTGTTGAAACAACTTTATTAGAAGTGAAAAAAACCAGTTTGAGTTTTGAAACAAAAATATTTTGCAAAAACACAGGAAAACTCTTTGTAGTTGCTACTTCGACTCTTGTTACTACGAATCTTGAAGGCAAGTTGAACAGGCAAATTCCTGAAGTGATTTATAAAAAACTCGAGGAAATTAAAATCCAAACAATTTCTGTGCATTAAGCGTAGTCTGATTTTCTACTTCTTCTATACTTATGCCGCGAAGTATAGCAACAGCTTCAGCCACGAATCTGACATTTGCGGGTGAATTTACTTTCCCACGATACGGCTCAGGCGTCAAAAAAGGCGAGTCCGTTTCCAAAAGAAGATTTTCAAGCGGAACAATTTTTGCAACTTCGTGGGGTTTTTTGGCATTTTTAAAAGTTACAACTCCCCCTAAAGCAATATAAAAACCTTCTTTTACGCATTCCATTGCAAATTCTGCACTACCTGAAAAACAGTGCATAACTACACCGACTTCTTTTGCATTAGTTTTTTTTAGAATTTCAAAAGTATCCGAATGAGCTTCTCTATTGTGAACTATGATAGGCTTTTTAAGCTGCTTTGCTATTTCAATTTGTTTTATAAAAATCTCTTTTTGGAGTTCATTATAAGTTTTATCCCAATAATAATCCAAGCCAATTTCACCGATTGCGATGACTTTTGGGTTTTTTGCAAAATCTTTTATGGTTTCACAGGAAGTTTCGTCCCATTTTTTAGCATCGCAAGGGTGTATCCCAATTGCTCCGTAAAGATTGTCATAGGAGGTGCAAAGCTGAATTATTCGCCCAAAATCTTTTGGCTCGACTCCGGGGATTATTATTTTTTCCACCCCTGCATCAGATGCCTCTTGAAGAATTTTTTCAAGATTTTGTGAGTATTGCTCAAAATCCAAATGTGCATGGGTGTCAATCAACATTATTTTTTCTTTTTATCCCCTGCCAATTCTGAATCAAGGCGTAAAAATACGGGTTTTACAGTTTCAAGAGTTGCTATTTTTCCTATTTTTAGACCGCCCCACTCAAGCTCTGAATACTTGACATCACCCACATTTTCATCGCAAGAAAGTTGCTGCCAAATATCTTGAGCGATATTCGGACAAAACGGATAAATCAAAACTGCCACAAACCGCATAGTTTCAAGTGTGTTATAAATAACTTCGCCGCATTCTTGCCATTTTTCTTCTTTCGCAAGAGCCCAAGGGGCATTATCGTTTACATACTTATTTACTTCATTTACAAGTTCAATAATAGCCTCTGCACCTTGTTCTAAGGCATAATTATCAAAAGCTATAGCAGTTTTATCTTTTGTTGTGAGGGCAGAATTTTCAATCGCATTTGAAACAAATTCTTGTTTTATTTCGCCGTCAAAATACTTACAAAGCATACTTAATGAGCGATTTAGCAAATTGCCCATACTGTTGGCAAGTTCCGCATTTACTTTTGCCTTAAAATCCTCATCAGAATAGTTTCCATCCCTACCAAAAGGTGTAGCGGTCATAAAGAAATAGCGAATCGCATCAGGGTTTTCAAGAGAAAATGTTTCCAAAAGTCCAGATGGAGAAATAGAATTTCCTAGTGATTTGCCCATTTTTTGTTCATCAACGGTAATCCAACCATGGGCAAAAATCGTTTTAGGTAACTCAACACTCAATGCCATAAGCGTTGCAGGCCAATAAATTGCGTGGAATTTAAGAATGTCTTTTCCAATCATATGACAATCTGCCGGCCAATATTTTTTGAAAGTATCTGAAGGATTCTCGGTATCATACCCAAGAGCCGTAATATAATTGGACAATGCATCAATCCAAACATAAATTATTTGACTACTGTCATCAAGTACAGGTATGCCCCATTGCAAAGTTTCAGCAGAGCGTGAAACACTTATATCACGAATATCTTCAAGCTGATTTAAGACTTCATTTACGCGATATTCAGGCTTGACAGCAGATTTAATATATTCTCTCAATCTGTCTTTGTAATCAGTAAGTTTAAAAAAGTAGTTTTCTTCTTTTACTTCTTCAGGTTTTGCCAAATGGTCAGGACAAAGTCCCTCATCAGTCAAGTCCTTTTCATTTAGAAAACTCTCACATCCGCTGCAATAAAGCCCTGTATAAGAATCCTTATAAATTGCACCGACATCTAAGAGTTTTTTGAATATTTTCTGGACTGCTGATTTATGTTCATCGTCAGTTGTTCGAATATATTTGTCATAATCAATTTGGAGCAATTTCCAAGCCTCTTTGAATTTCGCTACATTATTATCACAAAGTTCTTGAGGACTTACTCCATTTGCTGCAGCAGTTTTTTGAATTTTAATCCCATGTTCATCAGAACCTGTCAAAAAACAAACATCATCACCTAGCTGTTTTTTATGTCTTGCAATCACATCAGTTGCGATTTTTTCGTACGCATGACCGATATGCGGTTCACCGTTAACATAGTCAATCGCAGTTGTTATATAAAATTTTTTCATAAAAAGCACCCTTTAAAAAATCTTTTGATATATACTTAAAGTAGCAAAAACGAGTGTGAAAGGCAAATAATTATGCGTAAAAACAGAGCAAATGACGAGCTTAGAGAAATAAAATTCACCAGAAATTTTACTAAACATGCCTTAGGGTCTGTTTTGGTCGAATTCGGCGATACAAAAGTGATTGTAACCGCTTCTGTGGAAGAAAAACAGCCAAGGTGGATGAAAGAAGAAACCAAAGGCTGGATTACAGCAGAATACTCGCTTTTGCCGGGGTCAACCCACACAAGAGTAGAGCGTGAAAGAGGAATAAGAGTTTCAGGCAGAACGCAGGAAATTCAAAGGCTTATTGGGCGTTCGCTCAGAGCTTGTGTGGATTTGAACAAACTCGGTTCTCGTACGATTACCATTGATGCCGATGTAATTCAGGCGGATGGTGGCACTCGCACAGCAAGCATTTCAGGAGGTTTCGTCGCATTATCGGATGCTATAAATAAACTTATTGAAGAAGGTAAATTAGAGCAAAATCCAATCATTCAGCCTATTGCAGCAATTAGTGCAGGGATTTTAGAAGGCGAAATAAGACTCGACTTAGAATATGAAGAAGATTTCGCTGCCGACGTCGATGCAAATATTGTTATGATGGAAGATGGCAGTTTGGTAGAATTTCAGGCGACTTCAGAAGGTCAGCCTTATACAAAAGAAGAAATGTTTGAACTTCTCAAAATTAGCGAAAAAGGCATAATAGAAATAATACAGCTTCAAAAAGAAACATTAAGTCAGGAGTAAAAATGATTAAAGCTCAAAAAGGTACAAAAGATATTTTGCCAAAAGACAGCCACAAATGGCAGTTTATGGAGCAAAAAGCAATAGAAATTTTCAGCAAGGCAAATTTTGGTGAGCTAAGAACGCCGATTTTTGAAGCGACAGAGCTTTTCGCCCGCGGAGTGGGGGATTCCACTGATATTGTCAACAAAGAAATGTACACTTTTGAAATTGCAGAAAGAAGTCTAACACTACGCCCAGAAAACACAGCAGGCGTTGTTAGAGCTTTTATCGAAAACGGAATGCACAGACTTCCTTCTCCCGTTAAACTTTGGTACAAAGGACCGATGTTTCGCTATGAAAGACCTCAAGCGGGCAGGCAAAGACAGTTTCACCAAGTCGGAGTCGAGATGTTTGGCGTGGAAGCTCCTTCTGCCGATGCAGAGGTGATTTTGCTTGCAATGGAATATTTAAAAGAGTTGAAAATTCCTGATTTGACTCTTGAAATCAATTCCATAGGCTGTAATGATTGCCGTTACGGTTATCGTGAAAACTTAAAAACTGCCATAGAAGCCGATTTGAATGAATATTGCGATGATTGCAAAATGCGTTTTGAGAAAAATCCTTTGAGGATTTTAGACTGCAAAACTCCAAAATGTCAGGAGCTTTTGGCAAAAGAAAAAGTTCAAAAGGCGATTAATGAAGAATTTATTTGCCCCTCTTGTGTCGAGCACTTTGCTCAAGTCAAAAAATACCTTGATGTTCTAAGTATCGAATATACTGTAAACAAGCTTCTTGTAAGAGGTTTAGACTATTACAACAGAACAGTTTTTGAAATCAAATCAAATGCCTTGGGCGCGCAGAGCGCTGTTTGCGGTGGCGGAAGATATGATGGCTTAGTTGAGATGCTCGGCGGCGAAAAGACTGCGGGAATTGGCTTTGCAATGGGTATGGAGAGGCTATTTACACTTATGCCAGACATAGCAGAACCTACAGTTGATGTTTTTGTGGTATCAAACTTTAGCGAAGAAGCCTTAAAACTCGTCAAAGAACTTCGAAATGCAGATTTTATAGTTGATTTTGACCCTTCTAACAAGAAATTCGGAAAGCAACTTGAAAAAGCCTCAAAACTGGGGGCGAAATTCGCCGTCATCATAGGCGAAGACGAGCTTGCATCAGGAACTTTAACCATAAAAAATCTTGAAACTGGTGAGCAGATGAAGGTTACTAAACTGGAAATTACTAATTTTATCAAACAATAGGAATATTTTATGGATATTCAAACTAGCAATGTAATAATAAATGAACTTCCACAAGGTTTTTGGAATCAACCGATAATTTGTGCTGTAATAGGAGCAATAGGAGCTGGTTTGCTTGCAGGTTTTTTAGCTTTTTTAGTCGATTTAAGAGCTGAAAACAGATGGAAAAAAGACCTTTATATAAAAGAAGAAGCTGAATTTTGGTTAAGATATAAGAAACTATTCTATGCAATTACTGATGATTTTTCCAGAGAAATAAAATATTTAGCAAGGTTCAACTCTTCAGAATATAATTCATTAAAATTATCTCAAAAATTTATATCTGAGGAAGATTTCAAAGAAAAATGGGAAGCAAAATATAAAAAAGCATTTAATTTATTCCGTTTACATAGAGATAATAAATCGTATTTTACCAGATACAAAATGTTAAACTATGATTATATGTATTCATTAATTCGTTCAATAGAATTTTTTTATGATTCTATTTCTAAAGATGCCAATGATAATTCTTCAAATGGTTATCAAAATACCTTTAGAGCAATAGCAGATTCTGAAATTGAACAAGAAAAAGGAACTTGGAGCAATTGGGGGTTAAATTACAAATTCGTAATTGAAAGTGGCATTGATAATATTAAGGGCCGTTTAAAATTAAATGCTATCCCTTTAAGATTCAAGATAGAAAATCCAAATAATTGGGCATCTGAAGTAAGGCAAGAATTTTATTCAAATCCTGCAAATAAAGGACTAAAACCATCACAAAAGGAATTTGATGAATATATTGAGAGCTACAAGCAAGAAATAAACAGAATAATGAAACAACTCGACAAAATTACAATGGTCAACTAAAAATTGTCATTGCGAGGAATGAATGTCATGACGAAGCAATCTTATCTTGCTCTGAAAAATCTTTGATTCGTGGCTTTTGGGTTTTCGCTTGCACTACCGATAGGAATTTTCAAATTCATCATACACTTAGGGCATCTGCCGACATAATGCGTACCTTGGGCGTTTTGGTACAATCTGCCGTAAGCGTTGCAACATTCAAAATATATCCCTAAAAATTTTTTCGGGTCTCGTTTTTTTTCTTCTTCCATTATAACCGCCTAAGAATAAAAATAACCTTTCAAAAATATCTTATGCTAGAATTTGAATATGGTCAATATTGCAAAAATAGTAGAAATTTTGAAAAATTCAGACTCTCCCCAAAGTGAATTTGTCAAATATACAGAAAAGAATGCAAACCCTTTCATAGTTTTGATTTCTTGTATTTTGAGCTTACGGACAAAAGATGAAACAACTTATCCTGCAACGCTTCGTATGCTTGAGCTTGGACGTATTCCCGAAGATTTTTTAAAAGTTTCGCAAAATGACCTTGAAAAAGCAATTTATCCTGTCGGATTTTATAAAAATAAAGCAAAACAAATTCTCGATATAGCAAAAATATTAGTCGAAAAATACAACAGCAAAGTCCCCGACACAATTGAAGAATTAGTCAAATTCAAAGGAGTCGGGCGAAAAACAGCGAATTTGACTCTTGCAAAAGGGCATAAAATTCCTGCAATCTGTGTGGATATTCATGTTCACAGGATTTGCAACCGTCTTGGATATGTTAATACTAAAGAACCCGATTCGACAGAAATGATGCTTAGGGAAGTCCTGCCTAAAGAATTTTGGCTGGATTTTAATACTCTTTTGGTTACACATGGACAAAATATCTGCAAACCGATAAAACCTTTATGCCAAAAATGCCCTATTGAAGCACATTGTAAAAAATTACTTTAATCTTGCAATAACTTTTTCGATATTTTCTTTTTCTTTGTCAGAAATTTCAAATTTTAAGTAATCTTCAAAATACTCGACAGCATCTTGGTTTTCGCCTCTCGCTAAAAAGCACAATGCCAATTTTTTGTACGCAAGATAATAGGCTTCATTTATGTTTATTGCCTTCAAAAAATTTGATATGGCTTTATCTATTTCATCATTATCCTGATAGGCACACCCTGTATGAAAATATAAATCTGCACTGTTGTCTATTTTTTCAAGAATTATTTCATAATTCAATGCGGCACTGTCATAAACCCCAAGCTCATAATAAACTTGAGCCAAATCATAGCGAGCATCTAAGTCATCAGGATTAATTTCAAGAATTTTATCCAATTCATCAACTGCAATGTCAAAACGAGAATCTTTGATGAAAAGTTGTGCCAATGCGTAACGAAGGTAATTTTCTTCGGGAATAAACGCGACAGCCTCTTGCAGAACTCCTATAGCTGATAGTACATCATTTTTTTGAACATATATATCGGATAAATTTTTGTATAATTGTTTGAGTTTTGGGTCGGCCTGAATCCCGCTCATATAATACTCTGTAGCTTTATCAAGATTGCCTTTTTTGAAGTAAGCTGTCCCTATATTATTCAAAAGCCCGGCATTTCTCGGTTCTTTTTTCAAAAATTCTTCAAAAATCTCAAGTGCACTGTCATAATCTTCGTTATTGAAATGCTCGACCGCTTTTTGCATTTTTTCGTCCATAGCTCTCTCCTTGTCTTAAAAAAATTATATTATAAAATTAGGATAAATAAAAAGCTCCAAGGAGAAAAAAATGTCAGGACATTCTAAATGGTCAACTATCAAGCACAAAAAAGCAAAAGTTGATGCACAAAAAGGTATAACTTTTGCTAAATATGCACGCGAAATAACAGTTGCTGCAAAAATGGGAGGGTGCGACCCGTCAGCAAATTTCAGACTGCGAACAGCTATAGAAAAAGCCAAAGAATCAGGTTTACCCAATGACAATATCAAAAGAGCCCTAGAAAAAGCTTCGGGCATAGGCGGTGCAAACAATATTGAAGAATTATCCTATGAAGGTTATGCTGCAGGCGGTGTGGCAGTTTTTGTCGAGGCAATGACAGATAATCGCAACAGAACAGCAGGTGATATAAGAAGCTATTTTCGAAAATTTAACGGAAACCTTGGCGAAAACGGTTGTGTAGCGTGGATATTCAAGCCTCAAGGCGAAATAGAAATTTCAAAAGAAAATGATTTTGATACAATTTTTGAATTGGTCATAAACGCCGGAGCGGAGGATTTTATCGAAGATGAAAATTCATATAAGGTTATTACTTCTGTTGAAAATCTCCAATCTGTAGCGGAAGAAATCGAAAAAGCAGGTTACAACATTGCTCAGGCACAACTTACCAGAATACCTGAAAATACAGTCGAAGTAACTGATGAAGCTACTGCTAAACATATTTTGAGACTTTTGGATACCCTTGAATCGCAAGATGATGTTCAAAATGTTTATTCGAATTTTGACATGAAGGATGAATTGATGGAAAAAGTTTCTTTTTAACTCAAATTGTTAATTTTCACGTTAAAAAACATTAATTCCTTTTCAAATAAGTTTTTGTTGCTAAAATAGTAAGTAGAGGTATTATGAAAAAACGTGTCAAGATAGCAACAATTTTTATATCTGTTCTTTTAGCCGCTTGCGTAGTAGGTTTTATTAATGTTTGGATAATCACAGGCGGTATAAAAATGAGCGATTTGACTATCCAGCAAAAACGTAATGCAGAGAAGGTTTTGGTCGAAAATATTCTTTTAACCGAAACAAAAGAAGGCAAAAAATACTGGGAAATCTTCGCCAAAAACGGGAAATATGTTAATAATACTGATAAAGTTTTGCTATATAACGTAATGGGGAATTTTTATAACGAAAACGGAGAAGTAATTTTAAGTTTTTATGGTGATAACGGTGAATACGAAAGTAAACGCAAAAAAGTTGTTTTGACAAATAACGCCAAATTGGCATCTAAAGACGATACCAGAATGCAAGCACATAAAGTTACATGGGAAGGATTAAACGGAATAGTCCATGCCGAAGGCAATGTGCGGGCATCAAAAGCAACTAATATATTAATCACTTGCGACAGAACAGTTTTTTCGACAGATTTCAAAGATTTTCATGTTTACGGGAACACGATAACCAGAGTTTATGATAAAGGTATAAAATAATGAAAAAAATATTATTAATAGTGTGTTTATGCTTGATACTGCCTGCTTTTGCCTCTAATGTAACAATTGAGTCAAAAAAACAAGTTTATGACTCAACTCAAAATAAAACTTTCCTAGATGGCGGAGTCAAAGTAAAAATGGACGATATTACGGTAAAAAGTCCTCGTGCAACCGTTGATATTACACCGAAAGGCGAAATCGACAAAGCAAATTTTTTAGAAGGTGTTTATGCGATAAAAGACGATAAAATCAATCAACACGAAATAACTTCAGACATTATGACTATGTCTTTATTGAATAAAAAAATTAGGGCAGACGGAAATACTGTTTCTGTATTTTCAGAAAATCACGTCCCGACGGTTGTTGTACATGCAAATTCACAAGAATTTGATGTAACGGCTAATCTGATGAAAGCCAGAGGTAATGTAGTAATTGACTACACCGACATAAAAGCAAAATCTAATGAAGCCAATATGAAAATCGACGGGCATAATAAACTTGAAAAACTAAAACTTATCGGGAATGGAATTATTACTGAAAAAGAAAGCGTAATTACAGCTGATAATTTTGTTTATAATCCAAAATCAAATGAAATTGTGGCTATGGGCAATGTACACAGTCATTCTGTCGGCGATGACGGTTCTGTTGTCGATATTTATTCAAATTATCAGCAGTACGACAGGACAACAGCTTCTTATATGACAAGCGGTTCAGTCAAAATTAATTATCAAAACTATGTAGCGATAGGTCCAAAAGCAACGTTTTTGCCTCAAAAAGGCAAGAAAAAATTAAATAAAGTAATTTTTTACGGAAGAAGTATGGTTCAAGAAGGTGATAAAATAATTGAGGCAGACAAAATCATCTTAACATTAAAACCCAAGAACTTTACAGCAGAAGGAAATGTCAAAACAAGCTTCAAAAATGTACAAGGTTTTTCAGACAAAAAGAATTAATAGGTAAATAAATATGTCAATAATAATAGCAGGCTTAAAAAAAGAATATAACGGAAGAATCGTTGTTAATGATGTTTCTTTTGAAGTCAAAAAAGGCGAAGTTACAGGACTTTTAGGTCCAAACGGTGCAGGTAAAACAACTACATTTTATATGATAGTAGGGTTAGTAAAGCCTGATAACGGCAGAATAATTATTGACGGTCGTGATGTTACCAACCAGCCTATACACCTCAGAGCAAGAGCCGGAATAGGTTATTTGCCACAAGAGACATCTATTTTTCGATCCTTAACCGTTGAGGATAATATCAAATTAGTTCTTGAGCTTAACAAAAAACTTAATAAAAAACAAAGAAAAGAAAAACTCGAAGAATTGCTGGAAGATTTTGGTGTAACGAAACTTCGTCATAGTGCAAGTATTCAGCTTTCAGGCGGTGAAAGAAGAAGGGTTGAAATTGCAAGAGCTTTAGCGGCTGACCCTCAATTTATACTTTTGGATGAACCTTTTACAGGTATTGACCCAATTGCGATACAAGATATTCAAGGTCAAATTAAACGTCTTACAGAAAGAGGAATCGGAATTTTAATCACAGACCACAACCCTAAAGCTACCTTAAATATTACAAATAGAGCAAATATAATTTTTGACGGTCAAATAAAAGTTTCGGGTACAAGCGAAGAGGTTGCACAAAATAATATAGCTAAAAAATACTATTTAGGTGAAGATTTTGAACTTTAAAATAAAATTAATTGATAAATATCTTTTTAAGCAAGTTTTGAACACCACTTTGATGGGAATGATTTTGTTTATTGTAATTTGGATTAGTCCCGAAATTTTATTCAAAATTATTCGTAAAGTAATCGGACACGAGTACACTGTCATTCAAGGGTTAAAAATATTTATTTTAGAACTCCCATTAGTCCTCGGGAAAGCAATCCCAATGGGGTTATTGCTTGGTTGCCTATCAGTATTTGATACTTTAAGCAAAAATTTTGAACTGACTACCCTAAGAAGCGTCGGCGTTAGTTTCAAGAGACTATTGGCTCCTATATTGGTTATCAGCGTAATTTTTTCTTTTATTTCATTTTTAACTTTTGATCAGTTTATCCCTTTTTCGAGAAAAATATTGGATTCTCAAAAAGGTGATAAAGTAAATCAGCAATTTGTTTATGTAGATAAAGACAAAAATGATAAACCGCAAAAAATTATTATTATTTCAAACTTTGATGGGCACAAAATTTTTAACGTAAATGTGCTTGAATTATCTAGCAAAAACTCTATTCTTGCACCTCTTTTAAGAAATATTTATACTGCCCCGTCAGCACTTTATGAAAATAACTCGATTTATCTTATAGACGGTATTAATTACAAACTCAACGACAAAAATATATTCGAAACAATATCACATTTCGATTCGATAAAAATTTTGGAGAACGAAAAAGCCAATTCTTTGATAGAGCTTATGCAATTTTCGACCGTTCGTGCCAGAAATCTGACAAACGGAGAACTAAGTCATTACTTGGCACTTTTGAAAAAAGAAGGAATGATAGAAGAATATAATTACAATCTAAACAAATATTATCAAAGATTTTTTGATTCCCTAAGTTGTATTTTCTTGGCAATTCTAGGCTGTATTTTGGGCTATGCCCGCCCTCGAGAGCAAAGGTTATACGGTTATACATCTGCTGTGGGGGTGATTTTTGCCTATTATATTTTGATTCCTTTGCTGGATTTACTTGCACAAAAAGGGGTACTATTTCCGATAATTGCGGCATCTGTACCGTTTTTCATCGTCATAGGTGCGATATTTTTAAGCTTGAAGCTGAAAAATATCGACATAGTTAAGTAAATTAAAAATCTTACAGCAACTTGTCCGCAAAAGACTCTGAGCCTTTTAGCCATTCTTCTTGTTTAACTTTGTAGCCATGATTCCAAAATTTTTCTATAGCATAAGTTTCACGCTCTTCTTCATGAAGCACATGAACTACAATATCGCCATAATCAAGCAAATTCCAACGATTTTTAAGGTCATTTTCTTCGCCGTTTGGGTATCTGCCGAAAACATTTTTCACAGTTTCTTTGACATAACCGCTCAAAGACCTTACTTGCGTTGAAGAAGTCCCTGAACAGATAATAAAATAATCTGCCATCACAGACACGTTTGAAATATTTAAAATCGTAATATCTTTAGCCAATTTGTTATCTAAAATTCTCGCAATTACGCTCATAAGTGTATCGGTTTGAATATCCTGCAAATTAATCCCCCTTCAAAATAGCCACCTTGGCTTCTTTCCATAAACTGTCATATTCTTTAAAATTATACTCTTCCAGTGGCTTTTGGGCAAGTTTTTCCATCATCTCAAATCGTTTGATGAATTTATTATTCGCCCTTATCAAAGCTTGTTCTGCATCAATTTTGTTCCAGCGTGCAATATTTACTAGTGCAAAAAACATATCCCCGAGTTCATCTTCCATTGCATCTTGGTTGCCTATTTCTAACTCGTCATGAAATTCTTCAATTTCCGAAAAAAAACATTCTTTAAGCGTTTGATAATCAGGCCACTCAAAACCGGTTTTGACTGCTTTTTTGCTGATTTGTTGTGCTACCATAAGTGCAGGCTGAGATTTGATTACACCTGATAAAGCAGATTTGGATTCATCGGAAGAGTTTTTTGCTTTTTCTGATTTTTTGATTTCATCCCACCTGTCTACGACATCATCTGCCGTTTTTATATCTTCATCTCCGAAAACATGGGGATGGCGACGAACTAATTTTTCACAAATGCACCCTGCAACATCTTCAATTGTAAAATCATTATTTTCTTTTGCTATTTGAGAATGAAAAACCACCTGAAGGAGTACATCTCCAAGTTCTTCTTTCATATTTTCTTTGTCAGAATTCTCAATTGCTTCGATAAGTTCATAAGATTCTTCAATCAAATTGCGTTTGAGAGTAGAGTGCGTTTGCTCTCTGTCCCAAGGGCAACCGACTTCTGAACGAAGTTTTTCAAGTATATCGACCAGTTTTTGTAAATTACTCATTTATGGAATTACCTGATCAACTGCCATAATCAAAATTCCTGTCGCACCGAGCTTTTTGAGCCTGTCAACAATTGAATATACGTCATTTTTATTTATGACAATATGAATCGCAACATTAGAATCATCACCGATTAAGGTGGTAACTGTAGGGGATTTTAAACCTAAATCAGTAATCTTATCAAGTGATTTTTTAGGAAAATTCGCCATCAAATATTTTTTATCTTCCGCAATTATGGCTGATTTTATTGCGCGCACAAAAGTTTCAATCTCTTCATGCCTGTCTTTTTTTATTCCCGGACGACCGATTATTGTAGCAGATGATTTCAAAAAATTGTCGATTATTCTAAGTTTATTCATTTTCAAAGTAGCACCTGACGATGTAATATCAATAATAACATCTGCCAGCCCCAATCTTGGCGTGATTTCCGTTGCTCCTGCCACCTCGATAATGCGGGCTTTTTTCCCAAGTTTTTCAAAATATTTTTTTGCAATATTCGGAAATGAAGTTACAACTTTGACATCATCAGGCAAATCTGACGGACTTTTATAAGAATCCTCGTCTTTAACCGCAACAATCATATCGCATGTCCCAAAATCCAAATCCAAAATTTTATCTACATCACTTCCTGCTTCTTCTACAACATCAATTCCTGTAAAACCTATATCGGCTGTGCCGTTTTGGATAAACTTTGGGATATCTTTCGTTCTTAAAAAAATTATCGAATAACGTCCATCTTTTGTTTGTGTAGACAAACAACGTTCTTTTTTATCTACTATATTAAGCCCTGCACGTTCTAGCAAATCAAGCATTTTTTCAGACATTCTGCCCTTGTTAGGCACTGCTATTCTTAAAACTTCCATATAAAATCCTTTTCAAAAATATTATTTTATTAAGTATTTTTAGTATAGCAAAAAAAAAGATTGACATCAGTTTCTTTTATTTTTATAATAATTACATCAAGTGTTAAAGAAACACTTTTTAAATTTAAAAGAATTAAATCAAAACAAAAGAAGAAGAGACCATTAGGATGCAGAATATACACCATTTTACGAAATGGTGTTTTTTATTATTAAAATTTGCTAAAATTAAAACATATATTAAGAAGGGGGAGAAAAAATGGAATGTAAAAAAGAAATGAACAAAACATTTTGCACATGTACCTATCCCTGTGATAAACATGGTCTGTGTTGTGATTGTGTAGCATATCATCGAAAAAATGGAGAAATACCCGGATGCTTTTTCCCAAAAAATGCAGAAAAGACTTATAATAGAAGTATAGAGTATTTCAAAAAACTTACTACGATTGTAGATTAAATTAACGGTTTGAGGGAATAATAGTATAACGAACATCAAGTTTTCGAGTTTTAAAAAGGATAGAAAATGAAAATTTTAATTTCTAATGATGATGGGATTTTTGCAAGCGGGATACGAGCTTTAATGGAAGTTTTGTCTAAAGAGCATGACGTTTATGTAATAGCACCTGACAGAGAACGTTCTGCTGCAGGTCATTCCATAACTTTAAACACTCCTTTGAGAGTTGAAGAACTTGAACCCAAATTCAATGTTAAAAGAGCATGGGCAGTAACAGGAACCCCCGGTGATTGCGTAAAAATGGGTATTAACGCAATTTTGTCCGAAGATGAATTGCCGGATATTGTTATTACAGGACCAAACCACGGACCGAATCTCGGTGTTGATATTCTTTATTCAGGAACGGTTTCTGCTGCACTGGAAGGTGCTATTTTGGGATATCCGAGCATTGCTATTTCTGTAGCGGGCAATTATCAGGATTTGGATCATTTTTATTACGCAGCCGAGTTTATAAGAAAATTTTTGCCCAATATTCAAAAATTAAATATTCCTCAAAAAAGCATACTGAACATAAATGTTCCGACTATTCCGCCTGAAGATATCAGCGGAATCCAAATAACTAAACTTGGAACACGCATGTATACTGATACTTACGAAAAACGTGTCGACCCAAGAGGTAAGACTTATTATTGGCTTGCGGGAGAACTGATTACACAAGATGAAGAACAAGGGACAGATATCGAAGCAATAAGAAATAACAAAATTTCGATAACTCCTTTAACTTTTGAAATTACACACAAAAGCGTCATGCCTGACTTAGAAAAAGCTTTTTGTGAAAATGGTTCTTGCGAGTGGTTTTAGCTTGAATTTCTATTTTTAGCGAAAAAGTCCTACATAATTGAGGACTTTTTTTAAATTTATTATTAACTATGGGCGAAAATGTAACAAAAAATTTACAGTTCCCTTATAAACTAGCAAGTTTTTTTTTTAGACAACTTAAACTAGACATACGAATGACTACATTTAGTGAAAGATAAGGGAAATCCAAAATGAACAATTACACGATGCCAGTTCCATACAACCAATATCCGAATTGTGCACCTCCACAAAAGGAAAAAGGGACAGAAGTTAACGCCGTAAAAATAGAATTAATCAATCCTCAAGCTTACGGAAGTGCCCCTCAACCAACTTCTATGCCAAATCCTATGATTCAAGCACAACCTACTTATTCATATCCACAAACACAAATATATCCTACAGCACCAATAGTGGCTGAAGGACCTACATATTATATGAACCAAGAACAAAAACCGGTTCCTTTCATTCCTCAACAACCATTTGCGGTATCTAACAATAAAGCACCTGAAAGAACTGCCCCACCTCAACCTCCTGCAGAAAACTTTGTAGCAGTACAAAACCCCATCAAAAAAGAAGTTCCGCCTGCTATAGTTGACCAAGCAAAAACAACTCCGGCTTCTAAGCCTGAAGTACCTCCTGCAAAAGAAACAAAACCTCCAATAGATATTAAACCGATTATCGGTTCTTTGAAATCTGAAAATATGGACCAACAATTTATTGCGATTCAACAAATTGCAGAAATGGGACAAAACCCGAAAGTTCCATCAGATTTATTGCTGAATGAAGAAGTTTTTAAAGGCCTAAGCAGCATCGTAACTAAAGATACATCTAACATGCCAGGTCCTACAGCGAAACAAATCGAGCTTAGAGAAAAGAAATTCTCAGGAGTTCAATTGACACCTGAAGAAGACAAATTGGCAGAAACTCTTACGCCACAAGAAGTAGCTGAAATGAATAAGCAATTTGCGACTTATGCTTTGGCAGTTGTGCAAAAAAACTTTAGAACTTCAGTAAACAAAGAAGCTTTGAAACAAGGTTTAGAAGAAGTTAAACTAAATGAAATTCCTGAAATTGATACAATAATAGAAAATGTAAAATCAAATAAAAATCCTTTGATTAGAGAAGCAAGCTTGAGTGCATTATCTTTCATCGCAAAACCTGAAGATAAAGAAACACTTGGCATAATTTTCTCAATCGCATCACAGGATGAAGATCCTGTAGTTAGAGAGACAGCGAAGAAAGCACAAGAAAAATTAACAAAGTAAGTTAATATAACCTTAAAAAATCCCTTTAAAACTTTCTAAAAGTTAAGCATCTTTTCGAAGATGCTTTTTTATTTTGTTACACTCTTCTCAAAGAAGAAATTATGTAATATGATTAAATTAAGAGGAAAATTTATATGAGCGATGATTTCAAAAAAGTAGTAAAAATATTTGGGAACAAAAAAATCCCCACTGATATTAAAAAAGATTCGAGCGGTATTTATTTTGTTCGTGCAGAAAAGGATGAAAACGGCAATTTTTTTAATGCCCAACATCTTAAAACATTTGCAGATAACACAGATTATTTAATTAGAGTTATGAAAATTGAAAATAAAATAACTTGCGTTTATACTTACAAAATATCAGGCGATATGATAGTTTCGTTTTTATCAAATTATTCAGATGATAACGAAAATGAAAAAATTATAGAAATAATAAAATGCCAACCACAAAATCTTGCATAAAAACAAAATTAAAAACTATTCTGAATAATGTAAACAAACCTTCTCGCTACATAGGAGAAGAATTTGGAGCGATTAAAAAAGACTTTGACAAAATTGATATAAATTTTGCCCTTGTATTTCCTGATTTATACGAACTTGGTATTTCAAATTTGGGATGCAGAATTCTTTATGATGTTTTGAATAAACAAGATTTCATATGGGCTCAAAGGGCTTATGCACCAGATGTTGATATGAAAAAAGAAATGGAAGCAAATGACCTCCCACTTTATTCAACCGAAGGCAAAAATCCGCTAAATGAATTTGATATTGTGTCATTTTCTTTGCAATATGAACTTAGTTATCCTACAGTTTTAGCCCTTTTAAAATTAAGCAAAATATCTGTCTTGAATAAAGACAGGGGTGAATCTGAACCGATAATTTTGGCAGGTGGTCCATCAAGCTATAACCCCCTTCCGATGTCAGAATTTATAGATATTTTCACGTTAGGAGACGGCGAAGAAATTTTATTGGAAATATGTTCTTGTCTGAGAGAACTGAAAAATGCCTCTAGAGATGAGAAATTATTTGCTTTATCAAAAATTGAAGGCTGTTATGTGCCAAAATTTCACGATGGAACGACCAAAATCAAAAAAAGAATCTGCAACCTAGGAGAAATTAACGCCCTGAAAGAATTTACAATCCCTTATTCACCTTGCACGCACGATAGAGTCGTAACAGAGATAAGACGCGGGTGCGGAAGAATGTGTCGTTTTTGTCAAAGCTGTTTCACAAATTTGCCGATAAGAGAGCGTTCATCACAAGAAATAATTGAAATAACAGACAAATTACTTGAAAACACTGGATATGAAGAATATTCGCTTTTGTCTTTATCCTCAAATGATTACAGCAATATAAATCCTGTTGTGGAAGAACTTTGCCACAAACATTCTTCGCGTGGCTCATCAATTTCATTACCGAGTCAAAGAGCGGATTCTTTCAACCTCGAACTTGCAAATATGGTTCAATCCGTCAGAAAAAGCACAATGACATTTGCACCTGAAGCGGGTTCACAAAGACTTCGCAATGTAATCAATAAAAATCTTACGCAAGAACAAATTCTTAACGCCGCAATGACTTGTTATAAAGCAGGATGGGGCAAAATAAAATTATATTTTATGCTTGGGTTGCCAACCGAAACTTTCGAAGATTTGGATGAAATGATTGAACTTTTAGCAACAATCAAAAAAACTTCTCTTGAAATTAAAAAAGAACTTAATCTCAAGCACCATCTTGATTTAACTTGCACAGTTTCAACTTTTGTACCCAAGCCTCATACGCCATTTCAGTGGTTTGGGCAAAATCCTCCTGAACTTCTTCAAGAAAAAATCAGTTATTTAATCAGCAAAGTCCGCTCTTTACGAGGGATAAGGCTTAATTTTTCAGATATTTTCACCTCACAACTGGAATCCGCTTTTTCCAGAGGAGACGCAAATTTGGCTCCATTGATACAAAAAGCCTTCGAAAAAGGCGCATATCTTGATGCTTGGAGTGAATATTTTGACAGAAATCTTTGGAAAGAAGCTGCACAAGAGACAGGTATCAATCTTTTAGATTATTCAACAAAAGAAATTGGCATCGCCGATTATTTACCTTGGGAATTTATCGACACAGGCGTAAACAAAATCTGGCTGATTGAGGAATATAATCAATCCCTTAAAGATGCCCTTTCAAAACCTTGCGATGAAAAATGTTCTAATTGCGGAGTTTGCCAAAATACTGATTACAAAAAAGTTATTTATAAAAAAAACTCTTATCTGCCTGATAAAAGTGCTTTGCCTGTAGATAAAACGCAAAATTTTTCATACAGACTATTGATAAGCAAAACAGGGGATTTGAAATATATATCCCACTTAGATTGGCTTGGAACTTTTTATAAGGTTCTCAAAAGATCGGGTCTGAATTTGGCTTTTTCACAAGGTTTCAACCCCTCTCCCAAAATTTCTGCAAGTGTTGCTTTGCCAATTTTCGTCGAAAGTAAAGGTGAATTTTTGGACATTGAAATTCATGATTTCAAAACTTCTGAAGAATTAAAAAGCCTGATACAAGCCAATTTACCTGATGGGGCTAAAGTTTTAAATGTTATCGCTATTGAAAAAAACACTCCCAGTATTGACAAAAAAATTTATTGGGGAAAATACAGCGCAGAAATACAAGATAAAACACTTGTAAAAAATTTAGATTTGAGGTATAAAATAAGTGAGCTTCTTGATAAAGATGAAATTTTTGTAGAGAAGACTAATAAAAAAGGTTTACGACAAAATATAAATATTCGCCCATCTGTAAAATCTTTAAAAATAGTAGATGAAGATAACGGGATTTTGGAATTTATTATTAAAACAGGTCAATTAGGCTCAGAACAAGTAAAGCAACTAAGAGCAGGCGATTTCTTAGACATTATATTCCCTCAAATAAACTGGGATATCACAAGGGAAAGTTTATTAGACGAGAATTTAGAAAATTTATTACAGGTTTTATGATTTTTAAAAAGGAATTAAACAAATGGCAAAACAAATAGTAATCTCCGAGAGAGATAATCTTGCTGCGGTTTTAGACAATGGCAAAGTTACAGAATTTTTTATTCACAGAGGCGATATTCTTCTTAATGATGTTTATCTTGCAACTGTAGAAAATATTCTGCCAAGTATTGACGCAGCTTTCGTAAATGTCGGCAGCGACAAAATGGGATTTTTACACGCTTCTGATGTGTCAGGCAAAGGTGCTTTGAAGGATAAATTAAAGCCGAAACAAAAAGTTATCGTCCAAGTAGTAAAAGAACCTACTGGGCATAAAGGTCCAAGAGTTACAATGGCATTGAGTTTGCCTGGGCGTTTTTTGGTTTTGATTCCTGAAGAAAAAGGTATCAATGTCAGCAGAAAAATCACATCTGCAAAAGAAAGAGCCCGCTTAAAATCAATAGTAAGCCTCCTAAAGCCTGCAGGAGTGGGTGTGATTGTAAGAACGGAAGCGGAAAACCAATCCGAAGCAGAAATTCAAGATGATTTAGAAACTTTGCTGGAAAAATGGAGTAATATTGTAAATTCGGCAGATGCTGTTGAACCGCCGAGCTTACTTTACAGAGATCAAGATTTGCTATACAGAGTTATCAGAGAAGCTTGCAGTGATGATATTAATGAAATTATTTTAGATACATCATTCGCCCATCACAGAGCCACTCAAATTTTACAAGCTTGGAATATGGGTAAAAATGTAAAACTGACTATTCACAAAGATTCAAGCCCGATTTTGATATCAACAGGCATAGACAAAGAAATTAAGGCCGCATTGCAAACTAAGGTTAATATGCCTTCAGGCGGATATTTATATATTCAGGTTACAGAAGCTCTAACAGTAATTGACGTTAACAGCGGAAAATTCACAAGCTCTGCAACACAGGCCGAAACTATCAAAAAAACCAACTTGGAAGCAGTTGATGAAATCGCTCGCCAGTTAAAACTAAGAAACATTGGCGGAATGATAATCATAGATTTCATCGATATGGAAAGTCGCATAGACAAAATGACTATTTTAGAAACACTTGAAATGGCTCTTGAAACTGACAAAGCCAAGCCCACAATCGGTCAATTATCTGATTTGGGGCTGGTTGAGCTTACAAGACACAGACAAGGTCAAAGTTTATACGAAATTTTCACAAAAAGCTGCCCGCATTGTCAAGGGAACGGACATTTGGTGGCAGATTTGACTTTTGCATCTTCTCCTCAAGAAATTGAACAAAGTCTAAAATCAGCTAAAAATAAAATGCTTCAACAAAGACAAAAAGGACATGCTCCGAATCATCAAAATAAAGGCAAATTCATAAATACGAACCCGTCTCAAGCGGCTCAAGCTTTGAATTCACCCAAAACCATTGATGAAGAAGTAAAAATTGAACAAAAAGATATCGATAATTACTTTACACAAAATGAAGGATTGATGAATAATTCTCAAAATGTGCAAATAAAAGGTGTTAACCCCGGAGTCGTGAAAAAACATTTGGGCGAAGAATTCCAAAAAGATGTTTTCACTATCTTGGAAGAAATTCAAGATGATTCTCAAAATCCTCCTGAAATTGCGTCTCAAGAAGGGATAGAAGCAAAATTGCCTGTGGCAACGATGCTTCCTAAAAAACCTGAATTTAAAAAAACACCTATAAGAAATACTAACGGTCCGATAAGAAGACCTAATCCCAGACCTCCTGTGCAAAAGAAAGCGCCGGTAAAAATTGAACCGAAAAATGAAACAACAATCTCTGAATAGATTCATTCTATTCATAATAACTTTGATGCTAAGCTTTGTTCTCAACCACCAAAGCTTAGCTCAAAATATTGCTCCACAACAAAATAATGCAGATAAAATCAAAATTTCAGCAGAAAATCCTCCAATCCCAAGTTATCTAAAGCACAGCAAAAAAGCCCAAGAACTCTCAGAAAAACAAAAAAACGATACTCTTTGGGCAGTTATAATCAAAATGTTGAAAGCACTATTTTTGGCAATTGCATTATTTTTAGGACTTATTGCAATATTTTTCAAAAATAAAGATAAATTCCAAGGCAAAACACCTATTTCATCAAAAAAACAAGAAGAAGAAATTGAACCAACTGCCCAAACTAGCAATACCCCAAACGCTCAACCTAAAATTATCAATATCGATAATAAAATCCGAAATTTAGTTTTCAATTTCTTTAATATGAACAAATAATACCAACTTTTAATGTTTTAATTTCCAATTTGAAAATTTTTTATTACAATACGTTGTAATAGTTTAATTTTAGGAGATAAGATATGCTGATTAATCCAATTGATTCGAAAATACAAAATTCGACTAATTTTCGTGCAAAACCTCCTGAATTTAAACTCCCAAAAGGAGTTGTAGCAACTGTTTTAGATTTTCCTGAAAACACTGACGAAATAACAGAAAAACTCAAATTCGGAGATCCGTTTTATGTTTTGAGATATTATACAGCAGTTAATGATGGCAGAAATTTCACTAAAGTAGAAACAGGTATATTTGAATCTGCAAAACGTCAAGAAAATGGCGATATTCTCTTAAATAGCTCTAAAGAAAAACCCACTGCCGTAGGAGCTTGCGACAGCTTACTCACAGCTACTCAATATCAAACATTTGTAAATAATTTCAAAAATGCTCTTGGTGAATTAAATAAAATTCTAAAATAGTCCATTTACGCAGTTAAAGAACAATCGCTATCGAAATCTTCAGGCAACCCAACTTCTTGCAAAAGTTTGTCAACAACTTTATGCATTTGGCAAACAAATGAGTATTTACCACACCCTATAGTGCATTCCTGACAATTCCCTTCCAACTTGTAGCAAGTAATCGCCTGATCAGTCCAATTTTTAGAAATTGAAGCTGAAATGCCTTCAGTTTGGGGTAAAATCAAAGCTACATCTTGAATTTGTTCGTTAATTAAACTTTTTCTTTTAAACATAACAACAAACCTCATAACTTAACCTATCCGAAGTATACCTTAATACATGGATATGTTGCTCATCTATTTGTTGTATTTTGGTCTCAAGTTTTGACTATACTAATCCCATAAATTAGGACACGAAAAAAGAGTTTTGTTTTAATTAAAATAGACTCAGAAGGAAAGGTGTAAAATTATGGGAAAAAGAAAAGTAAAAGAATACTCAGCTGATTTCAAAACAA
>Ga0209467_1000277_pt1 | contig 86215 bp, 84 predicted proteins | sample Higcelwee11metaG_FD_187175 | JGI IMG/M metagenome (GOLD analysis project Ga0209467, IMG submission 187175) | Freshwater pond sediment microbial communities from the University of Edinburgh, under environmental carbon perturbations - High... | ecosystem: Environmental > Aquatic > Freshwater >...
CAAAGTTAACCGAAAATAAAGCATGATGACCTCCAGAAGATTTCGTGTTGTTCTTAATTTTTTTCAAATAAAATTAGGAATATAACTTTTTTCAAATATTAACAATTTAATTTTCTGGAAACCTATATCTTCCCAGTCATGTCTGGCATATCACCTATCTGTGCTATTTTTTTATGATACGGAGAGGGAATGAAAGCGAACCCCACTACAGCAAAGGCGGTCGGCCTGATTATGATTGTTCTGTTCCTGTTGAGCAGTGCCGGATTTTTATCAGCAAAAAAACAAGAAATGAACAAAACCGGACTGCCCGAACTGACAGAAGAAGAACTCCAGTGACAGAACCAACATATGCGCAAAGTCAAGAAAGTTAAACTGAACAAAATCGGGCTGGAGCGAGTCAACCAGCGGCGGGGATGCCATGCGTCTCAGCCCGAAATGGACCTATAACATGGTTAACGGCGGCGGGAATAACGGAATCTGGCAGATACTTGGAGCCCTTCAACTTCAGATAAATTAATAGACGTTTTTAACAAAATCAACCAACCACGACCGAAGTGGTAATCCGCTTCGGTCTGGTCTATTTTGGCATAGCGGTGATATATCGCATTTTATATGGTGATATTTGACTATTTGAGCAAAGACCTGTAATCTCCCCTTTGAAATTTCAATATACAGAATGTCTCGTTTAATAAAAATCCTGCGGTGAAACGCTTATGAACAAAGGCTTTCAAGCTTTCATGCATGCAATGCCCAAACCGTGGCATACATTTTGTCTATTAGTCCTGTCATGTCTAATGACAATTCTCACTATTTAAAAGGAGGCGTGAATGCGAGCAAACCCCATGACAACAAAGGCGATCGGCCTGATGATAATTGTACTGTTCCTGTTGAGCAGTGCCGGATTTTTATCAGCAAAAGAACAAGAACTGTACAAAACCGGACTGCCCGAACTGACGGAAGAAGAGCTCCAGTGGCAGAACCAACATATGCTAAAGGTCAAAAAAGTTAAACTGAACAAAATCGGGCTGGAGCGAGTCAACCAGTGGCGAGCCAAAAAGGGAAAAGGAAAAATAAAGAAAGACAAACCGGATATGGCTGCCGTGGGAAACGAACTGGAAGTGGTCACTGGGGCATCCGCACCTGTTGATTCGTCTTCCGACCTGCCGTCGGCAGACTATCCAGGGTATGTGGACAACAGCCAGTTAAAATATTTCCCCCCCGTCCGGAGCCAGGGATCCTTGAATTCCTGCGGTGTTTTCAGCGGCACCTATTATGCCATGACCCATATGCATGCCATGGCAAACAACCTGGATGCCAAAAACGGCGGGGATGCCATGCGTCTGAGCCCCAAATGGACCTATAATATGGTCAACGGCGGCGGGAATAACGGGACCTGGTATTACTGGGCCTATGAAATTGGCCAGAAACACGGTTCTGCCACCTGGGCGGAATTTCCCTATGATTCGAATTACAGGGCCTGGAACCTGAATCCCAATACCTGGGAAAACGCCTTATACCGGCGGTTTGACCAGTACGGGTATGTGTTGAACACCCATCAGGATACAGGTATTGACCAGGTAAAGCAGATGCTGGTCAACGGCTATATCCTCAATATTCCGACCTATATTTACTCATGGCAGTACCAGACCATTGGAAATGACCCCTCTACCAGTGAAGATGATGCCTTTGCCGGTAAAAAATGTGTCTCCTGGGTTAACGGTACCTCCGGATACCATGCCATGACGGTTGTGGGATATAATGACAATATCTGGGTGGATATCAACGGAAACGGTGTCGTGGATTCCGGGGAAAAAGGTGCTTTCAGAATTGCCAACTCCTGGGGGACCGGCTGGGGTGAAGCCGGCTTTGCCTGGATGTCCTATGATGCATTGAAAAATCCATCTGCCGTGGCCGGAGGGCCGTCAACGGGCCGGATCTACGGATGGTATCCTTCCAGGGCCCACTGGGTAACCGCCAAAACAGGCTACCAGCCAAAGGTTATCGGAAAGTTCAAGTTAAACCACGCCAAACGGGATCATCTCCGGATGACCCTGGGTACCTCAGACCTCAACCAGTCAACGCCTTCCAGTATGTGGATCCCGGAAATGATCTATAACCAGGGCGGCGAATACGGATTTGACGGCACAACCAATGCCGTTGACGGCACCTTTGTCTTTGATTTTACCGATCTGATGCCTTCCGGCGGGGGCCTGGCGACCTGGTATCTGGGGGTACAGGATGATACCGCAGGCAGCGAGGGAACCCTTGGGACCTTTACCCTGATTGATGTTGCAAACGGAAATACAGTGATCGAGAGCCTGGAAGTTCCCCAAACCGTTGACGGCGACCAAGTTTATGCGGGCATTGATTATGATCCTTCCGGTGAAAATCTTCCGCCTTCAGCCCGGGCAGATGCCTCTGTATTTTCAGGGTACGCACCGCTTGAGATCAATTTTGATGGGTCATCTTCCTATGACAATGACGGAACAATTGCCTCCTTTTCCTGGGATTTTGGAGACGGCGCATCCCAGTACGGCGCCCAGCCTGTGCATACCTATGATCAGCCGGGAACATATATTGCAAGCCTCACGGTAACCGATAATAAGGGTGCAACCGATACCGATTCCGTTACGATTCAGATTGATGTGGATCCTTCTAAACAGGTTCATGTGTCGGATATTCAGGCAATACTTGTTGTCGAAGAAACAGGCCAGCAGGCCCGGGTCAGTGTTGAAATTTTGGACAATAACCTCAATCCCATGCCCGGAGCACTGGTTGAAGGGCACTGGTCCGGACTGGTTTCAGGGAATGTGTCCGGCACAACATCTGAAAACGGCATGATCGAATGGGTGTCCGCTGCAACGATTCAATCCGGCACCATCACATTTACTGTGGATACGATTTCTGCATCGGGATATGATTATGACGCTTCTTTAAATACCGTCTCATCCATCAGCATCAAAACCCAGGAAAGCTCTAATCAGAGTCCGGTGGCCGTTATCGACGGCGGTCCAGTCAGCGGTATGGAAGGGGATTCTATTTACTTTGAAGGTAAAAACTCCTATGATCCCGATGCTGGTGATACCCTTTCCTATGAATGGCGGATGGGAGAAGAGATCCTCTCATACGGTACATATTTAATTCATGAATTTTCCACCGCCGGTACCTATGAGGTGATTCTGAGGGTGGAAGACGACTGGGGAGCCGTTTCCGAAGACAAGGTTACCGTAACGATTGAAGCAGAAAGTGGAAATGACGCTTTTATACACGTTTCCAGTATAGAGATGCAGGTTAGCTATTTGGGGAAAAATTCTGTTGCACTTGCAACGGTGAAAGTCGTTGATCAATATGGGAATCCCATTGAAAACGCCGCTATTACCGGTGTCTGGAGCGGTGTTGTCACAGCTTCCCAATCCGGAATCACGGCCGGCGACGGTACGGTTATGTTCACCTCACCAAAGACAAAAACATCCGGCGAGTTTGTATTTTCCGTAAATGGTGTAACCGCCTCAGGTTATGTATATTCGCCTGATGATAATGTTCTGGAATTGAACTCTATTAATAATTAATAGCCTCATGTCCCGATGGACACAGCAAACATAGAAAGCAATTAGCTGAGAGCCTTCCATGCGAAGGCTCTTATGCTTTAAGTTAAACCCTAAAGTTGATCACCATAGTCACTGAAATCATTTTGCCACGGATCATGGCTGGGCCGTTTTGATCTTTTTCAATTCCCGGATCTTGTCCCTGTATTGTGCGGCCTGCTCAAATTCCAGTTTTTCAGCCGCTTCATTCATTTTTGCCTCAAGGTCCCGGATCACATCGTCCAGATTCAGTTCATCCGCCTCATAGGCTTTGAGTTCCTCATTTACGGCCGCTTCGACCCTATTGGCATTCATGTCGGCCATGGTGTAATCAAAGGCATTGATCTTTTTATTGATGGTGGCAGGTGTAATGCCGTGGGCCTGGTTATACACCTTCTGGATCTTTCGGCGGCGGCGGGTTTCAGCCAGGGCCTTTTTCATGGAGCCGGTCTCTTTTTCCGCATACATGATAACCCGGCCATAGGCATTGCGGGCGGCCCGGCCGAAAATCTGGATAAAGGAACGAAAGGAGCGTAAAAATCCCTCCTTGTCCGCATCGAGAATGGCCACAAGCGACACTTCCGGGATATCCAGGCCTTCTCGCAGCAGATTGATGCCAATGAGCACATCGAACAGGCCCCTTCGCAAATCCTGGATAATATCAATACGCTCCACCGTGCCAATGTCCGAATGCAGGTATTTTACCTTGATTCCCAGATCCGTATAATAGTCGGTAAGGTCCTCTGACATGCGTTTAGTCAGCGTGATTACCAGCACCCGTTCCCGGGCCTCCACCCGTTTGAGGATCTCCTGGTAGAGGTCGTCAACCTGTGTTTTGGCATCCCGGATCTCCACCTGGGGGTCAAGCAGGCCAGTGGGCCTGACAATCTGCTCGGCCACCCGGACACCGGCCGTTTCCAGTTCATAGTCCCCGGGGGTTGCCGACACAAAGAGGGTCCGAGGCACCCGGTCCTTGAACTCCTCGAATTTCAACGGCCGGTTGTCCACGGCAGAGGGCAGACGGAACCCATATTTAACAAGCGTTTCCTTCCTGGAGCGATCCGCCTTGTACATGGCCCCAAGCTGGCTGACCGAAATATGGCTTTCATCAAAAAAGAGTAAAAAATCCTGATCAATATAGTCCAGAAGCGTGGGGGGAGGCTGTCCCGGAGCCCGGCCCGTGAGGTGCCGGGAATAGTTTTCAATGCCGTTGCAATACCCAATCTCCTCCAGCATCTCAAGATCGTACCGGGTGCGCTCCTCCAGGCGCTGGGCCTCCACCAGCAGGTTCTGGTCATTCAAAACGGCCAGCCGCTCCTTAAGTTCGGCCACAATACTTTTCACGGCCTGATTCCGGGTCTTTTTATTGGTGACGTAATGGGAGGCCGGATAGATGGTGATCTGGTCAAACCGTTTGGTCACCATACCTTTCAGGGCATCAATCTCACTGATCTCTTCAATGGTGTCCCCGAAAAAATCAATGCGGAGAGCCTTGTCCTCCTCGTAGGCCGGAAAAATCTCCAGGCGATCCCCCCGAACCCTGAAGGTGCCCCGGTGGAAATCCATGTCATTACGGGTGTACTGGATATCGACAAATTTCCGGATCACATCCTCCCGTGAAATCTCCATATCCCTGTCCAGGGTCACCCGCAGATCCAGGTACTCTTCGGGCGCTCCCAGACCGTAAATACAGGAGACCGATGCCACCACGATCACATCCTTGCGGGCCAGAACGCTCCGGGTAGCCGAGTGCCGCATTTTGTCAATCAATTCATTAATGGAAGAATCCTTCTGGATATAGGTATCCGAAGACGGAATATAGGCTTCGGGCTGGTAATAATCATAATATGAGACAAAATATTCTACGCAATTATCCGGGAACAGCATCTTGAACTCATTGTAAAGCTGGGCCGCCAGGGTCTTGTTGGGCGCAATGACCAGGCTCGGCTTTTCCACTTGATTGATGATATTGGCCATGGTAAAGGTCTTGCCCGATCCTGTGACCCCCAAAAGCACCTGGTATTTTTCACCCGCCTTTACCCCCCGGACCAGATAGTCAATGGCCTTTGGCTGGTCCCCGGCCGGGCCATAGGGAGATACCAGATTAAACAGTCCCATATTTTTTCCTGTACTTTCCTTGGTTATAAACAGATACTTATGGATAAATATAACACACAGGAGATACAAAACCCATGGAAGAAAAAAAAGAGACCGTTGCGGTGGTCGGCGCAAGCCCCTTGAAAGACAGATATTCCAACAAGGCCCAGAATATGCTGGAAGAGTACGGACACAGCCCCATACCCGTAGCGCCCAAACACGAGACCATTGAAGGCAAAACCGTCTACCATGCGCTTACCGATATTCCCCAGCCCATTGACACGGTAACCATGTATCTGGGCCCGGCCCGGCAGGACAAGGTGATTGAGCAAATTCTCGACCTTAAACCCCAACGGGTGATTTTCAACCCCGGCACGGAAAACCCCCAAGCCTATGAAAAACTCAAATCCGCCGGAATCAAGGTCCAGGAGGCCTGTACCCTGGTTCTTCTGAAAACCGGCCAATACCGGAAATTCTAATTTTATTCTCGCACAAAGCCTCAAAGGCACAAAGGGTCATAAAACCAAATAAAGGCTTTGTGTCTTGGTGTCTTTGTGCGAGTTTTTCAACGAAAAAGATTCATCTTTAGAATTGCCGGCCAATACACGAAATCCTTTAATCCTTAATATGAATATGATATTTAGATTCATCTTTTAACAACCCACTGGAAAGAAGAAAAAATGGAAACACAAACCGCCAAAGGGCATTTTATTGAAAACATTATCAAAGAAGATCTTGCCGGCAATAAAAACAACGGTCGCGTAGCCACACGCTTTCCACCGGAACCCAACGGCTTTCTGCACATCGGCCATGCCAAATCCATCTGCCTGAACTTTAAAATGGCCCAGCAGTTTAACGGGAAGTGCAACCTGCGGTTTGATGACTCCAACCCGGCCAAAGAAAAACAGATTTACATCGACTCCATCAAGTCAACCGTCAAATGGCTGGGGTTTGACTACAACACACCGTTCCATGCATCAGACTATTTTGATGCCCTTCATGACTTTGCCGTGGAACTGATTAAAGCGGGCAAAGCCTATGTGTGCAGTCTGTCCGCTGATGAAATGAAAGAGTACCGCGGCACCCTCACCGAGCCGGGAAAAAATTCCCCATACAGGGACAGGAGTGTTGAAGAAAACCTGGATCTGTTTAGGCGGATGAAGGAAGGGGAGTTCGATGAAGGCGAGCACACCCTGCGGGCCAAGATCGACATGACCTCACCGAACATGAACATGCGGGACCCGGTGATCTACAGGGTCAAAAAAGCACCCCACCCCCGCACCGGGGACAAGTGGTGCATTTACCCCATGTACGACTTCACCCACTGTATCTCCGATGCCCTGGAAGGGATCACACACTCCCTGTGCAGCCTGGAATTTGAGGATCATCGGCCGTTGTACGACTGGATTCTGGACAACATAACCATACCCTGCCATCCCCAGCAGATTGAATTTGCCCGGATGAATATCAACTATACTGTGTTAAGCAAAAGAAAACTGCAGCGTCTGGTCAGCGAAGGCCTGGTGGCCGGATGGGACGACCCCAGACTCCCCACCCTGGAGGGTATGCGCCGCCGGGGATATACCCCGGCGGCCATCCGGAATTTCTGCGATGTGATCGGGGTATCCAAAAAAGAGAGCCGCATTGACATGGGCCTGCTTGAATCCTGCCTCCGGGACGATCTCAACGAAAATGCCCCCCGGGTCATGGGGGTTATCCGGCCCCTGAAAGTTACCCTGGAAAACTACCCCGAAGGGCAGACTGAAACCATGGAGGCCATGAATCACCCCCAGAAACCGGAAGCCGGCAAACGGGATGTCAGCTTCTCCAAGCATCTCTATGTTGAGCAGGATGACTTCATGGAAGATCCCCCAAAAAAATTCTTCCGCCTGGGACCGGGTCGGGAAGTGCGCCTGCGGGCCGCCTACCTGATCACTTGTAAAGAAGCCATTAAAAATGAAGCCGGGGAAGTGGTTGAACTGATCTGCACCTATGACCCTGAAACCCGCGGCGGGAATACCCCGGACGGCAGAAAGGTCAAGGGGACCATTCACTGGGTAAATGCCGAGGACTGCATAGATGCACAGGTCAGAATTTATGACAGACTTTTCAAGGATGAGAACCCGGGAAAAGATGGTCAGGATTTTGTGGAAAACCTCAATCCGGATTCCCTTGAGATTCTGGAACACGCCAAATTGGAAAGAAGCCTTGAAAAGGCTCAGCCCGAAACGGCTTACCAGTTTGAACGTTTAGGCTACTTCTGCCTGGACTCAAAGGAGAGCTCTCCTGAAAGACCGGTTTTCAATCGCACCGTTACCCTCAGGGATACCTGGGCAAAGGTAGTGACAAGAAACTAGATAATAGAAACAAGAGACAAGAGACAAGAAGGTGAAGCGCCTGCTGCGCTCATTTTAGATCTGCATTTTTGTGCTTTTTGATTGTTGTGAGTTGAGCCTGGGTGTCGATGTCCAGGCTCAACCCATACAGAACATAGCTACGGGGCTGTTATTCAATGCGCCAGGTTGTACCCTGGGGCCCATCCTCCAACACAATTTTCATTGCCTGGAGTTGGTCCCGAATCTCGTCGGCCCGGGCGAAGTTCTTAGACTTTCGGGCATTAGCCCGCTCGACGATCAGGGCGTCAATCATGGCAGAATCCACATCCTGATCGGCCATGGCCCTGTCTTTCTTGGCTGCAAAATAATCAGCAGCGGAGATCATAAATATGCCCAGTATTTCCGAAGCGGACCTGATATCTGCATAAATACCGGCCAGGACTTTTCTGTCACTTTCCCCGGGTGCGTCATTGGCATCATCCAGCAGTTTATTGCCTTTCTTAACCGCGTCAAATACTTCGGCCATGGCTTTTGCGGAATTAAAATCATCGTTCAAGGCCTCAACAATATCCGCCCACAAAGGACCGTGTTCCCCTCCGGCAGTATCCGCGCTAATGCCTGCCTTGTCCAGACGTTCCAGGAACCCATAAATACGATCAAGCGCCACGGACACCTCACGCATGCTGTTTTCGCTGTAATCGATGGGAGAACGGTAATGCTTGGACAAAAGGAACATGCGGATCACTTCCGGGCTGTAGTCGGCCAGCACCTCCTTGATCATGGTGAAGTTACCCAGGGACTTGGACATCTTCTCATTGTTAATGTCCACAAATCCGTTGTGTATCCAGTATTTGACAAAGGGCACACCAAAAGACCCCTCGCTCTGGGCAATCTCGTTTTCATGGTGGGGAAAAATTAAATCCTTGCCCCCGCCATGGATATCAAAGCTTTCGCCAAGGTATTCGTGACTCATGGCCGAACATTCAATGTGCCAGCCGGGCCGCCCTTTTCCCCAGGGGCTCTCCCAGTATGGCTCACCGGGTTTGGCCGGTTTCCACAAAGTGAAGTCCAGCGGACTTCTCTTTTTTTCGTCCACGGCGATTCGGGCACCCGCCTGCATATCATCGGGGTTGCGGTGGGACAGTTTTCCATATTCACTGAAAGATGAAATGGAAAAATAGACATCCCCGCCTTCCACATGATAGGCCTTGCCCAGATCAATCAGACGCTGGACAAACCGGATAATATGCTCAATGTGCTCGGTGGCTTTAGGCGCGATGGTGGGCCGGAGAACATTGAGCGCGTCCATTTCATTGTGAAATTCGTCAATATATTTTGTGGTGATAGCCGTGCAGGAGTCGCCCGTCTCATTGGATTTTTTGATAATTTTATCATCCACATCCGTGAAATTGCGCACATAGGTCACCTCATACCCGAGCTGCATCAGCCAGCGGTACACCATGTCAAACACCACCACGGACCGGGCATGACCGATATGGCTGGTATCATATACCGTGGGACCGCACACGTACATGCCGGCTTTATTGGCTCTAATTGGAACAAATTCTTCTTTTTTCCCGCTCAGGGTATTATAAATCCGTAAACTCATTGCTTTTTATCCCGTCTCTTAACTTTTATTTTTATACAGCAGCACACTGGCCTGGGCTGCAATGCCCTGTTTTCTGCCGATAAATCCCAAATGCTCGGTGGTGGTGGCCTTTATGTTTACACAGTCCGGTGACAATTCCAGGACCGTGGCAATACAGGCGGCCATGGCCTTTTTATGGGGACTCATCTTCGGCGCCTGGGCAAAGATGGTGCAGTCCAGATTGGCGACCATAAATCCTTTATCCTGAATTTTCCCTTTGCATATATGCAGAAACCGGGTGGAGTCCATCCCTTTATATGCCGGATCCGTATCCGGAAAGTGTTCCCCGATGTCACCCAGGCCCGCTGCCCCTAAAAGGGCATCACAAACGGCATGGAGCAGCACATCCGCGTCTGAATGTCCTTTCAACCCCATGGGATGATCGATCTCGACCCCGCCGATAACCAGCCTGGGCCCGGCCACCAGTTCATGGACATCGGTTCCTGTGCCCACCCTTATATTCATCTGCAATTAAATCTCCTTTGCACAAATTAGCTTTTTAATATATGCATCTTAAAACCAAAAGTCAAAAATTCAATTTTGCATCTTCATGATCAATGTCATGAAATTAAGATGGTTGCAGATTAAAACCACGAAGAATAAGAAGAACACGAAGTTCAGTACTCTAATATCTTCCTGAACTTGATGTTCTTCCTGGTAAAATACTCAATGAATAGATACGTTTCTTTTTTTACTCAAAGGTGACCGGGGAATAATCCTTGGGCAGGTGGGCCGTCCCCAAGATGCAGGGCAGGCCAGAGGCCCGGGATATATCGGCCGCGATTTTTTCAATGTTCGGACAGAACCCGCCTTTGGTCTTATCCCATCCCTCTTCGGTTTTGGACGCAAATGTACAGGTGCACAAATGGATAGCCTGCGCCCCTTTTGACTTAAGTATTTTTGCCATATCCGCCACATTGTCCCCGGGGCACCGGCAGGTAAAGACACCAACCGGGGTACAGGCATCATAACCGGCAAATCCCTCGGTGGTTTCAAGCATTGTTTTAAAACAATTGGTCAAAGGACATCTGGTTTCATTTTTTTCGCACCGGATGAGTCCCACTTTTGTCATACACACCTCCTGTTATGCTTAATGGTGTTTGAACGGCTCGTTAGAGGAGCGCATGCTCACAAAGCCGGCCATCTGAGGCGTTGCAAATTTTTCTGCGCCTTGCATCTGGGCAACTTTTCATCCAAACACAGGGTTTTGGTTCAAGCACTAAATAAAAAATTGACCTAACGCCGGCCCATGCCGCCGCCACCGCCACCCATGCCGCCGCCGCCCATACCTCTACCGCCACCGCCGCCCATACCCCGGCCGCCACCACCGCCCATGCCTCGACCACCGCCACCACCCATGCCTCGACCGCCTCCCATACCTCGGCCTGAACCCATACCGGGAGTTCCGGAATTTCCATCTGCCGTGGGTCTTTGGGGGGGAGCTGCCGGGTTCACACCTGACTTCTCTTCCGCTGTGGCCTGGGTCACACTTGTCAATTCATTGTTTTTCAGCCGGATTACGGCCTGGGACGCGGTACCTGACTGCCCCGGATACACAGCGACTCCGGCGGAATTAAAAACCTCCATGGCATTGGGACCACAACTGCCCGTTAAAACCGCCTGGACACCTTTGGAGATAACAAAGGAGGCCGTCTGGATACCTGCACCCCCGGTCAGGGTCATGCTTTCATTGGCAAAGCTTTCACAAGCCATGGTGTCCGTATCAACGATCAAAAGAAACTCACACCTGCCAAACCTGGGATTGATCTCAGCATCCAGATCCCGGCCGTATGCACTGATTGCGACTTTCATAAATACTCCTTAAGCGTAAAGGGTTGAAAGATTGCTACACCAGCAAATATTAGCAAAAGCCGTACCATTTTTTATATTCTTTATTATCAATATGTTATGTTTTAACACGCCTTTCAGGAGCAGTAAAACAAAAACCATGGGTCGCACAATTGCAATGGGGTAATGGCCGAATTAATTTATCCGTATCTTCCGTTTTTATCATTTGCCATCTATAATAGCCCAATGACTAAAGCGCCACATAGCAACGAAACCAATGTGTTCACAGATCTTGTCTGAAAAGGACATTGCCCTGCTCACTTACGGCAATTGCCTTGAGGAGGAAAATAATCGGTCCTTAAAAACCCTTGACCGCTTCCTCGAAGATTACAGCTTGATAAGGGAGTGGCGCTGGCCCCTTACCAGTCCATGCAGATCAGAACAACCGAAATCCCAACACCTTAGACAGGATAAATGAATGACGCCCAGTGACATCTCCGGTTTTTCAAGACTGGATCTCAACCTATGGAAGGAATACCTGGACATTGCCCAGGAATTCTGGCTGCCCCAAAGCCTTAAAAGCAAAACGCGTTTTATTGTGATGCTCTGCCTTTTGATGGCCTTTGTGGCGTCTGTGCTTTTTTTGTTCATTGCCGTCACCACAACCGCCACCCACGCCTTCGCGCCGGAGTTTGTCACCCAAACCGCTCCGGGCCTGATGGACTGGATTCAGGGCATCACCCACTCCCGGCTGATCTGGATTCTGGCCGCCGGATTCCTGATTCCGGCCCTGGTCTTTTCCCTTTATTCAAAAAAACTCAAAGGGTTCTTTTTGCCTTGGGGCATCCTTGGGATTCTTCTTTTGCTCTCATTCACGGTGTCAGGGCTTAATGTGGTTTTAAGCTATGTGGGCCGTTTTTTTCAGACCGCCCTTGCCCAAAAGGACCAGCCTACATTCTGGCGGTTTCTCTATGTGTATGCCTCGGTGTTTGTGATAGGCACCCCCATTGTGGTTATTTACTCATACATCAGAAAAAAACTGGGGCTGTTCTGGCGGGAGTGGATCACCACCAGTTTCATTGACAATTATCTTAAAAACAGGGCCTACTATGCCCTGACCACCAGCAAGGAAATTGACAACCCGGACCAGCGGCTGGCCGAAGATTTAAAAGAGTTCACGGTCACCAGTTTAAGTTTTCTTCTTATTATTCTGGGCGCCGTTATTGACCTTGTGGCCTTTACCGGTATTTTGTGGTCCATTTCCAGGCTGTTGTCCGGCATCCTTTTCGCCTATGCCATCTGCGGCACCCTGATCACCATATTTATCGGCAAGCGCCTGGTGGGGCTCAACTACAACCAGCTGCGCAAGGAAGCCGATTTCAGGTACGGTTTGATTCACATTAGAGACAATGCCGAATCCATTGCCTTCTACAAGGGCGAGAAAGGGGAAAAGGCGCAGATCCTCAAGCGGTTCGAATCGGTGTTGAAAAATTTTAATTTTCTCATCGGCTGGCAGCGAAACCTTGAGTTTTTCACCACCGGCTACAATTACCTGGTCATTATCCTGCCTGCCATGATTGTGGCACCCATGTATTTTGCAGGCAAGGTGGAGTTCGGCGAAATCTCCCAGGCTTCATTCGCCTTTGGCCAGGTGTTGGGTGCCTTTTCCATTGTTGTCCAATATTTTGACAGCATCAGCGCCTTTGCCGCCGGCATTAATCGTGTATCCACCTTCAAGGAACGGCTTTTTACAGCATCCGGATCAAAAACGGCAGAAAACGGCGGGAACCGGACCCGGATTCAGCGTGTTGCCAAAGAGAGCATTAACCTGCAAGACCTCACCCTGCAAACCCCTGATTACAAAAGAACCCTGATCCGGAACCTGAGCCTTGATCTTGACACGGGACAAAGCATCCTGATCATGGGCCATTCCGGTGTCGGTAAAAGTTCTCTGCTGCGAGGGATTGCAGGGCTCTGGGCCTCGGGCTCGGGCATCATTGAACACCCGCCGGCGGACAGGGTCATGTTCCTGCCCCAGAAACCGTATATGGTGCTGGGCAGCCTACGGGAACAACTCCAGTACCCCAGCGGGGGCCATCTGAACGACAATCAGATCAAAGCGGTCATGGAGAGGGTCAACCTCACGGACCTGTACCAAAAAATGCAGCTTGCCGCCGGGGACGACTCTTTTATAGATGCGGAAAATAACTGGGAGGAGATGCTTTCCCAGGGCGAACAGCAGCGGCTGGCCTTTGCAAGACTTTTGATCGCAAAACCTGAGTTTGCCATACTGGATGAAGCCACCTCCGCCTTGGATGTGGACAATGAAAAGGCTTTGTACAATACCTTGTCACGGCTTAATATCACCTACATCAGCGTGGGCCACCGCCCCACATTGAAAGCCTATCACGACAAAATTTTATTCATACAGGGTGACGGCGCATGGGAAATCCGCAAGACCACAGACCAATAAGAATGATGGCGGATTGACAAAAGTTATTGTATAGATCTGTCATGAACGATATTAAACGTTGCGGCTGGGTGACCAGTGACCCTTTATATATCCGTTACCATGACACGGAATGGGGGGTGCCGGTTCACGATGACCGAAAAATTTTTGAATTTCTCATCCTGGAAGGTGCCCAGGCAGGGTTGTCCTGGCTGACGATCCTCAAGCGTCGCCAGGGATATTGCAATGCATTCTGTGAGTTTGACCCTGAAAAGATAGCCCGGTTCACCGAAGCCGATATTCAGAAACGGCTTAAAGACCCAGGCATCATCCGAAACAAGCTCAAGGTCCGGTCTGCAGTCACCAATGCCCGGGCGTTCTTAAAGATCCAGGAAGAATTCGGCACCTTTGACACCTATGCCTGGGGGTTTGTGGACGGAGCGCCCATCATCAACCGCTATACCAGCCAGGAGCAGGTTCCGGCCACATCCAGCCAGTCCGACGCATTTTCAAAAGACTTATGTAAGCGCGGGTTTAAATTTACCGGGTCCACCATCATCTATGCCCACATGCAGGCCACGGGCATGGTGAATGATCACCTGGTCTCCTGCTTCAGATATAAAGAGGTAATGGCCTGAAAAAGGAAGGCAAATCATGATTATTGTCACCACCAGACAGATGCAGCAGATGGATAAAAATACCATTGAATCCTTTGGCATTCCTGGCCGGGTACTCATGGAAAACGCAGGCCGGGGTGCCATAGAGATGCTCTCCGAGCACTTCGACCTTGAAGGCGCCAGGGTGGCAGTGGTGGCGGGCCGGGGCAACAACGGCGGCGACGGGTTTGTGATCGGACGTTACCTCATGGAGATGGGGGTGAGTGTCAGCTTCTTTCTTTTATCCACCCGGGACCGGGTCCAAGGCGATGCCGGGGCAAATATGGACCTGGTACTGGACCTTCTGGCCGAACACGCCCTGTCACAATTCATTGAAATTCCCGACAAAGACGCCCTGGAAGCGGTAACCGAAATTCTGCTGGACCATGACCTGTTTGTGGACGCCATTTTCGGCACAGGGCTCAATTCCGATGTCCGGGGCATTTACCGTGATGTTATTGAACTGATCAATAATTCGGGCAAAGCGGTGTTCAGCGTGGACATCCCCTCGGGAATCAATGCCGATACAGGCGCAGTCTGCGGGGTAGCCATCCAGGCAGATGCCACAGCCACCTTTGCCTTTGCCAAGGCAGGGCACATTCTGTACCCGGGCAATTTTCACACCGGTGACCTGGAGGTCGTTGACATCGGCATTCCCGGCCACATTGCAAAAGCACAATCTCCCCATATTTTCCTGCCGGAACCCCACGACATTGCAGGTCTGATACCGGCCAGGGCGTTCAATGCCCACAAGGGCAGTTTCGGCCACCTGCTGGTACTGGCCGGCTCGCCGGGTAAAACCGGGGCTGCGGCATTATGCGCCAACGCGGCCATGAGGAGCGGTGCAGGCCTGGTGACCTTGGGCGTTCCAGAAAAGCTTATGCCCGTCATGGAACCTATGGTCGTCGAACCCATGACAACCGCGCTTGCCCAAACCTCTTCGGGCGGCCTGGATGCCGCAGCCGTGGATGACATTATTACACTTTTGGCAGACAAGGCCGCTTTGGCCTTAGGACCCGGCATGGGCACGGATTCCGGCACCCAGGAGCTGATCAAAAACATTCTGGCCATTGCATCCGTACCCATGGTCATTGACGCCGACGGCCTGAACTGCATTGCAAAAAATCCTGACATTCTGGCCACGGTCAAGGCCCCGGTTATCCTGACCCCCCATCCGGGTGAAATGGCCCGTCTAACCGGAAAAACCACTGCGGATATTCAGCAGAACCGAATGGAAACCGCCCGAAACTTTGCAGAAAAACACAAGGTTATCCTGGTGCTGAAAGGCGCCCAGACCCTTGTGGCCTACCCGGACGGGGCCGTATTTATCTGTCCCACGGGAAATCCCGGCATGGCCTGCGGCGGCATGGGCGATGTGCTTACCGGCATGATCGCCGCATTCCTGGCCCAGGATTTATCCCCTGAATCGGCTGCCCTTGCAGGCGTTTATGTTCACGGACTGTGTGGGGATCTGCTGGCCGAAGACCACGCCTTTGGGTTTTCGGCATCCGATATGGTGGCGGGCATTCCCCAGGCCTTAACTACCCTTTTGTCATGAAAGAGCTTCTATCCAAAAGCCCGGAACAGACCCAGGAAGCGGCTATGCGCCTGGGCTTATATATCCGTAAACAGCATTTAAGTTGCGCCATAGCCCTGACAGGAAATCTTGGCTGCGGCAAAACCTGTTTTGTCCAGGGCCTTGCCAGGGGGCTGGATGTGGCCGACGGGTACTACATCACCAGTCCCACCTTTACCATCATGAACGAATATCCGGCAGGTAAAATGCGCCTGTGCCACCTGGACCTCTACCGGCTTTCAGACCCGGACGAGCTTGACTATATCGGCATTGAGGATCAGATGGGACAGGACAGCGTCACCGTGGTGGAATGGCCGGATCTTCTCATTGAAACCGGCTTTGAATTTGATCTTCACATCCATTTTGAATTTGATGCCGACTTTAATAGAAAAATAACCTTTTCTCCATCTGGACAAGCCGGAATAAATCTGCTAAGCAATCTATCCCTGTAATAAATATATTAATAAAAGCTAAAATTTTGGGAGACACAATGGCTTTACGGGTGCAAAAATTTGGCGGCACATCTGTGGCAGATCTCGAAAGGATCTCCACGGTGGCCGACCGGGTACAAAAGGCCCATGAAAACGGAGACCGAATGGTGGTGGTGCTTTCGGCAATGGCTGGTGTGACAAACAATCTGATCAACCTTGCCAGGCAGGCATCCGAAAACCCGGATGAAAGGGAACTGGATGTGCTGCTGGCAACCGGAGAACAGACTACGGCGGCCTTAATGGCCATGATGCTCAAATCAAGAGGGCTTAAAGCCAAATCTTTCTTAGGTTTCCAGGCCGGCATCCAGACCAACCATATGTCAGGCAAAGCCAGAATCCGGGAGATCGACAGCCAGAACCTGCGTGGGGCACTGGATGAGGGGAATATTGTCGTGGTGGCAGGATTCCAGGGTGCGGACGACCACGGGGATATCACCACCCTGGGCCGGGGCGGATCCGACACCTCCGCCGTTGCCATTGCCGCATCACTCAAAGCCGATGTCTGTGAGATCTTCACTGACGTGGACGGGGTGTACACAACCGATCCAAGGATATGCCCGCAAGCCAGGAAAATCAGCAGAATTTCCTATGATGAAATGCTTGAAATGGCCATTCTGGGAGCAAAGGTTCTCCAGATCAGGTCTGTGGAATTTGCAAAAAAATACAATGTGCCCGTGCATGTCCGATCATCATTCAATGAGGAGGAAGGAACCATGGTTGTCAACGAAAGTGCGGATATGGAAAGCCCGGTGGTGTCAGGCATCACCTGCGACATGAATGAAGCAAGAATCACGTTCAAACGCGTCCCGGACCAACCCGGCATTTCAGCCAAAGTTTTCGGGGCCCTTGCCGAGGCCGGTATCTCAGTGGACATGATCATTCAGAACTCGCGCTCCGGCGGAGAAACAGACCCCGGCGGCGAAACGGATCTGACCTTTACCGTGACCAAGGATGATTTTAACCGGGCAATGAAAATTTCCGAAAAAGTGGCGAATCAGATCAATGCCGGCGAAATAAGAACCGCCACCGATATTGCCAAAATATCAGTCATCGGCCTGGGGATGAAAAGCCATTCCGGCGTGGCTGCGGTGATGTTCAAGGCCCTGGCCGAAGAAAACATCAACATCCGTATGATTTCAACCTCTGAAATCCGTATTTCATGCGTTATTCAGGCCAAATATGCGGAACTGGCCGTCAGAAGCCTGCATGCAGCCTTTGGTCTGGACAAGGAACAATAATTTAAAACGGGTTTTTTCGCTGGTTTTTAATGCCGGTCTGTCAGGTGGCCCTACGCAGCAGGGCCGCCTGACAGACCGGCTTCAATTTCCAGGGCCACCCGCTCAGCGGCCCGGGCCGGGTCGTGGGCATCCCGGATGGGCCGACCAATGACGATATAATCAGAACCCGCCTGCACAGCCTTCGCCGGCGTGACAACCCGTTTCTGGTCATCCCCGGGTGTCAGGCACCATTGGGGCCGAATCCCCGGCGTAACAGCCAGGCACCCTTTGCCCAGTTGTGCTTTCAACATAGCGGTTTCCTGCCCTGAGCACACCACACCGGCACATCCGGCCTCCATGGCCATACGGGCCCGCAGCAGCACCAGCTTTTCCGGCGCATTAACATATTCATCCTTAAACCCCTGGGCACGAACCGTATCTGCGTCATTGTCCGTAAGCAGGGTCACGGCAAGCACTTTGGTTTTTCCGGCATTTTGAACGGCAGACTCAAGCATTTTTTGTGAGGAAGCCCCGTGGACTGTCACCAGATCCACTCCGAGATCCGCCACTCGGGCCATGGCCCGACCAACCGTAGCGGAGATATCATGCAGTTTCAAATCCAGGAAAATCCCTGCACTGGACATCTTTCTGACCATCCCCACCACATCCGGACCCTGCCGGATAAACAGTTCAAGGCCTATTTTAAACATGCCCACCCGGTCGTCAAGCTGCCGGATATGAAACTGGGCCGCCTCCATGGAAGGAAAATCCAGAGGAAAAATAATGTATTCTTTTGCTGTTGTCTGCATAATCGCCCTTTGCGATCTTAGGGGTTGAAACATAATAAAAAAAATTATTCGGATCTTACCACAAAAGGCGTTTTTTTGCTTTAAAAAAATACGAGCAAAAGCGGTGTACCCCATAGTCGGTGTCTGCCTGGCAATAAGAATTTTTGTTGATTCGTTCGCTGTTTTTATGGTAACAAGTCAGTTGTCCTTGTCATTTTCCGAATGTCAATTTTTATAAGATTTTTATAAGATGTAGATGTAACGTAATATTAACAATTATTAATTCCGGTCCCATTTAAATTTAACGGAAAGGGAACTCAATGTTAAAAAACTTATATCTTGATTCCCTGGAAACCTCCGGAAGATATCTTCGAATCATTCTCAAAGAGATCGCCGAGCTTAAACTTCCGTATACGCCAATTGTTTATGCGGTGTGGTATGAATATGTCTCGGGCCAGAATCCCAAACTGAGCAAGAATATCCAGGCAATCCGTAAAAAAAAGGAACTTATAGACTATCAAACGGTCCTTGAATGGTTCAGAGAGCACGTTTCCGACAGGCAAGTATTTGTCACCGAAGAACAAACCCAAAAAGCGGGAAACCTTCTTGACGGAATGACCTCACGCCTCACCGAGGCCGGAAACCTTATGGACCGGCAGGGAGACCGGCTCAAAGCACATATCGAGACGCTGAACAGTGCCTCAAACCAACCGGATATCAAAAACATTTGCCGGGATATTGTTTTGGAAACCCATCGGATCATTGACGGTAATACCGAGCTTAAAAATGATATTAACAGCACCGTCACTGAACTTAATGCCCTAAAGCTGGAACTTGGAAACCTGAGGAGAGCGGTAAAAACGGATGCGCTCACAGGACTTCTTAACCGCCGTGGTTTTGACGATGCCATTGAAAAACACATGGAGGATGCCCAGGAAGAGACCGCACCCTTAACCCTGATCATTGCAGACATCGACCAGTTTAAACGAATAAATGATAACTATGGCCATCTTACCGGCGATACTGTACTCAAACTGATATCCAAACTTATACAGAGACACATCAAAGGCAGAGATATTGCCTGCAGGTTCGGCGGCGAAGAATTTATCATGGCCTTGCCCGAAACCAAAATAGACGGCGGTTTTGCCCTGGCCGAACAAATCCGTACCAGCCTTGAAAAAGTCAGATGGCAGTCCAAAAGCTCAGGCAAGGATATCGGGACGATCACCATCTCTTTAGGCGTGGCCCAGCTCATTCCCGGCGAAGACTTAAACGCCCTTATTGCACGGGCAGACAAGGCCCTTTATGCCGCCAAGAAAAATGGCCGAAACCGCACGGGCACGCACAATGGCAAAGAGGTGATTCTTCCTTGAAAAAAAACAGGTACACCCTGACCATGCTGGTTGAAAATGAACCCGGGGTGACGGCCAGAATAACGGGGCTTTTTGCCGGCAGGGGGTATAACATTGAAACCATCTGCGGTGCACCCACGGCAAATCCCAAAATGTCCAGGATCACCATCACCACACACACACGCCCGGAAATTTTAGAGCAGTGCATGAAACAGATCAAGGGGCTGATAAACGTCATCAAGCTCAGAGACATGACTGGCCAAAAGGCGGTAAAAAGGGAAATGGCCCTGATCTGTGTCAAGGCCCTGCCTGAAAACCAGGATGATATTAAAGCCCTGATTCAGGAATTCAACGGCACCATGATCGATGAAGGCAATCAGCACTTTATTTTCGAAGTATGCGGCAACGAGGATACCATTGACATTCTTCTTGAAAAGCTGTCACCTTTCGGCATCAAAAAACTTGCCCGGTCCGGTGTGCTAGCTCTTTACCGGGAACCCTGATTCAAAGTTAGATTAAGATTGAATCCTTCCGACAATTAATGATAATTAAGGCTATTTTAACGGCAATCAGTATCTGTATTTTTATCTAATGAACCATATACAAAACCATCACATTCCCGCAGGCCGCTTCAGGGTGGGGAGAAAATCTCCTCAAATATTTCAGGCCTGCCTTGGCACCTGCCTGGGCCTGGCGCTCTATGATCAAGAGCGGAAAGCCGGAGGGCTGATCCATATCCTTCTACCCTCCCCGCTGGGAAATGCGGGCTTCGAAGCGGACACCCCCGGAAAATATGCCTCCACGGGCATTCCCATGTTGATCAACGAACTTACACGCATGGGATGCACCACAAAGGCCCTGAAGGCCACCATTGCAGGCGGGGCTCTGGTCGGGCCTGTTTCCCGCATAGACCTGGGCCTGGACATCGGGGGCCGCTCTGCAGAGATTGCCCGCCGTATATTAAAGGAACAAGGCATTGAAACTCTAAGGTCTGAGACCGGCGGTTTTTTTGCGTGTACCCTTGAACTGGACATGATGACCGGCAAAACAAAAATTGCGCCGGTCTGGCAAACAGCCATTGCACCGGGCGCCATTGCACCGGTTTCGGGTCCTGAAGCCATCATGGAGACCATTGACAATCTCCAACCGATCCCCCAGACCGCATTAAAAATTTTAAGGATGTTCAATCAGGATGCCCACAGCATTGATGATATTACCCGGGAGCTATCCCAGGACCAGGTCCTGTCGGCACGGACATTACAAATGTGCAACTCCGTCCTTTTTGCGGGCATCATAAAAATTGACACGCTCAAGGATGCGCTGATGATGCTTGGCGAGGAAAGGCTGGTTAAAAGTGTAATAACAACAGCCATTGAGAGCTATTTTGGACAGGTCGGCCCATCAGGCTATTCCCTATGCAAGGGAGGGCTTTTTTTCCATGCCGTGGGTGTGGCTTGCCTTGCAGAACGGCTGGCAAGGCAGAGCGGTTTAGCTCATCCCTCTCAGGCGTATATGGCAGGACTGCTACACGATATCGGCAAGGTTGTTCTGGACCAGCATATATCAGCGCATTTGCCGTTTTTTTTTCGTACCCTGGGGGATGAAAAGCAAAGTATCATCCACGCTGAAGAAAAAGTTCTGAACTTCAACCACTGTCGGGCAGGCGTGATCCTGGCGGAAAAATGGGGCTTTTCAGACGCACTGACCGAAGCCATCCGCTGTCACCATACCCCTGAAGAGACAGGAGGCCACTCACATCTGGTGGAAATTATTTACCTGGCGGATCAAGTTATGGAAAAATTTTTCACATTTTTTGATATTGATAAACCAGATGCCCTGCACCTGGAAGCTATCATAAAAAAATTGGATCTGGACGGTGCATCCCTGGTCCGGTGCATCGACGATCTGCCCTTGGATATACTGACACAGGATCTGACGGATGAAACAAGCAATACCTGATAAGCATTTACAATTAAAATCCCTGCCCGGTGTGGATCATATTCTGACCCTTGCCGAAACAGATGACAGATTTGCACGGATACCGCGCAGCCTCGTGCTTGAATCTGTACGAAGAGCCATTGACAATACCCGCACAAAAATACGTGAAGGCAGCCCTGTCACAATCAATGATGAAGTTATAATAAAGCAGGCAGCCCTGCTCGCTGCCCAGAAAATGAAAAACCGGCTAACCCCTTTGATCAACGCCACAGGCGTGGTCCTGCACACCAATCTCGGCAGGGCATTGCTCTGCCGGGATGCCTTAGATAATATCATGGCGGTCGCATCCGCTTATTCCAATCTTGAGCTCAATCTTGTAACAGGCAAACGCGGCATCCGCTACGCGGCAATTGAAGAGTTGATCTGCGAATTGACCGGGGCCCAAGCAGCCATGGCCGTAAATAATAATGCCGGTGCCGTACTGCTGGCCTTAAATACCCTTGCCCAAGGACGCCAGGTTATTGTTTCCAGAGGAGAGCTTGTGGAGATCGGCGGCTCCTTCAGAGTGCCGGACGTAATGATAAAAAGCGGGTGTATTTTAAAGGAAGTGGGGACCACCAACCGTACCCACCCCCATGATTACACCAATGCCATTACCGAAGATACAGGACTTTTACTCAAGGTCCATACCTCCAATTATAAAATTGAAGGATTCACCACAGCGGTTTCTCTCAAGGAACTGGTGGACATTGGAAAGGCTCATGGAATTCCGGTAATGGAAGACTTGGGCTCAGGTACGCTGATTGATTTGAGCGCATTCGGGCTGCCTTCCGAACCCCCGGTTTTTGAACAGGTGGCCTCGGGTGCTGACGTGGTCACCTTCAGCGGAGACAAGCTTTTAGGCGGTCCCCAGGCCGGTATTCTTGTCGGCGCAAAACAATGCATGGACCAGATCAAGGCCAACCCGCTGACCCGGGCCCTGCGTATTGACAAAATGACTCTGGCCGGTTTGGAAGCAACTCTCAAGCTTTACCGGGACACCCTGGTGGCGGTTGAAGAAATTCCCACCCTAAGAATGCTGACCTTGTCCTACGAACAAATTTGCCGGGATGCAGAGGCTCTGTTCTCGCTGGTTACAGACGCGGTGGGGAACCAGGCAGAACTTGCCCTGGCAGATATGACCTCCAGGCCGGGCGGAGGGTCCTATCCCGGACTGACCCTGCCCACCCGATGCCTGACCATCCGCCCCAAAACCATGTCCGTAACAGCTTTGGACAGAAAACTGCGGGCCTTTGATCCGCCCGTCATGGGGCGTATTGAGAACGATCGGTTCATCATTGACCCCAGAACACTTCAACCCGGACAGGAGAAGATTCTTGCCAACATTTTAAAAAAACTGATAGATTAATTATTTATGATGCTAAAATTCATTGCAAAAGAACTTCAATTTTTAAAAACAACCGGGGATGCCCCTGAGCTTACCCCCCCCGAAATTTACTATTCAGACCTGATTATGCAGCCATCAAAGGAATTCGCAATTTTTTCCCGGCGTATAGCCGATACCTGCGCATCCCAAAAAACATTTATCACGGCGGCCATACAGATTGATCCGGCAGCGCCGGAAAAGACGATTGACACTGCCAATGATATATTTGACGCCTGCTTTCATTCGGTGCTGGATGAAGACAGAGGCATCTGGGAATGCCTGGACCCGTTCACTGCCATCTTTGCGTTCTGGGGTTATCAAGCACCTACCCAAGGGAAAAAACTGCTTGACCTGCTCAATGAAAAAATTTCCCAGGCCGTGAATGCCAAACTGATCATGGGAACAATTGCCTTCCCCTTTCATGATTTTCCGGTTGAAGAGATGGCAGGATGCGCGCTCAAAGCCCTGGACCATGCAGCTTTTTTTGGCCCGGGCCATGCTGTTGAATTTGACGGCCTGTCCCTGAATATCAGTGGAGACCGGCTGTTCCAGCTCAATAACATTGACGCAGCCATTACTGAATACGAAAAAGGGCTTTCCATTTCTCCGACTGATTTCAACCTGCTCAACAGCCTGGGCGTTGCCTTTGGGGTGGACGCCTGCCTGGACAAGGCCATGGAATTTTTTGAAAAAGCCAGAAAAATCAATCCCGAAGAGGTGATGGTCATCCACAATATCGGCCTGATCCACCGGATCAACGGTAAAAACGATTCGGCCCTGGCATATCTTAAAAAAGCCCATGGGATTGCCCCGGATCTATTTGAAATTGAGTTGCTGTTGGGCCATCTTTTATTCAAGGAAAAAAAATTCGACCCCGCCATTAAGCACCTGGATGCCGCTATCCGGCTGAAACCCGAGTCAGGCACAGCGTTTACAATCAAAGGCAAGATCCTTCTGGAAAGGCAAAATGCCGCCGGTGCAGCAGCCCAATTCAACCAGGCCGTCAAACTCAATCCCAATGATCCCGAAGCATTGTCCGGATATGCCAGGGCCATGGCGTTACAGAAAAGAAATCTGCCCATAGCCATTAGCTTTGCAAAAAAAAGTCTGGCTCTGGACCCTGGGAATAAACAATACAGACAATATCTTGAAGAAATTCAAAATCTCTACGGCCGGATTGCAGAAAAAAATCAAGACCGTTCCATCAAATCAGCCTGATACCGCTGCGTAAAAGGGACCTAAAACAAGAGGAAACAAATGAAAGCGCTGATCCGAAAAACTGTTCAGGATGCTATTGAAACCAAGCAAAAATTCTTTGCAACGCATGAGGATCTCATTGAAACCTGTGCCCGGCAAATGGCAGAGACCCTTGATGCCGGGGGGAAACTGCTGCTTTTCGGCAATGGTGGCTCTGCGGCAGACTGCCAGCACATTGCTGCAGAATTTGTCAACCGATTTCAGATGGAACGTAAACCATTACCCGCCATTGCCCTGACCTGCGACACCTCAATTATCACCAGTATCGGCAACGACTACTCCTTTGACGAAATTTTTTCAAAACAGGTCCAGGCTCTGGGACACAAAAAGGACATAGCCATTGGAATTTCAACCTCGGGCAACTCTGCCAATGTGATCCGGGCGGCAGCCGTGGCAAAGGATCAGGGACTGACCCTGGTGGGATTTTCCGGGGCCGGCGGAAAGCTCAAGGAAATCAGCGATATTGCCTTTTGTGTGGACAGTCCCGTAACAGCGCGTATCCAGGAGGTCCATATCACCCTGGGTCATATTCTTTGCGACCTTGTCGAAAGGATGCTATTCCATGACCAATAAAAATATCCCCAATAAGAAAGGGGATGGGCAGCCCCCCCTGTATTGCTCAAAACCGGATCACGCAAAGCTGGATTACTCAAAACTTTCCACCTATTCGATTAAAAACAGGAAAAGCCTGGTATCCCGGGATGATTTTGCAGCCCCCTGGACAAAGGGCGCAGGCCTTGGGACTTTTTTTGACCGGCTGCCCGCCATTCTTGCGGGCAAAGATATCCGGAATGTGATTGATGCCATTGCAGGAGCCGCTCAAAAGAATCGCCACGTCTGCTTTGGCATGGGCGGCCATGTGGTCAAAACCGGCATGGCACCCATCCTGATTGATCTCATGGAAAAAGGCGTAATCACCCATCTGGCCATGAACGGATCATGTATCATTCATGATTTTGAGGTGGCATTCACCGGCCGCACCAGTGAAGATGTGGCCGAAAGTCTGGCCTCGGGCAGCTTCGGCATGGCCAAAGAGACCTCGGAACTGCTCAACCAGGCCATTGCCATGGCCCATGAACAAAAAACAGGATTGGGACGGGCCGTGGGTCGTCTTATCGAGGATCTGAACCTGCCCTTTAAGGAGTCAAGCCTGACCGCTGCCGGCACACGCCTGGATTTGCCCGTAACTGTCCATGTGGCCATTGGTACGGACATTATTCACATGCACCCGGGCTTTGACGGCGCGGCCTGCGGTGCGGCAACCCTTCATGATTTTAAGACCCTGGCATCAACCATAGCAGACCTTGAAAACGGTGTATTCATCAATGCGGGGTCAGCTGTTATTCTTCCTGAAGTATTTTTGAAAGCCCTGACCCTGGTCAGAAACCTGGGCCATCAGGTGAATGATTTCACCACGGTAAATCTGGATTTTATCCGCCATTACCGACCCATGACCAATGTGGTCAACCGCCCCACCCAGGGCCGGGGCAAAGGGTATGCCATTGTCGGGCATCACGAAATACTGATTCCCCTGATCGCTGCAGGCGTGATTGAGGCCCTTTAGACAAAAACAGAATTCAGCCGGTTTCCATCAAAAAAAAATCGATTTATTCTTGTATAAACAAGCGGTAAACGATATAAATTTCATAGTCAAAAAATTCATGTCCGGCACTGATTAGCGGCATTATTAAACAACATTTTATCAATTTTGACACTGCCAGTATCAGCACCAACCAAATAATAGTCAATATAGATGATATGACCGTTACGATGACTAAATAATTCGTCAAATATGAATTACCACCCCATTGAAAACACTGTTGGATGAGCACTCCAGAAGAACTGACCCGATCCATATTGAAAACCCACGAACAGGATTTGCTGTCCGTGGTGCGCAAAATTCATCAAACACCGGAACTTTCAGAAAAAGAGACCCGGGCATGTGCCTGGCAGACAGATCTGCTGAAAGCCTGGGGGTTTTCTGTGGAAACGGGCTATAAAGGCCTTGCCACGGCCTTTAATGCAACAGCAGGCCAAAACGGACCCCATATCTGCTTTATGGCTGAATACGATGCCCTGCCCGGAATGGGCCACGGGTGCGGTCATAACCTGATTGCCGGTGTGGCATTAGGGGCGGGCGTGGTGGTTAAAAATCTTTTGGCCCACCATCATTTACCCGGCAGGGTTACGGTAATGGGCACCCCTGCCGAAGAGCAGCGGGGCGCCAAGATTGATCTGATCAAGGCCGGTGCCCTGAAAGATGTGGACCTGGTGCTCATGGCTCACCCCTCGGATGATGCCACATCTCCTTATGCCGGAGAGTCCGGCATAAGACAATTCATGGTCTCGTACACGGGGAAAACCGCACATGCAGCGGATTGTCCGGAAAAAGGGATCAACGCCCTGGACGCGCTGCGGCTTTTGTTCAACGGTGTGGACGCCTGGCGCCAGCAGCTCACTGAGACCAGTCGGGTTCATGGGGTGATCCGGGACGGGGGACAGGCTCCCAACATTATCCCGGATTTTGCCCGGGCCGAGTTCTATTTACGCGATTTTGATCTTAATTTTCTTGATCAGATGCAGGTCCGGTTTGAAAATATTGCCAAAGGCGCGGCACTTATGACCGATACAACGCTGAAATTTTCCGCAATCCCCAACCCTTATAAACCCGGCATTCCCAATGATCCGCTCAATCAGGCCTTTTTCTCTCTTGCCCGGGATGCAGGCATGCAGCCCAAATGGTCGGAACCGTCCCGTGCCTCCTCGGATTTCGGAGATGTCACCTATGAAGTACCTGCCATGCACGCCTATTTTAATATTACCCAAGATGATCCGGGTATTATTATTCACTCCAGGGAATTTTCCCAGGCTGCAGCAACGGACTTTGCCTTCTCACAGATGAAAAAAATTGCCCGGATTCTTGCCCAGATTGCCTGGCAGTTCTTAACTGAACAGGATTTCAGGCACAAAGTTAAGGAAGCCTTCCACTTTGACAAAAAGAGAACACTCGCCCGCCCTGACACTTCCAGGCTATCATAAACCATCCGGCAGCAATGCAAATTATTGAATCATGCCCTTGAAAAACAAGCCCTATAGCCTTATATTGTTACGCTATTTCTAATTATAAACTAATAAAAAGGGGCGGAAGAATGCCGATTTATGAATATACCTGCAACGCTTGCGGTAAAAACTTTGAAACCCTGGTAATGGGCAGTGATATACCGACATGCCCGGCATGCAGCAGTGAAGACCTGGCACGACTGATGTCAAAATGCGGATTTGTCTCCAAATCAACAGGCCCCGGCGGCCAGATTCAGACAACAAAATCAGCGGGCAGTTCCGCCTGTGCCGGCTGCTCCTCAACAAATTGCAGTTCCTGCAGTTCCAGCGCAACGATCGGATGAACATGAAATCAACTATCTGTATCGGCACCCGGGGAAGCACGTTAGCCCTGTGGCAGGCCAACCATGTAAAAAACAGCATTGAAAAAAATTTTCCGGACACCCGTATTGATATAAAAATTATCAAAACCACGGGCGACCGGATAACGGACCGTCCCCTTTCCATGGTGGGAGGCAAAGGCCTTTTTGTCAAAGAGATCGAAGCGGCACTTTTAGACGGCAGTATTGATCTGGCCGTTCACTCCATGAAGGATATGCCGGGTGAACTGCCCCAAGGACTGGTGATCGGGGCCATACCGGAACGAGCCAATCCCTTTGATGTACTCATATCTGCCCAGGGAGCACTTTTCAAAGATTATCCCCGAGGTGCGGTTATCGGCACATCCAGCCTTCGCAGAGGCTCCCAGCTTAAACACCTGCGCCCGGATATTGAAATCAAATCCATCCGGGGCAATCTGGATACCCGGCTTAAAAAAGTCAAATCCGGTGAATATGCGGCCATTGTTCTGGCGGCTGCCGGGCTTGAACGGTTGGGCCAGGGCAGCGAGATCACAGAGTACCTTGCAGAAACCGACATGGTTCCGGCGGTTGGCCAAGGCGCGCTTTGCATTGAAACCCGGGAGAATGATCCGGACATGGCAGAAATTTTATCGACCCTTGACCATGATCCAACGCGGATCTGTGTGACCGGGGAACGGGCATTTCTCAAAGCGATTGAGGGCAGCTGCCATATCCCAGTGGCCTGTTTCGGCAAGATCCTGGACAATCGGGTCATGCTTACCGCGGTGGTGGCATCGGAAGACGGCGAATCCTTAATTAAAGAAACCATTGAATCAACCCCTGAACAGGTGGCCGAAAAAGGCCGGAAACTGGCAAAACTTGTTCTTGAGAAAGGCGGACAACGCATATTGGAGGCACTTAATATCCCATGACACAGACCAGGGGCAAGGTTTATTTGATTGGTGCAGGCCCGGGAGACCCAGGGCTCATCACCGTAAAGGCAAAAGAGTGCATTCAATCTGCGGATGTGGTGGTTTATGATTACCTGGCATCTCCCGTTCTGCTTGATTATGCGAAAAAAGAGGCTGAAATTATCTACGTGGGCAAAAAGGGAGGGGATCACACCCTGACCCAGGAGAAAATCAACCTGCTTCTGGTGGAGAAGGCCAGAGAAGGCAAAAGCGTGGCCCGCCTCAAGGGCGGGGATCCCTTTGTTTTCGGCCGCGGCGGGGAAGAGGCCCAGGAGTTGCTGTCCTATGGCATCAGCTACGAGGTGATTCCCGGTGTCACGTCCGCAGTGGCGGCCCCGGCCTATGCCGGGATTCCTGTGACTCACAGGGACCATACCTCCTTTGTCTCATTTATAACCGGTCACGAACGGCCCGATAAAAAAGAGTCCCGGATGCAGTGGGACATATTTGCAAAATCCGACGCCACCCTGGTCTTTCTGATGGGGGTCAAAAATTTATCCAATATCGTAACAAAACTGATGGAACACGGCAAACCGTCTGACACCCCTGTAGCCCTGGTACGCTGGGGAACCACCACGCGCCAGCAGACCGTAACCGGCACCCTTGACACCATCGTTGATGCGGTTGAAAAAGCAGGGTTGAAATCCCCCGCCATCATTGTTGTGGGGCATGTGGTCTCGTTACGGGACGAACTGGCCTGGTTCGACAAAAAACCTTTGTTCGGAAAAAAAATTGTGATTACCCGGGCCCGGGCCCAGGCCTCCGGCCTTGTAGCCGAGCTTAACCGCCTTGGTGCCCAATGCATCGAGATCCCCACCATTAAAATCGCACCACCTGAAGATAAAAATCCGTTGGAAGCAGCCATTGATCACCTGGACCGGTATGACTGGCTGGTGCTGACCTCGGTGAATGGCGTAAAATTCTTCTTTGACACCCTTTTTGAAAAGGGAAAGGATGTCCGTGCCCTGGGGCATCTTAAATTTGCCTGCATCGGCCCTGTGACCAAAGAACGCCTGGCCGACTATGGCATTATTTCCGATATTCTCCCCGAAACATATCAGGCGGAATCTGTTGTGGATGCGTTTTCAGGCCTTGATATGACCGGCAAAAAGGTATTGCTGCCTCGGGCCAAAAAGGCGCGCACCATCCTGCCCGAACAACTGACACGCATGGGCGCCCTGGTGGATGAGGTAACCGCATATGAGACTCGGCTGGCAGATGAGGGGAAAGACCTTCTCATTGATATGCTCAAGGCTGGGGATATTGATGCAGTAACCTTTACCTCATCTTCCACGGTAACCAATTTCTTGACTCTGCTTGACGGCCAAAACGTCCCTGCCCTGCTTGAAGGGGTGATTCTTGCCAGCATCGGCCCCATCACGTCGGATACCATCCGGGCCAAAGGGCTTGCTCCGGATATTGAAGCGGATTCTTTTACCATTGAGGGTCTTATTGAAGCACTGCTCGAACATTATGAAAAAGCCCTGCCCGGTGTTGCAGACAATTAAAGGATACGATGATTGCCGGAACCAGGCAGATAAATTATCTGAGAATTTCCGTTACGGATCGGTGTAATTTCAGGTGCATATATTGTATTCCTGCAGCACCCTTCAAGCGCATTGAGCATGACAGCATTGCCCGGTATGAAGAAATCTTAAGGATTGTCCGCCTTGGCTGTGATATGGGCATCACCAAAGTCAGGGTCACTGGCGGAGAACCCTTTGTCAGAAAGGGTATTTTCTCCTTTATCCGCCGGTTATGCCGCATTCCCCAGTTAAAAGAGATCTCTATTACCACCAACGGTTCCTGCCTGAACCCGGATAAACTACAAGAGTTGATGGATATGGGCATCCAAAGGCTCAACTTCAGCCTGGATACCCTGGTGCCGGAAAAATTTATCCGGATTACCCAGCGGGATCAGTTCCAAAGGGTATGGGACAATATTATGGCAGCCCACGACACAGGCATATCACCCATAAAAATCAACACTGTGGCGTTAAAAGGCTTCAATGATGATGAAATCCAGACCATTGCCGGACTGACCCGGGAATACCCCTTTCATGTCAGGTTCATTGAATACATGCCCATGGGAGATACAGATGTGGATGCAGACCGGCAAATCCTGACCCGGGACATTAAAGATATTATCATTAACACCCATGGGCCTTTGACGCCAATCCCTAAAGGAATAAATGACGGACCGGCAAAAACGTACAGACTGACCGGGGCACCGGGAATCTTAGGCTTCATCACACCTGTAAGCTCACATTTCTGCAGTGAATGTAACAGGTTGCGATTAACTTCCCGGGGAACCCTTCGCCCCTGCCTGCTGAGCAACAATGAAACCGATATTCTCACCCCCCTGCGCAACGGTGCCGATGATGAGGCATTGAAACAACTCATGGTAACAGCTTTGAAAGACAAACCGTTATACCATAACTTGGAGAAGAGAACCGCCCGGGATGTGCCGTTGAATCATATGACATCCATCGGTGGATAATGCGCCGCCAGTGCCTTAATTTTTTTTTATTTTTTCGTTAGTTTTTTAATTTACGGAGATTTATATAAAACAGGATCCGTCATGGAAATACCGCGACATCTATTAGAGCGAATGAAAAGAAACGAGGAAATATCCAGAAAATTCAACGAAATTGAGATCAGCATTCTAAATATTCTGAACTTTAAGGATTTTTTTAAACGACTTCTGTTCCAAATTGCAGATAAATTCAGCATACCCCATATCTGGCTTTCAATTATCCAGGAAAGTACTATTTATGAGCAGCTTAAGGACAGCAGTGAATCCGAAGTCCTGAAATCAGCGATTACTTTTGTGGATCAAGAACGTTTTCTTTCCATTATCAAGGACCAAAAACCGGTACTGGCCAATAAGAATTTAATATTTTTCAAGGATTTGATGCCTGATACCCTGACCGATCCATTAGGATCCCTTGCCATAGCCCCAATAACCCTGGATGGCAAACTTGTGGGCAGTATTAACCATGCAGATGTCGATGCTTGCCGTTTTCAGCCCGGCATTGACACTTCTCTTCTGGAGCAGCTGGCCCAGAAAGTATCCCTGTGCCTGTCCAATGTTACTGCCCATGAACAGTTGAAATTTCTGGCCTATCATGATCCTTTAACAGGACTGTTTAACCGAAGGGTTTTTGAGCGCATCCTAGACCGAGAATTTTCAAGGGCAAAACGATATGATAGCGAACTGTCACTTATTTTTTTTGATTTTGATGATTTTAAAACGATTAACGATACTGCCGGGCACAACATCGGCGATGAAGCCCTGTGCTTTTTTGCAAATACTATAGCCCGATTGAAGCGGAAACAGGATATCGTGGCCCGGCTTGCCGGGGATGAATTTGTTGTACTTTTACCTTCCACACAAAAAAAACGTGCCGAACGATTCATCAAACGGGTTAACGCGCATTTTGAAATCAATCCCCTGGTTTCCGGTGAACATATGTTTAACATCCAGCTCAGCCATGGCATCTCCAGCCTATCTGATGACGGCGTGTCTGATCCATCCGGACTGCTTAAAATTGCCGATTCAAAAATGTATCAACACAAAACCGAAAAAAAAAACGCTAATCCAAAATTTTTTTTCAGGGTCATGCCCCTATAATACCCTTCTTGGTGCAGATCGCTTTTCTTTTCCATTTTTTATGGCTTTTTACCCAAGTTTATATTAGAATTTTTCCATAATGCGATAATTCAGTCTAAGGAATTTCCACAGCCATTGATCACATTACCCAAAATCCGGAATCTTAAGCTCAGGAACAAACTACTGCTTTTCTTTCTCATCCTTTTTGCGCCATTAATTCTTATATCCAAAACACTGGTCTTTATTCAAAGTCAGAAAATAGACGAAATCTCCACACCCTTTAGCACATTCGCCACATTAATTACCCTGGATATTTTATTTTTTCTTTTGGCTTTTTGGGGGTTGGCCTATCTGTTGTCACGATTCGTCACCAAACCATTAGAAAAATTTACACATATTCTTCAGAACAGTAAAGAAGGCGACTACAGCATTCGCCTGAACCATAATACCCAAGATGAGGTTGGAAACCTTGCCCGGCATTTCAATGCGTTCATGATACGCATAGACAAATATAATGACCAGAATCAAAAAACCATTCACACCCAGGATGCGCTTATAGCAGCAGAGAAAGAACGTCGCAAGCTTCTTAGCAAATTACAAAAGGCACAAAAAATGGAGGCAATCGGCACGCTGGCCGGAGGGATTGCCCATGATTTCAATAATATTTTGTCCAGCATTTTTGGTTATGCACAACTTACCCAGATGAACTGGGATAACCAAGAAAAACTGAACAAACACATGAATCAGATCATTAAAGGAACCCAACGGGCATCTGATCTTGTTAAACAAATTATGACTTTCAGCCGCCAGACGAAGAACGAAAAGAGACCGTTAAAACTCTACCTTGTGCTCAAAGAAGCACTCAAATTTCTTAGGTCTTCCATACCTACCACCATTGAAATGGTAACTCAGGTGGAAACTGTAGACATGGTTAATGCAGACCCTACCCAAATGCATCAGATGATAATGAATCTGTGCACAAACGCCTATCGTGCCATGATGACATCCGGTGGGACTCTGACGGTAAGCTTGACCACAGTGGATCAGATTCAGCCTGGACATCAGAGCAAAGACTACTTTCAGCCCGGACCGTTTTTAAAACTGATGGTTAAAGATACCGGCCATGATATGGAGCACAAAAACAAGGAAAACCGGGACACAGAGTTAGGGGTTGCTGCCATTGTCAAGGCCATTGTCGACGATCATAAAGGCCTATCCTACATTGAAAGTATTGCTGGCCGCGGGACCTCATTTTTTGTTTATCTGCCGGTTGTTGGGAAAAATGATTCATCATCAGGCAGTCTTACAAAAATTGATGTATCCCTGAATCCGGGCAAAGCAACCATAATGATAGTGGATGATGAGCCTGATATCCTGGCTTTAATTGAAGAACTGCTTAACAAATTCGGTTATTCGGTTCATCCGTTTAATAATGGGGAAACTGCTCTGAATGCCTACAGGGAATCCCAAATTAACTTTGACATGATAATTACCGACATGACCATGCCCCGCATGACAGGTATTGCCCTGGCTGAAGCCATATTATCTGAAAATAAGAATATACCCATAATTTTATGCTCCGGTTATAATGAAACCATTACCCGATCCGAAATCGGAGCGATAGGTATTCAGGCGTTCCTTGAAAAGCCTTTGGATACACACCTGTTACTCAGGACCATTAGAACATTGTTTGACAACGAAAAAAGCTTTGACAGGGTGTAATGTTACTGTCAAAGCTTTCAATCGGGAATCTATCGCCTGAATGGGCATGGTTTTAAAATCATACCCATCCCGAGATATGATTGATATGATTAATCGGTGATCAACTCAATATGAACCATGGGTGCAACATCCCCTTTTCTTGGTCCTAATTTGGTAATTCTAGTGTATCCACCCTGCCTTGAGTTAAACTTCTCTGCTACCTCTTCAAAAAGGGCATGCACAACATCTTTTTCACGGATTACCGCCATCGCCTGACGCCTGGCATGAAGATCCCCACGTTTGGCTAGGGTAATCATTTTATCGGCAATTTTACGAAGTCCTTTGGCTTTGGCCTCAGTGGTCTTGATGCTGCTGTGTTTGAACAGAGAAGTTACCATGTTCCTAAACATCGCCTTTCTATGGGCGGAGGTTCTGTTCAGCTTTAATACGGATTTTCTATGCTTCATGGTATTTATTCTCCTTCCTGAATATTCACATCTTCCGGCGGTTCGATCCCTTCAAGGTCCATCCCCAAAGACAGCTCCATTGAATTGAGCACTTCTTTGATTTCATTGAGTGATTTTCGGCCGAAATTTTTTGTCTTGAGCATTTCGCTGTCGGTTTTCTGGACCAGCTGGTAAATGGTATGGATTCTCGCATTTTTCAGACAGTTTGAACTGCGAACGGAGAGCTCTAGCTCATCCACGGAACGATAAATATTCTCATTAAATCCCTTTTCACCGTCATCGGTTTTATATTCCGATTCATCAGGTTCAAGTTCTTCATCAAAATTGATAAATGGATTCATCTGTTCCTTAAGGATTTTTGCACCGTAGGCAACGGCATCATCAGGCGTAACACTACCGTCTGTCCAGACTTCAAAGGTCAGTTTGTCATAGTCGGTTTTCTGGCCGATACGTGATGTGCCCACCACATATTTTACTCGCTTAATGGGGGAAAATGCAGAATCAATGGGGATGGTACCGATAGGGGCATCGTCGTCCTTATTCGCAGAGGACAGGGCATAGCCCTTACCTGTTTTCACAACCATGACAATATTGAGTTTTCCATTTTTATTTACCGTAGCAATATGCTGTTCCGGGTTAAGAATCTTCACCCGACCGTCCGGACTGACGATATCTGCACCTGTAACCTCCGCCTCGCCAGTGACATTAAGGGTTAATATTTTTTCCTCTGGATCGTCAACTTTGAGCTTTAATTCTTTCAGATTGAGAATGATCTCGGAAACATCCTCTCTAATATCTGAAATAACGCTGTATTCGTGAAGTGCATCATCGAATTTCACGGAGACTATGGCGGCACCATATATGGATGATAAAATTATTCGCCGAAGCGAGTTACCAATGGTGATGCCGTATCCCCTCTCAAGGGGTTCACACACAAACTTGCCATAAGTGGAAGTTGTGGTAACATCAAGCTTTTCCGGCTTGATCATCTCTCGCCAGTTAACATATGCAAGATTTTCAGATGACATTTAAATCTCCTGAATAGATAATTTGGTAGATCATGGATATGATAAACCTATTTTGAATAAAGCTCGACGATCAACTGTTCTTGGATCGGCAGTGAAATATCTTCCCTTCCAGGAAGACCTTTTATTTCACCTTTAAAACTATCTTTGTTAATTTCAAGCCACTGGGGAATACCACGCCTTACAATGGCGTCAAGGGAATCAATGATGGCCTGGATAGTTCTACTTTTTTCACACAATTCGATAACATCCCCTTTTTTTACCTTATAGGATGGGATATTAACCTTTTTTCCGTTTACGGTGAAGTGATTGTGACGAACAAAATGTCGCCCCTGATTTCTGGAATTTACGAATCCAAGTCTAAATACGGTATTATCTAACCGAGTCTCAAGTAATGTCAACAAATTAATACCGGTGATACCTTTTTGACGGTCTGCCCGCTTGAATGTGTTTCTAAACTGCTTCTCAGATACACCATAGATGCGTTTAACTTTCTGCTTTTCCCGAAGCTGCATGCCGTAATCTGAGTGTTTGGATCTTTTCTGACCGTGTTGACCAGGGGGGAATCCTCTTCTGTCAAAACTACATTTATCAGAAAAACAACGATCCCCTTTTAAAAAAAGCTTGATGTTTTCACGTCTGCACTGCCTGCAGACAGAACCTCTATATCTTGCCAAGTTTCCTCCTTTATCACTTTAGATAAAGTTTACACGTTTAAATTTTTTTCGAAATATTCAATTGATATGTTCGAAATGAAATGTATCTCGTTCCTAGTTTGGACAAAGACTTGCCCAGATGCACGACGCATGAAAATTTAAAACCAAGCAACCAGAAAGGTTGTGAGGCCCGATCTTATAAGTTGGCAAATTTTTATGCAACGCCGCAGATGGGTGAGTATTCGTTCAAACAATTACACACGTCTTCTTTTAGGTGGGCGGCACCCATTATGCGGTACCGGGGTAACATCCTTGATCATGGAAATGTTAAACCCAAGAGCATGAAGTGCCCGAAGTGCGGATTCTCTTCCGGGGCCAGGGCCCTTAACATATACCCCGACGTTTTTCATACCATGTTCCATTGCTTTTGCCCCTGCATCTTCAGCAACCAGTTTAGCCGCAAACGGCGTAGATTTTCTGGATCCTTTGAACCCCTGCATTCCGGCGGATGACCAGGAAATGGTGTTACCATTTTCATCTGCAATGGTGACAATGGTGTTGTTAAAGGTAGACTGAATATGCACTATGCCGGTTGATATATTTTTTCTAACCCGCTTTTTGGCAACGACCTTTTTAGACTTTTTCGCCATAATTGTTATCCCTTTTTATTATGTCCTACTTCTTCTTCTTGACTGCCGCACGTTTGGGACCTTTTCTGGTTCTGGCGTTGGTACTGGTCCGTTGTCCGCGGCAAGGTAGGCCTTTACGATGACGCAATCCCCTATAACATCCGAGATCCATCAACCGTTTAATATTCATGGATACTTCAGAACGCAGTTCACCTTCAACCTTGAACTCGGCATCAATGACCTTTCTGATTTCATTTACCTGTTCTTCGGTCAGATCGTTGGCCTTGATTGTGGGCTCAATGCCCGTTTTTTCAAATATATGCATAGACCTGCTACGCCCTATACCATAGATATAGGTTAAAGCGATCCACGCATGCTTATCTCTTGGTAAGTCAACTCCAGCTATACGTGCCAAATTTTTCTATCCTCCTATCCCTGACGCTGTTTGTGGCGCTTGTTGACACAAATGACTCTGATGACACCGCGCCTTTTAATGACTTTGCAGTCTCTACAGATTTTTTTTACTGATGCTCTGACTTTCATCTAACTGCTCCTCATCTCATTATTTCAATGTGTACTTAATTATTCTTAATTAGCCCCCCCCGGATTTATTTATACCGGTAGGTGATTCTGCCGCGGCTCAGGTCATATGGTGAGATTTCCACAGTCACCCTGTCGCCAGGCAGTATCTTGATAAAATGCATTCTCATTTTCCCAGAAATATGTGCCAGCAGAACATGCTTGTTTTCCAGCTCAACCTTGAACATGGCATTGGGAAGCGTTTCAAGGACTTTACCATCCACTTTGATGGGCTCTTCTTTTGCCATAACTAAATTCTTCTCCTTTATGGTGACATATCAGGATCGGCTTTTGATTCGTTTACTTCCAGAGCGCCCTAGGAAACCATCATAATTACTGGTAATCAAATGGGACTCAATCTGGGAAATGGTATCAATCGCGACACCGACAACAATCAACAGCGCTGTCCCGCCGAAATAAAAAGGTACGTTAAACTTATCCATCAATACAGTAGGTAGCACACAAACCACTGAGACATAAGCTGCACCGCCCACAGTAATTCTTGTAAGCACTCTGTCAATATACTCAGATGTCCGTTTTCCCGGTCGAATGCCTGGGATGTACCCGCCGTTCTTTTTCATATTTTCGGCCACATCATCAGGGTTGAACTGAACTGCAGTATAAAAAAAGCAGAAAAAGACGATAAAACCAATATATAACAGGTAATACCAAATGGTCCCCGGACTGAACATGCCGGCCACTGTCTGCATAACTGGCAGATTGATAAACTGGGCCAGTGTGGTGGGAAACATGATGATGGAAGATGCAAAAATAGGCGGAATAACCCCTGATGTATTGATTTTAAGGGGAAGATGCGAGGTCTGGCCGCCATACATCTTTCTGCCGACCACACGTTTGGCATAATGAACGGGAATTCTGCGCTGGGCCAATTCCATAAAAATAATGGCACCAATCACAGCAACCATCAATATAATCAGTATGATGGTTGAAAACAACCCCATCTCCCCGGTGCTCAATAACCTGCCCATCTGAATACCTGCTGACGGCATATTGGCGACAATACCGGCAAAAATGATCAAAGAAATACCATTGCCGATTCCCCTTTCGGTAATCTGTTCGCCAAGCCACATGATAAATGCAGTTCCTGCCGTCAAGGTGATAATGGTCATCAGTCTGAATCCCCACCCTGGGTAGGGTACAATGGGAACACCGGCAGGCGATGTCATAGATTCAAGGCCAACAGCAATACCAAAACCTTGTATGGCGCTTAAAACAACCGTACCATAACGGGTTAACTGGGTTTTCTTTTTACGCCCGGCATCTCCTTCTTTTTTGAGCTGTTCAAGATAGGGAATGACCACGGTCATCAGTTCCAGAATAATGGAAGCACTAATATAAGGCATAATACCCAGGGCAAAAATAGAAAGCCGCTGCAGCGCTCCACCGGAGAACATATTGAACATGGAGAATAAAGTGCCGGACGCCGATGCGAAAAAAGATTCCAGTGCTGCCCCGTCAATACCAGGCGTAGGGACATGCACACCAACCCTGTAAACAAAAAGCAAGGCAAGCGTTATCAGTATCTTGCGTTTGAGCTCCGGCAATTTGAGCATATTCTGGTAGCTGTTCTGAATCATTGAGACTCTTCCTTATACCTTTACGCTTATTCTATCCTGCCACCGGCAGTTTCAATTTTTTCTTTGGCGCTCTGGGAAACCAAAATGTTTTTCAAGACAAACTTCTTGGTTACCTCACCATTTCCAAGAAGTTTCACACCGTCCACAGCACCTTTGACAAGACCAACTTCTCTGAGAACGGCCTCGGTGATCTCGGCCCCATCATCAAATCTGTCAAGGTCTTTGACATTGAGAACTGCATTGTGGGTTTTAAACATATAGTTTTTAAACCCGCGTTTGGGCAGGCGCCTGTAAATAGGCATCTGCCCACCTTCAAAACCTGGACGGACAGATCCACCGGAACGTGCCTTAAGGCCTTTATGCCCTTTGGTAGAGGTCTTACCCATACCGGATCCGGGACCACGCCCGATTCTTTTTCTATTTTTTCTGCTGCCGGGAGCAGGGGCCAGATCATGTAATTGCATCCTAAACCTCCTCTACTTTCACCAGGTGTGAAACCTTTTTCACCTGACCCATGATCACAGGGGTATTATTGTGCTCCACAGTGTGGTGCATCCGTTTAATGCCCAGAGAGCGTATAATCCGTCCATGCTTTGCAGGACGGCCGATAGTGCTTCTTATCTGCGTAATTTTAATTTTATCAGCCATTGTCCGCCTCTTTATATTTCTTCAGGTTTAAGCCCGCGTCTTTTGGCAACTTCCTCCTTGGTACACAAGGACTGGAGGCCGGCCATGGTGGCTCTTACAATATTCTGGGTGTTGTGGGAACCAATACATTTGGTCAAAATATCAGTTACGCCAGCTGCTTCAAGGACCGCACGGATACCACCACCTGCAATCAGGCCAGTCCCCGGAGAAGCCGGTTTAAGCAGGACCCGACCGGATCCGGCGTGGCCCAAAACTTCAAAGGGAACCGTGCCGTTCAAGATAGCGACCTTTTTCATATTCCGTTTGGCTTTTTCCATTCCCTTTTTAATGGCTTCAGGAACTTCCTGGGCTTTTCCAAGCCCGTATCCCACACTGCCTTCACCATCACCTACCACAACCAGGGCAGTAAAGGTAAAGTTCCGCCCACCTTTAACGACCTTCGCAACACGGTTAATTCTGACGACCTTATCTATCAGACCTGTATCTTCCATCTGCTGTTGTTGTCTTGCCAAGGGTGTTCCTCCTTAATTAGAATTCAAGACCGGCTTCCCGGGCCCCGTCTGAAAGTGCTTTTACGCGTCCGTGAAAAAGGAATCCATTCCGGTCAAAAACAACCTTTTTAATTCCTTTATCCATTGCCCTTTTGCCGATAAGGTTGCCCACAGACTTTGCAACATCCTGCTTTTTTCCATCCACAGGCGTGTCTTTGTATTCTTTGTCAAGGGTTGACGCTGCTACCAGCGTAATACCTTTTGTGTCGTCTATAATCTGGGCGTAAATATGCTTGGCTGTTCTGAAAACGCTAAGTCGAGGACGTTCCTGGTTACCAAACATATTTTTTCTAATCCGTTTTTTTCTTTTAAGCCGTGCGACTAGTCTTGGTGATGTATTTGCCATAATCTATATTCCCCACCTTTTAATCTTTACCAGCAGTCTTACCTGCTTTTCTGATAATTCTTTCATCAGCATACATAATGCCTTTGCCTTTATAAGGCTCGGGAGGTCTAATAGCTCTGATGTTTGCTGCAGCCTGGCCCAAAAGCTCTTTATCTATACAGGCAAGGGTAACTTCGACGTTTTTATCAACCGCTGCAGTTACACCATCAGGAAGGGCAAAATCCACAGGGTTTGAATACCCCACAGACAGTACCAGACTTTTTCCTTTGGTTTCAGCCCGGTAACCAATGCCGGAAAGTACCAGTTTTTTCTCATAACCTTCTGTGACGCCATACACCATATTATATATAAGAGATCTGTAAAGCCCCTGCAGCGCCACTTTCTTTTTATCGGATGTATCGGTGCTCACATTCAACACCTGATTATCAATTTCAACATTAACTGCCGGATGCAGCTTGCGGGCAAGGCTGCCTTTAGGCCCTTTGACATTGATGATATCGCCATCAAGAGTGATTTGAACCTTATCTGGAAGCTGAACCGGCTTTTTTCCTATTCTGGACATATTATAGCTCCTGTCTTACCATACGTTACAAAGAATTTCACCGCCGACCTTTGCTTCTTTTGCCTGCTTGTCGGTCATCAACCCCTTAGAAGTCGAAATGATGGAAATACCTAAGCCATTTAATACCGGCTTGATATTTTTTGATTTGGCGTACACCCTACAAGAGACCTTGCTGACGCGCTCTATACCAAAAATAGTGGGTTCGCCTTCTGAAACATATTTCAGGACCACCCGGATAACACCCTGGGTCTCATTTTCTAGAAATTTGTAATCTTTGATATACCCTTGTTCCTTCAGCACCCGCACCATTTCAAGTTTAATTTTTGATCCGGGGATATCCACCTTGGACAGACCCGCTTTACCACCATTTCTGATTATGGTCAGCATGTCTGCAATGGGATCACTATTTGCCATTTGAAAATCTCCTTAAATAAGCTGATATTTAAATAATCGTTAGAATCTGAGATAACACTACCAAGAAGACTTGGTTACGCCCGGCAGTTTACCCTGTGAGGCAAGCGTTCTAAAACAGATTCTGCAGATACCAGCTTTTCTAATAAATGCACGTGGTCTACCGCATAAGGGGCACCTGTTGTAAGCCCGTACACCAAATTTGGGTTCTCTTTGTGCCTTTGCGATTAAAGCTTTTTTAGCCAAACGATCTTCCTCCTTAGGTCCTTAGTTTTTAAAGGGCATTCCAATCAATTTCAGAAACGCTTTTCCTTCTTCATCGGTTTTGGCTGTGGTGACAACCGTTACATTGAGGCCCTTGATGGCGTCGGTTTTATCATAATCAATTTCAGGAAAAATGATATGCTCTGTGATACCTAAGCTGTAATTGCCGCGGCCATCAAATGCCTTTCCTGAAATCCCTTTAAAATCCCTTACACGGGGAAGAGCAATGTTGATCAGTCTGTCAAGAAAGTCATACATTTTTTCCCGTCTCAGGGTCACTTTGCAACCAATGGGAAGATCGGCACGTAATTTAAAATTTGCGATGGGTTTTTTTGCGCGGGTAATTACTGCTTTCTGCCCTGCAATCAATCCGAGTTCCTGGGCTGCTGTTTCAACAATTTTCGGATTTCTAACCGCCTCACCAAGCCCCATATTCAGTACAACTTTTTCCAACTTGGGCACCTGGCACTGATTGGTGTATTTAAACTCTTCAGTCAGTGCAGCAACCACTTCGTTGGTATACTTTTCCTTAAGCGTAGTCATTTATTTTCTCCGGCTGTAGGTGTTATGAGTCTATTTGCTGATTGCATTTTTTACAGACTCTTACCCGCTTTCCATCTTCAAGCTGTTTGATTCCGATGCGGGTTGGTGTTACACAGGAATTACACATCAGCATAAGATTGGACACATCCATGGGCATGGATTTTTCAACAATGCCCCCCGGGGGATTTGCCTGGGAAGGTCTCTGATGAACTTTGACCATGTTGATATTTTCAACAACGATGCGGTTCGTCTTTTTGACAACCTTGAGCACCTTGCCGATTTTCCCCTTGTCCTTGCCGGTCAATACCTTGACTTTATCGTCTTTTTTTATTCTTATTCTCATGACTTAATTCTGTCTCCCTGGCCTTGGATCAAAGTACGTCCGGAGCAAGGGAAATGATCTTCATAAAACGCTTCGCGCGAAGTTCCCTGGCCACGGGCCCGAAAATACGGGTTCCCACCGGTTCGTTATTTTTGTTAATCACAACAGCGGAATTATCATCAAAACGGATGGATGATCCGTCGGGGCGGGAGATCTCTTTTGTCGTTCTGACAATAACGGCCCGGACTACATCTCCCTTACTGACCTTTGAATTGGGAATAGCCTCTTTAACGGAAACAATAATAACATCTCCGATGGTGGCGTATCTTCTTTTAGAACCGCCAAGTACTTTAATGCAGTATAGTTCCTTGGCGCCTGAATTGTCAGCGACTGTCAGTCTGCTTTCACTTTGAATCATTATTCAACTCCTTAGACACTATACCGCTTTTTTAACAATTTCAGTAATCCGAAACCGTTTGTGTTTACTTAGCGGCCTGGTTTCGATAATTTTGACTTCGTCACCAATCCTGCATTCATTTTTCTCATCATGGGCTTGATATTTTTTGTAGCGTTTGATGAATTTTTTATACATCTTATGCTGTACAAATCTTTCAACCCTGACCACCACGGACTTATCCATTTTGTCGGACACGATCAGACCAATCAGCTCTTTTTTATTTTTTTTAATAGTTTCCATATCGATACTCGTTAATTAGCTAATTTTGATATTCATTTCTTTGGAAATCGTGTAAAGTCTGGCGATGTTTTTTCTTACACTGGACAGATTGGCTGTATTCGGGAGCTGACCAACATTATTCTGGAAACGAAGGTTAAACAGTTCCTTTTTGAGCTCAAAGATCTTATCTTTAATCTGGCCTGCATCCATATCTCTGATTTCACTGGCCTTTAACATTATTTTCTCCTTTCCACAAAACGGGTTTTGACGGAAAGTTTTCTGGCAGCCAGCCTTAAGGCTTCTTTGGCCAATTCTCTGTCAACGCCTTCCATTTCATAGAGAATCTTGCCTGGTTTTACTCTTGCCACCCAGGCATCTGTTGCGCCTTTACCCTTACCCATTCTGACTTCAGCCGGTTTCTTGGTAATGGGATGATCAGGAAAAAAACGAATCCAGCTTTTACCCTGTCTTTTTGCTTTTCTGGTCATCGCGACCCTGGCTGCCTCAATCTGTCTTGCATTAATATAGCCGCATTCCACAGCTTGGAGCCCAAAATCTCCAAAACTCAATGTGTTGCCCCGCGTGGGCGATCCTTTGGTTCTACCACGGAATTGTTTGCGGAATTTGACATTTTTGGGACTCAGCATTTGCTAATTTCTCCTTATTGCCTCTAATTAGTTGCCAGAGTCTGTTCACCCGGGCTTAAAACTTCACCCTTAAATATGAACACCTTAATACCGATGAGTCCATAGGTGGTCTTGGCTTCAATGAATCCGTAATCTATATCTGCTCTAAGCGTGTGCAAGGGGATTCTGCCTTCCTTGTACCATTCGGTTCTGGCCATTTCAGCACCACCCAGCCGACCGGAGCAGATGATTTTAATACCCTTTGCTCCAAATCTCATGGCAGAGGAAACGCTTCTTTTCATTGCTCTTCTGAAGGCGATGCGTTTTTCAAGTTGGCTTGCAATATTTTCTGCCACCAGCTGTGCATCAATTTCAGGTCTTCTGACCTCTTTAATATCGATCAGAACTTCAGGATTAAGCATTTTTTCAAGTTCATTTTTCAGCAGTGCAATCTCTGCACCTTTTTTGCCGATAATGATACCGGGCCTGGCTGCAAAGACTCTGAGCCTGATCTGTTTGGAAAACCGCTCAATCTCAATTTTGGAAATACCGGCGTGGTATAATTTCTGTTTCAAAAATTTTCTTACTTTGAAATCTTCTTCAACAAAGCTTGCATACTCTTTGTCGGCATACCACCGGGAATCCCAGGTTCTGATGATGCCTAATCTTAATCCGGTAGGATTTACTTTCTGGCCCAAGCCTTTTCCTCCTTGTCTATATGGTTTCTTCTACAACCACTGTTATATGACTGGTTCTTTTTAGAATACGGGCTGCTCTTCCCCTTGCCCGCGGCCTGAACCGTTTCATGGATGGTCCATGATCAACAATCACATTTTTCACTACCAGTTTATCCACATCCATCTCGTTGTTATGTTCAGCATTGGCAATGGCAGACTGCAGGGTCTTGTACATAATCCCTGCGGCCTTTAAGGGCATGAACTTCAAGAGAGTCAGCGCCTGTTCCGCATTTTTGCCCTTGATTTCGCTGATGGGCAGCCGAAGCTTCAACGGTGAGATTCTTGTATATCTTGTAGTCGCTTTAACTTCCATATCTTAAAATCCCTCTAAATCACGGCAGATTAGCGTTTAGCTTTTTTATCTGCGGCATGACCCCAATAAGTTCTTGTGGGTGAAAATTCACCAAGTTTATGCCCCACCATATTTTCCGTTACAAACACTGGAATAAATTTTTTTCCGTTATGAACAGCAAGGGTGTTGCCTACCATTTCAGGTAAAATAGTGGAACGACGCGACCAGGTTTTTATAACTTTATTGCTACTGGACTTCTGGGCTTCAAGAACTTTTTTAAGAAGCTCAGGCGCGATATAGGGTCCTTTTTTTAATGATCTTGGCATAATTTATCACCTATTTCCTTTTAGCCCTTCTTTTAACAATATACTGATCTGTTCTGGCATTATTGCGGGTACGTTTACCCTTTGCAGGAAAGCCCCAGGGAGAACATGGCTGACGACCACCTGAAGATCGGCCTTCACCTCCGCCCATGGGATGATCCACAGGGTTCATTGCAACACCACGAACAGAAGGACGTTTCCCCATCCATCTGCTACGTCCCGCTTTACCGATGCTGACATCGCCGTGTTTCTCATTCCCAACACGTCCCACAGTGGCTTTGCATTTAATATGGATCATGCGAACTTCACCTGAAGGAAGCAGGATCTGGGCATAAGCACCCTCTTTGGCCATCAGACGTGCATACCCGCCGGCACTTCTGACAATCTGCCCACCCTTGTTCTGCTTTAACTCAATGTTATGAATTCTGGTACCGGTGGGGATATTCTCTAGGGGAAGACAGTTCCCTGGTTTAATATCAGCATCGGGACCCGTTTCAAGAATATCACCAACTTTGATATCAAGGGGAGCCAATATATATCTTTTCTCACCATCGGCGTAGGTCAACAGTGCTATTCTGGCAGATCTGTTCGGATCATATTCTATTGAAGAAACCTTGGCTGGAATTCCGTCTTTGTCCCTTTTAAAATCAATAATACGATATTTTTTCTTCGCCCCGCCGCCTCTGTGTTTGGCGGTGATTCTCCCATAGGAATTTCGGCCGGAGCGTTTATTGATATTTTTAGTCAGCCTTCGCTCAGGACTTTCTTTTGTAATTTCCTCAAAAGAAAGATACTCTTGAGCGCGTCTTCCCGGAGATGTCGGCTTGGTCTTAACTATTGTTGACATATTAATACCTCTTTACACACCTTCAAAAAAATCAATTCGTTGTCCGGGCATCAGCGTGACAACGGCTTTTTTCCAGTCCTTTTTTTTGCCGATAATTCTGCCACGCTGCTTTATTTTACCCTTAACCTGTAAGGTTCTAACCTGCTTGACCTGCGCATTGAACGCTTTCTCAACAGCATTTTTAATTTCAACCCGGTTGGCATCCTTGGCAACTTTTAAGGTCACTTGGTTGAACTGTTCTCTTTGGAGGGTAGATTTCTCGGTAACCACAGGTCCTCGGAGGATGTCATATTCAATCATCTTAGCTCAGCCTCCCCTTGATGTTCTCAATACTGGATTCAACCAGCAAAAGATTTTTAAACTTTAAAATGTCATAAACATTGAGACCTTCCGTTTTAATCACCTTGACATCCGGAATGTTTCTGGAGGACAACGCAAGTTTTGCATCATCAGCGTCCGAAACAATGAGAAGATCATTGAGCTTCAATGTGGAAAGCACATTAGCCAACGCCTTTGTTTTGATTTCTTCGAGTTCAAGCGCGTCAACAACAAAAAGCTGACTGTCTGAAAATTTTGCACTTAAAGCCATCTTAAGGGCAAGCTTTCTTACTTTTTTAGGCACTTTTATTTCATAGGATCTGGGGCTGGGACCAAAGATAACGCCACCACCTTTACGCAAAGGAGATTTTACGCTACCGGCCCGGGCATTACCGGTTCCCTTCTGTCTGAACAATTTCCTCGTAGAACCCGAAACCATACCCCTGGTCTTAGACGCAGCAGTCCCTAACCGTTTTGATACGAGCTGAGACCGAACGACTTCGTGAAGAACACTTGTTTTGACGGGTATGCTGAAAATTTCGTCAGGCAGCTCCACTTCAGACACTTTAGCACCTGCACTGTTTAATACATCTACAGCAGCCATTATTCTTCCTCTTCAATTTTGATCGACTATGCATCACTGCGAGATAATTGCAATACCCATAGCCGCTATTCGTCTATTTAATTAGACTGATGTTCTGCCGCATTTTTAACTTCTAAAACACGGCGTCAAAAACTGTTTTATTTTTTTACATCAGCTTTGCGCACCTCGACAACACCGGTTTTAAAACCCGGAACAGCACCTTTTACAAGAAGAAGGTTGTCGTCGCGCTTAATATCTACAATTGTTAAATTTTTAACCGTAACTTTATCCACGCCTTTGTGTCCAGGCAATTTTTTCCCCTTAATTACCTTTGCAGGCCATGCAGAGTTACCGATTGAGCCCGGTTTTCTATGATTCCGGTTACCGTGGGTTTCGGGCCCCCTGGAAAAGCCATGACGCTTGATGGTTCCCTGAAAGCCACGGCCCTTTGAAATGCCGGTCACAGTTACTTTATCTCCAATTGAAAACATATCAACACCGATGGTAGAACCGGCTTCTATCTCTTCAACTGAATCTTCTCTAAATTCTCTTAAGACCCGAAAGCCCTTATCCGATGCTTTTTTCAAATGTCCTGCAACAGGTTTGTTTAAACGCTCAACCGGCTTTTCATCAAACCCCAGCTGCAAGGCTGTATACCCGTCAGTATCTTCCGTTTTAATTTGGGTTACGACACAGGGTCCAACCTGCAACACTGTAACAGGAACGAGCTGCCCATCGGAGGCAAACACATTGGTCATCCCGATTTTTTTCCCAAGCAATCCACTCATCATAACTAATATGTCCCTGTTAATGCACTATAATTTAATTTCAACATCCACGCCGGGGGACAGGTCAAGTTTCATTAACGCGTCCACTGTCTGCTGTGTCGGCTCAAGAATATCCATCACTCTTTTGTGCGTTCTGATTTCAAACTGCTCACGAGATTTTTTATTCACATGAGGTGAACGCAACACAGTAAACTTGTTGATACGGGTAGGTAAGGGAACCGGCCCCACAATTCTGGCACCGGTTTTCCTTGCCGTATCAACAATATCTACTGAAGACTGATCAAGCAGCTTATGATCGTAAGCTTTGAGCCTAATTCTAATTTTAGTCTTCAACATTATTATTATTCTTTCTTAATCTACTATTCTACGATTTCACCAACAACACCGGCCCCAACTGTACGGCCACCCTCACGAATAGCAAAACGAAGTTCCTTTTCCATCGCGATGGGGTTGATCAATTCGACATTAATGGTCGCATTATCACCAGGCATAATCATTTCAACGCCTTCGTCCAAGGTCAGAACACCCGTAATGTCAGTGGTCCTGAAGAAGAATTGAGGTCTGTAACCGGTAAAGAACGGCGTATGACGACCACCCTCTTCTTTGCTCAGGGCATACATTTCAGCTTTAAACTTGGTATGCGGAGTAATGGTACCGGGTTTGCAGACAACCTGACCACGTTCAACCTGATCACGCTTTGTACCGCGCAGCAACAAGCCGACATTGTCACCAGCTTGCCCTTCATCCAGAAGCTTTCTGAACATTTCAACACCCGTGCAGACCGTCTTGGAAGTGTCTCTGATACCTACAATCTCAATTTCTTCGCCGGTTTTGATCACACCACGCTCAATACGACCGGTGACTACCGTACCACGACCGGAAATGGAGAAAACATCTTCGATGGGCATCAGAAATGGCTTAGCAATATCTCTTTCTGGTTCGGGAACATAGGAGTCAAGAGTTTCAAGAAGTTCAAAAATGGGCTTGGCTTCTTCGGCGTTCACATCTTCACATTCCAGAGCCCTAAGCGCAGAACCGCGGATAATAGGTGTCTCATCTCCCGGGAATTCGTAGGTATCAAGAAGTTCCCGAAGTTCCATTTCAACCAGCTCAATCAGCTCTTCATCATCGACCATATCGCATTTATTCAGGAAAACAACGACTGTAGGCACACCGACCTGACGGGCAAGCAGGATGTGCTCACGGGTCTGGGGCATGGGACCGTCATCGGCGGACACAACAAGAATAGCACCATCCATCTGAGCAGCGCCGGTGATCATATTTTTAATATAGTCAGCATGGCCCGGACAATCTACGTGCGCGTAATGGCGGTTCTCGGTCTCGTATTCAACATGGGCAGTGGCGATGGTGATACCACGCTCTCTTTCTTCCGGGGCCTTGTCAATTTCATCAAAGGGAACGTATTTCCCATGACCCTTCATGGCTGCAAGTTTGGTAATCGCCGCAGTCAGAGTGGTTTTCCCATGATCGATATGCCCGATTGTCCCGATGTTTACGTGCGGTTTGTTCCGCTCAAATTTCTCCTTAGCCATCTTCTCTATTCCTCCTGTGGAATGTTTACAAAGATATTTTTAAATTTCTACCACCTAAAATGTGCGAAGGCCTTGTTGGCTTCAGCCATTCTATGTGTATCTTCTCTTTTCTTGATTGCCCCGCCACGCTCGTTATAAGCGTCCATCACCTCAGCAGCAAGCTTATTCGCAAAACCTTTTTCAGAACGGCTTCTGCTGAAATTGATAAGCCACCTGAAAGCCAGAGCTGTCTGGCGACCGGGTTTTATATCAGTAGGCACCTGATAGGTAGACCCGCCGATCCTTCTTGATTTCACTTCAACAGAAGGCCTGATATTATCAATCGCTTTTTTAAACACTGCCAGAGCAGGCTCGCCAATCTTATCCTCAGCAATCATCAACGCATTAGCCACAACTTTTCGGGCAGCATTCTTTTTGCCGTCTTTCATAACACAATTGACAAACTTGGCTGCTATCTTTTCTTCATGCGTGGCATCCTGCATGAAACCTTCCTTAAACACTAATTTTTCTGCCATCTTAAAAAGTCCACCAAATTTATATTTTATTAATATGAATGCTTAAAAACCCATCATGACTACTTGGGACGTTTGGCACCATATTTTGAACGCCCTTGGCGACGATCATCCACACCCAGCGTATCAAGGGCACCCCTGACAATATGATAGCGCACACCTGGAAGGTCTTTTACCCTTCCGCCCCTGACCAGAACAACAGAGTGTTCCTGGAGATTATGCCCCATGCCCGGGATATAAGCTGCGACTTCCATACCGGTTGTCAGACGAACCCTTGCAACCTTCCTTAGAGCTGAGTTCGGCTTTTTAGGAGTAGAAGTATACACCCTAGTACAAACCCCTCGCTTTTGAGGTCCGCCCTTCAAAGCCGGCGTACTAACCTTTTTTTCAGACTTCTTTCTACCTTTTCGTACCAATTGATTTATGGTCGGCATAACTCCACACGCTCCTTCATCAAACTTAATAAGTCGCCATACACGACAAAATATTTGATTCTACTTATACTTTTTCTAAATGTCAATAATATTTTATTTTTTCTATACTTGAGCAACTTCACCATATCCCACTTCCAGATTGCGATAGCCTGGAAAACCCGTACCAGCCGGTATGAGTCTACCCATAATAACGTTTTCTTTCAACCCCTTAAGCCCGTCATACTTGCCTTCAATGGCTGCAAGAGTAAGCACCTTGGTGGTTTCCTGAAAAGAGGCTGCAGACAAAAAGCTATCTGTAGACAAAGAGGCTTTGGTAATACCAAGAATCAAGGGTTCTCCCTTGGCCGGCTCACCACCTGCCATAGCCACTTTGCGATTGGTTTCCTCAAAAAGGATACGATCAACCTGTTCGTCGGGTATAAAATTAGTATCCCCGGTGGAGATCACTTTAACCCGGCGCATCATCTGGCGAATGACTACCTCGATGTGCTTATCGTTGATTCGTACACCTTGGAGCCTGTAAACTTCCTGGACCTCGTCAACCAGGTATTTGGCTAGGGCCACTTCACCCTTGATGTTCATTATATCCTGGGGATTGGCCGAACCTGCGATCAGCGGATCACCTGATTTTACATAATCTCCGTCATACACTGATACATGCTGCCCCTTGGGGATGGCATACTCTTTGGCCTCTCCAACATCGCCAGGCTTAACCGTGACCTTTTGACGGCCTTTAGTCCCCTTTGAAACGGTGACATAGCCATTAATTTCAGTCAGCACTGCCGGATCCTTTGGCTTTCTGACCTCAAAAAGCTCAGCGACCCTGGGAAGACCACCAGTAATATCTTTGGTTTTAGTGGTGGCCCGCGGCAGTTTGGCAATAACATCACCTGCCATGATGTTGTCATCCTCATCAACAGTTAGAATCGCGTTTACCGGCAGGTAATACCTGGCTGGGGTTTTAGAGTTGAGCAACTTGACCGCTTTACCCTCTTTATCTTTAACGGTGATCCTGGGCCGAACCTCAACATCCTTGCTTTCAATAATCGTCCTTGACACTTTACCGGTAACCGGATCAATCTGTTCTTGAACCGTATTACCCACGATGATATCAGCAAATCTTATCCGACCGGATACTTCCGTGATAATCGGCGTGGTAAAGGGATCCCAGGAGGCGATAATATCGCCCGGCTCAGTCTGCTGACCATCCTTGACATGAAGAGTGGCACCATAAATCACATTATTCTTGGCACGCTCACGCCCCTCTTCGCCGACAATGGTCACACCGCCACCTTTACGGTTCATGACAATGACATCGCCCTGGGCCGAAGTAACGGTCTGAATATCCTCGTTGAACTTTACAATCCCACCGACACGGGCCTTGACTTCAGCGACCTCTACCTTTCTGGATGCTGTACCGCCGATATGAAAGGTACGCATGGTCAACTGGGTACCGGGCTCGCCAATGGACTGGGCTGCCACAATACCAATGGCCTGACCAATTTCCACCGTAACACCATGGGCAAGGTCACGACCGTAGCATCTTGAACAGACACCGTGCTTTGAGTTACATGTCAATACGGATCTGATTTTTACGCGTTGAACGCCTGCGGCCTCAATTTTAGCCACATGGGCTTCATTAAGTTCTGTGTCAGCCGCCACAATAAATTCATCGGAATAAGGATCGCGGATATCCTCCTGGGTAACGCGCCCAAGAATTCTTTCTCCAAGGGTCTGAATAATTTCACCACCCTCATACAAAGCTTCAACTTCAATGCCGTTGATGGTACCGCAATCTGGCTCCACTATCGTGCAGTCCTGACCGACATCAGCCAAACGGCGGGTAAGATAGCCGGAGTTTGCTGTTTTCAATGCGGTATCAGCAAGCCCTTTCCGGGCACCATGGGTGGATATAAAGTACTGTAGTACGGACAACCCTTCACGGAAACATGCGGTGATGGGATTTTCAATAATCTCACCGGAAGGTTTGGCCATCAAACCACGCATACCGGCCAACTGGCGCATCTGGTCCTTGGAACCACGGGCTCCGGAATCTGCCATAACATAAACGGCATTGAGTTCCTCTGAGCTGTCCGCCCCTTCTTTTTTGGGCGGATTCTTCATCACTTCCATCATGGCGTTCGCAATATCATCTGTCGCCTGGGCCCAGATATCAACCACCTTGTTGTATTTTTCACCCTGGGTAATCAAACCTTCGGAATATTGATTTTTAATATCTTCAATATTTTTTTCTGCTTTACCAATGAGATCCCATTTGTTTGACGGAATAATCATGTCATCAATGCAGATGGACAGACCGCCAAGTGTTGAATGTTTGTATCCAATGTCCTTTAGACGGTCGGAAAGGATAACGGTTTCCTTTAAACCGATATTTCTGTAGGCATAGTCAATGAGCTTTACAATGGATTTTTTATCCATCAGCTTGTTCACCAGACTGAACGGCAAGGTAGAGGTTCTTTCTTCCACTTTAAAAATGGTGTACTTTTCGCCCACCATGCGGACATCGGTGAACTGCCCTTGTTTAAGTCCGTAAAGCTGCTCCACCACCACGTCTGAAACCTGAAAAATATTTTTAAATTCCTTACGCGTTAAAACGCCTGTTGTCCCCCGGGTCTTTTTAATCTCCTCATCCCCGTATTTATTCAAGACTGCATCAAAATCTTCACCTGCTTTTAATTCAGCAAGCGCGGCTTCGGCGGCCTCAAGGCTTTCGGTCCGGATACGGCTCATGTTTAAAAGCACGTCACCGGGGATGGTCTCCCACAAAAGAATTCGGCCGGTAGTGGTATCATAGATCACATCGTCAATGCGAACCTTGATTTTGGCGTGAATGCTAACCTCTCCCGCATCAAAGGCAAAACGTACCTCGTCTGTACTTGAAAAGGTGGTCCCCTCTCCCTGCTGACCGGACATTGCCCGGGTCATATAATAAATTCCCAATACAATGTCCTGGGTGGGAACAATAATCGGCTGGCCGTTTGCCGGGGATAAAATATTGTTGGTAGAGAGCATCATGATCCTGGCTTCCAGCTGGGATTCCAGGGAAAGCGGCACGTGTACGGCCATCTGGTCTCCGTCAAAGTCAGCGTTGAACGCCGGACACACCAGAGGATGAAGCTGAATAGCCTTCCCTTCGATCAATACCGGCTCAAACGCCTGGAACCCGAGACGATGCAAGGTGGGCGCGCGGTTAAGCATAACCGGGTATTCCTTTACCACGGCTTCAAGAGCATCCCATACTTCGGTCTCCTCGCGCTCAACCATTTTCTTGGCACTTTTTACCGTGGAGACCAGGCCTTTCTGCTCAAGGTAATTGTAAATAAACGGTTTGAAAAGCTCCAAAGCCATTTTCTTGGGAATGCCGCACTGGTGGAGCCGAAGTTCAGACCCCACGGTAATTACGGTACGCCCGGAATAATCCACACGTTTACCTAAGAGATTCTGACGGAACCGCCCCTGTTTGCCTTTAAGCGTATCAGATAAAGATTTCAACGGACGCTTGTTGGTCCCTGTGACCACCCGGCCATGACGTCCATTGTCAAAAAGCACGTCTACAGCTTCCTGGAGCATCCGTTTTTCGTTTCGGACAATAATATCCGGCGCATTGAGATCAACCAGCCGTTTAAGGCGGTTATTGCGATTGAGCACACGGCGATACAGATCATTGAGATCCGAGGTGGCAAACCTGCCGCCCTCAAGGGGTACAAGGGGACGCAGATCCGGAGGTAAAATCGGGCAGGCCGTCAGGATCATCCGGGAAGGCTCTATCCCTGATGTCAAAAAGGCATCAATGACCTTCATGCGCTTGGCCATTTTCTGCTGTTTGGCCATGGATTTGGTCAGGCCTATCTCTTCGGTAAGTTCATCATGAACTGCCTGAAGATCAATCTCATTCAGCAGGGTTAAGATAGCCTCAGCGCCGATCCCGGCAATAAAGCCCTCCTCACCAAATGTTTCAATGGCCTCATAATACTGGTCATCGGAAAGCAGCTGCATTTTTTTCAACCCAGAACCTTTAGGGTCGATAATAATATATGAATCAAAGTAAAGAACCTTTTCCAGATTCTTCAACGTCATATCCAGAGCATTGCCGATCTTGGAAGGCAGACTTTTCAAAAACCAGATATGTGATACGGGCGCGGCAAGTTCAATATGCGCCATACGCTCGCGTCTGACTTTGGACTGAATAACCTCAACCCCGCATTTTTCACAAACAACTCCCCGATGCTTCATGCGTTTATACTTACCGCAATTACACTCATAATCCTTGGTCGGTCCGAATACCTTAGCACAAAAAAGACCGTCACGTTCAGGCTTAAAGGTTCTATAGTTGATGGTCTCAGGCTTTTTTATTTCGCCGTAGGACCATTCCCGAATCTGATCGGATGATGCAAGGCTGATCTGAACGCCCTCGTAACTTTGGGGGTCCTTGGGTTTTGCGAAGAAATCGTAAATATTATCCAAAGTCTTCTCCTTATTTGCTGCCTTCTATAAGATTCATATCCAGCCCCAGAGCATTGAGCTCTTTAATCAGAACCCTGAAAGATTCAGGCATTCCAGGTTCCAGGACATTCTGGCCTTTAACAATTTTTTCATACATACGGGTCCGGCCGGTCATATCATCGGATTTCACCGTAAGAAATTCCTGAAGCGCGTGGGCAGCACCATAGGCTTCCATGGCCCAGACCTCCATCTCCCCAAGTCGCTGGCCGCCGAACTGGGCCTTACCGCCAAGAGGTTGCTGGGTAACAAGGGAGTACGGCCCGATGGAGCGCGCATGCAGCTTATCATCAACCAGATGATGAAGTTTGAGCATATACAGGGTGCCCACAGTAACCGGTTTATCAAAGGGTCTTCCGGTACGCCCGTCATAGAGGATGGACTGGCCCGAGGGATCACTGTCGGACATGCTGATCAAGTCTTTGATCTCTTCCTCTGTGGCACCGTCAAATACAGGTGTGGCCGTATGTACCCCGTTTTTATAAAGGGATGCGAATTCTATAAATTCTTCATCATTCATGGCGTCAATGTCACGGACAATGGCATCATCCACCTGTCCCTCCCTTTGTTTCCGGGTCAGGGAGAAAATCTGTTTGGCCTTATCCCGCAGTGCGTCCACGCGTTTTTCCTCCAGCATCTCGTCAATCTGCTGGCCCAGGGCATAGGCAGCCCGGCCCAAATGAATCTCAAGAATCTGGCCCACATTCATACGGGAAGGTACACCCAGGGGGTTAAGCACCATGTCAACAGGCCGTCCGTCTGCAAAATAAGGCAGGTCCTCAACCCGAAGGATCCTTGAAACAACACCCTTGTTCCCGTGGCGGCCGGCCATCTTATCTCCAACAGAAAGCACCCGTAACAGGGCAACAGAGATTTTAATGAGTTTTAGAACCCCAGGCGGGAGGTCATCACCCTTCTCAAATCTGGAAACCTGACGGTTGAAATGCTCCCTGGCCTTTTTTATCTCATCCTGGGCCTGTTCAAGGATAACCTGAACTTTTTCTGTTAATACAGCGTCCTCAACAGTAACATTTACCAGTACGGACACAGGTACTTTTTCAAAAATACCCGGAACCACTTTGGTTCCGGTCTTAACCAGGACCTTTCCGTTTCGTTCCAGACTGTTAAGCAGTGTATGACCGTCAAGTACGGATTCAACTTTCTCCCGGCCCACATCGGAAATAATTCTTATCTGATCATCCCGATCTTTTTCAAAACGCTCAATCTCTTCGTCCTCGATCTGGCGCGTTCTGTCATCCTTGGGCAGGCCGCGACGTGAGAAAACTTTGGCATCAATAATTTTGCCATGAACACCCGGAGGTACACAAAGTGACGTATCCTTTACATCTCCTGCTTTTTCACCAAAAATGGCGCGTAGCAGCTTCTCTTCCGGAGAAAGCTGGGTTTCACCCTTAGGCGTGATTTTACCTACCAGGATATCACCAGGTTTGACCTCGGCACCCAGACGGATAATGCCGCTTTCATCCAAATTTTTCAAAGCATCTTCACCCACATTGGGAATGTCTCTGGTGATCTCTTCCTTGCCAAGCTTGGTATCCCTGGCAAGAACCTCAAATTCTTCAACATGAACGGAGGTGTATACGCCGTCTTTGACCAACCGCTCGGAGACCAGAATAGAATCCTCATAATTGTAACCATCCCAGGGCATGAAGGCCACGGTTACATTTTTTCCAAGCGCCAGCTCTCCCAGCTCCGTGGACGGACCATCAGCAATGACCTGCCCCTTTGTAACCCGTTCGTTTTTCTTCACGATGGGTCTGTGGTTAAAGCAGGTGTTCTGATTGGAACGGACAAATTTGGTACAATTGTAAATGGAGACGGCCTTATTAAAGTTGGGATCATCATTGTCATCATTTTTGACAACAATTCGCTTTGAATCTACATCAACCACCACCCCGTCGCACTCAGCAACAATGGTCACCCCGGAATCTCTGGCAACAACCGCTTCCATGCCGGTACCCACTAAAGGCGCTTCACTGCGAATCAACGGCACTGCCTGGCGTTGCATGTTCGAACCCATAAGTGCCCTGTTGGCGTCATCATTTTCAAGAAACGGGATGAGGGATGCGGATACGGATACCAGCTGGTTTGGCGATACGTCCATAAACTTTACTTCTTCGGGTGCCACCATCTCAAATTCCCCGGCCACCCGTGCAGAGACCGTGGAATTGATAAAACTTCCGTGAACGTCCAAAGGAGCATTGGCCTGGGCAATCGGGTGTTCCTTTTCTTCAAATGCGCTTAAATGCTGAATTTTTTTGCTGGCATTTCCTTGATTCACGATCCTGAAAGGGGTTTCAATAAATCCAAAATCATTTACCCGGGCATATGTACATAGAGAAACAATCAGACCAATATTAGGACCCTCAGGGGTCTCAATGGGGCAGATACGGCCATAGTGAGACGGGTGAACGTCACGCACCTCAAAGCCTGCACGCTCACGGGTCAAACCACCAGGCCCGAGAGCTGAAAGGCGCCGCTTATGGGTAGTTTCAGACAAAGGATTGGTCTGGTCCATGAACTGGGACAACTGTGACGTGCCGAAAAACTCGCGAACAACTGCGGACACGGGTTTGGGATTAATAAGGTCGTGGGGCATCATGGCGTCCACTTCCTGCATGCTCATCTTTTCCTTGATGGCACGCTCCATGCGGACAAGACCGATGCGGTAATGGTTCTCTAAAAGCTCACCCACAGCCCTGACCCGCCGATTTCCAAGGTGATCTATATCATCAACCTGACCCTGGGTGTCTTTGAGTTCAATCAACGTCGCTGCCGTAAGCAGCACATCCTCTTTTCTCAGGGTTTTTACGTCTATTTTCGTATTCACCCCGAGACGATGATTCATTTTAAGACGGCCCACTTTAGACAAATCATAATATGCCTGGCGGAAAAACAGATGATCAATAAAATCCTGGGCTACCTCAATGGTAGCAGGATTGCCGGGACGAAGCCTGCGATAAATATCCATTAAGGCCTCTTCCTTGGATTCAATCTTGTCCGACAACAGGGTTTTCCGCATGGAATCTGAACTGCGGGGATCTACATAAAGAATATCAAAGGTATCAATATCTTTTTCTTCAAGCAGTTCAAAGGTGTCCTCTGCAATGGCTGCACCTGCGTAAAACAATGGAGCCTGGTCACTGCTTTCCAGGAAGAAATTACTTGCGAACGCTTTGCCGATGAGTTCATTTTCAGAAATAGGAATAAAATCCAAATGTTCATCGGCAAGTTGTTTTAAAGCACGTTTGGTAAAAATTCGACCGGCCTTCACCACGACCTCTCCGGTTTCAGGAGATTTTATATCATAGCCGGCCCGTTGGCGGACCAAATTGTCAGGTATGAATTCTCTAAAATAAGAGCCATTTTTACGGACAATTTTTTCCTTGGTGTAAAAAAAGTCAAGAATATCTTCCCCTGTATACCCAAAGGCCTTGAAAAGAATGGAAACCGGAAATTTACGCCGACGGTCAATACGGATATAAACAATATCCTTGGCATCAATTTCCATGTCAATCCAGGACCCACGCACTGGAATAATACGCGCATTATAAATAATTTTACCTGAGGAATAGTTCTTTCCTTTGTCATGATCAAAGAAAACACCGGAAGACCGGTGAAGCTGGGATACAACTGCACGTTCAGTTCCATTGATGATGAAGGTCCCCCTCGGCGTCATCAATGGAATGGTGCCAAAATATATTTCCTGCTCCTTTATATCACGGATAGTTGACACACCTGTATCTTTGTCATAGTCGTAGACGACAAGCCGAACCCTTATATTGACCGGGATGTCATAGGTCATCCCGCGACTGATACACTCCTGCATGGAGTGTTTGGTATCCCCAAAGGAGTAAGAGACATATTCAAGGGAGGATGTATCGGTAAAATCCTTGATGGGAAAAACGGATTTAAAAACCGAATGCAGCCCCTTTTCCTCTCTGTCCTGGGGGGAAACATCCCTTTGAAGGAAACCTTCAAAGGATTCTCTTTGCATCCCTATGAGATCAGGGATGTCTATAATTTTACATTTACCGCCAAACTCTTTTCTAACACGCTTGTTCGTCAAAAGACTTCCGGTCATGATATCTCCCGATGTGAGTTTTTCCAACCGTAAAAGCGGAGACACGACCCAATGGCCTTGCCCCCGCGTATAGTTTATGCACAAAATATTTGTGCTTATCAGCTATGCTAAACTACTTTACAGACACCTGAGCACCGGCACCCTCAAGCTGTTCTTTGATTTTCTCTGCCTCTTCCTTGGCAATACCTTCTTTTACAGCTTTGGGAGCTTCTTCAACAAGTGCTTTGGCTTCTTTCAGCCCAAGACCTGTGATGGCACGAACTTCCTTGATTACATTAATTTTTTTGTCACCGGCAACCTCAAGGATAACATCAAATTCTGTTTTCTCTTCTTCTGCTGCAGCGCCTGCATCAGCGCCGGCAGACATGGCACCGGCAGCAAATGCGACAGGTGCGGCTGCGGAGACACCAAATTTGTCTTCAAGTTCCTTAATAAGTTCGGAAAGTTCCAGAACGCTCATATTTGAAATAAATTCAATTACATCATCTTTTGTAATATCAGCCATTTTTATCTCCTGAAAATATACGAATATCTGAATCGTACTATAAATTTAAAGTTTTGGTTTATTCTAAGTTATGCTGCATCTTTTTGATCTTTAACAGCATTAAGCACATTAAGAAAAGATCTGGGAACACCAGCCAGCACATTGACAAAATTCGTGGGAACGGCATTAAGTGTATATACCAGTTTGGCCAGCAACTCTTCTTTGGAAGGCATCTTCGCAAGCTGCGTGACATCTTCTGGGCTTAAAAATTTTCCGCCAAGGGCCCCACCCTTGAGCTGTACTTTCTCATTGGTTTTCAGAAATTCTGATATGACCTTGGCAGGTGCCACAGGATCATCTTTGGAAAGGATGATCGCATTCGGTCCTTTAAAAAGATCAATTAAAACCTCGGAGCCGGTCCCTTTGGCCGCCAGTCTCATCAAGGTATTCTTTACAACTGCCATTTGAGCACCGACTTCCCGTAGTTTTGCGCGAAGTTCGGTCACTTGGGACACAGTCAGACCCTTGTAGTCTACCAAGAAAGAAATCTCTGCATCGCCGAGATCCTTTGCAAGGTTTTCGACCAGTTCTTTTTTCTGGGAAATATTCAGCATTTTTTTACACCTCCTTCCATAAATAAATTAGTATCGAAGGTGCCAACGAAACCAAAACAAAATTTATTTTCTGTCTCGGCAGGCCGGCAAATCCGATTATGCATATCATATGCACCTACTGTCTAGGACAGGTTTAAGCGTGTTTCGTTTAACAAACACCAAACACGCTTATTACTTATTTAATCAACCATTTATCAACAAAGGATCTACTTTAATACCAGGACCCATTGTTGAAGATACGCAGATGGATTTCAGATAAGTTCCTTTGCTTGCCGCAGGCTTGAGAGAGACAACCTTATCAAGAAAGACGGTTACATTTTCCAACAGCTTCTCGGGACCAAAGGATACTTTACCAACAGGGACATGCACGATACCGGCTTTCTCAACCCTAAAATCAATTTTACCGGCTTTTACTTCGTTGATGGCCTTGGCAAGTTCAAATGTAACGGTACCGGTTTTTGCATTGGGCATAAGCCCTCTTGGACCAAGGATACGCCCCAGTTTACCGACGGTACCCATCATATCCGGTGTAGCAATTGCTTTATCAAACCCGAACCATCCGTCCTTAATTTTCTCAACGATCTCGTCTGTGGCAATGAAGTCTGCGCCTGCATCAAGGGCTTCTTGTTCTTTTTCACCTTTGGCAAAAACCAGGACCTTTACCTCTTTACCCAGTCCATTGGGCAGAACAACGGTTCCGCGAATCATCTGGTCTGCATGCCGCGGGTCAACCCCCAACCTTACGGCGACATCAACCGTTTCGTCAAATTTTGCATAACTGGAAGATACAGCAATTTCCAGGGCATCTTTGGGTCCATACTGAACCATTCTGTCCACTTTGCTCAGTGCTTCGTTATGTTTTTTACTCCGCTTAGGCATTTTAATCACTCTTATACTTGAAAGTTAAACGACTTCTATTCCCATACTTTTTGCAGTGCCTTCAATAATTCTCACGGCAGCATCAATATCCGAGGCATTCAAATCCGGCTTTTTAGTTTCTGCAATCGCAAAAACCTGATCTCTTGTCACCTTGCCGACTTTTTCGCGATTCGGCTCTCCAGACCCCTTGGCAAGCTTGGCTGCGGCCAGAAGCAGTCTTGAAGCAGGCGGGGTTTTGGTTATAAAACTGAAAGACCTATCCTGATATACAGTGATAACTACCGGAATAATCTGTCCTGCATCATTAGCGGTTTTAGCGTTAAACGCTTTACAGAAATCCATAATGTTGACACCGTGCTGCCCCAGAGCCGGACCAATGGGGGGGGACGGATTTGCCTTGCCGGCTTGAACCTGAAGCTTAATCTGTGTCATTACTTTTTTTGCCATTTTATTACTCCTGAAACTCTTTATTTATAACCCGACTAAATCTTGGTTACCTGTATAAAATTTAATTCGACTGGAGTGGCGCGTCCGAAAATGCTGACCAGCACTTTGACCTTCTCCTTATCCGGAGACACTTCTTCGATAGTACCGATGAAGCTTGAAAAAGGTCCGTCAATAACGCGCACATCATCTCCCGGCTCAAAATAATATTTGGGCTGGGGTTTCTCCTTACCCTGCTCCATCTTTTCAATAATGATCTGGGCTTCTCTGTCACTTATGGGGGCAGGCTTATTTTTTCCACCAAGAAAACCGGTAACCTTTGCAGTGGAGCTGACAATATGCCACGTCTCGTTATCCAGATGCATACGCACGAGAATATATCCAGGATAAAACTTCCTGGAAGACTGCCTTTTTTTTCCATCCACCAACTCAACAACATTTTCGGAAGGAATCAGGATGTCCCCGAATTTTTCCGGATGTTTTAAACCCTGGATTTTTTCTTCCAGGGCAAGCTTCACCTTTTGCTCATGACCGGAATAAACGTGGACGACATACCATTTTAAAGACATCTTATTTCCCTTAGTCTAAGTAAGGACAACTTGAACAAGCTTGGACAGACTGTAATCAAAAACGCCCAGAAAAACAGCAACGATAAACACGAAAATAATGACCACAACCGTTGTTCCGGTTGTCTGCTTCCGGGTCGGCCAGACAACTTTTTTTAACTCAACCTTTACTTCCCGAAAAAACTCTGCTGTCCTTGCAAAAAGATTATCTACCCCAGGCTGTCCCACCGGTTTTTCAGGCCTGGCTGCAGATGATGGCTGCATCAGCTTCCCTGGCGCAGTCGATTTTACAGCAACACCTGTATCGCCGTCAATTTCAACAGCACGCTTTCGTTTTTCACTTTGAGGCTTTTTTTTCTGTAATCTCGACATATTTCACCGATGATTTACCTACTTACACCTAACTGACCGACATTAAATACCGATCAGGAGGCCATAAAAAAAATGGCAGGTCAGGAGGGAGTCGAACCCCCAACAGCCGGATTTGGAGTCCGGAGCTCTACCAATTGGAGCTACTGACCTGCATGGTAAATTATTTTATTTTTGTTTCTTTATGGACGAGATGTTTATTACAGAACTTGCAATATTTTTTAAATTCAATCTTGTCCGGAGTACTGCGTTTGTTTTTGGTCGTTGTATAATTTTTTCTCTTGCACTCAGTACAGGCAAGAGCAATAAGTACTCTGTCCACTTTCAACCCCTTGACGTTTATTTTTGATTTGCTTACATCGCCTAACTATTAGGCTGGCAAATAACACCTTACTTTATGCCGGAATAAATCTTTAGCATAATTTGGAGCCCATGACCAGAATCGAACTGGTGAACCTCTTCCTTACCAAGGAAGCGCTCTACCAACTGAGCTACATGGGCTTAAGCGCCATACAATCTGACCCGGCGTACAGGAAACTACGAATGGAGCGGGAGACGAGGCTCGAACTCGCGACATTCAGCTTGGAAGGCTGAAGCTCTACCAACTGAGCTACTCCCGCTTATGATAAGACTAAATGCAAGTCAATCAACCAAACCGACTATGTAGTCCCAGCAATCCACTACGCTACGCAGATCTCCTACATCTCTTTTGGTGGTGGGGGGAGGATTTGAACCTCCGAAGGCTGAGCCGTCAGATTTACAGTCTGATCCCTTTGACCACTCGGGAACCCCACCTAAGCTATTCTGGAGCCGATACCCCGAATCGAACGGAGGACATTCTCATTACAAGTGAGATGCTCTACCAACTGAGCTATATCGGCTTACTTTAAGCTACACAATCTCCGTAGCAAAAAGACCGGGCAAATGTACCAGAACATTTTTGCCATGGCAAGCATTTTTTTTAAAAAAACCGCATTTTTTTTTAACCCTTCGATAAACAACAGATAATTTGAATCTCCATCAAGGCATGTAAAGACATAACAGTGCTCCAAAATCAGACTACACAGATCAACACAATATAATTTTCATCGGTTTCTATTACACTATGACAATTTAATTACACTATGACAATTTAATTACACTATGACAATTTAATTACACTATGACAATTTAATTACACTATGACAATTTAATTACACTATGACAATTTAATTAATTAATAGACATTATACCGATTTTTCGTAAACTATTGATTTTACTGGGAAACTTGTTTTTAATGATCTAATAAAATCACGCACTTAGCCAAAATCGATATAATGTCTAATGAAACACTCTAAACCAATCGTTCCACGTTTTTTTCATTGACATTCCATACGATCTTCATTACACCAATACAACTTCAGTGAAAGCTATGGGTAATCTGGTCTATCAACACCCAGATTCAACCCATAATAAAAAAAACAGCAATTCAAAAACTTATTTAAACTCGCCAATAACCATATAGCGGTAAGGAGACAAAGTGAATACTCACAAGCTGGCCGCATTAATTTTTTTATTGTTTCTTATCACCGGTTGCCAGCAGTCCCACTTGTCAGCCAATAAGCCCATAACAAACCAGACTTTCAAAAGGGGTGATCACCAGGAGCAAGCTACCCTTCAGCAGAATGAAACAGAAGACCAGCAGAATGAAACAGAAGACGGGAACCAATCCCCGGATTCTGATCAGGGCAAGATAGACCAGGCCCTCGAACTTGCCAGTGAGGCACAAAATTACTGGGAAGAAGATAACCTTGAAGAAGCATTGTCAACCCTTGATGCAGCCTATGCCCTAATTCTTGAAATTGAACCCGCTGACAATTCCGAAGTTGATCAGCAAAAAGAGGACATCCGTTACCTTATTTCCAAACGTATCCTTGAAATTTATGCCTCTCGCCAAATTGTTGTCACCGGACCTCATAAAGCCATCCCCATCACTTTGAATGATCATGTCAATGCCGAGATAAAATGTTTAACAGGCCCTGAACGTAGTTTTTTTATCCGTTCACTTAGCCGTTCCTACCGCTACCGCCCATTTATTGTCCAGGAGCTTAAAAAAGCCGGACTGCCTGAAGAGATATCCTGGCTTCCCCTGATTGAAAGCGGCTTTAACAGCAGAGCGTTGTCCCCTGCAAGAGCACTTGGCCTGTGGCAGTTCATACCGTCAACCGGCAATAAATTCGGATTAACCCGTAATCACTATATAGATGAACGCATGGATCCTGAAAAAGCCACCAGGGCCGCTATTGATTATCTCAAGGAACTGCACAATCTGTTCGGGGACTGGACCACTGCCATTGCAGCCTACAATTGTGGGGAATACCGTGTTTTAAAGACAATCCGCCAACAGAAACTCAACTACCTGGATAATTTCTGGGATCTATACCAAAGCCTACCCCGAGAAACGGCAAGGTATGTACCAAGATTTCTGGCCACTGTCCATATTGTCAACAACCTGGAAAAATACAATATTGTTATAGACGCACCCCCAGCGCCTCTTGAATATAAGACCTTTGATATAAAAAAACAGATCCACTTAAGCGAGATTGCAAAAGCAATCAATGTAGACACAGATACACTTGTTTCTCTCAACTCGGAATTGCGTCATGAAATCCTGCCGCCAGAAACCTACGCGATTAAAATACCTATAGCGCACACAGACCAGTTTATGACCAAGATTGATGAGATTAAAACGACTTACCACAAGACTCCTCAGCCTCAGCCTCAGTATAAGTATATTTACTACCGCGTACGAAAAGGAGAGACCTTATCAGGCATTGCCGACAAACACAAAACCTCTGTAAGTACCATTGCCAGTTGCAATAATATTTCAGAAAAAAGCCGTATTGCTACCGGAAAGGTATTGAAAATTCCAGGATCAAAGTACCAGGCACGTGCGAAGACAGCCTCAGGGACCAACAAGAGCAAAGACTCAAAACAGATCACATATACCGTGCGAAGAGGAGACAACCTGTGGATGATTGCCCAAAAATTTTCTACGACCACAACACAAATTAAAGCCCTTAACAAATTATCAGGGACCAAGTTAAGCAGTGGTCAACGCCTGAGGATTGTCACCGGGGGTACAGAAAACAGTAAAACCTTCTCAAAATATCAAGTTAAATCCGGAGATAGTCCTCTCTGTATTGCAAAACGACACAATATGAGTCTTGACCGTCTGCTGTCATTAAATAATTTGGGTACGAGAAGCAAAATTTATCCCGGTCAGAACCTGCTTGTTGAGTAATGGATTCTAAAGGATGTTGAAATTGAGGTCTTAAATTAAGACAAAATCATATTCGCATCAATTTATCACTTGCTTTCATAATAATTTTAGAATATATCCAAATCTCCCATTAATTTGGAAGCTTGAGTATTGTCTAAAAGGCCGATTTATGATACTCATAGCCCGAATTAATAACACCGTGCCCCCGTAGCTCAGTGGATAGAGCATAGGATTCCTAATCCTTGTGCGCAGGTTCGATTCCTGCCGGGGGCACCATTATTTTAACGGGCCTTGGCTGTGTGGATATTTTTGCAGCAACTGGGATACAATGTCGGATGTATTAAAAAAACCTGAGTTACTTGCACCGGCCGGCAACTTTGAAAAACTCGAAATTGCGGTCCATTACGGGGCAGATGCAGTATATCTGGGTGGTAAGGATTTCAGCCTGAGAAATTTTTCAGGCAACTTCACAGACGACGAACTTGAAGATGCGATAAAATTTGCCGGAAAACACCAGGTCAAAATATATCTTACTTGCAACATTTATTCCCGTAACCATGAGCAGGACAATATCGAAGCCTTTCTGGAAAGGATAGGCAAAATCGCCCCCCATGCCATAATCATTTCAGACCCAGGCATTATTCTAAAAGCAAGACAGATTATTCCGCATATTGACATACATTTAAGTACGCAGGCCAATACCACAAATTTCAATGCGGTCCTTTTCTGGGAACAACAAGGCGTTAAACGAATAAATCTGGCGAGGGAATTATCCATTGAAGAGATAAAAACCATTACATCACGCACAACAATCGAGACTGAGACCTTTGTCCACGGCGCCATGTGCATGTCCTACTCCGGCAGGTGCCTCTTGAGCAGTTTCCTAAGCGGCCGGGACAGCAACAGAGGACTGTGCAGCCATCCCTGTCGCTGGAAATACACTGTCATGGAAGAGCTTCGGCCCAATGAATATTATCCTGTTCAGGAGGACAGCCGGGGCACCTACATCTTTAACTCCAAGGATATGTGCCTGATAGACCATATCCCCGAATTAATCCATGCCGGAATTTCCTCCTTTAAAATCGAGGGGAGGATGAAAGGAATAAATTATCTGAGTTCCGTGGTCAAAACATATCGTAATGCCATTGACTCATATATCGCAGCACCGGGGTCTTATTCCGTCCGTCCGGAATGGCATTCAGAACTATACCAGATATATCACCGGGCCTATTGCACCGGTTTCTATTTTGGCCATCCGGATGACGAATCAAAAAACAGCTTGAATCCCGGAAACGCGCATAAAGGAAAGATTCATAGTTTTATAGGTAAAATCATTGAAACCCGTGGAAAAGATTTATACTTGATTGATATCAGAAACAAGCTGATACCTGGTGACGCAATAGAGATCCTCAGTCCCCAAGGCCCTGCACAGCAAACCAAAGTATTGTCACTAACGAATGAAAAAGGCGAGCCCGTGGATAATGCGAAACCCAATACACGTCTGCTGATTGGGATACCTCTGGACGCCCGTCACAACGATATTGTTCGTAAAATATAAAATCTTTGTAACAACACCCAGGTTCAACCTACGACAAAACACGAAAGTAATTTAAGAACTTAAACTTATTTGAACGTTCGTATAAAATATGGCGGTCGCTTTAATTTGACTTTACATTATACCGTCTGTACATTATTTTCATATCAAATATTTTAAATCATTTCTATGACATTCCTTCAGGAGTTTTAATATGTTTGAAGACGACGAAACCCTACAGATGTATATTGAAGAATCACTGGATCACTTGGCAGACATTGAAAGTGATTTGTTGACGATAGAGGAAGGGGGTGCAAACATTGATCTTGATCTGGTCAACAATGTTTTCAGAGCGGCCCATTCTGTCAAAGGCGGTGCGGGATTCATGGGGCTGACAACCATTAAAAACCTTGCACACCATCTTGAGAATGTACTAGGAATGATCCGAAACAGAGAGCTGATCCCTGATTCTGAAAAAATCAGCATATTGCTCAAAGGGTTTGACGAACTTGAAAGTCTGTTAAAACACATTCAAACCAGCAATGAGGTTGATATCTCCGTCCATGTCCAGGCTCTGGAAAATATAACCAGTGTGTCTGCACCTGCCCAGGAAGCAGGACAACAAGAGATTCAGGAAGGGAAACAGACAGAAGCGCTTGCAGATATTGCACTCAAGGACGGTAGAAAATTCCAGCAGGTGCCGCTCAAAGCAATTGAAATCAGCAAGACCGAAGGCAAAAACCTATTCCTAATTGAATATGACCTGATTAGCGATTTTCAGCAGAAATCCAAAAAACCTATGGAGGTTTTAAGCAATCTGGCTAAAACCGGTACCGTTATAGAAACCAGAATTGATACCGATGGTGCCGGCATGCTCAGCGACGCAGGCATGCCCGGAAAGATTCCTTTCCAGATAGTGTTTGCATCTATTATTGAATATGATATGGCCGAGACACTCTTTGGTGTCGCAAATCGTTATATCCATATCATTACAGACGATATGATCAGCGAGTCAGCAGGCAGTGCCGGTGAAATCCCGCCGCCCCTACCCCAACCTGTCGAACCCGTAACAGCAACACCCCAGAGTGCAGTGATGGCTAAACCCACGCCTGTCGCATCGCCTGCACCCGCAGTTGCAAAACCGCAGGACAAACCGGCAGTCAAAGAAACGACCGTGACCAATTCCCAGGAAAAAGATTTGGGCATAGGCGGGAAACCCCAGAGCTCTTTGCGTGTTAATGTCGGACTGCTTGACACGTTGATGAACCTTGCAGGAGAACTTGTGCTCAGCAGGAATCAGCTTCTTCAGGGGGTCAACGCGTCTAACGTAAAGGCGACAGAGCTGTCCAGTCAGCGAATTGACATGATCACATCAGAGCTCCAGGAAGCGATCATGCGTACACGGATGCAGCCTATTGCCAATATCCTGAACAAATTTACCCGGGTGGTCAGGGACTTGTCCCACCAGTTGGGAAAATCCATAGAACTGGAAATTGAAGGCAAGGATGTTGAGCTGGATAAAACCATCTTGGAATCCATCAATGACCCGCTAACCCACCTTGTAAGAAACTCCGTTGACCATGGTATTGAAACGCCTATGGAAAGGGAACAGATGGGTAAAAATGGCACTGGAAAAATTATTTTAAAGGCATTCCACGATGCCGGTCAGGTCAACATCGTCATCTCAGACGATGGCCGAGGCCTGAATCCTGACAAAATAGCCTCATCTGCCCTTGAAAAAGGTCTGATATCGGAATCAAGGGTGGCGGAAATGTCGGACAAGCAGAAAACAGAACTGATTTTTCTGCCGGGATTTTCAACTGCCAAAGAGGTCACGGATGTGTCCGGACGTGGTGTAGGTATGGATGTGGTGGTCACAAACATTGAGGCGTTAGGCGGCATTATAGAACTGGATTCAACACCCGGACAGGGAACTGACATTCAGATCAAGCTGCCTTTGACCCTGGCCATTATTCCCAGCCAGATCACCTCTGTGGGCAATGAGCGCTATGCCGTTCCCCAGGTCAACCTCAACGAACTGCTCAGGATTCCGGCAAGCCAGATCAAAGAAAAAATTGAAAAAGTTGGGGATGCGGAGGTTGTCCGGCTCAGAGGTGAGCTGCTTCCCCTTCTGAATTTAGCGGACATGCTCGGTATAGAGCGCACGTTTGTTGATCCGGAAACCGGCGAAGAACGCGAAGAGCGCAGGATCAGGCTTTCTGACCGCAGATCAAGGGTCCACATCCCTGGAAAGGCTCCTGATTCTGGGGATAAAACAGAAAGCGAAACAAAAAGAGCAAAAGGCGACCGCCGGTATCATGCCGCATCTGCGATCAATATTGCGGTTGTATCTGCCGGGGCATTCAAATACGGCCTTGTGGTAGATCAGCTTCATGACTCCGAAGAAATCGTCGTGAAACCTGTGGGACGTCATTTAAAGAAATGCACAGCCTATGCCGGTGCCACGATTATGGGTGACGGCAAGGTTGCTTTAATCCTTGATATCTCCAACCTTGCCCAGATGGCCGAACTTTCTGCCGTTGCCGAAGCAAGCCAGAATGCTGCCAAGGCCGCAAAGGACGAAGAAGCGGCCAGAGGTGATAAGGTCGCGTTACTGACATTCAAAAATAATGAAAAAGAACATTTTGCTGCGCCGTTAAGTATTGTGGAACGTATTGAACGTATCAAGACATCCGACATTGAACAGATCGGCAACCGTAAGGTTGTCCAGTACCGCGGCGGTTCCCTTCCCCTGTATGAACTGTCCCAGGTGACAAACGTTGAACAACTGCCGAGAAGGGACCAGCAGGAAGTTATTGTGTTCAAGGTTAAAGACCGGGAATTAGGGCTTATGGTTACCCCGCCTGTAGATGCCCAGGAAGTTGTGCTCAACATAGACAGTTCTACTTTGAAACAGCCTGCCATCAGCGGCTCCATGATTATCAACAACCATACCACGTTACTGGTTGATATTTTCGAACTGGTTAAAATTTTAAACCCGGATTGGTTTGACGCCGAAACCAAGGCAGCAGCAACCATGGCTGAAGACGGAGAAAAAATTATACTTTTTGCCGAAGATTCAGCCTTTTTCAGAAACCAGGTTAAAAAGTTCATGGAAGAGGACGGCTTCAAGGTCATTGAAGCTGAAGACGGACTTATTGCCTGGGAATTGTTAAAAGAACGCGTTGACGATATTGACCTGGTTGTAACGGATCTGGAAATGCCCAACATGGATGGATTTGAATTCACCAAGCGAATTAAGAGTGATCCTATCTACTCACATCTTGGGGTTATTGCCTTGACCTCCCTTGCCAGTGAAGCACATATTGAAAAAGGTAGATCCGCGGGTATTGACGAATATGAGATCAAACTTGACAGGGAAAAACTGATGGCTGTTATCAGAAAATACACGAATTTATAAAACACCCACAAAGAAGATACCCGTTAAGGAGATTTACATGAAAAAAGAGACCAAAGAAACCACATCCAATGACATAGAGTTCTCCACGTTCTATGTTGGCGGGGCCGTCTGTGGAATCGACATATTAAATATTCAGGAAATCAATAAACATTTTGAAATTACACAGGTACCCCAGTCATCTGAATACATCAAAGGGATATTAAATCTTCGGGGCAGAATTGTAACCATTATTGACCTGGGCAAAAAATTAGGTCTGGCCCCGGTCGTCCCAAGCAAAGACAACCGCAACATCATAGTCAATTCTGAAGATGAGCATATCGGACTTCTGGTGGATGCCATCTCCGATGTGGTCATCACCCAAAAGGAAAATATAGAGGCTGCACCTTCAAATATCGGAGGTGTCAAAGGTAAATATTTCCAGGGCGTTTTAAAAACAAAAAATCAGTTGATCGGCATTCTTAATATTGATGAGGTGCTCAAAGAATAATGAACACCATCAAAGCGCTTGTGGTTGATGACACAATTGTCTACCGGAAAATTGTTGGAGACGCACTCAAACAGATGCCGGGCATTGAGGTGGTAGGTACGGCCAACAACGGGAAAATTGCCCTTTCAAAAATTAAAACCCTCAAACCGGATTTGATAACCTTGGATATCGAAATGCCGGAAATGAACGGCATTGAACTCCTTCAGGAACTTCAGAACATGGAGAGCCCGCCCTTGGTGATCATGGTTTCCACCCTGACCCCCCAGGGAGGCGCCTTGACCCTGAGGGCCCTGGAACTTGGTGCTTTTGACGTTCTGCCCAAGCCCGAAGACGGAAAAATGGCAGAGAATATGCTTAAAATTCAAAAAACCCTTGAGCCTATTGTACGCCATGTCAAACGCCATAAATTCGGAATAATTGATCCACCGGCCAGACTCAAACCCGCGGTGCCGGTTCCAGATAGGGTTTTCCATAGCCCGGCAAAGCCCAGACCGGCCGGCATCAGGTCAAAATCTGAAATTATAGGTATCGGTATATCTACCGGCGGTCCAAATGCATTGACAAAAATGATACCAATGCTGCCCAAGGACCTCAAGGTACCGGTTCTCATTGTACAGCATATGCCGCCTGTATTTACGGCCTCCCTTGCCGACAGCCTGAATAAAAAATCAGCCCTTGAAGTCATAGAGGCCAAGGATGGGGATATCATTAAGCCCGGCAAAGTCTTTATTGCACCTGGGGGAAAACAGATGAAAATTGTTGCAGGGGCAGACGGTTTCACCCGAAAAATAAAAATTACGGATGATCCACCTGAAAATTCGTGCAAACCCTCGGCAGATTACCTGTTTCGCTCCATTGCCCAGCACTATGTTGGAAGATCCACAGGCGTCATCATGACTGGTATGGGCTCTGACGGATCAAAAGGGCTCGTTCAGATGAAAAACAACGGCAGTTTCATTATTGCCCAGGATGAAAAAACATGTACCGTTTACGGCATGCCCAAAGAGCCTATTGAATCCGGGATAGTCGATATCATCGCACCATTAGAAAAAATTGCAGATGAAATCGTAAAAACCGTTTAACCTGAAACCCAGCCGATACCGACACGATATTTATGAGTAAAATCAAAGTAAGTCCGGAGGAGTTTAAATTATTTTCCCAATATATTCTGGATATATCCGGGATTGCGCTAACTGTTGGAAAAGAATACCTTCTGGAAACCAGACTCAATCCTCTGCTTGCCAAATACCAGTGCAATTCATATGCGGATTTGATGAAAAAATCCAAACTCGGTTTTAACAAAGAGCTGGAAGGCGAAATTATTGATGCCATTTCCACCAATGAAACCTATTTTTTCAGGGATAAATCACCGTTTAAACTTCTCCAGCATAAGATACTGCCGGACCTGATTGATAAGCGTTCAAAAAAGAGTATTGGCAAACCTACCATAAAAATATGGAGTGCGGCCAATTCAACGGGGCAGGAAGTGTACAGTCTTGCCATGACCATGATTGAAATGGGTGTAACGATTGACAAGTACAATATCCGACTGTTTGGTACGGATATCTCTGATGCAGCCATTGCAAAGGCCAGTTACGGCGTTTACAACAAATTTGAAGTGGCACGCGGACTTGAGCCTGCCCGGCTTAACAGATTCTTTCAACCCAAGGAGGATAAATATAAAGTTAAAGACGAGCTTCGAGCCATGGTTCAGTTCAAAAAAATGAACCTGATGAAACCGTTTATCGGTATCGGAAAATTTGATATTATCCTTTGCCGAAATGTAATGATCTATTTCACCACTGAGGATCGCCGAAGAATATATTCAAATATTTCAAAGGTCATGGAACCGGACGGCTACCTTTTAATTGGTTCCACAGAATCCTTGGTAAATGACACAGACCTTTTTGCCTCTTTCAGATATTTAAATTCGGTATTTTACCAGTTTAAGGGTTAGCGAAGTGACGTTATGGGTGGTATTAATGCACAAGATTTTATTAATGAACTGATTTTCTGTCTCAACGAAAAAGATATAGTTAAAGCCAAGGCCCTGCTTCAATTTGCATCGGATTCCAACGTTGATGTTCAAGTACAGAAAATGGCCCTTGCAGAGCTGGCAAAAGGACCTGAAAACGTAGTTTTCTCTCTGCTTGAATACCTCACTAAAATAGATATTTCCAACGCAGATGTCCAGGAAAGCCTGTATGATCTGATTCTGGACAAAGCATACGGCAATACCAATCTGGTCATAGAATATATTATCAACAACGAAAAAAGGACCCGGATTCAATTTATCCGTGCAGCCGGAGATCTGTTCCTTGAAGAAACCATCCCGGTACTGATCCAGATTGTGCAGGGTGAAAAAGACCCGGAAATTATTATTCCGGCCATTAAATCACTTGCGGTATTCCGCAAACCCGAACATATTGAAGTATTTGCTTCGGTTACCACGCATTCAGACACCGACATTATCAGAGCTGCCATTTTCGCCATCGGTGCCATGCCCAATCCCCAGGCAGCAGACACCCTGATAAGCTTTCTATGCGAAGATGAAACCATAAACAAACTCGTTGTCCAGGCCTTAGCAGATAAGCAGGAGCTTTATGATCTGGAAAAAATAACCCTTCTTTTATCGTCCCCTGTCACCATTATCAGGGATACAGCCATTGATGAACTTATCAATATGGGCAAAAAAGCCACACCGCTTCTCACCAAGGCATTCCAGAATGCGGAAGCCGACTATATGGTGCACCTGATCACCACCCTTGGCTACATTGAGGATCAGGCTGCCATTCCCGCCATCATGGACATTATCAATACCCAACCCCAGGATGCCAACATCCGCCAGGCTGCGTACGAAGCCATGGAACGTATTCCGTCTCCCCGGACAGCCATCTGCCTGGTCCAGGGTCTCCAGGATCCCGAAGAATCCGTTCGCATGAGTGCGGCCCGGGCCATTGACAAAAACCTGTCCAAACCATTGGTGGCCGGACTGAAAAATATTATCAGGGACAAATCCACTGAAGCAGTATTAACTATAGGTGCACTTATAGACACGGAAGCAACCAATATTTTCAATTTTCTAATGGGTGAAGAATCCTTCAGGGAACTTGCCGGTAAACATATTACTGAAAAGGCATCTCCTGCCATCCGCAAGGCCTTCTTGAAAAATATGGCATCCATTGGTCAAATTGAGTTTGCCAAAGAAATTGCATCCAAAATCACAGGGAACACTCAGGCAGAATCGCCATCTACAATGAAAATTGTAGTGGTGGATGATTCAAAAATGATGCTCAGGCTTTACCAGAACAAATTGTCAGCATTAGGACTTGGTTGTGAAATCTATCACCGCCCGGAAGATGCGGTGAAACGGATACTGTCCGGAAAAACAGACCTCGTCATTACGGATTTAAATATGCCCAACATCAGTGGCCTGGAACTGACTACGGAAATAAGGCGCAAATTCACCCGGACAGATCTGCCCATTCTGATGATCACCACTCAAAGTGATTTTGTAAAAGAAAAAGAAGGAGATGTAAATGTCGACGCATCCCTTTTGAAAAAAATCGGCATCAATAGAATCCTTCACAAACCGTTTAGTGACACTAATTTCAAAGAAGCCGTATGTAAACTGCTGCCCTTCGATCCCTGTGAATCGGAATAGAACATTGTGATATACCCTATACAGGAAACATGCTATATTCTACGTTTAAAGTAGTCGTATCAGAGCGCAGAAAATTTTAAACACAGCTCCCCTGCTAAGGAGCCCTGTAAAACGGGATTTTACCCATGATTAGAAAAGCCCTTATCCATGATGTTGCCCCCATACATGCCCTGCTTCAATTTTATGCCCAAAAAGGAGAGCTTTTAGGGCGGCCGTTAAGCAACCTTTACGACCATTTACGGGATTTCTGGGTATATGAGGATGAAGATACCGGCATAATAGCAGGTTGTGCAGCGTTAGCCTTTTGTTGGGAAGATATCGCGGAAATCAGATCCGTTGCAGTAAAAGAGGAATACCATGGCCAGGGGATCGGATCGGCCCTTACAGAACGCTGTATCCAGGAAGCCTTCTATTTTAAATTGAAAACATTATTTGCAATGACCTACCGCCCGGATTTTTTCGCCCGTTTCGGATTTAAAATAACTGAAAAAAACAATCTGCCCATGGTCAAAATATGGGCCGGATGCCTGGACTGTGTCAAGTTTCCCGATTGTGATGAGATCGCAATGATCAAAGAATTATAGTCATTGTCTATGCATAAACCATCTTGTATGGAATGGGCGCGTATTTTGATACGGACGGTTTGGGAAGGATTTGTTCTTCGGCCACGGTCAGCCAGTTATTATCCGGATTCAGTTCTCGAAGGCGTCCGCCTTCCGAAGGCAGGGCATGGCTGGTGTAATCATACCAGACATTGAAAATACAGATATAAAATTTTCCCTCGCGGGCCACCACATAATTATTGGTAAAGGTACTCTGGGGAAGCCCCTCCTGCTGGGACAAGGCTTTGACCTGGTCAACCTCAAGCTTCACCAGAACCGACTTTGACACGCCTTTTTCATCAAGGCGAAGCAGGCTTCGGGATTCGCTGGACCCAACATACACCGTAGTAATTGAGTCGAGCTGGCGGAAATACTGGGCAGCTACAACGGCAGCTGTCCGTCTTCCACCGGCCAACACAGGTACCCCATAATATTCAAACAATTTTTTTTGCATATTTTCAGCGTAACAATCCCCTTTCTCGTAAAGATCTTTGGAGATATAACGTAAAAATTTGGCAAGGTTTTCCGACGCATCTGCAATGGGCCAATCCACCCTGACGTGAAAATGGGTCAGGGCGTATTGGGTCTTCAAGCGGTGGTTGGGCTGAATTAAAATGGCATAATCCACGGGCAGCAGGTTTTTAAGAAGAGAAAAAAAACCGTCGGACTCAAAACATTTTATATTCCGGTTATAATTTTCAAGGTCAGGAAAATCTTTAAGCCGGAGCAGATTGGTTTTCGTGGTTTTATTAACGTCAAAGTACCGGATATACTTTTTATGCGTTTTATCAATATACTCTTCACAGAAAATAATCAGAAAAGAATTTTGTGCCTCAAACTCCACGGAAGGGATGCGCGCCCGGGGTTTGAGTTCCCTTAACTCAACAAAGGGATAAGGGGTCCGAAGCTTTAAAAAATTATTGTAGGACCCCACAAGGCAGTAATCCAGGACAAACTGATCCAGTTCATCCCTTAATACCTGGTAATAGGAGCGGCGCAGCCGGTCTTCCCTGCTCAGAGCATGCCGTAATTTGCAAAACTTCACCTCACGTTAATCCTTTCAAGTTAAGCTATTCCAGGGCAGCCACCCCTGGTAGCACTTTCCCTTCCATCATATGAAGAAAAGCCCCACCTCCGGTTGAGATGTAGCTGACTTTTTCCGTGATCCCGCATTGTTTGGCGGCAAGGCCCGTATCCCCCCCACCCACGACGGAAAAGGCAGAAGATTCGGCAATGGCATCCGCCAGGGTCTGAGTACCTGCAGCGAATCGCTCCATTTCAAACACCCCCATGGGGCCGTTCCACACAATGGTACCGGCCCTGGCAATGGTTTTGGCAAAGCTTTTGGCACTTTCAGGCCCAATATCCAGAGCCATCCAGCCATCCGGAATCTCATCCAAAGAAACAATCCGAGACTCGGCATCCTTATCAAAACGCTCCGCAACAACCAGGTCTACGGGTAAAGCCAAGTCAATGCCTTTTTCCTTTGCATGGTCCATGATATCCGAGGCGGTCTGAATCAAGTCCGCTTCAATCATGGAACCCTTGGTATCCACGCCTTTTGCCGCAAGAAAGGTATTGGCCATGGCACCACCGATAATCATGCAGTCTACAAACTTGAGCATATTTTCAAGGGCAGCCAGTTTGCTCGAAACTTTTGCACCGCCAATCACAACGACGAGCGGTTTCTTAGGATTTTGCACAGAATCGTAATATGAACGAACCTCTTTTTCAAGCAGAAAACCGGCTGCAGAGGATTTCGCATACCGGGTAATACCGGTAACCGATGCCTGGTCCCGATGGGAGACGGCAAAGGCATTGTTCACATAAACGTCGCAAAGCTCTGCAAGGGCCTTTGCAAATTCAGGATCGTTTTTCTTCTCCTCATCGTGAAATCTTAAATTTTCAAGCATGAGAATCTGGCCGGGGCCAAGGGATTCCACCTGCTTTTTCACCGCATCCCCAATGCAGTCATCGGCAAATGCCACCGGCATGCTTAAAAGCTCCGACAACCTGACCGCTGCAGGCTTAAGGCTGAATTTTTCGTCCCGCCCACCTTTGGGACGGCCCAGATGGGAGGCCAGTACCAGCTTAGCCTTTTTTTCAATCAAATAGGAAATCAGTTCCAGGGTGGCCCGGATCCGGTTATCGTCTGTAATATTTCCATGGTCGTCCATGGGCAGGTTGTAGTCCACCCGGATAAAAAGGGTCTTGCCGTTTACATCTATATCTCGAATCGACTTCATGTTTCCTCCTAATAAAAAGCTTAGTACTATTTCTTCATTTTCAGGCCACGCCTGTACGCCTGTTTCTTTCTGGACCAGCGTTCAAAAAAGGAGATGGCCCCGGCTTTGCTGGAACGTTCAATAACCTCTTCTTCAACCTGAATCCCGTTCTTTGTGGCCATGGCCTGTTGAAGGCACTTGGTTTTCACAGGACAATGGTAAAAGCATTGTTCCGGGGTTTCCCGCAACCCATTGGGCCCCATGGGAAACACTTTTTCAAGATCGCCAAAGCAGTCAGGAAGCTCGTCGTTGCTCGTCATTTAATCTGTTCATACTCCTTTTGGAATTGCGCCATTACCCCCTGGGCCGCAAAACTGTAATACCCCTGGCTGCCTGTGACAAGATGGTCGTGGATATGAATGCCGGCAAATGCCAGGGCAACATACAGGGTCCGGGTAATACGGATATCCTGGGCTGACGGGGTAATATCCCCGGATGGATGATTATGCGCTAAAACCACTGATGCCGCATTGTGTGCAATGCTGCGTGCAATGACTTCCCGTGGATATACAGCCGAGGCTGAAAGGGTTCCGGTGAAAAGGACTTCCGATGCCAAGACCCTGTTTTTGGCATCCAGGAATATCCCTAAAAAATGTTCTTTGTTTTTGTAACCAATAGTCTGGTTTAAATATGCGATAAGGCTTTCAGGATTACTGACCACATCCATCTTGAGTATGCGCGTTTCAAGATACCGGTCTGCCACAGCCTTGATCAGGTGAATCCCGAAGCTGTTGGCAGGCCCCACCCCGTTAACCCGACAAAGGGCCTGGGTATCGGCCTCCAGCACCCGGGGCAGGGTTTTAAATTCTGCTAAAAGATCTTTGGCAGCCTGTTTGGTATCCTTTCGCGGGGTGTTCAGAGCCAAAAGCAGTTCCAGGACCTCATAGTCCTGGAACCCTGACAGGCCCCCCTGGAGGAAGCGCTCCCTCAGGCGCCGCCGGTGTCCGGCACCCTTATTCGTCGTCTCCCTGGTCATCAATCGGGTCATCCGTATCAAGATCTTCCGGATACATATCCGTTTCCGGGTCATCCAAGAGGTCGGCATCATCCCCATCCGGATGAAAACGTGTGCCACCCTCATCAGGTTCACCATCCTCTTTAGGAAGCCGGGCAATGCCGATAAGCGTCTCTTCCTTGGCCAGGTTAATGAGTCGGACCCCCTGAGTATTTCTGGAAATCACGTTGATCCCACAGATGTCGGTACGGATCAGTTTTCCTTTATCCGTAATCATCATCAACTCATCATTGTCTCCCACCAGGGCAAGGGCCATCATTTTACCGTTGCGCTTGGATGTTTTGATGGAAAAAACGCCTTTACCCCCCCGGGCCTGGGTTTTGTACTCCTCAATTTTAGAGCGCTTACCATAACCGTTTTCCGTAACCGTTAAAAGTGTCTCTTCATCCCCCAGCACCTCCATGCCCACCACCCGGGCACCTTCGTCTATGCGCATGCCCCGCACGCCCATGGCGCCACGGCCCATATCACGGACGTCATCTTCATTGAAGCGGATTACCTTACCCCCTTCGGACCCCAAAAAGATCTCCTGGTTGCCATCGGTGATGCGTGCGGCAATGAGTTCATCACCGTCAGCCAGCGTCACACCGATAAGGCCCCCGGCCCGGGGACGTGAATAGGCCATCAACTCGGTCTTCTTCACCCGGCCTTTTTTGGTGGCCATGACCACGTACCGGTTCTCTGTAAATTCATCCACGGTAAGCACAGTGGCAAGTTTTTCGCCCTCATCAAAATTAAGCAGGTTCACAATGGCTTTACCAAGTGAGGAGCGGCCTGCCATGGGCAATTCATACACCTTGGCCTGATACACCTTGCCGAAATTGGTGATAAACAGGAAAGTGGCGTGGGTGGAGGCCACAAACAGATGTTCCACAAAATCGTCGGATTTGGTTCCCATGGCGGTCTTGCCTTTCCCACCCCGGTGCTGACTGGCATAAAGGGTAATGGGATTACGCTTGATGTATCCGCTGCGGGTCACCGTGACCACCATGTCTTCTTCGGCAATAAGATCTTCAATGGAAATTTCAACAGTGCTCTCCACGATACGCGTGCGGCGCCCATCCCCAAACTCATCATTGAGTTCTGTCAATTCATCCTTGATCAGTCCCCGGACCACGGTTTCTGAGCCAAGGATCTCCTTGAACCAGGTAATATCCTTGAGCAGCTCCTGGTATTCGGTTTCAATCTTTTCCCGCTCCAATCCGGTGAGCCGCTGCAGCCGCATGTCCAAAATGGCCTGAGCCTGGATCTCAGTCAGCTCAAACCGGTTTATCAAACCTGTTTTGGCCTCTTCCGGTGACCCGGAAGCCCGGATCAGGGCCACCACTTCATCCAGGTTATCCAGGGCAATCTTCAACCCTTCCAGAATATGGGCACGTTCTTTTGCCTTGCGCAGATCATAGCGGGTACGCCGGATAATGACGTTGGTTCTGTGGGAAATAAAATGGTTGAGGATTTCCTTAAGGGAGAGCAGCTCAGGCCGATTATTAACCACCGCCAGGAAGATGATGCCAAAGCTGGTCTGCATATTGGTATGCTTGTAGAGCTGATTAATCACCACTTCAGACATCTGATCGCGTTTAAGCCCAATGGCCATGCGCATGCCATCACGGTCGGATTCATCCCGAACATAAGAGACGCCGGTAATCACCTTATCCCGGACCAGCTCGGCGATCTTTTCCACCAGCTTGGCCTTGTTCACCTGGTAAGGCAGTTCAGTGACCACAATGGTTTCCTGGCCGTTTTTCTTATTTTCCTCCACCTCGACTTTGGCCCGCAGCGTTATAATCCCCCGGCCGGTGTCATAAGCCTCAAAAATCCCCTTGGTGCCGTAGATATGGCCATAGGTCGGAAAATCCGGTGCCGGGATATGGGTCATCAATGCCCTTGTGTCCATACCCGGATTGTCTATGAGTGCTTTTAACCCTTCAATAACTTCAGTGATATTGTGGGGCGGCACATTTGTGGTCATGCCCACGGCAATGCCCGAGGACCCGTTGACCAGCAATGCCGGAAATTTTGTGGGGAGTACCGTGGGTTCTTCCAGGGTTTCATCATAGTTGGAGATGAATTCTACGGTCTCCTTCTCAAGATCGGCCAGCATCTGGTGGGAGAGTTTGCGCATACGGATTTCCGTATAACGCATGGCCGCCGGAGAGTCGCCGTCCACGGAGCCGAAATTGCCCTGGCCGTCCACCAGGGTATAACGCAGGGAGAAGTCCTGGGCCATGCGGACAATGGTGTCATACACGGCAGTGTCCCCGTGGGGGTGGTATTTACCAATCACATCACCCACGATACGGGCAGATTTTTTATAGGGTTTATTCCAGTCATTATGCAACTGCTGCATGGCGTATAACACACGCCGGTGGACCGGTTTCAACCCGTCCCGCACATCGGGCAAGGCCCGCCCGATAATGACACTCATGGCATACTCGAGATAGGACTGCCTCATCTCCTTCTCAATACTGGTGCTTTCGTTTTGAATCATCCTAAATTAACTGCTCCCGATTAAATTGCTTATGAGAAAATCCCTTCAAGCCGTTTTCAGATACCTTCAAGGCGCATTAAGGGAATAACCCTGGTGAAATTATTGGTCAGACCATGAATCCAGAATCCCCTTGCCCGGTTCCACCATGGACTGAAACGTGGAAAAATAAATATCGGAAAGGGTCAAAAACAAAGTAGCGATCAAAGGCCCGTAAATTATACCTAAAAGTCCGTATACGTTCAAACCGCCGATAATGGCAAAAAACACAACCAGCGGGTGCATGGCCACCCGATCTCCCACTATCTTGGGTTTAAAAAGGTACTCAACGCCCCATGATAAAACAGCATAAAATCCAGCGATGAAAAAGCCTTTACCCAAACTGCCTGTCAAAAGGAAAAACAAGGCCGCAGGCAGCATGACCACACCAATGCCGACAATGGGCAGAAAGGCCAGAAACCCCATGATGACGCCCCATAAAAAAGGAGAATTCAGCCCGAGAGACCAGAACAACACCCCGCCCGCAACCCCTTGAATCAATCCGGCCAGCCCGTTGCCGATGAGTACTGCACCGGCCATACCGTTGAACTTTTCGAAAAGCTTGCGGTCATGCTCGTCCTTGAGCGGAGACAAATCATACATGTACTGTATGAGGCGTTCGCCATCCATGAACATGTAGAAAACCACAATGAGCATCAAAAAAAAGTAAAACACCAAATTCAGCAGGTTGGAGGTCAGAAACGTGGCCTGCTGGAACAGTGAAAAGCCTAAATTTTTTCCAACTTCAGTCAAAGGGTCGATCAACTCACGCCAGGTAATATGGGTCTGAATATTGGCCCTGATTAGAAATTCGTTGATCCGCTCAAGGGCCCTGGTGCTTTCCAAAAAATCAATCAGGTTTTTGGAAAACACCGCATCCTTTGCCAGGGTGTAAAGCCCCAAAGCTTCCCTGGAAAGAATGCCCACAAAAAAGACAACCGGAATAAAGACTATGAAAAAAACAGATAGGCAGGTAATAACCGAAGCTGCCCGTTCAGGCATAAATCTATGCAGGTTTTTAAATACAGGTCTGAAAATACTTGCAATGACGATGCCAAGAAGCAGGCTTGCAAAAAACGGGGCAATCACTTTTCCCACGAGAAAAATGGATATGCAAAACAGAGTCAGAAAAAAAAAGAACACTGCCCGATGAAAAATATTCTGCTCCAAATATACCTGCCTAAAGAATGAGGTAAAGCCGCATCATGCAGAAAGTTTTCTGCACAGGTGCGGCTTTGCCTTTAATGTACGAAATGCCCGACGTTAACTGCTGATAAATCCCAGGGCAGCCAGCACCAGCAACAATTCCCAGATAATCACCTGGGTAAAACTTCCAAAGGAATGGTATACAATTCCGCCGCCTACGATGGCAGGTACGGCCGTGAATATCAATACCCCAAGTTTGCGTGGAATATCCATGGTTTTACACCTCTTTTTTCAATTCAATTTCAATCAGTTATACCGGCAATATTAATTTGTCTGTTTAGCATTTTAAGGGCCTGAAGTAAAGGAGAACATGGCGGAAAATCCCAACAATCTACCGTTCAATAATCATTCCCTGATCTTTCAGGGTTGCAGGGGAAAAAGCCATCAGCTGTTTATCGTGTTCTTTTTCAGATCCAGCCATGCCTCAAGGCGCTGCTTTACTGTTTTTTCATACCCCCTGGCGGTGGGATGGTAGAATCGTCTGCCTTCAAGGGGTTCCGGCAAATAAGACTGGGATGCATACCCATGCGTGTAATCGTGGGCGTACTTGTAACCGTTGCCGTAACCCATCTGTTTCATTAATCCGGTGGGCGCATTTCGAATATGCATGGGCACGGGCAGAGAACCATATTTTTTCACGGCCTCCTGAACCTGTTTCTGGGCCGCATACACGGCATTACTTTTTGGTGCTGTAGCCAAATACACAGCGGCCTGGTACAAAGAACCCTCCCCTTCGGGACGGCCCAAGCGCCTGAATGAGGCATCCGCAGTCATGGCCATGGTCAACGCCCCGGGATCGGCAAGGCCGATATCCTCGGTGGCAAGGCGAATCATCCGCCGTAATATATAAATGGGATCATCTCCTGCAGCCAGCATCCGCTCAAGCCAGTACATGGCCGCGTCCGGATCACTGCCCCGCACACTTTTGATAAAGGCGGAGATCAGATTAAAGTGATCTTCCCCTGCCTTGTCATGGCGTAAAAGTTTTTGGGCCACCACACCCCTGACATCGTCCACATCCAGCGTGTTGCCGTCCCTGCGGTTCAAGGCACAGGCCTCAAGACTTGTCAGTGCGGCCCTTGCATCTCCATCAGATGCGGCGGCGATGTATTCAATAGCCTCTTTGGAAAATATATCTGATGACAGACCAAGCCCCTTGACTTTATCGATTAAAGCCCGGTCCAAAATCCGTACAATAGCACCCGGGGACAGGCTGTTCATGGAAAAAACCCGGCATCTGGATACCAGGGCGGGATTGACTTCAAAGGAAGGGTTTTCCGTGGTGGCCCCGATCAGGGTGATCAATCCGTTTTCCACATGAAAAAGAAAGGCATCCTGCTGGGATTTGTTAAACCTATGGATCTCGTCCACGAACAACAGAGTCCGCCGGTTGTGAAGCCGTCTTCTCTCCTGTGCCGCCTCAATGATCTGCCGGACCTCCTTGACGCCCGACAACACCGCAGAAATTTTGACCCATTGGTTTTTGGTCTGGGCCGCGATAACATTTGCCAGGGAGGTTTTACCACACCCCGGCGGTCCCCACAGAATCATGGAAAAAACCCGGTCTTCGAACACGGCACGTTCAAGCAGGCTGCCATTGGACGTGATATGCTCCTGCCCCACAACATCTTCCAGTCGCCGGGGCCGCATACGTTCGGCCAATGGTGCAGCCCCCGCCATATCCTGACCGGCGGTATGATCAAAAAGATCCATTACAATGTGTTCTTCTGATCCCGTTCGCGTTTTTTGCGGCTTTGCTCCTTGCGCTGCTTCTCCCGTTTTGTCATGACCTTCTTTTTCTTCTCCTGGATTCGCCTGAACTCCTTTGTATTGCCGGAAAATTCAATTTTACCGGTTTTTTCCCTGAAATAGAGCTTAACAGGTGTCAAGGTCAAGGGGATCATCTGGCGCAGCTGGTTGACCAAATAACGCTTATAAGAGAAGTGCACTGCATCGGGATAATTGACAAAGCAGACAAAACAGGGTGGTTTTACCGCCACCTGGGATGCGTAAAAAAACTTGAGGCGCCGGCCCTGATGAAGGGAAGGCTCCTCCCGGGACACGGCATCCTCAATAATCCGATTGACCATGCCTGTATTGATTCTGCGGCAGTATTCCGTATAGACCTTTTCCACTTCATCAAAAATCTTGTGGCAGCCCTGGCCGGTTTTGGCTGAAATGGTAACGGCAGGCGCAAAGGAAAGAAACCTTGCCTTCCGGCGCAACTCTTTGATAAACGCCTGCTGCCCTTTTTCGGATTTATCCACAAGATCCCATTTGTTGAGCAGGAAAATAGCCCCGCATCCTCTTTTTTCGGCATAGCCTGCAATGGTGATGTCCTGGTCGGTAATTCCTTCGGAACAGTCGATGACGATTAAGGCCACATCACAGTCTTCCATACTGTCCAGGGCTTTAAGAATGGAAATTTTTTCAAGTTTATTCGTGACTTTGCCTTTACGGCGGATGCCCGCAGTATCTTTAAGGATAAATTCCCGCCCGTTGCGTTTCACGGACAATTCAATAGCATCCCTTGTGGTGCCGGCCTTATCGTCAACCAGCATACGCTGTTCTCCGAAAAGCCGATTGGCAAGGGATGATTTCCCCACGTTGGGACGTCCGATAATGGCAATACGGATGGGACCGTCAACATCATCTTCTCCCGGCTCGTCCGATTCGCCCGATTCGCCCGATTCCTCTATGACCGGAGCATTGGGCAGCAGGGCAACCAGATCTGAAAGGAAATCCCCTACCCCCAGTCCGTGTTCAGCTGAGACCTTGTAAAACCGGTCCATCCCCAGGGTGTAAAACTCTCCAAGCTCGTCTTCCTGTCTGTACAGGCTTTCAACCTTATTAACCAGATAAAAGACAGGCTTTTCGGTGCGACGTAAAAAATCGGCAAGATCCCGGTCATAGGGAGAAAGACCTGCCCGACCATCCAGAATAAACACCAGGATATCGGCCTCCTCAACGGCCCTCGACAGCTGCTCTTTGATCTGGGATGCAAAATAGTCATCATCCGCACTTAAAAAACCGCCGGTATCCACCAGCGTAAAGGCTTTATCATCCCACTGCGCATCGGCATAGTGCCGGTCCCGGGTCACACCGGGCATATCATCCACCAGGGCCTGGCGGGATTTTGTAATCCTGTTGAACAGTGTAGATTTTCCAACATTGGGGCGGCCCACAAGGGCCACAACCGCTTTCATATTTGTTTCTCCCGGACAAAAAAAAGATTAAAAATATATAATTATAGGATATTTTGAGAAAAAAAACTACCTTGCGATATTATTATTAGGCTGCCGCACCCATGGCCGATAATTGCAGGACTCCTCCCGAATTCCTATTTCATATATCAAGTTTATTTCTTCTTTTTTAACGCAGCCTTCCCTTTTTTCAGTAGCATCCGGTGTGTTGTTTTCAGCCTCTTTTCCGCATTTTTAATGAGGAGTTCAAAAGAACTTCGCGCATCTTCACCCTGTTGCGCCTGCAGTTTGACATAGCTACCGTCACTTTGCATCTCCCAACAACTGTGCCTGTCGTTCAACTGGATATCGAGCATCTCCCGCAATAAGGCCTGCAGGCGAGGAGATTCAACAGGCGTGCAGACCTCGACTCGACTCTCGAGATTTCGTTTCATCAGATCGGCCGAAG
>Ga0209467_1000278_pt1 | contig 86044 bp, 77 predicted proteins | sample Higcelwee11metaG_FD_187175 | JGI IMG/M metagenome (GOLD analysis project Ga0209467, IMG submission 187175) | Freshwater pond sediment microbial communities from the University of Edinburgh, under environmental carbon perturbations - High... | ecosystem: Environmental > Aquatic > Freshwater >...
AGTTTTTATATCGGATATGACGCCAACGGGGACACAAAAGAATGCTTTTGGGCCTCTGCTTCCGGAGACTGCAAGGATGTGTGGGCAATGGATTCTGAATGGAGCCCGTGCCAATCTTTAAATCTCAACAATCTTGGGACGATTGTTCACGCCATCATCGATAGTGGTGCCTGCATACCTTATACAGACCCGGTTTCTGGACAAGCCGGGTGCTTTTCCCCGCCAGGAACCATCAATATTTTCTCATACCGGTTCATGCAGCAAACCGACAGCGGCGCTTCTCCCGGATGCTATGGATCAGGGGATGATGATACCCATCAGTTCTGGCGTGTAAAGGCATATGTTGTCAGTGACCCTGACACATGGAAACAAACCATCCAGGGCAATCTGATCATCGGGGTCAGGGACGATCCCAGGAGCACTCAAACGGGTGATTGCGGAACGATGGATTTGACCGGATGCCAGAAAAGGGACGAAAAAATCTGCGATCACAATAACAGCGGATGCATATACACCTTTAAAGATTATCACGCCACGGGTTTGATCCCCATCGGCAGTTGCTATTACCAGTCATCACCCAATACCGGAGCCGTCTTTACATTTTGCGCGGACGGAACCCGGATGACCTGGCAATCAGGCACCCAAAGCGGTGTTTTGGCATCCGGAAGCGATATGTGGTGGAACATATATCGAACCTATAACTGCGAGGCCGATAAATTGTTTGATTTTACAGGTGCGGAGCAGCGGACGGCCCATATCCAGAACACATTGAATGCCGGTGCCGCCACCCTTGCTTACCAGGATATAAATCCAGAAACCGGAGAAACAAACAACTATTCCACATTACTTCCTCCCAGAGAGGATGTGGATAGTTGCGAGCAGTCCTGCCGAGTGAAAATCCCGGTCCAGGATACCCAGGCATCTCTTTCCGGGACCACGGATGATTATCGCACCACGATCAACAGCTATGAATTTGTTATCAAAAAATGCGCCGACAATGTCTGTCCGGTTGAGAGCGGAGAAATACTGGTTCAGAACTGCGGGTGCACCAGTTATTTTAACGAATCAGCCAGCATGCTTCAGGTGATTCATGACGCGGGACGGGATATGATTTGCAGCATGGAATAACGTTTATTTTGTACTCTATTCCTCAGAGGCTCCCTATGTAAATGAAAAGATCGGTGATAGCCTCTGTTTAAATTGGGAACGACGTATCGAAGGTTATTAAAAACAAGGATGATAATTTCTGGAAAAAGGTAGACAGGGGATGATTGGAAAGGATATATTGACCGTCGAGGAAACTGCCCAGTATCTGCGAAAAAGCCCGAGCTGGGTGTATAAAAACGCAGGCAGGCTGGGTGGCAGGAAGCTCGGAGGTTCTTTATTTTTTCCAGCAAAGGAGGACCTCTATGAGTATTTATTCAGTCAAGGAAAAGGGGTGGAGGTACGACTTCACCATCAACGGAAACAGGTACACGGAAGCCTGGTTCAAAACCAAAACCGAGGCGAAACAAGCCGAGGCAAAGAAAAGAGAGGAGGTAAAGAACCCGAAACCGCAGGAGAAAACCCCAACCGACATGGCATTCTTGGATTTAGTTAATCTCAGGCTCGATTATGTGAAGGCGTATAATTCAGAAAGACATTACACGGACCATACATATCTTGCCCGCAGATGGGTTGGGAAATGGGGCAAGCTGAAATGTTCTGAGATTACATCTGATATGGTCCAAGATTATCTCATCCAGCGATCACGCAAAATATCTGCTTACACCGCTAATAAGGAATTGAGATATTTGCGAGCCCTGTTTAATTTCGGCTTTCACCCCAAGAGAGGGTGGATTCCGAGCAATCCCACAAACATTATTACTTTTTTTCCTGTTGAAAAAAAAGTCAAATACGTTCCGCCGAAAGAGAATGTGCTGAAGGTGATTCAGCAGGCCGATCCTGACATCCAGGATTATCTGTGGACCATTGCTTTGACAATGGGCAGGATGTCAGAGGTCAATCGCCTTAAATGGGATGATGTAGATTTGAAAAATCGCTTCATCATCTTATATACGCGGAAAAAAAAAGGCGGGCATCTAACCCCACGGAAAATTCCAATGCCAGAACGGTTATTCAAATTGCTTCAGAGCCGTTATGCAAACCGCGACGCGGATAAGCCCTGGATATTCTGGCACAGATATTGGGACAGGAAAAAGCAGGAGTGGGTTGAAAATCCTTTTAAAGAACGGAAGAAAATAATGACAACCCTGTGTAAGAAAGCAGGGGTGCCTTATTTTCGGTATCATGCGTTACGGCATTTTGGGGCGTCGTTATTGGATACCGCCAATGTTCCGATTGGCTCCATCCAGCGCATTTTGGGTCATGAAAACCGGACCACCACTGAAATATATCTTCACTCCATTGGCAATTCAGAGCTTGATGCAATGAAAGTGTTTGACCTTGAGATTGGTGAAAAAAGTCTCACACAAAATCTCACACAAAATAAAAAAGGTTTATAGTGATAAGCTATAAACCCTTGATTTTACTGGCGCGCCCGGAGGGATTCGAACCCCCGACCTACGGATTCGTAGTCCGGCGCTCTATCCAACTGAGCTACGGGCGCTTTTTAATTTTGGAATGTTAATATTCCATACGTACAAGGTTGTCAATGGTTTTATAACTTGACGGGTCATGAATTTTTTAATATGTCGCTTTACGTTTGGCGGCAACTTATTTATCCAGTATAATCGGGTTTATCCCCGTCTTTGATGATTGCATGAAAGAAATCCGGGCAATGCGGGATGCTTGAAGAACACGGGTATTATATGGATATGGCTTTAACTGAAGCCCGAAAAGCATTTGCCGCTGATGAAGTGCCCGTGGGCGCGGTATTGATTGATGCAGCCGGCGGTATTCTGGCGGCCGCCCATAACCATACCATCGGCTGCCATGATCCCACGGCCCATGCTGAAATTGCGGCCATCCGCAAGGCCGGGCAGAAAATTAAAAACTACCGCTTTTTAAACGCCGTCCTTTATGTTACGGTGGAACCCTGCATCATGTGCATGGGCGCCATTATTCATTCCCGGATCAGCCATGTGGTTTTCGGCGCAATGGATGCCAAATGGGGCGCGGCCGGTTCGCTGTATCAGTTTCAGGAAGACCGGCGGTTGAATCATTTGCCCCAGGTTACCGGCGGCGTGCGCGAAGACGCATGCAGGCAGATCATACAGGATTTTTTTAAAAAAAAACGGCAGTCAATTTTATGCCAGTCAATTATATATCAGTCAATCATGGCGCGATAAAAAATCACGGCATGATATTTTATAGATTATTAAAAAGGAGCGTCAATTGGCAAACATCGTGATCATAGGAACCCAGTGGGGTGATGAAGGCAAGGGCAAAATTGTGGACCTTTTGGCGGAACATGCCGATTGCGTGGTCCGGTTCCAGGGCGGAAACAATGCCGGGCATACTATGGTGGTGGACGGCGAACAGTTTATCAGCCATCTCATCCCGTCCGGCATCTTGCAGGGGAAAACCTGCGTGATCGGCAATGGCCTGGTGGTGGATCCCGAAGTCCTGCTGGAGGAAATGGATTACCTTGCGAAAAAAGGCATTGATATCAGCCCGGACAATTTAAAAATCAGTGAAAAAGCCCATTTGATCATGCCCTATCATAAACAGATCGACATGGCGAGGGAAGCGGCAGCCGGTAAAAACAAGGAAATCGGCACCACCGGCCGGGGCATTGGTCCGTGCTATGAGGACAAGGCCACCCGATGCGGCATCCGATTTGTGGACCTGATCGATACGGAAGCCTTTGAGGAAAAAGTCCGGTCTGTATGCAAGGAAAAGAATTTTTACCTCACCCAGTTTTTCGCCCAGAATCCGGTTGATCCGGAGGCGATCATCAATGCATACAAGGCATATCGGAAGCGCCTGGCCCCGTTTGTGGCCAATATTTCCGTGTATCTCAACAACAGCATCAAAGCCGGGAAACAGGCGCTGTTTGAAGGCGCCCAGGGAACCCATCTGGACATTGACCACGGCACTTATCCCTATGTCACATCCTCCAATACGGTTTCCGGCAATGCGTGTTCAGGATCTGGCGTCGGACCGAAAATGATCGACGGGATTGTGGGGATTGTAAAGGCCTATACCACAAGGGTAGGGAAGGGGCCTTTTCCCACGGAATTGTTTGATGAAATCGGCGAAAAAATTCAGAAGACCGGCGCAGAATTCGGGGCCACCACCGGCCGTAAACGCCGCTGCGGGTGGCTGGACACGGTGATTCTGCGCAATGCCGTCCGGTTAAACAGCCTGACAGGCCTTGTGGTCACCAAGCTGGATGTATTGGATGGCCTGGAATCGATTAATATCTGCAACAGCTATGATTATAAAGGCCAAAAAATCGATGAATTCCCGGCGGATCTCAAGGTGCTGGGCCAGTGCGCGCCGGTTTATGAAACCCTGCCGGGGTGGAGCGAAAATATTTCAAAAATCCGAAAATATGAAGATTTACCCGAAAATACCAAAAACTATCTCAAACGGATCGAAGCGCTGACAGAAACAAAAATTGATATCGTATCCGTTGGGCCGGGCCGTGAAGAAACCATCATTTTAAACAATGTTTTTGATTGACAATCTGGAATTTGTCCAATAAATAAAGCATCCAATAGTCGGGACGTGGCTCAGCCTGGTAGAGCACAGCGTTCGGGACGCTGGGGTCGCAAGTTCAAATCTTGCCGTCCCGACCAAAAAAAATCAGCAAGTTTTTAAACTTCGCTGATTTTTTTATTTTTCGGCCTTTTAAAAATTGCTTGTTATCCTGAATATCAAAATGATATCGCTATAAATTATTTAACCGAGGGCTGCCTGAGACTCATGGAAGATTTTTTTATCTAACTAAAGCGTTGTTAACTTAAGGAGTTGATTTGATGATTCACTTTACAAACAAAACTATCCGGGTAATGATGATTTGCATGATTTCAGCATCTCTGCTGTATCTTTCTTCCGCTTCCGCAGCCGATAAAAAAACAAAAGAGGCGCCGCCTGCCGGCAAATATATTGCAAAAGTCAATGGCGTTGAAATTTCCAATATTGACCTGGAAAGAAAATTCAATTTGATCAAAGAGCGGTATGCCAGCATGGGAATGCCTCTGGATGACGCCAAACTTCAGGAATTCCGGAAAAATATCATAAACAGCCTGGTGGAACAGGAAGTGCTGTTCCAGGAAAGCGCGGCCCAGGGCATTAAAATTGATCCCGCAGAAGTAAAAACAGAACTCGAAAATTTTAAAAAGCAGTTTGAAACCGAAGAAGCATTTAAAAAACAAATCGCCGAAATGAATTTCACCGAAGAAATCATTTTGTCACAGATCGGAAGAAGCAAATCAATTCAAAAGTTTATCAATGATAAAATTATGCCTGACATTAAGGTTTCAGATGACGATGCAAAAAAATATTATGATTCCCACCCGGATGAATTTAAACTTCCGGAGCGGGTTCACGCAAGTCACATCCTGGTAAAGATTGATCCCAAGGACAAAGATGCGGAAAAACTGAAAAAAGAAGCCAAGAAAAAAATTGAAGGCATTAAAGCAAAATTAGACAAGGGCGAGGATTTCGCAAAGCTGGCCACGGAAAATTCCGATTGTCCCAGCAAAGCCAAAGGCGGAGATTTGGGCTTTTTTGAACGGGGCCAGATGGTTAAACCGTTTGAAGAAGCGGCATTCGCTTTAAAGCAGGGAGAAGTGAGCGGCATTGTGGAAACCCAGTTCGGTTATCATATTATTAAGGCCCAGGAAAAGAAAGACGCCTCAACCCTGGCTTTTGATGAAATTAAGGAAAAACTTCAGAAAAAATTAAAGGATGACCGGTTCAAGGAAACCTTTCCGGCTTATATGGAGACTTTGAAAAAGAAATATACCATTGAAATTGCAGAAGATATGTCTGCACCCAAACCGGCGGCAAAAGAAGCAGCAAAAACGCCTGAAAAAAAATAGAGGGTTCTGTGAAAAGAGGGGGGATTCGATGAAAAAATCAATCATCAGGGGAACCGGGCGATATCTGCCGGAACGGGTGGTGACCAATAACGACATGTCCCAGTGGATGGACACCTCGGATGAATGGATCGAACAGCGCACCGGTATCAAGGAACGGCGGTGGATACCGGAAGAGGGAAATGTCGGGGCCTCGGATCTGGGGCTCATTGCTTCCAAAATCGCCCTGGAACGGGCCGGATGGCGGCCGGAAGACCTGGATCTGATTATTTTCGCCACCTTGAGCCCGGACATTTTTTTCCCAGGCTCGGGATGCCTGCTTCAGAGCAAGCTGGGGCTCAAATCAACCCCGGCCATTGATATTCGCCAGCAGTGCACCGGATTCCTTTATGGCTTGCAGATCGCGGACGCCTATATCAAAAGCGGATATGCCAACCGGATTTTGTTTGTGGGCGGCGAAGTTCACAGCACGGGCCTGGAACTGGCAAACCGGGGCCGGGACGTGGCGGTGATTTTCGGTGACGGGGCAGGGGCCGTATGCCTGGAAGGGGTGGAAACGGATGAGAACGTGGGCGTGCTGGCGGCCAGTCTTCACGCCCAGGGCGATTATGCGGAATCCCTGATGCTGGAAGCCCCGGCTTCTCGGCTCAACCCTCGCCTGACCCCTGATATGTTCGACGACGGCCGGATATGGCCGAAGATGGACGGCCGTAATATTTTCAAGCTCGCCATTACCCGTTTGCCGGAAATCACCCATAAAGTGCTGGCCCAGGCCGGGCTCACCATTGATGACATCGACATGGTATTTCCCCACCAGGCCAATCTCCGCATCAACCAGTCATTCCAGAAATCCCTGGAGATTTCGGATGACAAAATGTACAACAATATTCAAAAATACGGAAACACCACCGCCGGCAGCATCCCCATCGCCCTGGACGAGGCCATTGAAAAAGGGCTGCTGCCGAAAAAAAGCACGGTTGTTTTCGCAGGCCTCGGCGCCGGACTAACGTGGGGGGCGATCGTTTACCGATTTTTGTAGGCCAGACCGAACAACCTATCCAAAAAGCATTTCGAGATAAAATTTCTGTATCGCATCCCGATTATCAAAACGGTAATCGGGATTTTTATTTTTTCCCGCCATGGCGTTGCGGATATCCCCGGCCATGACCTTGCCCAGCTCCACCCCGAACTGGTCAAACGGATTGATCCCCCAAATAAACGCCTCAAACACGGTTCTGGCCTCATAAAATGAAAGCAGGCGACCGATATTTCGTGGGGACAGATCGTCCAGGACGATGGTGGAAGACGGGCGGTTGCCGGAAAAGCATTTGGCGGGGTTGGGATCGTCCTTGCCCACGGCGAGGGCCTGGGCTTGGGCCATGAGATTGGCCCACAATTCCTGATGGTTGGTCACCCCCTTGGACAAGGTCTTATAGCGGTCGTGACAGGGTTTCAGCACACCGATAAAATCAATGGGAAAGGGCCGGCCCTGGTGGGCCAGTTGAAAAAACGAATGCTGGGCGTTGGTGCCCGGTTCTCCAAAAATGATGGAGCCGCACGAAACGCCCACAGGCTCGCCAGCCACGGTCACGGACTTGCCGTTGCTTTCCATGGAGAGCTGCTGCACATGGGGGGCCAGTTTGGACAAGGGAGAAGAATAGGGGATAAGACCCTGGGCCGGGTAGCCGAGAAAATTATTGTTCCACACGCTGATTAATGCCGCCAGCAGGGGAAGATTCTCACGGGCCGGGGCCGTGGCGGCATGGATGTCCATTTCTTCCGCGCCTTTTAAAAATTCCTCGAACCGGTCGTATCCCAGATACAGGCTCAGGGGCGCGCCGCCCACGGCGGAGGTGACGCTGTAACGTCCGCCGATATAATCAAACATGTGAAAGGTTCTTAGCACCGGATTTTTCGGGTCATCGCCGGGACTTCCCTTGCTTGTGACCGTGACCATGTGGTTTTTCGGGGAAAGATGGTGCGACTTGAGATATTCCAGGGCCTGCATGGTATTGGCGGTGGTTTCCGCAGTGGTGTAGGTTTTGGAGATCACAACCCATAGCGTGGTATCGGGATCAATGCGGGTGACAATATCCCCGAAATTATCGATATCCACATTGGCCAGAAAATGCAGGCGGATGCCCTTGTCGGCCCTGTGCGCCATGGCGGTTGCCGCAAATTCCGCGCCCAGATAAGAGCCGCCGATGCCGATCACCACCACATCCTTAAAAGGCTGCCCCCCAGGGCCGGTAATTTTACCCGAATGCACCTCTTTGGCAAATTCTCGGATTTCCTCTCGAACACGTCTGATTTCCGGCATCACGTCCTTGCCGTCATCGAATACCGGCTTGTTTGAAAAGCTGCGGCAGGCAGTGTGAAGAACCGCACGGTTTTCGGTGACGTTTATATGGTCACCGTCCATCATGCGGCCAAACCGGGGCAGGAGACCCTTGCTTTCAGCAAGCTTCAGGAGCATGTCCAGAGTTGTGCCGTCCAGCCGCTGCCGGGAAAAATCAAAAAACAAACCTGCGCCTTTTCTGGAAAAAGTCTCCAGACGGCCCGGCTGGTTTACCAGATGTTTCAGATGATTTTCAGGCAAGGCCATTTTCTGGGCGTGGGCCGCTAATTGTTTCCACTCTTTGAGCATGGTTAATGCGCTTTCCGGCATGGTTCACCTCTTATTTAATTTTTTTTAATCAATTTAACCAGTTCCACGGCTCTGTCCATAATATGTTTTGCTGAATCAAGACCCGGCGCATCCTCCAGGACTCCCAATCTCAGCATCGGCTCAAAGCTGCCCGCCCCATGTCTGCTTGCGACCGCCGAGGCCCCGAGAGGACTGATTCCCTTGTGAACGCTGACCGGTATCATTTCCAATGTCATAAAAGCGTATACATGCGACAGGTGGGTTGTTTCAACGCCGCCATGCCGCATCCATGAAACAGCGGCGCTCACGCCGATTTTATTCCGCAATTTTCCCCTTGTCAGATTTCCAAAAATAAAAACCCGGGTTCTATCTATCAAGGCCGCCATTTTTGCGCTCGTCCGCATAAAATAGACGGGACTTGCAAGAATAATGATATCCGCCTTTTCAATTTTTTCAAAAACAGGCTGGGCGTCATCATTGATGGCGCAATATTTACCGGGTTTTTGCTTGGTAAGGCAATAATTGCAGTGCAGGCAATCCTTTATTTCGATTTTGGAAAGATGAATAATTTCAGTGGAAAATCCTTCATCCGGCACACAGGCCATCATTTTCTTTATCAATTGCTCTACATTGCCTTTTTTAACCGGGCTGCCGGAAATCCCCAATACATTATATGACATAATGATGTCTCCTGGATGGATTCACCATCAATCCTTCAGCGCTTGCAATAATCCCGCAAATATCCTATCCGTTTCCTTGCTGTCCCGGTGGCATGCACCGGCCGCCCGATGTCCGCCGCCGCCAAAAGACATCATGATTTCGCCAATATTGACCTCTGATGTGCGGTTGATAATGGATTTCCCCACGGAGAACACCGTGATATCACTTTCCTTTTCTTTACCCCGGCGCAAAAGAATCGAGACATTGCACTGGGGATACATGGCGTAGATGATAAACCGGTTGCCGGGGTATTTGTTTTCCGTATCCCTCATGTCCAGCACCACAATATTGTCATAAACCGTTGCGGCTTTGGCCAAAAGTTCCTTGTATTTGCCTTCATATTGAAAATATACATCCGCCCGCTCTTTCACATCCGGCAGCAGCAGTATCTCATCGATGGTCATTTTACCGCAATAATCAATCAAATCGCGTTTAAACTGCTCCTCGGAAATCCGGAATTTTCCCCAGTCCTCGATTCCGGTGCGCTGATCGATAAGAAAATTTAAGAGCGCCCAGCGCGACGGGGTCAGGATATCCTCTATGGAAAAATCCCCGGAGTCGGCCTTGTCCACCCCGATCATCATGTCATCAAACAATGGCGGAAACCCGTCTTTCCCGCCGTAATAATTATATACCACCCGTGCCGCAGACGGCGCGTCAGGATCAATGATATGCCGCTCATTTTTTTTATTGCGTAGGGATTCGGAAAAATGATGGTCAATGGCCAGATGAACGCCAGGCACATAGGGCAGGTTGGTGGAAATGTCGTGTTCGCTGACCGCAACCATACCGGACTGCATGTCGCTTGGATGGTCCACAAATGCAATTTCGTCCACAAGATCCAGATGCTTCATAAGCACCGCGCAAATTAGTCCATCCAGATCGCCTCTGGTTAATAATCGATATTTTATTATGTTTGCCATACGTTTAATTCCTTGATATTGAACTGCCGGTTAATATAACCCAAATAATAACAAATTCATCTGGTAATCGCAACAAAAGACCCGTTTTTTGAGACAGGCGACAGGTCTATCACAACCGTAGGCATATTTCACTTAATTTTATACGCAGGACAGGTATGACGAAAAAAAATAAACCGGTGCTTGAATTGCTGATGGATAAAGGGGTCGTGATTCCCAACCCCGAAAGCGTTGAAATAGGCGAGGAAGTCAATTTGGAGCGAATTTCCGGCAACCGGGTGGTGATCCATGCGGGATGCAAAATTTTCGGAGAAAATACCCTGATTTTAGACGGGGCAAGGCTGGGGTATGAAGCACCGGCCACGGTCTGCGACTGTTATGTCGGCCCGGACGTCCAGCTTAACGGTGGATTTTTCAATAAGGCGGTATTTCTAAAAAAAGTGGCGGTGGGATCCTGCGCCCATGTCCGGGAAGGGTGCATTTTTGAAGAAGAGGCGAGCGCGGCCCACGCGGTGGGGTTAAAGCAGACCCTTTTGTTTCCATTCGTGACCCTGGGCAGCCAGATTAATTTCTGCGACTGCCTGATGTCCGGCGGCACAGGCAAAAAAAACCACAGCGAAGTGGGAAGCTCTTATATCCATTTTAATTTTACGCCCCAGCAGGACAAGGCAACCGCTTCTCTTATCGGCGACGTGCCCCAGGGGGTCATGCTGAATCAGCCGCCCATATTTCTGGGCGGGCAGGGCGGTCTGGTGGGGCCCGCCCGGCTGACATTCGGCATTACGATTGCGGCAGGCACCATTTGCAGAAAAGATGAATTGCGGCCCCATCGCCTGATATTCGGGGGCGCCGGTCAAAACGGCAATATCCATTATATACCCGGCGCATACACCAGCATCACCCGCATCTTTAAAAACAATAGTATTTATATCGCCAACCTTCTGGCATTGATGCAGTGGTATCGGGTTGTCCGGTCCCTGTTTATTTGTCAGGATTTCCCAGAAGAACTTCACCAGGGGCTTGTGAAAACCCTTGATCTTGCCATTGATGAACGAATTCTCCGGCTCTCCGGGTTAATGGAAAAACTGTCCGGAACCGCCTCAGATCCGCAACGTGACCTCATTGAAAAGTGGCCGGAAATGCTGGCGTTTCTCCGGTTATGTCAAGCAATATCCCCTGTCTTCGGAGACACCCAGTTAAAAAAACGGTTTGTGGATGCGGTGCGTAACCGAATCAGCGAATTTGGAACGGATTATGTCAGCGTGATACAGTCCCTTTCTCCGGAAGACAGCCAGACCGGAACACTCTGGCTTCAAGGCATTGTGGATCAGGTGACGGGCAGATTGATATTGACAGCGGAACCCGGAAAATAAAACGCAAATAAGGAAAACAAACGCATGGGTAGAATTTTATTTGGCACGGATGGCATCCGGGGGGTTGCCAATCAGTATCCCATTACACCGGAGGTGATGATCCGGCTGGGAAGATCCATCGTGGATTCCCTGCCGGGAGATTCCTATAAAAAACGAATCATTATCGGCAAGGACACCCGGATTTCCGGGGACATGATCGAAAGCGCCATTGCGGCCGGAATTTGCTCCGCAAACGGGGATGCCTTTCTGGCTGGCGTCATCCCCACACCCGGTATCGCGCACCTGACCGCAGCAGACGGCTATGGTGCCGGAATCGTGATTTCCGCATCCCACAATCCCTATTATGACAATGGCATCAAAATATTCAACCGTCAGGGATTTAAACTGTCCGATGAACTAGAACACATTATAGAAGCTAAAGTGTTAGATGATACTTTGCTATCTAATAACCTGATATCTAAAAATATAGGAATTATTTCAACACTTGAGGATGCCGCCGCCCGCTATATCCAGTTTTTAAAAAATACCTTGCCCGCTGACGGTTCGTTTGCCGGTTTAAAAGTCATTCTGGATTGCTCCAACGGCGCGGCATTTCATATCGCGCCAAAAGTGTTCGCCGGTCTTGGCGCGGAGGTAGAGGTCATTTTCGCATCCCCGGACGGCCGCAACATCAACGATGGCTGCGGCTCCCAGCACACGGAAACATTGCAGAAAAGGGTACTTCAACACAAAGCCCATATCGGGCTGGCCTTTGACGGAGACGCAGACCGGCTTATTGCGGTGGATGAACAAGGACAAAAAATCACCGGCGACCAGATTCTGGCGATATGCGCCAAATATTATAAGGAAAACGGGAGATTAAAGAATAATGTGGCGGTGAGCACCGTGATGAGCAATGTGGGACTGCATCAGGTCTTCAAGAAAATGGGAATCCGGCACATCATTGCAGACGTGGGCGACCGGTATGTGCTGGAGCAGATGATGGCGCATCAGGCCGTGATCGGCGGCGAGGATTCCGGGCATATGATTTTTCTGGATCATCACACTTCCGGGGACGGCATATTGACTGCCATCCGGTTAATGGAAGTGATGCAGAAAACCGCCCGGCCTCTCTCGGACCTTGCCGGCATCATGCAGGTTTATCCCCAGGTGCTGCTCAACGTAACCGTCAGGGAAAGAACTGACATTGAGACCGTGCCTCAAATCGTCGAGGCGATTCACAAGGCCGAAAGTGCACTGGGAGATCAGGGCAGGGTGCTGGTGCGTTATTCAGGAACCCAGCCCTTGTGCCGGGTTATGGTGGAAGGGCCGGATGCGGATGATACGCACCGGTTCTGCCGGGAAATCGCGGATGTGATTCAAGAGAAGCTGGGCCAGGTGGAAACAAAATGAAAAAATCACAAAGCCCGCGAAGAAAAGTTCCTCTTCGCGGGCTTTGTGGCAATTTTTAATCTTGAGCAGATTAGTCTCTGCTGGTGCCAAAAATGCGCAGCAGCATCAAAAATAAATTAATAAAATCAAGATATAAAGACAGCGCGCCGATGATGGCGCCTTTGCGGATCACCCCGGCGTCCAGTTCGGCCGGCTGGGTCAGGGCCATGTGTTTGAGTTTCTGGGTGTCGTATGCGGTGAGTCCTACAAAAACGATCACGCCGATATAGCTGATGATCAGATTCATGGCGGAACTCTTGATGAACATATTGACCACGGATGCGATGATGATGCCGATAAGCCCCATGCTCATGAATCCGCCCACGGATGTGAGATCGCGCTTGGTAACCATGCCGTATACGCTGCACGCCACAAACGTGCCCGCGCATATAAAAAAGGTGGATGCGATGGACGCGCCGGTATAGGCAAGAAATATAAAGGACAGGGTGGCGCCGTTTAGGGCCGCATAAAGGACAAATAGACCGGTGGCCGTGGATGCTTCAATTTTCTGGACCCGGGCGCTCAGATAAAACACAAGGCCCAGTTCGGCGATAATCAGCCCGAAAAAGACCAGTTGGTTGCCAAAGATCAGATTCATCATGGAAGGACTGTTTGCTACATAATAAGCGACACCGCCGGTGAGGGCCAGACCGGCCGCCATCCAGTTATAAACGGTCTGGATAAAGCTGTTGACCAGCACCTGGGCACCTGTTTGACGGGTGGAAAGGGATTCAACCATTAAAAACCTCCTGAAATAATTAAAATTAAGCAAAAAATTAATAAACCAAAATCGTTAGCCGCTGTTTTGATGTTTTTATATGGCAATAAAATAACACACAAATCCCGATATGCAACAATTATCCAAATAAGATGAATCCCACAGAATTATACCAGCAGTTAAAGGATCTGGCGGCCAGACTGGACATTCGGGTGGCGGAACAGAACCTCAGGGTGACCGGCGTGAATGCCAAAAGCGGCTTCTGCATTGTGAAAGACCAGAAGGTGTTTATCATGGACAAGCACCTGACGGTTCGGGAAAAGCTGGAAACCCTGGCGGATTTTATGAAGACATTGCCTCTGGAGGAACTGTATGTATCGCCGGTGGTGCGAAAATATCTGGACCGGTCATGATCACAAGGCGGGGGAAAAGGGGCACCCGGACAGCCTGACAGCCCGGCATTATCCGCCCGAATTAAAAGTTTACATAATATTCCTTATCAGACGTTATAATTTTATCAAAAAAATATTGATAATTCATGGCTGATAATCAAATAGTGATAATTTTATGTAAGTATTCAGAAGCCAGAATTCAGAATCAAGAATATGTGGTTCATTCTGACTCCTGAATTGCGAATTCGCCAACAATGGATCATTATTTTGCAAAACCCGATAGCTGACCGAAAAATTTATTCAGTTTCCCAACTGACCGAAAAAATTAAATCGTTACTTGAAGAAAACTTTTCATTTATTTGGATTTCTGGTGAAATTTCAAATTTCAAGTCGCCGGTTTCAGGGCATTATTATTTTACCCTGAAGGATAGTTCGGCCCAGATCAGCGCGATCATGTTTCGCGGACAGAACCGGAGCCTGAAATTTTTGCCCGAAGACGGCATGAAAATTACGGGATTTGGCAGGATCAGCGTTTATCAGCCCAGGGGCAATTATCAGATTATTCTGGAATATGTCGAACCGGCCGGCGTCGGCGCGCTCCAGGCGGCTTTTGAACAGCTTAAAGCAAAATTAATCGATGAGGGTCTCTTTGATCCGCAGCATAAAAAGCCCCTGCCGTTTCTTCCGAAAAAAATCCATCTTATCACATCCCCGACCGGTTCAGTGGTTCATGACATGATCCGGGTTGTTCACCGCAGGCTTCCGAGAGTGGCGATCACCGCCATTCCCATCAAGGTCCAGGGTGACGGCGCGGTGGAGGATATTGTGAATGCAATCCAGTTTCTGAACACATTGCCGGATGCCGAGGTTGCCATCATCGCCAGGGGCGGCGGTTCTCTGGAGGATTTAAGCGCTTTTAACGCCGAGCCAGTGGCCAGGGCCATATTCGCCTCTCAAATCCCCATTGTTTCCGCCATTGGCCATGAAACGGATTTTACCATTTCCGATTTTGTGTCGGACCTTCGCGCCCCTACCCCTTCGGTGGCGGCTGAGCTGGTAGCGCCGGTCCACGCCGACCTGCTGGAAAAAATGCATTTGCTGAGCCGCCAGTTGCATTCGCGCTTAAGCCGCCAATTGCAAAAAAAAATCACTTCCTTGGAAAATTTATCCCGAAGGCTGGTCCATCCCCGGCGGCGGCTGGATGATTTAAAACTCCGGCTGGATGACGCCCAGATGCGTCTTGTCCGGTCCTTCAAAAAATCCATTGACCTGCACCGCACGCACTTGACATGGCGGATGGATCGTTTGAAAAAAAATCATCCCAGTGAGCGCATCCATCTCTTGCGCAATGCCCTGATACGAGATGCGGATGATCTGGCGTCATCTTTTACCAAAATTTTAACTACCCAATGGTCCGCCTTGCAGTCGCTCAGCGGCCGATTGCAGGCGCTGAATCCTGCGGCCGTGCTTGCGCGCGGGTTCAGCATCACCCGGACCTTCCCCGGACAACGCCTGATTACCGATGCTGCCGGCGTGTCCCCCGGTCAATTACTTGAAATTCTGCTGGCAAAGGGATCCATTCTCTGCCGCGTTGAAAAGGAACTGCATGATGGCGAAAAAAAAGACATTTGAAGAATCCATGAAACAACTGGAACAAATTGTTGGAGAACTGGAAGACGGGGATCTGCCCCTGGAGGATTCCTTGAAAAAATTTGAAGAAGGGGTATTGCTTTCCAAATTCTGCTTTCAAAAACTGGATGAAACAGAAAAAAAGGTATCCTTATTATTAAGGGAGCCGGATGGGCGGTTTCAGGAAACCCCTTTTGTCAGCGGGGAACCATCCGCAAAGGAAGAAGATTAAGTGAACGGTTCCGCCCCCCCTTCCCTTTTTGATTTGACCGTTTATCTGGACCATCAGCGGCAGGTCATTGATGCAGCGCTATTGAAAATCATCAAAAACCGTTTTTCAGACACCCGTTTGTGTCAGGCCATGAAATATTCCCTTATGGCTTCCGGCAAACGGCTCCGGCCGATTTTGTGCATGGCGGCGGCTGAAACGGTGGGCGATGTGAATCCAGATGTGCATCCAGATGTTATGGCCGCTGCCTGCGGCATTGAAATGATCCATACCTATTCGCTGATTCATGACGATTTGCCGGCCATGGACAATGATGACCTGCGCCGCGGCAACCCCACCTGTCACGTTCAATTTGATGAAGCCACGGCCATTATGGCCGGAGACGCGCTATTGACATTGGCCTTTGAAATTTTCGCATCCGCTGCCGCATCTTGCCAGTCCCGCAATACCGCCGAAACCTGGCTGCGCGTCATCCGCAACATCGCAAAAGCCGCCGGGCATCAGGGCATGATTGAAGGCCAGATGCGGGATATCGCCGCCGAAGGCTCGGATTTATCTCTGGATAACCTTAAAGCCATGCATCAATTAAAAACCGGGGCATTAATCGAGGCCTCGGTGGTTTCCGGCGCCATGCTGAATGGCGCCGCCGCCTTGGAGATCAGACAGCTTGAAATCTATGCCCATCATATCGGTCTGGCGTTTCAGGTGGTGGATGATATATTAAATGTGGAAGGCGACGCCAAAAAGATGGGCAAAGCCACCGGCACGGACGTATCCCGGGGCAAATCCACCTACCCTGCCCTGCTGGGACTCGCCGAATCCAAGGTTTTTGCAAGTGATCTGGTGAACAATGCCTTGCAAGCCCTGGTGATTTTTGGTAACAAGGCAGCTTCCCTTGCGGCCTTGGCAAATTATGTAATTGAAAGAAAACGGTAATGACGTCCTTCAAGTATTCATTAGGAGTTCCTTTAATTTGAGCCTTCTTGATAAAATCAATTCCCCTGCGGATTTAAAAAAACTTCCCAGGGAAGACCTGCCGGAGCTGGCCCGTGAAATCCGGCAGCAGATTGTGGATGTAGTCTCCAAAACCGGCGGTCATCTCGCGTCCAGCCTTGGGGTGGTGGAGTTGACCATTGCCCTGCATTATGTGTTTGATGTGCCGAGAGACAAAATCATCTGGGATGTGGGCCACCAGGCATACGCCCACAAGCTGCTCACCGGCAGAAAAGACCGGTTTCACACCCTGCGGCAGCACGGCGGGATCTCAGGTTTTCCAAAAATCACCGAAAGCCCTTTTGACGCTTTTAGCACCGGACACAGCTCCACCTCCATTTCCGCAGCATTGGGGATTGCCACAGCCAAAGACTTAAAATCCGAATCCTCAAAAGTCATTGCCGTGATCGGCGACGGGTCCATGACCGCAGGGCTGGCATTTGAAGGCCTGAATCAGGCCGGGGATTCCAAAAAGAATATGATCGTTATTTTAAATGATAATGACCTGTCCATCGCGCCGAACGTGGGCGCCCTCTCCTCATTGCTGAGCCGCACCTTTTCAGCCAAATATTTGCAGGATCTCAAACGGACATTTGGGGACTTTCTGCTTTCCTTGCCGAAAGTTGGCTCGGACGCTTACCAGTTCGCCAAGCGGGCGGAAGACTCCTTTAAAGCGTTTGTCACGCCCGGCATGCTGTTTGAAGGGTTTAATTTTGATTATTACGGACCCATCAAAGGGCACAGATTAAACCATCTCATTGATATTTTAACCAATATCAAAAACCTCGAAGGCCCGGTATTCCTGCATATTCTCACCCAGAAAGGGAAAGGATACGCGCCTGCTGAAAAAAATCCCGTATATTTTCATGGCGTCGGGTGTTTTGAAGCAGAGACCGGCGTAAAACTGGCGGACCAGAAAAACGCGCCCACCTATACCGAAGTTTTCGGGACTACCCTTGCGGAACTGGCGGCGCATGATAAAAAGATTGTCGCCATTACCGCAGCCATGCCTGAAGGCACGGGTCTGGCGGAATTTTCCAAAAAATTTCCCGACCGTTTTTTTGACGTTGGCATCGCCGAACAGCACGGGGTGACTTTTGCCGCAGGAATTGCCACGGAAGGCTTGAAGCCAGTGGTGGCCGTGTATTCTACTTTTTTGCAGCGGGCCTATGACCAGATTCTTCATGATGTGTGCCTGGAATCCCTGCCGGTGATCTTTGCCGTGGATCGGGGCGGCATTGTGGGGGAAGACGGGCCCACCCATCATGGGTTGTTTGACTTGTCATATTTGCGCTCCCTGCCGAACATGACGGTCATGGCCCCTAAAGATGAAAATGAATTGCGCAGGATGATGGCAACGGCGATTCATCATTCCGCCGGCCCCATTGCGTTTCGGTATCCCAGGGGCTGCGGTCTGGGGATTGCGCTGGATGCGGAAATAAAGCCCATTGACATCGGCAAGGGAGAAATTCTGGCGGATGGCCGGGATGTGCTGATTCTGGCCATTGGCAGTACGGTGGCGGGCGCGGTGGCCGCACGCCGGATTCTTGCGGAAAAAGGCATTGACGCAACGGTTGTCAACTGCCGGTTTGTAAAGCCTTTGGATTCGGAACTGATTTGCGGACTTGCGGAAAAAATTCCCCATATCCTCACGGTTGAGGAAAATATTCTCCAGGGCGGTTTTGGCAGCGCCGTGCTGGAAGCCTTAAGCGATCATGGCATTCAAAATCCACATATTCGCGTGAAACGTCTTGGCATTGAAGACCGGTTTGTAGAGCATGGCTCCATCCGTGCCCTGCGCGCCCATTACGGGCTGGATGCCGAGGGCATTGCGGCCGCCGTGCTTTCCATGCGCCAAAGTCATCCGGCATAATGACGGGCATTTCCAAAAAACGGCTGGATATGCGGGTGGTTGACAAAGGCCTGGCCCCCAGCCGTCAGCGCGCCCAAGCCCTTATCATGGCAGGTGCTATCCTGGTGAATGATTGCCCAATGGACAAGCCGGGGGCGCTTATTTCCGAAGACGCGGTGATTACAAGCAAAGGCGATGGTCTTCCCTTTGTGAGCCGGGGCGGCTTAAAGCTCCGGGAAGCCCTGGACACGCTAAAATTGGATGTCAGCGGATTCCTTTGCCTGGATGTGGGGGCGTCCACCGGCGGCTTTACCGACTGCCTGCTTCAGCATGGCGCGGCACGGGTTTACGCCATTGATGTGGGTTACGGTCAACTTGACTGGCGGCTGCGGCAGGATCCGAGGGTGGTGGTCATTGAACGGACCAATATCCGGTACGCCACCCTGGAAATTCTGCCCGAACCCTTTGATTTGATTACGGTGGATGCATCATTTATTTCTTTAAAAATCGTGATCCCGGCAGTGGTTCCGTTTTTAAAACCAGATGGAAAAATTCTGGCCCTCATCAAGCCCCAGTTTGAAGTCGGCAAGGATCAGGTGGGCAAAGGCGGCGTGGTAAGAGATCCCGTGCTGCATGAAAAAGTGATCGCCGAGTTAATGCTGTTTTTTAGAAATGCCGGCCTTGCCCCCGGCCCGGTGATCCCTTCGCCGATTCTGGGGCCAAAAGGAAATCGCGAGTTTATCATCTGTTTAACGCAAATGGTTTCGATTTAAAGTTGATTTTTTATCCGCGAATATATAAGGATTTTTAATTGCATTTTCGAGAAGACCAACAAATCTTGTAGAAAGGGGTTAAATCACTGAAATGACTGAAAAAACAAGAAATGTCGCGTTCATTGGACAAAGTGGGGCCGGAAAGACTTCTCTGGCGGAAGCATTACTTTTTAACACAGGCGTCACCACGCGGCTCGGCAGCGTGGATGCCGGTAATTCGGTCCTCGATTTCGAGCCGGAGGAACTCAAGCGAAAAGCCAGTATTAGCACCGGGTTCCATCAATTTGACTGGAAAAAACACATCATCAGCTTTATCGATACCCCGGGCGACCAGAATTTTATTTCCGACACCAAACTGTGCATGCAGGCTGCGGACGCCGGCCTTCTGGTCATTGACGCCATTGACGGGGTCAAATTCCAGAGCGAACGGGTTCGGGAATTTGCTATAGAGTATCAAATACCGGTGGTCTTGTTCATCAATAAACTCGACCGGGAACGCGCGGATATTCATCGGGTATTTCAGGAAGCAGCGGAAATTTTTACCCCCAAGCCCATCCTGCTTCAACTACCCATCGGCAAGGAAGCCGGATTTAACGGGATGGTGGATCTCCTGACCATGAAAGCCTGGACTTACGCCAACGGGAAGGCGACCTCTTGCGACATTCCGGCGGACATGATGGATGAAGCCCAATCAGAGCATGACAGCCTGGTGGAAAACGTGGCCGAAGCCGATGACCAGCTTATTGAAAAATACCTGGAAGGCGAGACCCTTTCCGATGAGGATTTAAAAAAAGCCCTGCGCAAAGGCACCCTGAATCAGACGTTTATTCCGGTGCTGTGCGGATCGGCCATCAATAATGTCGGCATGGATCTGTTGTGCAATTTTATCATTGATTCCATGCCCGCCCCGCTGGAAGCCAGCCCGAAAATTGCTATCCTGCCAGGCGCGGAAAATGAAATCGCCATCACCCCCAATGAAGCGGACCCTTTCTCAGGATTGGTGTTTAAAACCATTGCTGACCCATTTGCCGGCCGTTTGACGGTCATTAAAGTCATCACAGGAACACTGGGCGCTGACGGCACCTTTTATAATCCCAACAAAGACGCCAAGGAACGGTTTACCCAGCTCCTTAAAATCACGGGCAAGGAACAAAAAACCATTGACGGCGCTGGCCCCGGCGATATCGTGGCGGTGGCCAAATTAAAAGAAACCACCACCGGCGACACCCTGTGCGACCCGGCCCGGAAAATTCAGTACAAGGCTGCGGAACCCATGGACGGCGTCATCACCTATGCCATTGTTCCCAAAACCCAGGGAGATGAGGAAAAAATATTCTCATCACTATCCAAAATCATGGAAGAGGATCTGGCCATCCGCCTGAGACGCAGCGAGGAGACCCGCGAAACACTGATAACCGGCATGGGCCAGGTGCATATCGAAGCCACTCTGGAAAAAATGAAACGAAAATACGGTGTCGAAGCCGCCCTTAACCCCCAAAAAGTCCCTTATAAAGGCACGTTCCGGAAAAAGGTCCGGGTGCAGGGAAGACACAAAAAACAAACTGGCGGCCATGGACAGTTCGGCGACTGCTGGGTGGAATTTGAACCGCTTCCAAGGGGCGCTGGATTTGAGTTTGTGGACAAGATCGTGGGCGGCGCTATCCCGAAAACCTATATTCCGGCTGTTGAAAAAGGCATTATCGAAGCCACCCAGCGCGGCGTTCTGGCGGGTTTCCCCTGTGTGGACTATCGCGCGACCCTGGATTTTGGATCATTCCATGCGGTGGATTCCTCTGAAATGGCCTTTAAAGTGGCTGGCTCCCTGGCATTTAAAAAAGCGGAGGAAGAATCCGGCATGACCCTTCTGGAACCCATTATGGAACTCGAAGTGGTCACCCCGGAAGATTATATGGGGGACATCATGGGCGATTTGAACAGCCGCCGCGGCAGGGTGCTGGGCATGGATTCCAAGGGGAAAAACCAGGTGGTCAAGGCCCTGGTGCCCATGTCCGAAATTCTGGCCTATGCGCCGGACCTTCGATCCATGACGGGTGGCCGTGGCGCGTTTTCAATGAAATTCACCCATTATGATGAGGTTCCGGCCCAGCTTTGCCAGAAAATCATTGATGAAGCCAATAAAGACCGGGAAAACGCCTGATAGCGACGGACTCGTAATCGAAAAATTTTTCACCGCAAGGGCGCCAAGTTCGCAAAAAATGGCAACAATATAATTTTCATATATACGCATAACGCAAAATAAAAAAGCACCATGCCTGCTTGAGCAGGCATGGTGCTTTTTGTTTTAACTGGCTTATTTTATGCTTTTAGAACAAAGGTTTAATCTCAACGCGACGATTTAACGCCCTGCCTTCCTCGGTATTATTTGTGGCCGCAGGATTGTTCAGCCCAAAGCCTTTGCTGGTCAGACGATCAGCGCTGATGCCGTGTTTGAGTAGGTAACTTTTGACCGCCCATGCGCGTTTTTGAGATAATGTCTGGTTGTATGCCGCCGAACCGACATTATCGGTATGACCCTGGATTTCAAATTTCAGGCCGGGGTTATTGTTCATGACCGTGACCACATCATCCAGCTCGCCCACATATTGACTCTTGATATTGACTTTGTCGGTATCAAACAGTACGCCCTGGACAACCCAGCAGCCACGCGCATCCACATGGGCACCTTTGGGGGTATTGGGGCATTCGTCCTTATAATCATAAACGCCGTCGCCATCGGTGTCCAGCGGGCAGCCTTTTGCATCCACGGCCACGCCCATGGGCGTATTCGGGCAGGCGTCATCACAATCATACACGCCATCCCTGTCGCTGTCGGCCTTAACAGGCGAGGCAACTGGTTCCACCGCAGCGGCAACAGGCGCGGCTTTTTCTCCGCCGAAATTAAACATCAGGCCCGCAGAGTAAATCAGGTTGCTGTATGTTTGATCAGCGGTGATCAGATGGCGGACGTCGCCTCTGAGGGCCACAGCATTTTCATAAATAAAATATTTAATGCCCGCGCCGTAGTTGCCCAGGAAATCGGAATCACTCTGCTGCGGTCCGTCAGGGTCATAGGCAATAACACCAAGCCCTGCGGCGACATAAGGCACCAGTTTCTGGTCCGTCATAAAATTATAAACCAAGTCCACATGCATGGGGTAAACGTCGATATCGTTGCATCCGGGTTCCGAATCGGTTCTTGTATAATTGAACATCAATTCTGTTCCCAGGCTGTCTGTAAACTGGTACCCCATACCAAGTCCATAGCTCGGACCATTGTCAATGGGCTGATTGCCCTCAAACACATGCCAGCCGAACATGGGAGATAAATAAAAATCCCCGGCGCTGGTTTCGCATAATCCGGCTTGTGCAAAGCATAAAAGCCCTGCAAGCACTAAAGCTCCCCACATTGTTTTTCTGTTCATTTCTTTCTCCTTTAACTGATAAGATTAATAATGAAATCAAAAAAGGGAGGATAGCCCATTTGGCGCTCCCCCCTTTTTTTAAAGTGGTGCCGAAGGGGAGACTCGAACTCCCACGGAGGGACCCCCACTAGACCCTGAACCTAGCGCGTCTACCAATTCCGCCACTTCGGCAAATATCAAAAACTTAAAAAAGAACCATTGCTTTAACAGAAGTTTTCTCTTATATAGCCATACAAAGTCTGTGTCAAGCGCAATCTATATAAATTTGGTAATTTTTAAAATGAAACTCATTACAGATCTAAACGACATAAAACACCCGTTTACCCGTCCGGTGGTGACCATCGGCAATTTTGACGGGGTTCACAAAGGGCATCAGGCCCTGTTTCACCAGGTGATTGAAAAAGCGGAATCCATTCAGGGAACCTCCGTGGCCATTAGCTTTGAACCGCATCCCTTGCGGGTTTTAAAGAAAAAAAAATCCCCTCCCCTGATTACCTTATATGAACAAAAAAAGGAACTGATTGAAAAAACAGGGATTGACGTTCTGATCCGCATTCCTTTTGACAAAGCCTTTGCCGACATCACCGCCCGGCAGTTTGTGGAAGACATCCTTGTAAAAACCATCGGGCTCAAGGCCATTGTCATCGGCAAGGATTATTCCTTTGGCAAGGACCGGCAGGGAAATGTTGCGTTTTTAAAGCAATATGCCGAGGAATTCGGGTATGAAGTCATTGTGACCGACTGGATTCAAGGGAGCCGGCGCAAAGCTGACCGCATCAGCAGCACCCGGATACGGGAAACCGTAGCAAACGGCCAGGTCGAGGAAGTGGTGGCGCTACTGGGCCGCTATTATCAGATCCGCGGCAAGGTGGTGTCCGGCCGCAACCGCGGGGGGCGGCTTTTAGGGTTTCCCACAGCCAATATTCACCTTATTGACGAACTCTGTCCGAAAGCCGGGGTTTATGCGGTGACGGTGGAATGCCTGGGGAAAAAATACCAGGGTGTCGCCAATATCGGATACAGCCCGACATTTGACGATCACCTTTTTACCGTTGAAGTTCATCTCCTCGATTTTAAAGGTGATTTATACGATCAGGATATCCGGGTCAATTTCATTGCCCGCATCCGGGATGAAAAAAAATTCTCCGGCATTGATGAACTCTCCGCGCAAATCGCCAAAGACATTCAAACCGGACGCGATATTTTTTCCAGAACCATTAATTATTTGTGAACCTATTATGACCCTGCTTAAAATTTTGACCTATCCGGATCCGTTTTTAACCAATACGGTCCAGCCGGTAACGGTGTTTGATGATGCGCTTCAGATGATCATTGAAGACATGATTGAGACCATGTATGACGCGCCCGGCGTCGGCCTTGCCGCTGTTCAGGCCGGCATCGACAAGCGGCTTATCGTGTTTGATCCCAATGCCGACGTTGAAAAAAAAGAATATTCCGTGCTCATCAACCCGGAAATTATTTCCGCCAAAGGGCAGATAATTTCGGAAAATGAAGGGTGCTTGAGCGTTCCGGATTACCGGTCGGATGTGAAACGGTATGAATTTGTGGTTGCAAAAGGACTGGACCGGTTCGGCAGCCCCATGACCATCGAAGCTGACGGGCTTTTGTCCATTATCCTGCAACATGAAATTGATCATTTGAACGGCATTTTGTTTATCGATCATATCAGCGCGCTCAAGCGGCAGCTCTATAAAAATCGGCGTAAAAAGGCGCTCCGGAATGAAGAAACCCCTTAATGTGGTGTTTATGGGAACCCCGGATTTTGCGGTGCCCTGCCTGAACGCCTTGCATGATTATGGGTGCCGGATACCCCTGGTGGTCACCCGGCCGGACCAGCCCAAGGGCCGGGGCCGGAAAATTTTTCCCCCTCCGGTAAAGACCGCAGCCGAGGCCCTAAATTGCCAGGTTTTGCAGCCCATATCGGTAAAAACAGACGAATTTTATAATATTATTAAAGGAGTTGCCGTAGATCTTCTGGTGGTGGTTGCGTTCGGGCACGTGCTTCCCCAAAAAATCCTGGAAATCCCGGCTCTGGGCGCCGTCAATATCCATGCCTCCCTGCTCCCGAAATACCGGGGCCCGGCCCCGATTCAATGGGCCATTATCAATGGTGACGGCCATACCGGCGTCACCACCATGCTTATGGACAAGGGGCTGGATACCGGTGACATTCTGCTGACCGCCGAAACCGCCATATCTCCGGATGATACGTCCCAGACCCTTCATGACCGGCTGGCCCTTTTGGGCGCGGAACTGATCCAGAAAACACTGGCGGGCATGGAAAACGGGAGTCTCCGCCCCATTTCCCAGAACCATGATCTGGCCACCTATGCGCCCATGCTGAAAAAACAGGACGGCCATATTGACTGGTCCCTTTCCACGGAAAAAATTGACCGGCTTATTCGGGGAGTGACGCCCTGGCCTGGAGCGTTTACATTTCTGGGCGAAAAACCGGTTAAAATTTTTAAAGTCCAGCCCAAACCCCTTTCCACGCCCGCTGTCCCAGGCGAGGTAATTGCCGGATTTTCCAATGAACTTCGGGTAGCAACAGGCGACGGAGCCCTGTCCATCATCGAAATCCAGGGGGCATCCGGAAAACGTATGCATATCACTGATTTTTTGAGGGGGGCGGCTATTCCCAAAGGGACGGTCTTTATTTAGACTATGACGGATATCCCCAGAAAATCGGCGCTTGCGGTATTAAATACACTCGCGGAAAAACGCCATGCCCATTTGGACCGGATAATCACGGATTTGGTTGATAATTCGGGCTTATATCTTGCCATGAGGGATCGCAACCTGGTGAACGCGCTGATTTTCGGCGTGCTGCGGCATCGGGAAAACCTGGACTGGATAATCAAACGCTATTCCAAGACCCCCATGGATAAAATTAACCCGAAAATTCTCAACCTTCTCCGCCTGGGGCTGTATCAAATATTTTTCCTAAACCGCATTCCGGATTCCGCGGCGGTCAATACCACAGTGGAAATGGCCAAAGAAATAGCGCCGGTCTGGGTAGTGAAATATGTGAACGGACTCCTTCGCAATGCCATTCGGAACCGGGATACCATTCCTTTCCCTTCCATGGAAGAAAACCCGGCCCTTTTTCTTTCCGTTTCAAAATCATTTCCCCTGTGGCTGGTCCAAAAATGGATAGCCCGTTTCGGCTTTGACGCAACCCTTCGGTTATGCGACGCCCACAATACCATTCCGCCCGTCACCATTCGCGTCAACACCCTTCACACAAGCCGTGATGCCCTGAGCGCCCTGTTAAAGGATGATGCCGGCGGGATTTGTCCAACCCCCTGTTCGCCGGAAGGCCTGATTCTGGAAGGAACCCGAAAACCCATTCATGAATTTTCTGCCTTTAAGGAAGGCTTGTTTCAGGTTCAGGATGAAGCGGCCCAACTGGTTTCTTTTTTGCTCTCTCCCCAGCCAGGGGAACGCATTCTGGATGCCTGCGCCGGTCTGGGGGGCAAAACCGGCCACATCGGCCAATTGATGAAAAACAAAGGGGAAATTATTGCCGCAGACAGCGACGGGAATAAGCTGGCGCAACTGAAAACCGTTATGGAACGGATAGGAATCCGCAATGTTGCCACCCGGATTTTAGATTTTACCCGGCCTGATGCCGGCGCTTCGCTGGGCCTGTTTGACCGGATTCTGCTGGATGCCCCCTGCTCCGGCCTCGGGGTGATCCGCCGCAACCCCGACATCAAATGGGACAGCGCCAGAAAGAACCTGGCCCGGTTCCGGAAAAAACAAGTGGCCTTATTGCAGCAGGTCAGCGATCTGGTGAAACCTGGCGGAGTTCTTGTCTACGCCGTGTGCAGCGTGGAACCGGAAGAAAATGAAAAAGTGATGGGGGATTTTTTATCAATCTGTCCGGATTTTCAGGTTCAAAAAACCCTGCCGGGACTCCCCTTTTCCCTGAGCCCATTTATGGACGATCAGGGGTTTGTCCGGACATTTCCCCATATTCACAATATGGACGGATTTTTTTTTACTCACTTGAAAAAAACGACATAATTACAGAGAGGTATTTTTATGAAACTGATAGCGCCATCCATATTGTCCGCCGATTTTTCCATTCTTGGGGAGGAAATCCGGAATGTAGAGAAGGCCGGTGCGGACTGGATTCACATTGATGTCATGGACGGGCATTTTGTGCCCAATATTACCATCGGGCCGCTTATTGTAGAGGCGGTCAAACGGGTGACGGACCTGCCCCTGGACGTTCACCTGATGATTGAACGCCCGGATCAATTTATTCCTGAATTTGCGAAAGCCGGAGCGGACCTCATCGCCGTGCATGTGGAAGCCTGCACCCATTTAAACCGGACCGTGGATCTGATCAAATCCTGCGGATGCCGGGCCGGGGTGGTGTTAAATCCGGCCACGCCGCTGTCATCCCTCGACTGGATTCTGGAATATGTTGATTTCGTGCTGCTCATGAGTGTGAATCCAGGCTTTGGCGGGCAGTCCTTTATTTCCAACACCCTTGATAAAATCCGGATGCTGCGGCGGAAAATTGATGAGCGGGGCCTTTCCACCCTGATTCAGATTGACGGCGGGGTGAACGCGAAAACCATTTTTGATATTTCCGAAGCCGGGGCCGATGTGTTCGTGGCTGGGTCCGCGATATTCGGAAAAGGGGATTACAGGGAAAAAATTGCTGCATTACGGCAACACATGAAATAGGGGGAAACATGACACATAAAATTCTGGTAATTCACGGCCCCAACCTGAATATGCTCGGCAAGAGAGAGCCGGAAACCTACGGCGCGGACACCCTTGCGGATATCAACGCCGCCCTCGTGCGTCACGGGCAAACCCAGGATGCGTCGGTGACGGCCTTCCAGTCCAATATGGAGGGCGAAATTATTACAAAAATTCAGCAGGCTTTTGGCAATTATGACGGTTTAATTATTAATCCAGCCGCTTACACCCATACCAGCATCGGCATCCGGGATGCGGTGCTGCTCCTTGACATGCCCGTGGTGGAGGTGCATCTCTCCAATATCCATAAACGGGAAGCTTTTCGGCGGCATTCCTATTTATCGGATGTGGTTTCAGGCCAGATCGTCGGATTCGGCATGCAGGGATATATTCTGGCCCTGGATGCCATCCTTCATATCCTCAAACAATCCTGAACCCCTGCCCCGGATCCATTATGAGACGCACCCTCACTCCCGTGGTTTCAATGATTATTGGAATGATCCTTGCTCAGGCTTTATTTACCGGCTTTGTCTATTCTTCCAATACTTATCTCTATAAAAACCTGATTGCCATGCAGGAAGCCGAATACCAAGTGATCGTCCCTAACGAACGGGTGATGCCCACCCTTTTGGAATGGACGCCCGCGTTCTGCGGCGGGTTGTTTTTCACCCTGACCGTGGGGGCCGGCTTGTCTTTTGCGGGCTGGCTCGCGGTATTTTTGTGGCGTGCTTTTCCAAAACGCCGGCCCATCACCTTTGCCGCGTTTCTGCTGTGCGGAGCGTATATGCTGTTCCGGCTCAACGATCACGGCATGAATCTTCCGGTGACGTTTATTTGCGCCTTTATTCCTGTCGTGGCGGGGATGGCCGCGTATCAATCTTACAAAAAATCTCCCTTTATTGCTTTGTGGGACTATAAAATCGCGTTTTTTCATTTCATGGTGGTGATGATCATCGCCATCATCTGGATGCCGAAAGCAAACGATGATGTATTTACAACCATCCGGGACCACCTGCTCCTGACCAGTTCCATCGGGCAAAAAATCAACGATTTTTATTATCGATATACCCTGTATCCGGCGGAATCCTTTAAAACCCTTGACCAGAAAATGCTGAAAACAGTGAATATTTCGGTTCAGGAGAGCGACCTGGAACAGCGTCTTGAAAACCGGCTGAGAGCCGCGGATTATCTGCCGGTGGATAGTAATCCCACGGACCTTTTGGTGACGCGGGAAAACAACCGCCTGATTTTCGAAACTGGCAGCCGGATTGTTCACAAAACGGCGGTTTCAGATTTTCTGAAAGCGCCTTCGGACCAGTTGGAAACGGTTTCAAAAAACAGTGACCGCCAGCATTTTTTCCGAAAAATGACCTTTATCAGCCTTATCATCGCTTCTCCCCTGCTCTGTTATATATTGCTGCATGCGGTTTTTACCCTGATCCTGTTTTTTATCCCGTCAGCAAACGTGCGCTCGGCTTGCGCGGCCCTGGTCTGCCTGATGGCCGGCGGCATGGCGGCCCTGCCGGTATATCATGATATGGCGGGCGATATTACCCCGTTTGGAATCGAGCGTCATCTGAACTCAAGCCGCTGGCAGGATCGTGTCAGCGCATTAAAATACATCGCCAATGAAAACAATTCCAAAAAGATCGCCAATCTTGATTTGGACAATCTCTTCCATTTCACCACCAGCCCCTGGATTGCGGAACGCTACTGGTTGGCAAAAGCCGCGGGCAGCAGTCCATTGCTGAGAGCCAAACATATCGCCCTCCGTCTTCTGGAAGACGACCAGCCCAATGTGGCGTGCATGGCCCTTTACAGCCTGGGGAAACAGGGGGATGCGGGTGTGACCTACCTCATCATCCATCACATAAAGGAATCCACCCACTGGTATGTGCAGTGGTATGCCTACAAAGCCCTGAAACGGCTCGGATGGGAACAATCCGCCGTATGGAAACCTTTTCGATGAATGCCATCGCATTTATCCTGTCGTTGATGGCCGTGGCAATGGTGGAGGCCGGAATCGGGCATGCCCGGATTGCAAATCCCCTGGTTGCCGTTGGTCTGGCCCGGTGTCTGGAAATGGCTCTCATTTTGCTGATTTTTGTTGTTTTAAAAAAAGGCGTCAACGGTCTTGACGCCCTCGGGCTGTCCCGGAGGCTTATGAATCGTGGACTCCGGCAGGGACTCATCTGGTCCGCGGGTTTCGGTGTGCTGGCGGGTGTTGGCGGGTTCATTCTGTTTCTTCTGGGAATGGACCCGCTTGCCCTGATTCATGTGGGGCTGCCGCAAACCCGGTCCGGAGTGGTTTTGTTTTTTGTGGTGGGCGGAGTGATTGCGCCGATAGCCGAGGAGCTTTTTTTTCGGGGCATCATTTACGGGTATTTGCGGAAAAACGTGTTCGGTGGAATGCGCCATTGGGGAATATGGCCGGCTTTAATTATCAGCACTGCCCTGTTTGTCATGGCCCATCAGACGGGAAGCGGCATTCCCCTGCCCCAGCTTGCGGGCGGAGTGGTGTTTTGCCTGGCCTATGAAAGGGAAAAATCCCTGGTCACTCCCATTATCATCCATTCCCTGGGAAATCTGGCGCTGTTCACCCTGTCCTGTTTTTAAGGCCTTTACGCTTTCCCGTCCAGCACCTTGCGGACCGTGGTGGCGAGTTTCTGGAAGGTCAGGGGTTTAAAAATAAAAGCCTTTAATCCCATGGATGTAGCGGCCGCCTCATCAATTTTCGGGTTATAGCCCGTGCAGATAACCACCGGCAGGCCGGGGCGGATGGCGATCATTTTTCTGGCCATCTCATCGCCGTTCATGTCCGGCATGGTCATATCGGAAATCACCAGATCAAACCGGTCCGGCGCATCCTGGAAAAGATTCCACGCATCACTGCTTTTCGCGCAGATTTGCACCGAATACCCGAGATACTCCAGCATTTCCTTTCCGGTTTCAAGAATGCTGTCTTCATCATCCACCAGCAAAATCCGTTCATTGCCTACCGGCAGCAGGGGTTCGTCATGGGCCGGGGGTTCGGGCTCCTTTATTTCATCCGCATCCATAACCGTCAGATAAATATAAAAATCAGCACCTTTACCCGGCTCGCTCGACAACATCACCGCGCCGCCGTGTTTTTTGATGATGCTTTGAACCACGGCAAGGCCCAGGCCGGTGCCCACGCTTTGATCCTTGGTGGTATAATAGGGGTCAAAAATCCGTTTTTTATCCTTCAGCGCGATTCCCTGTCCGGTATCGCTGATAGTCATTTTCGCGTAATGGCCAGGCCCGATTTCCATCTCTTTTGTCCGGCCATCCGCCGGAATAATTTCTTTTTCAAGCCGGACGGTCAAGGTGCCGCCCTTTTCTTTCATGGATTGCCCGGCGTTGGTGACCAGATTCATAATCACCTGGTGCATCTGCACCGGGTCCGCTTCCACCAGACCGACATTTTCCTGGATATCTTCCCGGATTTTAATGGAGGACGGCAGCGTGACCTTGAGCATGCCCATTGCATCCCGGATAATGAGGCCCAGGTCAACCGGTTTCCGCTTTTGTTCCGCCTGCCGGCTGATGGAAAGAATTTGCCGGACCAGGTCTTTGGCCCGGTTTCCCGCCTTAAAGACCTCTTCAAGGTACGGAAATACCTTATTTTGTGGATCGACGTGGATTTTTGCCAGTTCCACATAGCCCAAAATCGCCGATAAAATATTATTAAAATCATGGGCGATTCCCCCGGCCAGTGTGCCGATGGCCTCCATTTTCTGGGACTGGAACAGTTGGGATTCCAGTTGCCGCTGAAGGGTGATGTCGTGAAAAACGTTCAATATATAAAAATTGTCTTTGATCTGAACGAGCTTGGCGTACAATTGAATTTGAATGGTCTGCTGATTTTTGAGCTTATAGGAAATTTCAAATCCCCCGATCTCGCCTTTTTCCAGCAGCAAATCCATATACCGCTGGCGGTCATCCGGCGGAAAACCCAGGTCCAGGGTGTTCTTGCCGATGATTTCATGGCGTGAATACTGCATTTTTTCACAGAATTTCTGGTTCACGTCCAGCACGGTTCCGTTTAAATCCGTAACGGATATGGGCTGCGGAGAGAGATTAAACAAATGCCGGAACCGGATCTCGCTTTCCCGGAGCGCGTCCTCCACTTTTTTTTGTTCTGACAGATCCGCGGCCACGCCGATAAACCCGATGACCCTTCCGTTATCATCTTTTTGCAGGGTGGACGTCATATAGGTGGGAAAAAGGCTGCCGTCCAGACGCTGATGACCGACTTCCCCCCTGTGATACCCAATGCGCAGCACTTTTTTGTTAAAAGGGATGACCTCGTTCTCATACTGCGACTGGCTGTGAAATATGCCCATGGGTTTGCCAATAATGGACTGGAGGGCGGCCCCGTGCATGTCCGCCCATGCCTGATTGGCATAGGTGGTTATTCCGTCTAAATCCGCAGTGGCCACTCCATCACCGATCTGATTGATAATATTGATAAATTGCTTAGACCGGTTTCCCTGGTTCTCTCTTGCGGTTGACGCCTGCCTGAAATGCGCGTTCAGTTTTTGATACCGGACAAGCGTCACCACCAGCAAACCCGTGCTGACAAGCAGCAAAAATATGAGCAAAGGAATCGTCACGATGCCGTCACGCTATGAAAGATGGGCAAGGATAATTTTAAGCACTCTTCGGATGGGTTCCGCAGCGCCCCAAAGGAGCTGGTCCCCCACCGTAAACAGGGTCATGTATTCGGGGCCGATATTGAGCTTCCGGATGCGGCCCACGGGAACGTCAAGCGTGCCGGTAACCGCCGCCGGGGTGAGGTGTTTGATGGTGTCTTCCTTGGTGTCGGGAACCACTTTCACCCAGTCATTGGCGGATCTGATAACGGCCTCGATTTCCGAAAGCGGCAGATCTTTGGTCAGCTTGATGGTGAGGGCCTGGCTGTGGCACCGCATGGCGCCGATGCGGACGCAAATGCCGTCAATGGGAATGGGTGATTTGGTCGCAAGGATTTTATTGGTTTCCGCAAATCCTTTCCATTCCTCCCTGGACTGGCCGGACGGCAGGGGCGTGTCAATATAGGGAATGGCGCTTCCTGCAAGGGGAACGCCGAAATAATTCACCGGAAATTCCGGGCTTCGCATGGTCTGAATCACACGGCGGTCCAGATCCAGTATGGATGAGGCGGGATCAGCCAGAAATTCCTCCCCGGCCTTATGAATGACGCCCATCTGTTTCACCAGTTCCCGCATATTATTAGCCCCGGCCCCGGAAGACGCCTGATAGGTCATGGAAGTGATCCATTCCACATACCCTTTTGCAAACAGGCCGCCTGCCGCCATGAGCATCAGGCTGACGGTGCAGTTGCCGCCGATATAATTCTTGACGCCGCTTGAAAGCCCTTTGTCGATGACATGCCGGTTGACCGGATCAAGGACGATAATGGCGTCCTCCGCCATGCGCAAAGCAGACGCCGCATCCACCCAGTATCCTTTCCATCCGGCGGCGCGCAGGGCCGGAAACACTTTTTTGGTATAATCCCCGCCCTGGCAGGTCACTATAATGTCCATGCTGGAAAGGGTTTTGATATCAAACGCGTCTTTCAGTGGCGGAACATCCAGCCCGATATCGGGTCCGGGCTGGCCGATCTGGGATGTGGAGGCAAACATCGGCTCAAATCCCTGAAAATCATTTTCTTCCATCATTCGGTCCATGAGAACCGACCCAACCATGCCCCGCCACCCGATAAATCCTACTTTCAACATTGCCGAACCCCTTTCAAAGTTCTTGATTTATTATTTTAACCCATGCACAATGACCGCGAATGTCAATTTATAAAGATTCCAATTTCTTTGTCAATAACAACATAACAGCCATTCTATAAATGCCGATTTATGAATACAACGCCCTGAACGCCAAGGGCAAAGCAGTCACGGACATCATCGACGCCGAAAGCGTCAACGCCGCACGCCAGAAACTCCGGGCCGCAAGCATTTACCCCACGGCCATCCGGGAAGTGTACGACCGGGAAATCAAGAAATCCGCTCGCCTGCCGTTTCTTTCCAAATTCTTTTCCCCCAAAGTCAAACAAACGGAACTGGCCATGATGACCCGGCAGCTTGCCACCCTTATCAGCGCTGGTTTTCCGCTGGTCTCGGCCATTTATACCCTGGTTCCCCAGACCAGCTCCCATATTTTCAAGCAAACCCTCTCCAAGGTCAAGGACGCCATTGAGGAAGGCTCCAGTTTCGCCGACGCGCTGTCCACTTATCCGGATTCCTTTTCCGATATGTACGTCAATATGGTCCGCTCCGGCGAATCTTCGGGAACCCTTGAGCTGGTTCTGGAACGGCTGGCGGATATTCTTGAAAAGCAGCAGAAACTCACCAACAGCATCCGCTCCGCCCTCACCTATCCCATGCTGATGCTGTGTCTCGGCATCCTGGTGCTGTATTTTCTCCTGGCCTATGTGGTGCCTCGGATCACCGCCATTTTTACCGATATGGGCCAGACATTGCCAGCTCCCACACGGTTTCTCATCGCCACTTCCGAACTTTTCAAGTCCGGCTGGTGGCTCATTCTGATTATTGTTTTCGGCATTTCCTTCGGGGTCAACCGCCTCAAAAAATCAGAAAAAGGCAGGCTCTGGTATGACAAAACCAAACTCGCGCTGCCTGGCATCGGCGTTTTGACCACCAAACTGGCCGTGGCCCGTTTCGCCCGGACCCTCGGCACGCTCCTGGAAAACGGCGTATCCCTGATCGCCGCCCTGCGCATCGTTAAAAATATCGTGGGCAACCGCGTTATTGCCAATGCCATTGAAACCGCTGCCATTGAAGTGGAAAAAGGCAACGGGCTTGGCAAAGCGCTGGATGCGTCCAAAATTTTCCCGCATATTTCCATTCAGATGATACAGGTGGGCGAGCAAAGCGGCGAGCTGGAGACCATGCTGAGCAAAATGGCCGATATTTATGAAAATGATGTGGAAACCACGGTGACGGGCTTAAGCGCCCTGCTGGAACCCCTCATCATCATGTTCATGGGCGTCATCGTCATGTTTATCGTGCTGTCCATCCTGCTGCCAATCTTTGAAATGAACCAGTTGGTGCGGTGATTTGCTTTATGAAGTGGTTTGACAAAAAACACATTGTGTTGCATTTGTCTGGGAATGTCTGCCGGTTGCAATGCGTGATATATGGCTGGAATCTCATCACACCACCGATTGATTGACACACAACATAAATTCGTTTATTCTTAATTCGCGAATCGCAAATAAAGAATAAGGAGCAATAATGGTTTTAAAATCTCAAGATGTTTTGGTAATGCTTAAACTTGTGGCGCTTGGGCAAAAAAAATGGACGTATAATTCATTGGCTGTTGATTTAGACATGAGCCCATCAGAAGTACATGCGGCAATAAAAAGAGCCCGGCGTTCTTGTCTATCAGTCGAAATTCAAAATGAAATTCATGTCAATGCAAGTTGTCTGGAAGAATTTATTGTTTATGGCCTTCGATATGTTTTTGTCCCCGACCGGGGGCTGCTGACCCGAGGAATGCCAACGGGGTATGCTGCATCTCCCCTAAAAGAACTGCTGCTTGTTTCGGATGAACCGCCGCCGGTTTGGCCAGATGCGATAGGGGAAACAAGGGGGGAATCATTTTCACCGTTGTATAAATCAGCGCCAAAGGCCGCCCGGAAAGATCAAAAACTATATGAATGTAATAGTGCATATTTAATCTGACAGGTACCGGTTTTGACGAGGTGTCTGTCAGATTAAATTCAAGCTATCATTTTCTCTTCACAGACTATTTTCCCATCTTCAAGTGTATCCATGGGGGTTCTTCCGCAGCACATCTTGCCCTGATGAGTTCTTTCATTATTATAATAATCCAGCCAGTGGTCCAAATCAGTCTGTAGCATTTCAATATCCGTGTAAATCTTTTTTCGAAATGTCACCTGATAAAATTCATTCAATATGGTTCTATGAAACCGCTCACAGATACCATTGGTCTGCGGTGATCTGGCCTTGGTTTTTGTGTGATCAATATCGTTGATTGCCAGGTAAAGCTGGTAATCATGGGACTCTGCTTTCCCGCAATACTCAGTGCCTCGATCCGTTAAAATGCGCAACAAAGGCAGCTGGTGCTCTTCAAAAAAGGGTAAAACTTTGTCATTCAAAAGATCAGCTGAAGTAATCGGCGTTTTGGTTTTATAAAGCTTGGCAAAGGCCACTTTGGAATAGGTATCCACAAAAGTCTGCTGATAGATTCTGCCAACGCCTTTTAAGGTTCCAACATAAAAGGTATCCTGTGATCCCAGATATCCCGGATGGGCAGTCTCTATTTCACCGGAGACCAGATCATCCTGTTTTTTTCTTTCAAGGGCAATCACCTGAGATTCGGTGAGGATAAGATTCTCTTTGGCCGATTTCTCTTCCAGGGCCAGCAAACGATGTTTAAAGCATGACAGGCTGTGGCGAAGCCAGACACTGCGGACACCGCTTGGAGAAATAAAAACACCTCGCTTTCTCAACTCATTGCTGGCCCGAACCTGTCCATGGGCAGGTTCATTAATGGCATATTCAATCACTGCATTTTCAGTTGAATCATCCACCCGGTTTTTCATGTTGGGCTTCCGGCGATTCTGATCAATCAAAGCATCAATACCGCCTTCATCCACGGCCGATTTATACCGGTAAAAAGTATCCCTTGAAAGTCCCATGATACGGCAGGCCTGGGATACATTCCCAAGTTCTTCCGCAAGATTTAAAAGTCCCACTTTGTGTTTAATGATTTTTCTGGTACCATTCAGCATGAGGGTTACCTCCTTTTGTGTTTTGATATTTTTTTAGGTTTGGACACCTATATCAAAACCGGTAACCCTCTTTTTTTCAATAGATTTGTCAGATCAGGTCTGAACTATTTCAAATCATGAACGCAATTTTCCCCTGAATACTCCCTAAACAAAGCGGACGTCTGAATGTAATTTCCTATTCAGACGCCCGCTTTTGTCTTTGCTTTCCGGGATTTTTTCCCGGCAAAAAAATCCCGCCTATTTCTTGCCCGCCTGCCTGCTATAGGGCTGCCGTTACTTATAGGTTTGTTTCGGCAGCCCGCTGAAGGGGATAATTTTTATTCCGTCTTTTTTTTCTTTCGATCGTTAAATGCCGCCACTTTTTCATCAAATGCCTTTATATCATTTTCATACTGTTTGATTTTGGCATTTAAGGCATCCACCTGCATAGAATAAGCGATTTTTTCATTGTTTTTCGCTTTTTCATTCGGGGCCTGTTCCTCAAGACTCATTTTTTCCTGTTCAAGGGCTTCCCTGGTTTGATTCAATTCCGCCTGCAAACGATTTAATTCAGTGGCAGTTATCTCTATTGTCTCTTTTCCTGTATCGTCGTTTTCAACACCAGTATCCTCGGCAGTAGGTTCAACAGAGGCCTTTTCCTCGTTATCAATTGATGAAGCTTCGGTATCCCCTGCATCACTCCCGGAAACCATCCCCGGCTCATCAACCGGAACCGATTTCACCGATTCATGGGCAGTCACACCCGATCTCTGGTTTTCCGGCACCTCGGCCAAATTATCCGTAAAGCGCACTGTTCCGCTTTGGTCGGTATATTGATAATATTCACCGAATGCGGATGCCGCAAGCAAAACAAAAATCCCAGTCAACAAAATTGCTCTGATCATAACATCATCCTTCCCGCCTGCATTAACGGCGCTCCTTTTTAACGGGTTCACACAATGTCATTTCCCCTTTGCTGTTCAGGAAAATCCCGACACGATTGCCTTTTCCTGCCCCGGAAATTTTTGCATCAGGTGCTTTTTTAAAATACGAATCATCTATCACGATTCCATCTTCCTGCACACCGTCCACAGTCCCGATAAAATCATATTGTTCCGCAACTTCCCCAACAAAATCCCTGTCGCCCCCGGAACCCAAGCCGGGAATCTCCATGATCTGGGATGTGGTTGTCTCATTCATCGGCTTATTTTCATCCTCGCCGGCAAAACAGGCTGCCGCTGTATATATCCCCATCGTGAACAGCAGAACTGTCACAAGGGTTATTCTTTTGATGTTATATTGGCATATCATCACCGTCTCTCCTTATTATAATATGATTTATTGCGGGCTGGCATCAAAAATAACAGTTATTGAATCAGCCGCCAATACTGCATACCCAAAATAATGGGCGGCCCAAGCAAGCTGTTGATATTGCCCTCAGTGTCGGAGTAATACCGCTGATCGCCGATATCAATCCCCTCAAACAGCATCTGTTCAAAAGACATGCCTGTAGGAGGCAGCGTCATGGCGGCAAGATCCTCACTATCCACATTTCCGTCGCCATTCCAATCCCTGTAACCCAGGAAAGCCTTTAGATCCTCAGCATTCACAACCCCGTCGTTATTGTAATCCACTGACGGATCGTAATAAGCCGCAGCGTCAAAGGTCCGATCCCATTCATCAATCACACCGTCGGGTACGCCATCAGGGCCTGACACATCAAACTGGGGGTCGTCCGTCCAACCGCCGGAACAGGCGCTCACCCGGTAAAGCACGGAACTGCCGCCGGCTTCACACGGAGAGTCGGATGGCGTAATGGAAATCAGCTCCGCCACCCCCTGAGTCAAATTGGGTTCCCGCACGCCCCGCTCGCCGGCTGTGGGCAAATCAAACACCCATCCCACATGCTCGCCGGTATTTGCTTCGGGATTATACCAGTTCATTTGATTGTTGGACAATAGCACATAGTCGCCAGACGAGGCGGCCACGGTCTGCACCTGAAGGGAGGCAGCAGAAAAATTAGACAGCGACCGGTTAGCGGCGACTTCCCCTAAGTATTTTGTCTTGGCGGTGGCATAATCGGATGCTTCCTCAAAGATATCGCCCCAGTCCCAAACCCCATAAAATGAATGGGTGGTTGTATCGCCAAAGTCGTCGGAATTCAGGTATCGGCCAGTGCCGAAAATCACCATGAGCCCCGCGCCGCCACTGGACCAATCTGATTTGGCGCAATCCAGCATCACTTCCGGGGCTGCGGTGATGGGTTGAATGTCTCCCGCAGCGTTTTTTACTGTAATTAGTGGCTTGGGCGACCCGTCATCGTAATACACCTTCCAGTCAGCCACGGCCCCCCGAATATCAAATTTCCACATATTGCCCAGCAGGTCTCCGGCATACACGAAATCCGCATATCCGTCAGCGTCCACATCCACCGCCGAAGGCGTGGACAATCCGTTGCACCCCGTAGTCCCGGTGGTGATTTTTTTTACCAGAGCGCCGGTGGTGGGATTTAACAGAAAAAGGGCTGCGGTTTGGGAAACACTGTCATACCCGTTTCCGAACATCACCACTTGTCCGGAACCCTGGGTTTTAATAATATCCGCATCGCTGAAACTATAGCCCAAGTCATCATCTCCGGTATATTCCCAAAGAGCGCCGGGCTCACCGGGGTTCGTGATATCCAGGCCAAAATATCCCTTGCCGCCTTTGCCCAGGCCGCAAACCAGAATATCCTGGGAATCCACTTTCGCGGCCACCGGGGTGGAATCCACATAATACCGATGGCTATAACCGGGGAGCGCCAGATCGGATAAATGGTCGTAGACCATATTGGGCACATAACAAAAAATTTCCGCGCCCGTGGCGGCATTGAGGGCATGGAGCATGCCGTCATTGGCCCCGATATACAGTTCTCCCTTGTAATAAACAGGCGCGGAATGCACGATATCGCCGATGGGGTTGCTCCTGACCCGGAACGGGCCGCCGTTGGTGGTATTGTTGGAAGTGTCCCCCTTGATAAAATCCACCAGATCCGACACGTTATGGCCATTATTGGCCAGCAGTGTCCGCTGCTGGGTCGAAAGACTGTCATAGGTAAAATTAATGGTGGATGTTCCGTTATAAGAAATAATATTCCGGGAGTTCCAGGCCGGAACCTGGGTGCTAGCCCGCCAGAGGGGCTCGGCCATGTCAACATTGCCGGAACCCAGGTTTACCTCCAGTGCCGCAATTTCACCAGTCCAGCCGGCGGTATTGTAAGTCCCTTGATAGACCACCGTGCCCACCAGGCGCTGGATAGAGTTGGTGGCCAGGGATGCGGACGATCCCAGCCGGCTCTCAATGTCCTGCTTCAGCTTGTTCATGGCGTCCACCATTTCCTGGGGACTGGCGGCGTTCACATATTTGCCCCGGCCGTTGACCGCCGCATGATACATATCATCGATTTTTTGCGCACTGCCGGCAGTGGGGTCTGGCCATGATGTCGGACACAGACCGCCACTGACGCAGTCCGGATAATCACTTTGAACAATGGTGCCATCCACCCCGAAAGACAGGGTATAGGTAATCATATGCTGATGGTCCGCCATATCCACATTATTAATGGGCACATCATCATTTAATGTGGTGTTAAGATCATTCTTGTAGAAATACATGGCCACATCAGCAAGGGTGTTACTGTAGGTGTCGGCATAAGGCGAACCGTCAAAAGGGTTGCTGGTGTCCGCGTCCGCGTTTCCAACTGCATCAAAACTGTCATTGTAAAACCCGTCAGTCATGGCAATGACGAATGCCTGCTGGCAGGTGCCGCCTTTATCCGCCGTAAAAAACGGGTAGGTGTCGCTGCCAAAATTGGTGGACGGCAGGGGGGAGGGTTTGCCATAGGTGCCTTGAAGATATTTGCCGACCGCGTTCAACCCCTTGCGTAAAGGGGTATCCCCAGTGGAATTTTTACCGTACACCAATCCCAGAAGCGTGGATGTCTCATCATAAATCACATCATTAAGGGTCACTTCGACGGGCCGGGCAATGGACTTGGGAACCAGGCCATCCTCTGCTTCGTTTATGTAAACCAGCCCGATATACACCCCCTGCATTTCATCGATCACCTTGGCGATGGCGTTTTTGGCGGTAAGTTCCCGTTTCCGGTAAAAGGAATACCAGTTGGCGAAGTTCTGACGCTCTGCGGTATAATCCCGGTCTTCGGGGATGATGCCTGCGGGAAATTCCGCTTCGGTAATGTGGACCAGTTCGGCGGTAGTGTCGATATTGCCGTTCGCGTTCAAATCATCCACCCGGTAATATTGAAACTCCCCATCCAGGTTCACCAGATAGGTGATGCCGCCGGAAACCACATAATAATGGGCCCGGATCAGGTTGAGGGTTCCGGTGTCCTCGGACGGCATGAAGGCCACGGCGTCCGCGCAGAGATCTTCGTTCCCAGCCCATTGGCTGATCTCGACTTTCCCCGTCCCGGACGAGAACTCAACATCCTCCGCAATCAAAACCCATACGTTGTCTTGTTGAGTTTGGTTCACCGATTTGTCAGCAAGCAAGGAAGCCCCGTCGTAGGTCTTGTAATGAACACTTGTTGACCGGTCGGAATCGGTATCCCACCTGGCATAAACATTGTACTTCTGACCGGACCCAGGGGTAAAGGTTGACTGGTGAGGCGGCGTGGCGGTCCATGTGGCGGTATACGTCATGTTTCCGCCGTTTGAATACAGATGGTCCCCATTATAAGATCCAGCATCGGCGGTTGTCCGGGTCCATCCGGCGCTGGCGGTAAAAGCGGTACTCGAAACCGGATTTTGCGGCACCAGTCTGACCGCGTCCGCGCATGCCCGGCCGTTAGCGCTGGTGTATGTATGGCGGAGTTGGATCTTTGCCGAGCCATCCAGAGCGACATCCGAAGCCAGAAGGTTCCACTGGCCGCCGTTATCTCTTTGATTGAAATTTCTGGAAGCCACCTCGGCGCCACCGGCGTTATAGACCTTATAATTGACAGCGGTGCCGCGGTTATCGCTTTCCACATACCAGACATACACATCATAGGTATCGGCTGCCAAATCGGTATAGTTCCAATTGGCAACGCACAGATTATTGGCAGTATTGGTGCTTTGGGAATAGAGATAATTTGACCCGTAATCGCCGTCAGCGTTGGAAGTCCCCCATGCGCTTGGTTCGGAGCCAAAGGTGTCAAACGACCCGGAAGCCGGCGATACGGGGCCGGTATTGTCCATAATCAAATCCACGGCAGCCGCCACCCCGTCATCCACGATCACACCACCGGCGTCCAGAATGTCCTGGCTGGTGACATCGCCGCCGACGCCAAAATCATAATATGTGGCGTTTAAATCCAGGGTGTTACCGGCTACTGCGGGATTGGACCGGGGGCTGTTGGGATCAGCATTGCTATAAGTGGGCCAGGGCGCATAATGCGCCGTTGGGTCATAATACAGCCGGTTGTGGCCGGACCACTGGGACTGCCAGTAATTGGCGTAGCTGCTCCCCTCCAGGATGGTGCCGTTGCTGTCCCATGAGCCGTAAACATTGTCTCCTGGGTTGGCGAACACATACTCAATGCTGCCGCGAAATTTTCCGTCGGTCTGACCCCGGCAGATATATTCCCAGTCCATGGAACCGGAATCGTCGATGCAAAACATGACGATACCGGGGGCCGCCTGCTCCTGGGTATCCAGTGGCACGTCATCCAGTTCGATGCAGGAAGCCGCATGAACCTCAACCGGCGCAATTCCGGCCAGCCAGAACAGCACCAGCAATGCTATGATGGGAAAACGCCAGAACAGAATCCAAAAGGACGTTTTTATCTGAAAATGATTTTTTTGCATAATACACCTGCCTTTCCTTTTATATGTTTCATCCGGCTACATTGAATTTACTTGTTTTAACACCCCGATTTCCATGCGCAGCAAACCGAAACCGTTATTTGCGCCCCCGGCATCCTGAGAAATGTATTCTCCCAGAATCCTGCCTTTTTTTATAACTGCCTGCTGAGCTGCGCCTGACACCAGGCTTTCACTGCCACCTCCCGGCAGCGTCACAATCTCCCATCCCACAAAGGATACCAACAGATTGCCGCCGCCGGCCTCTCCGCGATCAACCAGGGACTGGGGCGTTGTAATATTTAAGGATGTGGCGGGAGCAAGAACCCGTGCCGAGGAATCCGGTGCATACCAGGTTGTTGAGGCCCAGTTGCTATTGATGTTATTGATAAAATCAGTGGTGGATCCGTTCACATCCATCAGATTCGGGTCATCAACCGGAATCTGCATAAATCGCTGAAGCCCTTCCATGATGGCGGCTTCCAGCATGTTGACGTTTTGTTTGTAAATCCCCTGATTGCGTATAATAAAATTTTCCGTCACCACCATATCCGACGACATCAGCCCAATGACCGTCATGATAACCAGCGCCATGAGCGCGACGATAATGACGGACCCGTCCTGATTATTAACAGAACTCAAGCGGCTTACCGGGCATGAACGGACCAGGGCTGTTTTTTTCGGATGGCGATATTTATTCATTGATTTTTTGAGGCATCGCATTTTGCTGAATAATTTTTTCACGGTTTTTCTCCGGACTAAAGTTTATCAATATAATATAATATATTGTCGTACATTATTGCCTCAAGCAGGTACACCCCTGGTTTTCAGGAACTGACGCCATCCGCCACCCAGGTTTTGATAAACTGGGCGATGGCAAGAGCGTCCGCCTGAGCATTGGTTCCAGCCCGGGTCACCCAGACGGTAATGGTTTTAGAAACCGTATAATTTCCGGCCGGCAGCCCGCTGACGGGCAGGTCGGCGGCATCCTGCTGGGCGATGGGCTGGTTATCCACCACCAGCCAGTTAATGGAATATCGCCCATCTGGTGTGACATCATTGTGAGTGCCAATGGTAAGTAACGCCGGATGCGCGGTTATGGTGTCCGTGGCGCCACTGTCGTCATAATCAAGCCCAGCGACGGTCGCATAAAACGGCAGTGTCTTGAGTGTCTCCGCCTGCTCATCAAGAAAGGTCCAGGCCTCGGTTCTCCGGGCAATATCTCCGGTGGACATGAGGCTTGCACTCTGAAGGGCGCCCATGGCCATGATGCCGATGGAAAAAATGGCCAGGGCAATGAGTACTTCAATAATGGTGTACCCGGCGTTTGCCGTAATGGTGCATTCTGTTGAATGGAAATGGCGGTCCATCTTTGTCTATCTCCTTTTGGCTTTTACAATCCCACATTCCGGCAGGCGATGGTGGTGGCCAGCCGCAGTCGCCGGAAACCGTCGCCCTGGGCCGCCAGGATCCGCTGGTTCTGAAGGTTGAAATATGCATTGTTATCGGTGTAATCATAAAAAAAACCACGGGATTCTGTTCCGGCCCGGGCCACGATGGTGACTTGTATCGCCCGGATATTGTCTGTGTTGGCCACCGGCGTTGCCAGTACCGCCCCGTCTTCATCCAGATAAACAAAATTTAAAACATCCACATTTCTGGCCAAGGGTTGCAATCCGTTTGTACCGCCGCCACAACCCAAGGCAGGAATCAGACCGATGCCGGTTTCCCGCCCCAGATGACATTCCGTGCCAGTGGCGATTACATCATTGACCCCGTCATTATTCCCGTCATTGGTGAGGTGATAGCGGATCTGTTCACTGGGATCGCAAAAATCGCCGTCCGGCGCATTCAGCGCAGCAGTCCCGGTGTCGCTTCTCCTGTCCAAGGCAAAAACCAATTCCCCAACATCAGCCACGGAAATAAGCCTGACACCGGCTGGCGCCGATTCCTCCGCATCCAGACCGGCCATGCGAATTTCACTGGTCAGGATTTCCAAAACAGCCCGGGCCGTCTGGTTCATGTCGGTAAGGGCTTCCTGGGTATTTTTGCCCCGGATCTGAACCGTGTAGGTGGATACAATGGCCACCCCGACTATAGATGCGATGGCCATGGCCACCATTAGTTCAATAAGGCTGAATCCATTTTTTTGTGGGTACTTCATATATATTCTCCCGGTCATTAATTTGTCTGCCCAAAGGATCAGGGACAATCGGCGATTCTGGAGGTGCCGACATTGGCGATTACGATTAGGCGGCATAAACTTCCGCTGGTATTCTGCAGTCTCAATGTCCCGCCGATTACATTTGCCGGCATTCCACGGCTGGAAAACCGTAATTGATCGTTTGCAAAGTTCGAATTCGCGAGAATTACCCCTGGCGGTAGTTGATGGGTGTTGGGAGCAGCGAAAGCATTTGCAGCCGGATCCCACCGAACCGTGTTAAACGTATTGCCGCCATCAATAAAATCTATCCGGGACGGCATGTTGGCCTTGATGGCATCCATGCGGGTTTGTTCAATGCTGATTTTTACCTGTCGGACGGCGGAATTAAATTGCATACTGTTTCGCCATGTAATCATATTGGGCACCGCAATAGCCGACATAATACCAATAATGGCAATAGTCACCATCAGTTCCATCAGCGTAAACCCGTCGTTATTTTTCATTCTGATTCCTCCGAAGAAGTTAATTGCTGACATAAATATATACAATTACCATGCCAACTGGTCGCCTCATCATGCATGTAATTTTCTGATTTCAAAATTCCATTTAACAATTCAAATTTAATGATGATTTTAACAGCATTATTTTTATCCGCAAGAAACAGCTTATAAATATGGTCGGGATTTGGCCCCAATTTAATGAATAAAAAATACCCGGCTATTAAATATTTTAATAGCCGGGGTTAAATTATTTTATAGCGGATGGGGGAAAAACAGACCGTCCTGGGCGGGGATAAACCCCGCGCCCTACGGGCACATAGGCCGAAACGATAATCAAAGCCGAAAAATTTAAGGAGCGTCTTGTTTCAGAGGGTCAATGATGGATAATCCTTTCGGCCAGCCAGTCTGTTACGGCCGGAAATTTTCCTGAAACTGCATATATGATAATGATCATTTGCACTGAACCCCACTAAAGGTGTTAATCAAAATTATTTATGAAGATACCATTGCATTTCATTTTACATTTCATTACATACGTAAAAAAACAGGCTTATCCCGGAAACGTGGCATCTATTGTCATGGGGCGGGAGCCTCTCATTCAAGAAAGGTCAAAGATAACCAAATGAAAAAACTGCTATTTTTAATATTTTTTGCCGGTCTTTCCTTCTCGTGCGCATCCCTGCCGGTGATGCCCACTGCTCAAAATCATGCTGGCGGCAGCGACCAGGTCAATGCGGAAAACCGCATGATGAAAAAAAATCTGGAGCTGGCCTTGCGCGAAAATGAAGTCGTGAAAACCGAAAACGCCCGGTATAAGTCCCAGGTCAAAAAATTAAAAAAAGAGGTTTCCAGCTTAAACGATGACCTCGCGTCCTTAACCCTCAAATATGATGAAGATACAACCCGGTTAAACGATGAGATCACGCGGATAAATGAAAGCTATGACATTCTGGTGAACGATTTTACGCGCGCTGATGAGGAAAATCGTCAGGCCATCAGCGAATTGACATCTCAAAACACCGGGCTTCAGAAACAACTGGCGGATGAAACAGACCGCCTGAACACCGCCATCAAGGATCAGAAAGCGTTGTTTGACGCCCAACTGAAAGCCTCGCAAGAAGAACTGACGGCAATGAAGGCCGGATGCGTCGAGCGGGAGACCGCCCTTCAGAACCGGTTGACCGCATCCAAACAGGCTGCCGCTGAAAAAGACGCGGCCATCAAGACGCTTGAACAAACCCGGCAGGAGGCACTCAACAAGGTCACGGACCTGGAAAAAACCATTCAGGAGCAAATCAAAAAAATTCAGGGCCTTGAAAAAACAAACCAGGAACATTTGCCGGGTAAAAAACCCGGCCAGCCGTAGGCCGGGTTTTTTACCCGGCATTGATCCTTAAGCCCCCTTTTTCAAAGAAGGACTTTTTAAGTTTTCATTGCCGGGAAAGAATCCCGACTTACGAGAATCCCGCATTACAAAAATATGACAAATACCGGACGATCGAACCAATGATTCATTTCTTTACAAAATGTTTGTTCCCGCTGATATTCTCAGCGCTTTTTTTCATTATGCTGCCCGGCGATCTCCAGGCAGCGGACACGGAAGCCCTGGTTCTGCTGACCGCCAATCTCAATGGCAAATTTGATATTACAGCGGCAAACCAGGACACGGAAGATCCCATGCTGATCATGGCCCAGTCCCTGCTCCGCGAACAAAAGACCCGTCCGGCGGATCTGTTTCTGGACATGGGCAACGCTTTTTATCCAGGCCTTCTTTCCCGGTTTTCCTATGGGTCTGTCATGATGGACTTTCTGGACTCCATGGACTGCGCCGCTTCCCTGGTATCATCCCAGGATCTCAATATCGGGGTCAGCAATCTGGAATTTGTGAGCAAGGGGAAAAATACCCGCCTGCTCTCCGCCAATATTATAAAGGACGGCCAGCCGGTATTTGCTCCTTATTTTATTCACGCCATGAACGGGAAAACCTTCGCCTTCATTGGCCTGACCTCGGACAGCGGGTTTCTGGACATTGCGGAAAAAAAGATTCTGGATGTCACCATAAGCGATTTTGACAAGGCCATGGCGGACACCATCGCCATGCTCCAGGCCCTTCATGCGGATTATATCGTGGCCCTGTCCGGCCGGTCATATTCGGAAAATCTCACCCTGATGGAAAAATATCCGGATATTGCCCTGTGCATCAGCGGCGGCGACGCCACCGGCGAACTGTATGCGGCAAAAGCCGAACGGGTGGACATCGGCGGCGGACGTTCCGTGATCACCCTGACCAACCCGGCCGGTTATTATCATCTTTCCCTGAACACCCATGAAAAACTCACCGTTAAGGCACTTGCCTTCAGCGAACCTGCCCCCGCGCCCACCCGCAATTTTCGTTATGCGGAATTCGCCAGCCGGCTGTCCATCTGGAAGGACCGGTTTTCAAATGAAGGCGAGGCGGACGGTATTCAACTCGGCGAGGATGTGATGCTGGATGACCTCCGGGTGGCGGAACTGCTGCGGCACCGCTTTGGCGTGGAAGCCGTGGTTCTGGAGAAAAACACCATCACGCCGGGAAGCCTTGGCGGCAATGTCGCCTACGCCGATATTCTAAAGATAACGAACAATGAATTCCCCATTTTTACCTACCGCCTGACGGGAAGCGCGCTCAAACAGGTGGCCGGGGACCGGGAAAACCTCGTCATCGCGGGAACAGACGGCGAAATGGTGCAGGGATATCCCATTGAGGACAAGCGGCGCTATCGTATTTGCTCTCCCCAGTCCGTCTATGACCGGATCACCAAAAAACTGGGCGCTGAAATCAAATATACCAATTCATGGCGGAGCCTTCCCGATGAAATACGGGAAGACCTGAAAAATGATCAGGTACTCTTGCGCGGCGACTACGATTACCTGGACAATCGCTACCGGATTTTGACCGATGTCTATCTATCCAATTTTTATGATCATTCCAGCGTTTCACGGGACGATGACATGGACACCCCGCCGGGTAAGCCAAGCGAAACCTACCAGAAATGGGGGCTGGAGGATAAAATCGATTTTACCGTGTATAACCGGATGCATAAATATATTTTTACGCCCTATATTTTCTATATCCGCCAGGATGACGAGTATTTTCAGAACCTGCTCCGGGGCACGTTTTTTTATACCTATAATTATTCGCCCATTTTCAAACCATACCATAAATCCCAACTGGATACGGTGGTCAAAGAGGTGGATGATCTCCGGCCCCTGCTGTTTCGGGAAACGTTCGGCGTTATGGCGGAAATGAAATATCTCACGGCCAAGGTAGGTCTTGGTTTTGAAAAACAGACCCAGGATCCCGAGGAAGACCTGCTAACCGGTCTTGAAACCATCGTGGGCGTGGAATATCCGTTTATGGAAAAGCTTGTATATACGATGACGTTCGATACATTTACGGCTTTCAAGCAGATCGATGTCAAGGATCAGCAGATGCGGGCGGAGCTCACCAACGCCATTTCCTATAAAATGAATGCATTTATGGCGATGTCCGCCAAGCACAAGTGGTTTTATTTTTATTCCCTGGAATCAGAAGACCATTACCGGTATGCCCAGTTGCTGCTGACTCTGGATTTGGTGACGGATTTTAAATTTTTTTAGGTCTTGGGCATTGTTTCGGCCACTGTAGGGGAGGGCTTTATGCCCTCCCGTGCTGGGCGGGGATAAACCCCGCGCCCTAAGATCCCCACTATTTGACATCCACCCATAGAAGGCCGGGATTCATATCCCGGCCTTCTACATTCGGGCCGCCACGCTGGTGGGTAAAAATTTCATGAGCCGTCCCACGATATTCCAGGGATACACCGGCACGGTGGAGGATTTTACCCGTTTTTCAATGAGCCGGGCGATGATTTCGGCCCCTTTTTCCACGGAAATTAAAAATGGCCGGTTCTTGAGCTTATTGTTGAAGGGCGTGTCGATATATCCCGGATACAGCACGGTGATATCAATGTTTTTTTTGAGCAGTTCCGCCCTCGCCGCCTCAAGATACATGGCAAACCCGGCCTTGGACGCGCAATAGGCCGAACTTCTGGGCATCCCCCGAAACGCCGCCACGGAGCTGGTTCCAACAATATGACCGGCGCCTTTTTGAAGAAAATACGCGGCGGCCGCATCCACCGTGGCCATGGCGCCGATCAGATTCACCTCGATGGTGCGCCGGGCTTTTTCAAAGTCCCCCCGCCCTACCCGCTCGCCCAGGACGATGCCGGCGTTGGCGAACACAATATCCAGCCTGCCCAAACCTTCCGCCATCTCGTCCACCGCCTTGAATACATCGTCATAATCCGTCACATCCAGAGGACGGGTGATGATTTTGGGCGGATGATGGGCCGCCATGATATCATTGCGGACCTGGCTCAGCAGGTCGGCTTCCCTGGACGCCAGGGCCAGGGAATAGCCTTTTTTCGCCAGTTCAAACGCCAGGGCCTTGCCGATGCCCGACGACGCGCCGGTAATAAAAATGGATGAAGACATGGGCGAACTCCTTTGATGGGTGGTTAATGTGCTTAAAAAAATAGCGAAAAACCATATTATTGTCAAATCAAGAGGCCATTATCATTTTATCCTTGCATTGACGGGTCATCCGCAAGTAGACTAATTTTTTTGTATAAATATGCATATAAATCCATAACATATTAAATTTATAGACTATCCATGCAGGAGGAAATCATGAAAAAATGGCAGTGCACAATATGCGGGTATGTACACACAGGCGATGAACCGCCGGAAACCTGTCCGGTATGCGGGGCGGATAAAAGTTTGTTCATTGAGGTTATCGAAAACAAGGAAGAGGCCCCGGCCATCAGCCGGCCGGAAACCGGGCAGCAAACCCAAAGCGCTTCAAGCTCCAGCGTTCCCAAAACGCCCAAAACACATCCGGCTCCGCTGTTTTCCTATGACGGCATCACCGATCTCATGATAAAGCACCACGCCCATCCCATTTCCGTGCATTTCCCCAACGGCATTATTCCCATGTCCGTGGCGTTCATTTTTCTATCCGTGATCTTTCAGTTCACCGGGTTTTTCCAGGCGTCTTTTTACAGCATGGTTTTTGTGATGCTCACCCTGCCGGTGGTGCTGTTTACCGGTTACAATGAATGGAAAAAGAAATACCGGGGCGCGATGACCCGGATTTTTATGGTTAAAATTGCTTCCGCCGCTGTGGTCAGCGCCTGCACCCTCATCAGCGTGGTGTGGTTTATTGCCTCGGAGGATGTTTTGCAAACGCCTTCTGCTGCCCGGACCCTGTTCCTGCTGATTCACCTGATTCTGCTGGCAGCCACAGCCATTGCGGGACATCTTGGCGGGAAACTGGTTTTTAAGGATTAATTTATAGCTTCCGCAGGGCGGATTGAATTTCGCGTAATCCGCCGATTCATTAAAAACCATGAGCAACCACCGCCGGTTCCGCCAACAGGGCGGGAAGAAAAAAACATTTCTGGCCGCCGGTTTTACCCTGTTTTCGTTGCGGCGTTAACAGCGATGGGAAAGAAAAAAATCGAGAATAGGACTTAAAGACAAAAAGCCATATTCATTCTTGCTCTATATGGCTTTTTAAAAAAGGAATTTTTGCGTAAATGGATCGTTTTCTTTGTATGCAAAGAAAACGATCCATTTAAGTGACAATATTATCCCTGTGCCGCTTTTTCCAGTTCATCCAGTTTGCCGGGATCGGAAACAGCAACGTCCACAAGACTTTTGGGGATAGCGCTTTGTTCACACATGGCCCGGATTTCTTTTTCTTCTTCGCTGAATTCCATTATTTCGCGAATGGAGTCAATGAACGCAATCATCTGATCCGGAGCAATCGCATCCAGGGAAGGCCCTTCAGCCTCTGCCTTTTTCCTGGCCGCCTCTTCCGCCGCCAGCCGTTCTTTTTCCTTAATTTCCTCTTCCATGGCTTTTTTGACACCGTCAATCGCAGCCTGGTCGACCTTCGCCATCTCCAGGATCAGCGCTTCCGCGACATTGTTCGTTAACAGATGCTTTACCCTTTCAGCGTCAGACTTGCCATCAACCGCTGTGAGCAGCGTTTCCACTCTTTTTATTTCTGCTTGTTCCGCAGCAATCGCAGCGATTACCTCGGCCAATTTTTCCGCGGTAATGCCCAATTCGCTTATGATCAATTCGGATGACACGTTTTCCTTAATGAGGAAACGGATACTTTGATCGCCGGGCAGTTCTTTTGCTTTTTTAACGAGCAAATCGAGCCTTGCCTTTTCGACAGCCTTTATCACTTCCTGTCTGCGATCGGGATTTTTGAGTTCTTTCCATGTGCCACCAAGGTTATTGAGAAGACTGGTGGTTGCCGCATACGGATCAAGCACATCCGCCAATGTAAAAGCTGCGAGGGCATCGTTGAAATCCTTTAACATGGCGTGCCCGACCTTCAGCATATCGTCCATTGCCCATCTCAACCGCAGCATCCCGTCCCCGCTGCGCGAAACATTATAACCGGTATTATCAAGTTCTTTGGCAATCTTTTGAATCGCTGCCTCCTTGCCCTGGCCTGAAAGTTCCTGAACATTTAGGCCAAGAAAACACTCTTCAATTAACAGCCAGAGAGGTTTTTTCTTTGTTTCATTGGTGGTCGTCATTTTTTTTTAATCTCCTTTTTTTTTGAACATTATTAAGGGTAAATCCCTGTTAATCCTTATGCATGACAAATAAGCATGATTTTTATTATTTATCAACCATGTTAAAGGCCCTGAACATGGGGGAGCCAAAATCACATTCAATATTCCCGGCATGTACGGAAACGAGGCCGGGCGAGGGAACAGCCAAGCCGTCATCACGAGCCGTCTCTCCCCAGTATTTTGATTCAGTAAAAAAATCAAGGCCCTATATTTTTTAAAAAAATAAATTGTCTTGACATAAGACCCATATCACTTTATTTTAACTTATTTTGAATGATATTAGCCATATTTGACATACATACCAATCATGGCGCGGGGTTTAAAATAAATATAAAATGCTTGACATATTAAGCAACAATTGACATAAGCATCTAAAATAAATGAATTTATTGGATGAAGTAGACTTAAAGGCGGAAATTCAGGAAATCGCGGACAGAATTGACCGGATCATCGAAACGGTCAATCAGTATCATCCCCTGAAACAGGATGAACAGGGGAGCGAACCCCATGAACCCGCTCAGTGTTCCTGAAGATGATTCATAATTTTAACTCATACGGCACTCATAACCAGCCTAAGCAGGAGGCGCAATGGCATTAACAAAAAATAAAATCGTTGAACATGTTAATGATCTTGGATTTACCAAGAAAAAATCAGTTGAAATTGTTGAATCACTTCTTGAAATTATCAAAGACAGCCTTGAAAAAGGGGATGATGTGCTGGTTTCAGGATTCGGCAAATTCTGCGTGAAGGAAAAATCCACACGGCGGGGAAGAAATCCGGCGACCGGAGACGATCTCCTTCTGGACGAAAGAAATGTAGTGACATTCAAGTGTTCTGGAAAACTGCGGGAAAGCATCAACAACGGAAAATAGCCGGAATGGCGTGATTTTTGCCGCTGTAAAATACAAAATACGCCCGAAAGCCTTTGTTGGCATCAAGGATTTCCGGGCGTATTTTCATTTCATTACTGGTCACTTGATAATATCACTTGATATTATCAAGTGATATTATAGGTTTTCAGTTTGCTTAAAAGCGACGGATGGCTGATTTCAAGCAACTGCGAAGCCCTGGTGCGATTCCCCCCGGTTGCCGCAAGCGCCCGGCGGATCAGATGATTTTCCAGAACTTCCTTCCCTTCTTTCAACGAAAAACCATGAAAAAGATCCTCTATCCTCAAAGCTGGATTTTTTTCTTCCGGCAGTATTTTCAATGGAAAATTTTCCGGAACCAGCATTTTTTCTTCCGCCATCACCATGGCGCGCTCAATCATATTTTCCAGCTCCCGGACATTGCCGGGCCAGGGGTGTTCCAAAAGCAGGGACATGGCGGCCGGACTGACGCCGGTAATTTCCTTTCCCAGTTTCGCGTTGAACTGTGTGATAAAATGCTCACACAACAAAGGAATGTCTTCCGCGTGGCTGGATAGTGGCGGGAGCCGGATGGGCAGAACATTTAAACGGTAAAATAAATCCTCGCGAAAATGGCCGGCCGCCGCCTCTGCTTCCAAATGTTTGGATGTCGCTGCAATCACCCGCACATCAATAAGCCGGCTCTGGGCGCCGCCCACCGGCCGAATTTCATTGTCCTGAAGAACCCGCAGGAGTTTCACCTGAAGCGCAAACGGCAAATCCCCCACTTCATCCAGAAAAATCGTGCCGCCGTTCGCCGCTTCAAAAAGCCCCTTGTAATTTTTTGTGGCCCCGGTAAAGGCCCCTTTCATGTGTCCGAACAGTTCGCTTTCCAGCAGGGATTCCGGTATTCCTCCACAATTAACTGGAATAAAAGGACTTTTTGCTCTATTTCCCCCGAAATGCAGGCCCCGCGCCACCAGTTCCTTGCCGGTGCCGCTGTCGCCGGTAATCAACACCGTGGTATCATACCGGGCCACTTTTTCCGCGAGCCTGAACACGGCTTTCATCTCTTTGCTTTTAGCGATCATATTGCCGAAACCGGACCGTTCCGCCATGTCCCGGATCTGCTCTTTTAAAACCGTGTTTTCACTTTTCAGCCGCTCCCGTTCATCGGCCTTTCTTAACGTCAGCAAGACCTCATCGGTTTTAAAGGGTTTTGAAATATAATCATAAGCCCCGAGCTTCATGGCTTCCACGGCGGTGTCAATACTGCCGTAAGCAGACATCATGATCACGTTCATGGCGTCCAGTTTGTCAGCCACCGTCCGCAAAAACGCCATGCCATCCATATTTGGCATGCGAATATCACAAAAAACAAAATTATAGGGCGCTTCCTCGATTTTCTGAAGCGCTTCCGCCCCGTCCGCCGCTGCATCCACGGAGAAACCGGATTCGGTGAGAAGCGAGGTGAGCATGTGGCGCATGTTCTTTTCATCATCAATAATCAGAATTCGTTTACCCATCAAGCCTTCCTTTCCCTGTGCAGCGGCAATGCAATGGTAAATTGCGTCCCGCATCCCGCATCGCTCTTCACCGTGATGGTTCCGCCGGTCTGTTCAATAATCATATACGTGACCGACAGCCCCAGACCGGTTCCCTTGCCCGGTTCTTTGGTGGTGTAAAACGGATCAAAGATATTTTCAATCTCCTGTTTTGGGATGCCTGCCCCATTGTCCGTCACCTGCAATACAAAGACGGGATTACCGTTATTAATCATCCTTTCGGCCATTGCAGGGGAGGGCTTTTCGTTCTCTTGTTCCGGGCGGGGATAAACCCCGCTCCCTGCGGGCGCATTGGCCGGAACATTGATCATGGACGGAGTATCGGCCAGCGAACCAGGAACTTCTCGGGCCATGGACCGGGTTTCAATCACGATTTTCCCGGTTGATGAATTTTTTGATCCCTGTATGGCGTCCGCCGCATTAATCAAAAGATTCACAAGCACCTGCCGCATCCGGTCATCATCGGCAAATACCCGGCTTTCCGCCGCATTTAAGCGGATATCGATTTTGATATCACGCATCAACGGCTGATGGGACAAAATGACGGCCACATCCTGGATAAGATCGTGCATGTCGATGGGCTGCCAGTTCAATGGCACGGCCCTGGAAAAATCCAGCAACTGGCGGATAATGACATGTATCCGCCCGATTTCATCCCCCGCGCGGCATAAATAGTCCTGTGCCGTGCCATCGGTTTTCAACCCGGGACGGGCTTTTAATAAATCGATATACCCCAGGACAATGCCGATGGGATTCCCGATCTCATGGGCGATACCCGCAGACAGCCGGCCAATGGAAGCCAGTTTTTCCGCTTTGACGATTTCATCCTGGGCGTTTTTCAGATCCTTGTTCGCCTGGGCCAGTTGATTAAAGGCATTTTGAAGGCTGTCCTTGTTTTTTTCAATCTTTTCAATCATCTGGTTCAAGGCTTTGGACAGTTGATTGAACTCCTGGTATTTCCTGCCCGAAGCGAAATACAGACGATCCTTATCCCGGTATTCGTCGGTCATTTTAATGAATTTGTGAATGGGCCGGATCACCAGCCGGGACAAGCGGTAAGTTCCCAGAAACAGCAGCACCAGAAGATTGGCTCCCATATACCAGCCGATCATTTTTTGTGACTGGCGGAGCAACCGGTAAACCTCATCAAGCTGAAGAACAATCGTTTTGACGCCTGAAAACCGCCCGTTCGAATCTTCAAGAGGCTCCGATATCAGGGCATACTGACGCTGGTGCCAGAAAACGCCCCAGGTATCACCGTAAAACCGGGTGCGGGGCTGCCTGGTTTGCAGCGCTTTGGTTATTTCTTGGCGCAGGGGACGCTTCAAATCATCGGGAATGATACCGTATTCATATTCGCCGCCCGCCACAAGGTAAACACCAGCATATATATAGGGTGAATCCCGAAGCCTGTCATCCATGACGCCGGGCCGTGCGTTGAAGGCATCCTCGCCATGATCCGCCAATAACGCAGGCAACCCGGCCAAAAGACGTCTGCCCTCTTCCACCCCGCTCTGAATCAAATTCTTTTGCACAATATGCATCACCACAAAATAAGACAGCAGGGTCGTGACAAGGATGATAAGCGCAAGGTCGGCGGCAATCTTAAATTTTAGGCTATGAAATGGCACGATATCAGCCGGAGATTCCTTAAAATTGATGGATTTGTTACAAATATATAAGAATGAAGGATTAATCAAATATTTTGCGGAGACGGACGGCCGCCGGAAATCGCGGCTATCCGATCCAGAACCGGCGGGTGGGAATAATTTAGAAAAATATATAATGGATGGGGAGTCAGGTTGGACAGGTTGTGAACCGCCAGTTTCTTGAGCGCGGAAGCAAAGGAAACCGGATCGGAAGTGGTGTCAACCGCAAACCGGTCTGCCGCGAATTCATTTTTTCGTGAAAAAAACTGCATCAGAATCCCGGTAAAAAATTCCACCGGCGCATACAGGAACCCGAAAAACACGAAACCCGCATACACCGGCCGGGTTTCCATATAAAAAGCGTCAAACAGCATCGGCGAGGAGATAAACAGGGATAAGAGATACAGCATCAAGCCGGTCTGCAAAATACCCGCGGCCAGCATCCAGAGAACATGTCTCTTTTTATAATGTCCCATTTCATGGGCCAGCACCGTCACCAGTTCAGGGGTGGAATGCTGGTCAATCAATGTATCGTAAAGAACGATCCGTTTATAACGCCCGAACCCGGTAAAAAACGCATTGGATTTTCTGGATCGCTTTGATCCATCCATGACAAAAACATTCTGAAGGGAAAAGTGAATGGAATCCGCATACGCCATAATGGCATTCTTCAATTCTCCAGGCGGAAGGGGTTTGAATTTATTAAACAAAGGCATGATCCAGGTGGGAACCACCAGTTGCATGATGAGCATAAAAACAACGATTACCAGCCAGCATATCCACCAGGCGCCAGGGCCTGCGTATTGAAAAAACGATAAAACCGCGCCCATCAGTGCGCCTCCAAGGACAATACCCAAAATGGCCTGTTTTGCCATGTCGGACACAAACACCTTCCAGGTGGTTTTGTTAAATCCGAACCGCTCTTCGATGACAAATGTCGAATACACGGCAAACGGAAGGGATACAGCCCATTTGATGGATAGCAGCAGGCCAATATACAATAAACCGCTGACCACCGGATGCTCGCTTATGGACCGCACCCAGGCGTCAATGAAGGGAAACCCTTTGCAGAACCACAAACCCAGAAACAAAAAAATATCCACGGCGGCGGCCACCCACTTGAACCGGGTATTAACCCGCAAATAATCCTGGGCGGTCTCGTATCGCCGGGGGTCATACCAGCCATGGAAAGGCTCGGGCAGATCCCGGTTCAGCCTCTTTAAATTAAGGACATCAGCGGTTAAATGAAGAAAAAAATCCACGATCACCGCCAGCAAAATGATGATGCCAATTATATTCATATATTTCACCTGACTGTCTGAATTACCCAGATTATTATTCGAACCCGACACTGATACCTGCTTCTACCTTTGTGTCATAAAAAAATCAACCCCCCAAATATCCTGAAAATAACGAAAAACTTGACAACAGGGTTAGAATTTGCTTATTAATAAGTCCATTAACAGGACCGGCAAGGCGATTGCCGATGCATCGCCCCCGACCAGGCCGGTTCATTTTGACACATCCACAATCAATCACAGGGGTATGGAATGATAGTCAAAAATGCTTCCCGCCATGCAAGTATCGTTCTCGTTTTCTGCCTGCTACTCATGCCTTGCGTCGCAGGCGCTGCCATTGAAGATCATATCACCCGCACGGAAACCGGATTTTATTATACAATCCAAAAAGGTGACACGCTGTGGGATCTTTCACGGCAGTTCTCGGATTCTCCCTGGGTCTGGCCGGATATGTGGAGCCGTAACAACCCGCAAATTTTAAATCCTCACCGGATCTATCCCGGACAGAAAATCCTGATCTACAAAAAGGATTGGGCAGGCGCTGAAAACATGGAACGGCCATCGCCGCCGCCAATGAAATCCCATAATCGTGCGTTTTCAGAAATCGACAGGGTGGGATTTATAAAACCAACAGCCGTTCCCCATTACGGGACGATTTTCAAAAGCAAGGATGATCTCGCGCTCATCGACCAAGGGACAATGGTTTATATTTATCCCGAACCCGGCGCCCCTGCCCTGACCGTTGGCGGCCAGTACACTCTTTTCAGAACATTTGACCGCATTACGTCCCCTAAAACCAAAGAAATAATCGGCGTCCAGCATCTGTTGACGGGCGTGCTTGAAATCACGTCTGTTGAACCGGAATTCGCCATCGGAAACGTCATTGCCTCCTACCGGGACATCCTGATTAATGACCGTCTCATGCCTTACGTGCAAAGAAACGCCGATATTCCTGTCCGGCCGGGTGTTGCGGGGCTGTCCGGTTTGGTCATTAAGCCCGAGGAAGAAGAGGTTTTAATCGGTGAAAATGCGATTATTTTTATCGATAAAGGGGAAAACGACGGCGTTCTGCCCGGCCAGGAATACGCTATTTTTCTTCAGGAATCCGCCCGGCCGAACCCCGATGAAATCCGGCAGGTAACCCTGGCACCCCTGCATATCGGCAAACTGATGGTTCTTCATACGGAAGCCGCCACATCCACGGTGCTGGTGACCAATTCAAAAGAGCAGATCCTTTCCGGCAATATTGTCAGCGCGCTGGCGGAGGAGAGATAATTAGGAATTTGGTCATCGTTTCGGCCAGTAGGGTGCGGGGTTTATCCCCGCCCGAAAAGGAAGGGCGTAAAGCCCTCCCCTAGGATGGCTGAAGTAATAACCATAGCCCGAATTTATCCCCTATCGTTTCAGAAAAATGCTGAAACGCCAGGGGATTTTTATTGCGGCGCATCTGCTTTTCATTCATTTTCCCACGTCACCCGAAGCACCTCTTCCCGTGTGGTGACGCCGTCGAGCAATTTCTGAATAGCGTTATCCCGAAGCGTCACCAACCCTTCCTTAAACGCGACCTCCCGCAGCATGGCAAGATCCGTATCCCTGTTGGTGATCTTCCTGAGGTTTTTCGTATACGGCAAGGCTTCAAAAATGGCAACCCGGCCATAATACCCGGTGCCCCTGCACTGGGCGCAACCAGCGCCCTGATATAATTTCACCGGTCCCTGCTTTTTAACATCCAGGCCGATCCTGGCCAGTTCAGATGCGTCAATTTCATAGGATTCAATGCATTTAGGACAGATTTTACGAACCAGCCGCTGGGAAATCACCCCGGTCAGGGTGGCCTGCACCAGAAAATGCGGCACGCCGATGTCCAGCAGCCGGATAATGGAGGATGGCGCGTCGTTGGTGTGAAGGGTGGACAACACCAGATGCCCGGTCAAGGCGGCCTGCACCGCATTTTGCGCGGTGTCCAGATCCCTGAGCTCCCCCACCATGATAATGTCCGGATCCTGACGCAGAATATTCCGGATGATGGTGGCAAACGTGATATTCACCGCCGGCTGCACGGCAATCTGGTTAAATTCCTCATGCACCATTTCAATGGGGTCTTCAATGGTGGTGGTATTGATCTCCGGCGTGGACAGCCGCCGCAGGGTGGAATACAGGGTCGTTGACTTACCGCTGCCCGTTGGCCCGCATACCAGCACCAGCCCGTTTGGCCGGTTCACCATAAAATTATAGCGTTCCAGATCATGGGGCGTAAACCCCAGTTCTGCGATATCCTGGAATAAAATATCCGGGTCCATGATCCGCATCACCACTTTTTCCCCGAACGCCACCGGCACCGTGGAAATACGGATTTCCACCTCCATGTCCCCTTTGGCGGTCTTGATCCGGCCGTCCTGGGGCCGGCGCTTTTCCGCCATGTCCAGCCGGGACATGTTTTTTATCCGGCTGACCATGGGAGAATGCACTTTTTTAGGCAGCCGGTACACCGTATGCAGCACCCCGTCAATACGCATCCGGACGAGCGACGCTTCCCGCTTGGGCTCAATGTGGATATCGCTCGCCCGCTGGTCAAAGGCATAGCTGAAGAGATGATTGACGGCATTGATGATATGATGGTCATTGGCGGGCAGCTCGTCAACGGATTTCAGGCGCACATATTGTTCCAGATTGCCAAGGTCATAACCGGGGCTCGTGAACTGATCTTCCGCTGCGGCAATGGATCGTTTAAACCCGAAAAATTCGTCAATGAGGCGAATAATATCAGACTTTGAAGTCACAATGGGAATCACGGGCATTGTGCTGACCCGTCCGATATCCTCAAACACTTCCGGGTTAAAGGGGTTGGAGGTGGCCACCACCAGTTTGCCGCTGTCCACTTCAATGGGCAGAACCAGGTGTTTCATGGCAAAGCTGCGGGGAATGGTGGTGGTGACCAGATTTAAATCCAGCTTCAGGGGGTCGATTTTGCGGTATGGCTTGTCCCAAGTTCTGGCCAGGGTCTTAAAAATAATATCCTCATCCAGCTCCTGATCCGGCTTATCCGCCCGGTTAAATTTAAAGGAAACGATGATGTCCACAATGGTGGTGGGATTGATAATCCGCACCCCCATGGGCACGGCCGCGCCGCGCCGGGTTTTTTGTTTTTCGATGTTTTCCCGGATTTTATCTTTTTTTTCAAATATTTCAACAGCCTGTGCCTTGGTCATCAACCCGTTCTGCACCAGGGCCATGCAAACCGATTTATCGGAAAACGGATGTTCAGCGTCATTGGCCATGTCAGAATTTCCTGCTCATCAAAAAAATGGTTGCGATTTCTATCTGAAAGCTGTGATTGGACTATTTAATCAATTATAATTACCGATTCATCACCGGCAATATTTCTGACTTTCATTCGTAACGGTTTCTTTTCAAATACAATTTTTGCATTCCAGAATTCCTTGGTCTTTTTTCCGTTCAAAACAACATAGCCGTTTTTATCAGATTATTAAGCATCCATCATTCCCATAGCTATCGATTAAAACCGGTATGTCATTGCCAAAAGAATCTCTTTTTCCCGGAAACCGGCGGAAAAATCCACGCCTCTCTTTTTTTTAAGTTCCCGCACAAATTCGCTCTTTTTTGCCTGGTTGAATTTATGGGCGCTGGTTATGCCGCCATACATGCCGCCGCTGTAAAACCCCAATCCCGCAAGAGACATCATGCCGCCCAGAGCATATAAATCCTGGTCAAAACTCTCCACCGCGCCATAAATAAACGCACTGGTGAAAAAAAAAGCGATAAGCGCGTCCCGCATTCTTCCGCAATACAGATAACCGCCTCCGGGAATCAGGGACAGGACGCCCGCGGTCACGGGGCTTTTTTGGGGAATGGCCCCCTGCCCGTTTAAGCCTGAGTCTAAAACGTCCATATCCAAATCCAATCGGCCGGTTGGGCTGATCCGGCCAAAGGCGGCCCGCGCCTCCCCGAACTTACCGGATTCCAAATACAGCCAGCCCATCTGATGCCAGGCTTTATCCGCCACGGCCGTATTATTGGATAACCGAATAAGATAGGCAAGATTGTCAATTGCCGACTGGTAGTTACCGGAACGCTGATAACACCGGCTGATCATCCACCCGCTGTCAATGCCAAAAGGTGTCGCGCCCTCTTTGTCAAGAATGGCGGTGAAGTGATTGATGGCAGCGGCATAATCCTTGAGATAAAAAAACGACATGCCGATATTGAACCGGGCATGGGGCACCCGCTCATCTTCCGGGAAAAAATAAATAAACCGCTTGTATTCCGCCGTTGCCGTCCTATAATCCTCCGCGGCAAAGCAGTCATCCGCGTATTTTATCTGGGTGTCCGCATCAAGCAGAATGGCTCCCTGACCCGCCGAAACAAGGGCGGCCTGACACATCATGAACAGGCACAATATCAAGGAGGTCAAAAACAGGCTGCGAAGCAGCAGGCAGGCAATGGAGGATGAATTCGGATAATGCATCATTGGGGCCTGGTTATCTTATCGGGTTCATTTGGCGCTATCGGAAAACGCGTACTTATCTAAAGGAGCTTCAAACCACCAGGGCCTGAATCCGCTGCATAAAATCGTTCAGTTTCGCCGCATATTCCGGCGACCCTTCCACCTGCACATAATTTTTGCTTAAGGCTTCCACAAATTCCACTTCGTTCAAAAAAATCGCCAGCGCGTTGTCCACCCCGTTGAATTTCATGTGAACAAAAGGCCGCCGCCGGGTATAATATCCCCTGCCCGCCTTGGATTTTCCGGCCTTGATGCGCACGTATGCCGCAATGTCTTCGGTTTCCCCGGTCATTTCCCCCGCCATCTCCCCCGCCATCTCCCCCGCCATCTCAACGGACATCTGATACACCCGGTCCGGCTGCTTGGCGGTCCAGGCGGCCATTTCCGGGTCACCTGCCTTGTTGTACCGGCTAAGGGCGGTGGTGATCATATAGACGATCATTTTCACCTTGAGCCGCTTCCTGTCCGGGGTTTTGGGTTTCACGTTCGGCATGAGAATTTTCATGGCAAGCAGGAGAGAGACGATTTTCAGAAGCAGCCCGATGCGCGTCAGGCCCCGTATTTTTGGAATCACGGGCTTTCCGGCCAGAAACGCGTTGAATTTTTCAATGGTGGCAAATGAAAACGTGATCTCCGGATTTTCCAGAATATCGTGAATCACTTCCATCCGGCCCTTGTCAAACACCAGGGCCGCGCCGATATGTTTCCCTTCATAACCGGCGGTAAACTGCACGGTGGCTGTGACGTCCGCAAACCGGCGTTTCATGGCCGGATCGTCTTCCAGAACCACTTTCATCACCGGCAAAATGGCGTGGGTGACAATCTGTGTGGCGATAAAATCCCGTTGTGTGGACATGGGCTACACCTCGTCTTCCCAGTCTTCGTCCGCTTCAAAATCCCGTCCCATGACGGCCCGCACCTTGTCAATAATCCCGTTGGCATCCAGTTTGTAATGATTGTAAAGGTCTTCGGGATACCCCACCAGGGAAAATTCATCTGGAATGCCCACTTTTTCAAACGCGCACCCTTTGCCGGAGGCCGCGATCACATCCGCCACCGCCGTGCCGAGTCCACCGATAATGTTATGGTCTTCCAGGGTGATAATGCGCCGGGTGTCCACAACGGCCTTCATGACCGCTTCCGTATCCAAGGGCTTGATGGTGTGCATATTGAGCACCCGGATGCTCAGGCCGTCCTCTTCCTTTAGCACTCTCGCCGCCTCGGCCGCCTGAAGCACGGTCACGCCGCAGCAGATGATGGTGAGATCCGTGCCGTCGGCGATCTGGTGCGCTTTTCCGATCTGGAAACCGTAATTCTCATCCTTATAATAGGTGGGTTCGAATCCCCTGCCCACCCGGATATACACCGGCCCCGGATGTTTTACGCAGGCCCGGACCGCATTGGCGGTTTCGATGCCGTCGGCGGGCACGATCACGGTCATGTTGGGAAACGAACGCATGATGGCCACATCCTCCTGGCCGTTGTGGGTGGAGCCGGCAGTGCCGAAGGAAATGCCGCCGTGGGTGGCGATGATTTTGCAATTGAGGTTCTGATAGCAGATATCGGTTCGCACCTGTTCGCAGGCACGCATGGACGCGAACGCCGCCATGGTGGACACAAAGGGCAGGAACCCGGCCTTGGCCATGCCCGCGGCCACGCCGAACAGGTTTTGTTCCGCGATGCCCACATTAAAAAAACGATCTGGAAACTTGTCGCCGAAAATACCGATTTTCGTGGATTTGGCCAGATCAGCGGTAAGGCCGACAATTTCCGGATACTGGGCTCCCAGTTCGCACAGCACATGACCGTAAATTTCGGCCTGGGTCATGGCATTGGCGTCATACACCGTCCAGGTGGTTCCTGTTACTTCAGTCATTGAGTCCTCCCGTAGGCCGGGTTTCTTACCCGGCGAATGATGTTGCCGGGAAAGCATCCCGACCTACAATTTTTGAATAGATGTCTTATTTACGCTTTACCGTACATCCTGTCCACCGACGCCTTTGCCTTGTCCGCCAGGACGGAATCCATGCTCCCGTAATGCCATTTGACATTGTTTTCCATATAATCGACGCCTTTGCCCTTGACAGTATGGGCGATAATCACCGATGGCGCGTTTTTTTCCTGCTTGGAGGCTTCAATGGCCTGGTCCAGTTCCCTGAAATCATGGCCGTTGACTTCCCGCACGATAAATCCGAAGGCCCGCCATTTGTCGGCAAACGGTTCCAGTCCCATGATCTGCTCGGTTCGGCCGTCGATCATGAGTTTGTTTCGGTCCACGATAGTCACGAGATTGGTGATCTTGAAATGGCTGGCCGCCATAGCCGCCTCCCACACCGAACCTTCGTTGCATTCCCCGTCCCCCAAAATGCAATAAGTCATCCAGGATTTTTTTAAGGTCCGGGCCCCGAGGGCAAGTCCCACGGACATGGACAGCCCGTGTCCCAGGGAACCGGTGGAGGCGTCCACCCCCCGCACCTTGCGGCAGTCGAGATGCATACCGAAGGGGGATTTAAACTGATTGAAGGTTTTCAATGTCTCAAATTCAAAATAGCCCTTGCAGGCAAGGACCGGCGCAATACCGACGCCGCCGTGACCTTTGCTGACGATGAGCCGATCCCGGTCTTCCCACTCCGGGTTGGACGGATCGACTTTCAGATGCCTGAAATATAAAATCGTCAGAAGATCGGCCATGCTTAAGCCGCCCCCGATATGCGCGCCGCCTGCATAAACAGTGACATCGATTATATCGTGCCTGAGCTGCCAGGCTTTTTCTTCCAGTTCCCTGATTTCCTGATCGGTGATTGGCATGGTTGCGTTCCTCTTAATTTAAAATTGATCCCCATATTTCTGCTTTATCACTTTAAACGCCTCATCCGCAATCTCCAGCGTCTGTTTGACGTCTTCTTCCGTATGCGCTGTGGAAACAAACCAGTTGTGATGGGAGGTGAAATACGCGCCGCGCCGGGTGCATTCGCCGCACCAGTCCTGATGCAGCATCAGGCTGTCGTCGTTGGTGATTCGCAAATAGGGCATGGAAGGCGCGCCGGTGGCTTTCAGATCATAACCATGGGATTTGGCAAGACCGCACAACCCGTCAATGAGCTGCTGTCCGATTTGCTGCATGAGTTTTGGACCGTCGATTTTGGCGAGTTCGTCCAGGGTGGCGATTGCGGCCCGCATGGGGGCCGCGGAAAACCAGTAAGATCCCGTGTAAAACACCTTTGCCGCGTCATTTTTCAGGGCATCCGCGCCCACCAAGGCCGAAATGGGATACCCGTTTCCGATGGCCTTGCAGAAGCAGACGAGATCAGGCTTAAAGTCGAAATATTCGTTCGAACCCCGCATGTCCAGCCGGAACCCGCACCGCACATCATCAATGATGAGTACAATCCCTTCCTGCCGGCACAGTTTTTCCACCTTCCGCCAGAAACCGGGGGCGGGCAGTTCGCTGTCCGCAAATGCCGGATGATGATAGGGAGTACTGATGAGCCCTGCGATCTGGCCCTTGTTTTCTGAAACCACCCGTTCAAAGGCTGAAAAATCATTCCAGTTGATGAAAATGCTGTTCCGGTAATCGTCGTCCATGACGCCATGATGGCCCGGCGCCTGGCACCAGGGGGCAACCCCATGATAACCGCCCTTGAACATGACAATTTTTTTTCGGCCAGTGGCGCTTCGTGCCACCATGAGCGCGTAACTCGTCACATCCCCGCCGTTTTTGGCGAAAAACGCCCAATCCGCCACCGTGACCAGATCCACCAGTTTTTCCGCCAGTTCCACCATGACCGGAGACGGGGCCGAGGCGCAGTTGACCAGATCGTACTGCTCCCGCGCCGCCCGGTCCACGGCCTCGAAATTATAGCCCAGCACCATGGGGCCGTAGGCGCACATATAATCGATGAATTCATTGCCATCCACATCCCAGAACCGGGAACCCCTGGCCCTTGACACATAAAACGGATAATCCGTGGGCGGAACCAGGGGGGCCGGGCTGAAGTGCCCGTAAATCCCGCAGGGGATGACGTTGACGGCGCGTTTAAACAGGGCCTGGGATGCTTCATAAGTATATGTTTTCATGATATTCCTCTGGATGATAAGGTTGTTTAGGCTGTAGGCTTTTAGGCTAAATACTCCTGTATCCGGTCCAGAATCAGACTCAAAGCGTCCAGCATGGGAATCTGGCCCCGAATCTCCACCGCGCCGGTGGCAATGGCTGAAAACGTGTCCATTTTGTTGTTCATAAACGCGTTCGCGGTAGCCATGTCCTTCATCAGCATGCAGGCCTGGGGATGATTCACCTCGCCTTTTCCGGGAAGAATGTCATTATTTTCAAAGGCAATATGAACCGCAGGACCGTCCGGCAAAATTTTCATCACCACGATCCCATTCGGCACCCGGCCTGCCACCAGTTTTCCGATGTCATCATGGAGACCGATTTCCCGGATGGCGTATGCCGCTGTGTTGAGGGACAGCCGGGTGTTCATGGCTAGATAATCCGGATCTGCCAGAAGCGCGTCCGTTGGTTTGAGAAAATATTCAAGCCGGTTCGTGACTTTGGGGAAATCCTTTGAGAGAAACCCAAGGTTTTTAAATCCTTTGAGGGGGATGGGAAACCCTTTACCGTCCATCATTTTATTAAGGTGGGCGGAACTCACGAAAAACAGGCGCACGGTTGGATCGCTTTTCTCCCCCCGCTCCACCCGGCAGATCCCGTCTTTAAAACCAATCCAGGCTTTTGGCCCCATCAGCACCGAAAATTGAATGGAAATATCCCATTCCTTCACAATTTCGGCAGTTTCCGGATCAAAGGCAACCATATCCTCCAGATTTTTAAAAACCGCATGCAGGTTTAGGCACGCCTTCACATGCGAATGGGCGTAATCATGGCTCATAGGGAGAGGCTCCTTTTCGATTAATATAGAAGAATTGCAATATGTTCAACCGGTTCTTCGGGCAAGGCCGCAACAGCGATAAACGCCCAGATGCTACCGCACCGGTTTTTGCCATTCCTTGGCAAAAATCTCCGCGATTTTCTCGATCTGAGCGGGTTCTATTTTCAAGGCCTTCGCTACTTCCCCATACAGTGTTTTGCGATCCTGGTTCTCAGCATCCACAAGGCTGTTAAGATCCCGTTTTTCCTTGAGGTTCAGCGAAACTGCGTCTGCCGTGGCAAGATAGCCGTCTTCCCCTTCCTTGAGGGCGCCTTTCTGGTAATAGGGCGTCAGGAGCAAAAACCGGGCTTTCATTTTTTCCCTTAAAGCGCGAATGGTTGGATTGGAAACGGTTGTTTCCTCACCTGCCCACGCACTCGCGGGAGAAACGGCAAGCCTTATGATACGCCCGATTTCCTGATGCATGCTGGAATCTGATTTCTCAGGGGGCGGGGTAATACCCCGAATGTCATTGACAATGTCCTCGGCAGCGGACTCCACCTTTTCCGCCGGGAAATAAATATTGATGGTGACGCAGGCAAACAAGGTCAGTGATGCGAGCGCCGCCGCCGTCCACAACAGCGTTTGTTTCTTTTTCATAAAAATCTCCTTTTTTATTGGACAACCGCCACGCCCTTGCTGGTAATCCGCTGGATTCTCTTCATCATATCCTTGAAATGAATACGGTTATCTGGGTTTTGATTTACTATGTTGACGCCTGAAAAACCAGACCTTTTTACCATGTATTCCGTGCCGTCTTCATGAATGGTGCCGTTAATGGTGAACATATCGTTTTCAAGACCCGCCCGGATGCCGATTTTTTTATAGGGGAATCTCTCAAAAACAGAGGCAAAAGCGCCTGCAAGTCCCATAAACGGGCTTTGCCCCCCGCCGATCTGGGCGATATTGTCCACGGCCTTGATGCTGATGGTTTGGGGAACTTCCTTTCGTTTCACGGTTTCCAGTAAAAGATCAAATTTCTGGGGCTGGCCGTAGGCGATCTCAAAATCGCGAATATGGCCTTCCAAAACACCCTCTATTTTACCGAAGGTAGTGTCTGTGGTCATTTCACTCAGCATCAGATCCTGGCAAGCCGCATTGAGCGAAAACACCGGTGCTGCGGTGAATAACCCGGATGCTTTGATGTCCGATACCCTGATTTTTCCGCCGAATACCTGAATTGTAATTTCCCCCTGGGTGCTAAGGGTATGATTTTCATAGCGGACGGGGTCCAGCATGCCGGTTAAGGCGCCTGATAGGTTGCCCTCCGGGGGAAGAACCCCTATTCCGGAAAGAAGCGCCTGCATATTAATCCCATCCGTCTCCAGGCGGGTATGGACGGAAATATCTTTCGAGAACAGGTTGTTCACCTGCACGGCGCCCAGGCGGACATTCCCGCCGGGCGCCTGAATGACGGTGGGGCCGTCCACGGACAGGGCGTTTGGACCGGCATCCAGAAAGATGGAAAACGGCTGCTCCGGAAGCAGGGGCAGGGTCAGGGATGTCACCGCGCATTTTCCCTTGACCCGGCCGCCAGGCATTTTTGCCCATCCGGACGCATACCAGACGGGCAGATTGAGGGAAATACCCGTAAGCTTTATATCCCGGTCTTTAACCGCCAGGTTTCCATCGCGCCATATTATTTGGCCCTTCACCTGCCGGGCATGATCATTGTGTTTGATCGTCACTTGGGCGGCAACATCGCCTCCGGTTTCAAGATTTGCCAGAAAAGGCTTTTCGGTTTTAAAAGGCTCCTGCAAGAGATGGTAAACAATGGGTTTTAAAGGTGTTTGCGGGATGGTCACCGTAAAATCGGCAGACTGCATACGTTGCGCATTGTTGGCCGGCTCCTGTTGAAGTGTGCCCTTTATTTCAACGGGCAAAATATCTTTCACGTCAAAATAAAGCCTGGATAGCGTCAGCGCCCCGTTTCCATAGACATAAGACCCCTTGCATAACGCGGCGACCGGGTTTTTTGCGAGATTCACATAATACCGGTCATAAAGGGCTTCGCCGGTTCCGGCATCCATCGTGGCGGCAAAGGTCACGCAAGCGGCCGCAAGATCGGCAAAACCTTCTGTTCGGGTGGTGAGGGCGATGTTTTCAAGCATCATACGCCCATCCGGGCTTGTATATGCCAGGTCCGCAAGGGTCAGCGCCGCATCAAATTTCCACAAACCTGCCTGTGTTTTCGCGATGTTGATGCCAAACCCCATATTTTTTAATCCCAAGGCCTCGCATCGCATATCCGGGAGCGCTATGGTTTTTTTATCCATGTCCATGAGGCCTTCCGGAAGATGAAGGCTTATTTCGCCGGTTTTAATATCCCGGTTTTTGGCGGGAATGTTTATCTCGGGGATTTTTAAGTCCAAATGCGTGACCCGGATGGCGGGATAATCGATAATGATGTTTTCCGTTCCGAGGCTGAAATCCAGGGGCGGCAGCGGGTTTGTCGATTTTTCCATCAGGGTCAGTTTATCGCAATGAATTTCGAGGTTTTCAACCAAAAACGTTTTTTGGGGGCACTGATAAGTCAAAATGGACTGCACATCCATTTTTTTTATGCCTGCTTCGGGGCTCTGGAGGCTGATGCCGTTTGCGGTGAGCGCGCCGGTAAATTTGAAATCCACGATGTCAAACGCATTGCTGCTATTGATATGCACATTTGGCGCTGTCACCAGCAGATGCCGGACGTCATTTTTGATTTCCATGGAAAATGACACTACCAGCGGTCTGTCACCCTCTGATGCGGCCGTTATTTGACGGGCCGCTATGGATAGATCGCCCCAGATGGCCGAGATCTCTCCGTCAAGGATTTCCCCTGACTGAAACCGGACATCTCTGAAAAAAAAGAAACCCACAAAGCCCTTAATCATCCCGGCAAAAAAAGAGGAATCTTTTTTTTCGGGCGGATTCGACGGCCATGCGCCGCTCAGGGATAGGCCGGTGATGCGCATATTTTTTAAAATCAGGGATTTCTTTCCCCATGGCCCCTCAATGGCCATGTCTGTGCGGATAAAAGGAATTTTTATGCCTGATGTCTGCTTTGGCATCAGGGATTTAAAAAAAATTCCTTTAGCCTCGACTGCCATGGGCTGCAAGTCAAGCGATACGCTCTCGATGGCGCAGGAAAGCCCAGTGGCGGCGGCAAGGGATCTTTCAATGGCCGGTTTAATGCGTTCAGGGTGATAATAGAGATACATACCCATGCCCGAGAGACATATCACGACACAGCACAAAATAATGCCTGAAATCAGAACAATTTTTTTAATGAGCCGCACGGATGTCAAACCTGTTCATCCTCAAAGATCTGGTTTATGGTGATTTGGCGTGTCTGATGGCAGTAGCGCGGCAGAAAATGCGTTCAAAAAAGCAGAACGAATGGTCTCGTGATCCTTGGCATGTGCAAGCACGGTCAGTCGGTCCCATCCCCTCAGATGGGTTGAGCCTTTGGGAATCACAATGTCATTGCCTCGGGTTATCAAAATAATCACCGATCCAACTGGAAGCCCCAAATCAGCGATGACAGGTCCGATTGCGCCTTGCGGATCCGGAAGATCAACCACCATCAGATCAAAATCGCTTTCGGCCATGGTAACGAGTTCCACGTCGAACAGGGGCATCGGCCGTTTGGGCGCCGTGAGATTAAGCCACCGTGCCAGCAAACCCAGCGTTGAACCCTGTATTGCAATGGACAATAAAACGGCAAAAAACACGAGATTGAAAATCTCTTGTCCGATGGCAAGCCCGGCCGCCGCCGGATAGGTGGCAAGGACAATGGGCACCGCACCCCTGAGACCCGCCCAGGCGATAAATATCTTGCTCCTCCACCCAAAGCCCATGCCCATCGTACTCAACCATACGGCAAAGGGGCGCGCGAGCAGCGTCAACGCCACAAACAATAAAATCCCGTCCACCCAAAGCGCCGCCCACTGATGAGGGAACACCTGGAGTCCCAGCAAGGCGAACATGCCGATGTTGGCGACGGTGGAAAGAGCGGAAGAGAAATTCGCCACCCCCTGCTTGTGGACGAATGGGCGGTTTCCCATCAAATAGCCCGCAACAAACACCGCCAGCATGCCGCTGGCGTTCATCATCTCGGTCAGTCCGTAGATCAGAAGGATGATTCCCAATGAAAGCACATAATAATGGCCGCGATCCTGCGGTCTGAGACGATTAAACAGCCAAAGCGACGCCTGAGCCAGGATCCACCCGAAGAATGGCGCGGCCGTAAACTTCCAGATAAAGATCAGGATCGTCGTCGGCCATGCGGATTGGCCTGAAGTGATTGCCTCAACCACGGCCACGGTGAGAAGAATTGCCATGGGATCGTTGGCGGCGCTTTCGATCTGAATGGTGGACGACAGCTTTGGCGGCAGCGATTGTCGCCGAAGTATCGAAAAGATTGCGGCAGCGTCAGTGGATGAAATGATCGCGGCAAGCAGAAGCGCTTTATGGGGTGACCAGTTGAACACGCCATAAAGAACGCCGAAAGTCGCCACAGCCGTCAGAACCACGCCCCAAGTGGCAAGGCCGCCCGCGGGAAGGGCAACTGCCTTGAGGTCGGATCGTTTGGTGGAGAAACCCCCGTGAAACAGTATGAATACCAAGGCAAGGTTTGCGACCCTGTTGGTCAGTCCGATATCATCAAAGTGCCAGAGCCTCAAGACATCGCTGCCAAAGAGAATTCCCGCGCCAAGGGCAACCAGTATGACAGGGACGCTCCAGCGGTCAAGCCAGACGGCGGCCAGGACAATCGCAATCAGCAGTATTGGTCCAACAACATAGACAACGTCCATAATCCCCACTATTCGTTTTTATCAAGACGATTACGAAGTTTTTTCCAAAAATATGTATTTAAAAAGCAGTCATCCATATCCGTATGCATGGAAGTATGCATGGAAAGAAATTTTGGCCATGGGATTGAAAAGCTCGGATGATTTGGTGTTACACATGCTCTGCCACTTGGGTCGAGAAGTCCGATGACAGCTCTGGGATCTTCGGACTTTAGTTCTTTCATTGGAAAAACGACGAGCATTTCACAACCGGAACAGAATGGCGTTATGACCCCGTGAGAAGCCATTGTGTCATAGTTTGCAAGGCCATGCAATCCCGAAAGAACACACAATATATTTATGATTAACAAGGGTCCATTAAACGGCTATAATGTTAATTTTTCACCACAAAGGCGCAAAGGACGCAAAGAAGGGATGAACGCGCCATTCGCGAAAAACCGCTTTGTCTCCGCGTAAAGGATTGTGATAATGATAAATGGAAACAATCAGAGGCGTGTCGTCTTTCTGGCGTTGTTTTTTTTCCTCCCCGCCCTCTTTCCCTGTTCCGCAAAAGGCGAGGCCAACTCTGTGCAGGAAATCAAACGGCTTCTGGGACGAGCGGATGCCGCACTTCTGGCGGCCCCTTCGGGCCGGGTTATCGTGGGCGTCAACACCAACAAACTGCTGGTTCCGGCATCCACCCTGAAACTGCTGACCGCCCTGACGGCCCGGCATTATCTGACCGAAGATTACCGGTTCCAGACGGATTTTTATGTGAGGGATGACGGCAGCTTGGTGATTAAAGGGTTTGGCGATCCCCTGATGGTATCCGAAGACGTTCGAAGCATTGCGGCGGTTTTGCGCAAACAGATGAATTTTGCTCATCATATTATTCTTGACGACACGTATTTCGCAAAGCCGCTTCTCATTCCCGGCACGGCCAGCAATTCGCTGCAACCCTATGATGCGCCCTGCGGAGCCCTGAGTGTGAATTTCAACTCATTCGGGTTTCATATCGAAAATGGCCAGCCTGTGAGCGCGGAACCCCAGACCCCGCTACTTTCTATCGCCCGGACAAAAATCGCATCCATCGGCGCTGCTTACAGCATGCCATCCGGCAGAATCCCTTTAAGCGGAAAAAATGATGAAGTCGCGTTGTACACCGGTCAACTGTTTGAATATTTTTTAAGAGAAACCGGCATCCAGATCACCGTGGGCGTCCGCATGGGTCAGGTGGATCCCGGCAGGGACATGCTGGTTTACCGGCATGTGTCGCCGTTTAACCTTACGGAGATCATCACCCGGCTCATGAAAAGCTCCAATAATTTTATTGCCAATCAACTTTTGCTGGCATCCGGGGCGGTGGTGTTCGGTGCGCCAGCCACCATGGGAAAAGCGGTGCGGGCGGCGGAAAGTTATGCGGGGAACGTGCTTGGAATAAATGGGCTGGCCATTGCCGAGGGATCCGGAATATCCAGAAACAACCGGCTTTCCGCCGCCATGTTTCTGAAAATCTTAAAAGCGTTTCAGCCCTGTCACACCCTGCTTCGGTATCAGGACGGAGAATATTATAAAACCGGAACCTTAAACGGCATTCGCGCCCGGGCCGGGTATCTGGAAGGCCCTGATGGCGAATTGTATCCATTTGTGGTGCTCATCAACACACCGGGGAAAGACACGGCGCTCGTCATAAAACGGTTTAAGCAACTGGTTCGTTAGACGGGCTCAGGGGGCGGGCTTCACGCCGTCGGTGATATAGGCGTAGGCATTGTGATTGTGTATGGATTCAAAATTTTCCACTTCCACGGAAAACCAGGTGATATTTTTATCCGCCTTTAGTTCCAGAGCAATATCGCGGACAATATCTTCCACAAATTTGGGATTATCATAGCCTTTTTCGGTGATATATTTTTCATCCGAGCGTTTCAGCACCGAATAGACATCACAGGAAGCGGCCCGCTCCACCAGTTCGATCATGTCTTCAATCCAGATGAATTTTTTAAACCGGGTCTTCAAATGGACCATGCCCCGCTGATTGTGGGCTCCGCCGTTGCTGATTTCCTTGGAGCACGGACAGACGGATGATATGGGCACGATAACTTCCGAGACCAGATCCACCCGGGAATTTGAGTCAATGGAACCGTTTAAGCGGCAGGTATAATTCATAAGCCCAGGGGACTGGGTGACAGGGGCGTTTTTTTCGATAAAATAGGGAAATGTGATTTCAATATGCGCGGAAGCGGCGTTTAAATGGGCTTTCATCTGCCCGAGAATGTCCGCGAAGGTTTTCAGTGCGACCTTGGGCCGGAACAGGTGCAGCATTTCCACAAACCGACTCATGTGGGTGCCTTTGTACTCATGGGGGAGATCCACATACATATTAATGGACGCCACCGTGTGCTGTTCTCCCCTGTTCCGGTCAAGCACGGTGATGGGATAACTTAAATTTTTAATCCCGACTTTATTTATCGCCATATTTCGAAAATCGGGCTCGTTCTGTACATCTTTCATTATGGTCATGATGATAATTTTCCGGCTGAGCTAAAATTGAAACGGTCTCAATCTGCGGCCGAATCAACGGATATTCCTACTTAATTTTATAAAAGGTAATCCTGATTAACATTGCTGAGTGACCTGAAAATATTCCCCCTGATTTTTTTATTGGTTTGATATAACTGGTCTAACAGGTCTTTTATCTCTTTTCGTCTGGATATTTTTCCGTAAGGACAGGGATTGACAAATTCAGGAAAATGATTCTTCCCGGCAAAACGCCCAATCCGGTTTTCATCCACAAACGCCAGGGGCCGGATAATGGAAAAACGATTATAAAAAAGCGGCTGGTTCGGGCGCATGGTGGCCATCATGCCGGAAAAACAGATATTTAAAAAAAAAGTTTCAATAATATCGTCTTTGTGGTGTCCGAATGCGATTTTGTTGCATTCGAGCGCACCGGCAATCTCAAAGAGCCTTTTTCTCCTAAGGCGAGCGCACATGAAACAGGGGTTTTCACGGTTTTCCGCAGAATGGGCGCGGATGCCGTCATCCGTGTATTCCACCCGAAGGTTCATGCCCAGGGTCTTCACCCAGTCGCAGAGTCCGTCCGCAAACCCGCAGGGAAAGCCGGGGTCAATATACACCGGAAAAAGCGTATACGTCACGGGTATCCGGGAAAGGCGCTCATTGAGCAGCCATAACAATGTCAGGCTGTCTTTCCCGCCGGACACGCCCACCAGGATTCTGTCCTGGTGGGATATCATGTCATAATGGGCAATGGCCTTTCCCACGTCATGGTTCACGGACCTCAGCAGGGATGGGGGCATCGGATTCAATCAAGGGTTTTCGGTTTCGGCGCTTTCCGGCTCCTGATCCTGGTGAACAGCTACCTTTCCCGCGGAAATTTCCCGCAAAGCCGTAACCACATGTTCGTTACTGGATTTTATCAGCGCCGGGCTTCCGTCCAGAAGCTGCCGGGACCGCTTGGTGGCCACATGCACCAGCATAAACCGGTTGGGCACCCGTTTCAAACAATCCTCTATTGTAATTCTGGCCATTTATTGTCCTTTACAAACCGTTTAAGTTTGGTTTTGCACTTTATTAAAAGACCGATATATTAAACAATATCGATCAATTCATAACTTCGTTTGCCGCCAGGGGCCATGATGGTAATTTCATCCCCGATAATTTTTCCGATAATGGCCTGTCCCAGGGGCGAAGCCACTGAAATTCTTCCTTCCTTGATATCCGATTCCTCGGGCCCCACAAGCTGATAAGTCACTTCGTCGCCGGTGTCAACATTTTCCAGCACCACCCTGCAACCGAACACGGCGGAATCCTTGGTAAGATTCTCCGTATCGATAATATCCGCATTGCCCAGTTTGTATTGCAGTTCCATGATGCGGCCTTCCAGAAACCCCTGACGTTCCTTGGCAGCCGTAAATTCGGCGTTTTCCGAAAGATCTCCGTGGGCTCTGGCCTCTTCGATGGCTTTGATATTCGCCGGCCTTTCAACGGATTTTAAATTTTCCAGCTCTTTTTTCAGCCGTGCGTAACCTTCTTTGGTAATCGGTGTCTGACTCAAGGCTAATCTCCTGCTCCTTTCTATAAATAACCGGCTATCAGATCGCCCACCTGGCTGGTGGTAAACCCCATTTTACCGGCGGACACATTTTTAATATCCTGACGAAGCGCTTTTTTCACAGCGGATTCAATGGCGGCGGCGGCTTTGGATTCGCCCACGGTATCCAGCAGCAGGCCCGTCGAAAGAATCGCCGCAATGGGATTAATGATTCCCATGCCCGTGTATTTGGGGGCCGAACCGCCGATGGGTTCAAACATGCTGACGCCTTCGGGGTTGATATTGCCGCCCGCGGCAATGCCCATGCCGCCCTGAATCATGGCGCCAAGATCGGTGATGATATCGCCGAACATATTGTCGGTGACGATGACGTCAAACCATTCGGGGTTTTTCACCATCCACATGCAGATGGCGTCAACGTGGGCGTAGTCGGTTTCAATGTCCGGATATTCCTTTGCCACATCGTAAAAAGCCCTTTCCCACAAATCAAAGGCAAAGGTCAAGACATTGGTTTTGCCGCACAGGGTCAGTTTTTTCCGTTTGTTGCGTTTCCGGCAATATTCAAAGGCATAACGGATACAACGCTCCACCCCTTTCCGGGTATTAATGGATTCCTGGATGGCCACTTCATCCGGCGTTCCTTTTTTCAGCGTGCCGCCCGCGCCGGCATAAAGGCCTTCGCTGTTTTCCCGCACCACCACAAAATCAATGTCCGCCGGGCCTTTGTCCTTTAAAGGCGTGGCCACGCCTTCATAAAGCGTCACGGGCCGCAGATTGATATACTGATCCAGGCCGAACCGCAAATTTAAGAGAATGCCTTTTTCGAGAATACCGGGTTTTACATCCGGATGCCCAATGGCCCCCAGAAAAATCGCGTCCGCTTTTTGAAGGTCAGCGATAATGCCTTCGGGCAGGATTTCACCGGTTTTGATATAATGATCGCCGCCAATGGGATAATTTGTAAACTGCAAGGAAAACCCAAAGGTTTTGGCCGCTGTTTCCATCACTTTAATGCCTTCAGCCACCACTTCCGGGCCGGTTCCATCTCCCGGCAAAACTGCAATGTTATAATTTTTCATAATATTATCTGCTCCTTAATAAAATATTCAGCGCTGTTGCAATGATCATTGCAACAGCCAATGTAAATTTCGTGTTGTCAGGGTAATCGGGATTTTTGCTTGTTTGCAGGGTTTGACGCTGTATCGGTGGTCAAGGATGTTTCCTGTAATTTTTTTTTCCGGTATTGCCGGACAACCAGACATACCGGCCCGGACGCGATATATGCCAAAGAGAACGCCAAAAGAGAAACCGATGGTTTGGCCGCAATCAGCGTCAATATTAAAATCATGGACACCAGCACATTGAAATTCATGGCCCGGAACAGCTCAATTTTTTTCAGGCTGAAATATTTGATGGAACTGACCATCAGAAATGACAGCACATACATGAGGATTAACACCGGAAAATGATTCATGCTGGTTTCAAGTCCCAGATCCACGGTGAAAAACACCATCACCGCGTTCATGCCGGCGGCCGCTGGAATGGGCAGGCCCACGAAATAACCGTCACTGGACTGGTCAAGATTTGTGTTAAACCGGGCCAGGCGCAGGGCTCCACATGCCACAAACAGGAATGCGGCCAGCCAGCCCAGCCTTCCCATGGGTTTCAGTATCCACAAATACATCATCAGGGCCGGGGCCATGCCAAAAGACACCAGGTCCGCCAGGGAATCAAATTCCGCGCCAAACCGGCTCAGGGTATGGGTGGCCCGGGCGATTTTGCCGTCTAAAGCATCAAATACAGCGGCGATCATAATGGCGACGGCGGCGGCTTTAAACTGGCTGTTAATGGCGCAAATCACTGAATAAAAACCAAAAAACAGATTCATTAACGTGAAGAGATTGGGAAGGATATAAATGCCTTTCCTGAAATCCGCCCGTTTTATGGATTTATTCAGCCGCATGGGCATCACCTATGCCAAATATCCGATAACCGTTGACCCGGCTTTGACCTTATCGCCCTTGGCCACGGAAAGGGACGCATCCGCCGGCAGATACACATCCACGCGTGACCCGAAGCAGATCAACCCGAACCGCTGTCCGACCGTCATGACATCCTCTTTTTTAACAAAACAGATAATCCGGCGGGCGATGAATCCGGCTATCTGAACAAAACAAAGGGGCTGATGTTTTTCGGTTTCCAGAATAACCGCGTTGTGTTCATTGGACATGGAAGCTTCTTCCTTGTCCGCGCTATGGAATTTACCGGGAAAATACCGGATATCTTTAATTTTTCCGGAAAAAGGAATGCGGTTGACATGAACATTAAAAATATTCATGAATATCCCGATTTTTACGCAAGTGCCCTCGATAAACGGGTTCTCCTCCACCACGCCGATATAAACGACCCGGCCATCAGCAGGGGAAATCACAGATCCTGGTTCATTGGGGGTTATCCGGTCCGGATCCCTGAAAAAATAGCAGATAAAAAACGTCACCAAAAGCCCGATGACTGCAAAAACCGTCAACCCGCACAAGGCCAGCACAAATGTGGCGAATGCGGAAGCACCGATAAACGGCCACCCCGCCCTGGCAATGGGATAGGCGGTCATATTCACCGGCTCCGCCTGAAAAAATGGATTTTTTGATGGGCTTTGCGAATTTTGCATAAACTGCCCCGCTATGTTTATTTCATGATATCAAGTGAATATTAATGGCTGCATAAATTCCGCAATCAAGGGAATCGATGCAGCCATTGGAATTTGACGTTGCGTTTTACAGCAATGAACCCTGTGTAATGGAAATTATTCGATATGTCAATTATCTTTTAACCATCTTTACCGCATCGGATAAACGAATATAGCTCGGCGTCATGGCAAAAGCATCATCCGTGTCACCGGTTTTAAAGCGAGACATGGCGAAGGCCGCCACGGCTGAGGCCCGGATCTGATTGTGGCAGGAAGGGGCAAAAATCGCTTGATCCCCCAATATGTCCAACAAACGGTCCCGGTAGACCACGGCCCCGTCACCGGCAAAAATGCACGGTTCATGGATGCCGGAAACCGCCAGTTCAGGGCTTGCGACTTCTGGCGGGGCCTGGATTTTTCCCCGCCCGCCCTCAAACCGGTACCGGGCCGTATAGACCTCATGCCTGCGGGCATCCATCATGGTGCAAACCAGTTTGTCCGAGTGTGAAAACGGCAGAGCCAAGGCGTCCAGGGAACCAACGCCCACCACGGGCAAATTCGCCCCCATGGCCAGCCCTTTCACAGCGGATAAACCGATGCGCAGGCCCGTAAAACTGCCGGGGCCGATGGTCACGGCAAGTCCGTCCATATCCATCAGCGTGAACCGGCTGATGGCCAGCACCCGGTCGATCATTTCCATCAGAAACCGGGAATGGGTGTCCCGATGATTGGCTGTAAACTCAGCCATCACCACGTCATTTTCCACCACCGCCACGCTGCATGTGCGGGACGCGGTATCCGCCGCCAGTATTCTCATGATTTGGCGGGACCGGGATCCGGGCTTGTTTTTTTGACTTTTTTTGGGCTTTTCTTTTTTGAGGCTTTGGCCGGCTCCGGTTTGACGATAATCTCCCCGATGGCAATGGCAAGCACCTCATCAATGGTTGATACCGGGCAGAATTTGATTTTCCGTTTCACGTTTTTGGGAATTTCAGCCAGCTCATTTTTGTTTTTTTCCGGAATAATAATGGTCTTAATCCCTGCCCGGAGCGCGCCCAGGGATTTTTCCCGCAATCCGCCGATGGGCAGCACCCTGCCCCGTAGGGTGATTTCCCCGGTCATGGCCACCTCGGTATTGACAGGCCGGTTGGTCAGGGCGGAAATCAGGGCGGTGGCCATGGCGATGCCCGCGGACGGGCCGTCCTTGGGAATGGCGCCGGCCGGCACATGGATATGGATGTCCCGGTTGTCGAAAAAATCCTTTTTAATGCCGAACCGTTCGCGATGGGCCCGGGCATAGGTCACTGCGGCCCGGGCCGACTCCTGCATGATGTCCCCGATCTGGCCGGTAATAATAAGCTCGCCCTTGCCATCCAGCAGGGTGGCCTCAATATACAGCACCTCGCCGCCCACGGATGTCCAGGCAAGCCCGGTGGACAGCCCCACCTGGCTTTCTTCCTGGTCCATCTCCGGCAGATATTTGGGGGTTCCGAGAAACTGATGCAAATTGGTTCTGGTAATCTGAAAAGGGCCTTTTTCCTTTTCGGCAATTTTTCTGGCCAGTTTCCGGCAGATGGCTCCCAGCTCCCGTTCCAGATTCCGCAGGCCGGACTCACAGGTATATTCTTCAATAATCTGCTGTAATGCGCCGTCACTGATGGATAGATCTTTTTTCTTGAGCCCGTTCTCCTTGATTTGCCGGGGCAGCAGAAATGTTTCCGCGATGGCGGTTTTTTCCTCAAGGGTATAGCCGGACAAATGCAGAACTTCCATGCGGTCCAGCAGGGCCGAAGGAATGGTGTCAATGACATTGGCGGTCAGGATAAACATGACATTGGAAAGATCAAAAGACAGATTTAGATAATGATCGCTGAAATTGGTGTTCTGCTCCGGATCAAGGGCTTCCAGAAGCGCAGAAGACGGATCGCCGCGAAAATCCGAGCCGATTTTATCAATTTCATCCATCATAAACACCGGATTATTGCTGCCGCATTGCTTGAGCCCCTGGATAATCCGTCCGGGCATGGCCCCGATATAAGTCCGGCGATGCCCCCGGATTTCCGCCTCATCCCGGATGCCTCCCAAAGACACCCGGAAGAATTTCCGGTTCATGGCTTTTGCAATGGCCTGGCCCAGGGAGGTTTTTCCCACGCCCGGAGGCCCCGCAAAACATAAGATCTGTCCTTTTTTATTAGGATTTAAGACCCGAACACTCAAATATTCCAGCACCCGATCCTTGACCTTGTCCAGGCCGTAGTGGTGGCTGTCCAGAATGGTTTTTGCGGCCTTGATGTCAATCTTGTCCTTGGTGGATTTGCCCCAGGGCAGTTCGCTGATCCAGTCCAGATAGGTCCGGATGACGGAGGCTTCCGAGGAATCCGGGTGCATCTGCTCCAGCCGCCGAAGCTGCTTGTCCGCTTCCTTGGCGGCTTCCGGCGGCAGTTTGGCGCGTTTCAGAAGGGTTTTATACTCGCCCACCTCCTCGACTTTATCATCAAACTCCCCGAGTTCCTTATTTATGGCCCGAACCTGCTCCCGCAGAAAATAATCCCGCTGGCTTTTGGAGATCTCGTCCCGGACATTGGACTGGATTTTGGCCTGCATCACCGAGAGATCCACTTCCCGGGTGAGATAGTCATTGACCTTGCGCAGACGCTCCACCGGATCGGACAATTCAAGAAGCCCCTGGGCTTCGTCAATTTTCAATTTTAAATTGGAAGACACCAGGTCCGCCAGTTTGCCGGGATGTTCGATTTCCTCTAAAAGAATGCCGATCTCGCTGGAATATTCGCCACGGATGGTGAGTATTTTTTCACAATTTTCCCGGATGTTACGCATCAACGCCTGATGTTCGAGTTCAAGTTTTTCAAAAGGATTGTCCTTGACCACTTCCACCTTGACGCTGTAATACCCCTTATGGCTGGTGAACCGTTTGATCTGCCCTTTTTCCAGCCCCTGCACCAGCACCTTGAAATGGCCGTCCGGGAGCTTTAAAATTCTTAAAATCCGGCAAATGGTCCCCATGCGGTAAATATCATCCGGCTTGGGGTCTTCCACGGACGGGTCCTTCTGGGTTGACAAAAACAGCAGGCGGTCGCCGCCCATGGACTTGTCCACCGCTTTTACCGACCGGTCCCGGCCGATAAACAAAGGAAGCACCATATCCGTAAAAATAACCACATCCCTGACCGGCAGAAGCGGCATCACTTCCGGTATATCAATTTTTCCGTCCGTGTCCTCCAAAAGGCTCACGAGATCGTCTTTATCAGTTTCACCCATAAATCACCTGTTTCAAATATAAATTGTAAACGGTCATGACCTTAAAAGATCACTTGTGCAGTTCAAAAATTGGTAAAAACAAAACCCGCCACGTTCACGGTAAAAGGTTTCTATTATCTTTATTGTTTAATTTCAATTAATTTTTCACTGTTTTGACTCCTGGGTGACTTATGGATTGATTTTGCCCCACCTTTTCTTTTAAGATGCGCCATTCATCGCCTGTTATTGAAGGCGGCTCTGCCGGCATTGCGGGGATGGCCGCCATACACATGATCATCAAGGTATACCATGACTAATATATTTATTTTATTTATTATATTCTGCATCGGGGCCTGCATCGGCAGTTTTTTAAATGTCTGCATCTGGCGGGTTCCCCGATCCGAATCCATCATAAGCCCCGGCTCCCGGTGTCCCCAATGCGGATCTTCCATCCGGTTTTACGATAATATCCCGATTCTCAGCTATATTTTTCTGATGGGTAAATGCAGGCGGTGCAAGGCCGGGATCTCCATCCGTTACCCACTGGTGGAAGGCCTTACCGGGGTTCTGGCGATGGCTGCCGCCTTCCGGTTCGGGCTCACCCTTGATTTTCTCATTTATTTCGTATTTATCAGCGCTCTTGTGACCATTACCTTTATCGATCTTGACCTTCAAATTATACCGGATGTGATTTCCCTGCCCGGCATTCCCATCGGCCTTGCGGCGTCTCTTGTGCTGACGACCGTCACCTTCAAAGATTCGTTGATCGGGGTGCTTGTGGGCGGCGGCAGTCTTTTCCTGGTGGCCTGGGGCTACCACTTCATCACCGGCAAAGAAGGCATGGGCGGGGGCGACATCAAACTGCTGGCCATGATCGGCGCTTTTATCGGATGGCAGGGGGTTTTTTTTACCATTTTTATCGCATCTGCCGTGGGTTCGGCGGCGGGCGCCATTCTCATGCTGTTTGCCAAAAAAGACCTGAAATTCGCCGTGGCCTTCGGCCCGTTCCTGGCACTGGGAGCCCTTGCCTATTTATTAGCCGGCCCGGAACTCATTGACTGGTATTATAATTCCGCTTTCAGATAAATTTTTTTTTGTAATTGAGACGTGTGTTTCTTTTAGAAATAGTATATTTTATTTTTTAGAGTATGGCGCTTGGGCGTTATGCTCTAACAAATAAAGGCCTTTGATGGAGGTATGTGATGCATGGTACAAAAAAAATCATTGAAGAGGCGACCGCCCTTCCTGTGGAAGAGCGCGTTTTCATTGTAGACTCACTTCTTCGCACACTCAATGCCCCTAACCAGGATTTTGATAAAGCGTGGGCAGACGTGGCAAAGCGACGACTTTTGGAACTCCGTTCTGGCCGTGTCCAGGCTATTCCGGGAGATACGGTCTTCGAGCGAATCAGGGAACGTTTTGCGCGATGAAATTTGACTTTCATCCTGAAGCCGAAACCGAGTTCCTTGAAGCTATTGGCTACTATGAAGACTGCGATGAAGGCCTGGGAGAGGATTTCTCGCTGGAAGTCAATTCCGCTGTACAGAACATTCTTTCTTATCCGACAACATGGCCTGTTCTGGAAGAAGATGTTCACCGTTATCTGACCAACCGTTTCCCTTACGCCGTTCTGTATAGCGTTGAGCCCGACCGTATTTACATCCTTGCAGTCATGCACTTGCATCGAGACCCGGATTATTGGAAGCACAGGCGATAAACAGGCTGCAAAGGCTATGCTTCGCTACGAAGCGCGCCGAGGCTTGCCTCAACCATTATGGGGAACAGCAAGCCGAGTTAAGACAAACGCCATAACTGAAAAGGCAACGCCCGGAATGAGCATTGCCTTTTCATGATTATTCCCTGGTAAAAGTGATTAGCCGCAGGTTGATCCGCAACTGCCGCAGCCGCCGCCTTCCATTTTCAGGTTGGAGGTAATCTGAAAACCAACCCCTTTGAAATCCACTTTAACCGGCTGGGCCTGTTGAAGCAGATTTTTATCCGCAATAAATTTAAATCCATTAAATTCAAAAACTTGGTCCATATCCGTGGGTTCATCCAGAACCAGCGCCAATGATGGCCCGCCTCAGCCGCTTTGGTTGAGGAAAAGCCGGATGGGCTTAACCTCTTTTTTGTCCTTGAAAAAATCCGCAATCTGCTGTTGCGCCATTACTGTTACGTCTAACATTGTGGTACCTCCAATTATATAAATTTAAAACAATGACTGACCTTAAATCATTAAAATTTGAAAAAAAATTAATCATCAGCCGTTTGCTTGTCAACATTTTTTTTGCCACATCATTTTATGGCCTGATGCGTAAATATATCGTGGACTCGATGCTTTTTGCCACGATAATTAAATAACCATATAAAATAGTGATAAATTATTGTCCGATGCGCCCACGGAAAAGTTCAAGGAATTGGCAAAATCGGTCGAGAAAAACGTGGTGATGCTGCGCTTTTCGAAAAAGCACGTGGTGAGAAGGAATATTGAAAAGATAGAACCGGCAGCGTCCATGAAATAATGGAGGGCGGCATGATAAGGATTGATTTGAAAAAATATGGTTTTTTAAACGAATAAATGATACAAGGCGTTTACTTGTCCGCCTGATTTCGGAAATAAGTGAAACACTTGGGGGCTTTTCTGCTGCGAATCCGCCGGAAATCGCGCCCATGCCCCGGCGCGGCAATCGCCTGCGGAGTATTCAGGCGTCGCTCGCCATTCTAAACAATACGCTTACGATTGAATGGAATGCCGTATTGGAATCCCTGCGCGAAACCATTGAAACCGAGCCACTCGGCGATCAAGTAAGCGACCCAGTAAAAAGGGTTTAGGATTACAAAGACATATCCCTATCGCTCAAAAACAAACTTGAACCACAGAATCACGGAGGCATTATTCACATGGTGACCACCCCGGCAAAAAAACGCGCCCAATGGAGCTCAAACACCGGTTTTCTGCTTGCGGCCATCGGTTCCGCCGTGGGACTCGGCAATATCTGGCGTTTCCCGTATATCGCATACAAAAACGGCGGCAGCGCGTTCCTGATTCCCTATCTCACGGCGCTTCTAACCGCGGGCATCCCCATCATGCTCCTGGAATTTGCCCTGGGGCATCAGAAAAAAGCATCGGCCCCCAAGGCCTTCCACCTGTTAAGCCCGAGATGGGAATGGCTGGGCTGGTGGTCGGTATTTTTCATCATGTTCGGCATCATGGCCTATTATACGGTGGTCATCGGCTGGTGCTGCAATTATCTGGTGTTTTCCTTCACCCGGGCCTGGGGCAGCGACCCCAACGGCTTTTTCTTCAACACGTTTTTGCAGAAATCTTCCGGGGTGTGGGACATTCAGGGCATCAATCCTAAAATTCTCACGGGTGTCGCCTTTGCATGGTTCATCAACTGGGTCATCACGTTTCAGGACATCAACAAAGGCATTGAACGGGCGGTGAAAATCATGATGCCGGTGCTGTTTTGCATCACCGCGATTATCATTGTCTGGTCCCTGTTTCTGGAAGGGGCGGAGAAAGGGCTGGAAGCCTATCTGTCCATTGATTTTTCACGGATCGCGGATCTGGATGTCTGGGTGGCGGCCTACGGGCAGATATTTTTTACCTTGTCATTGGGGTTCGGCATCATGATCGCCTATGCCTCCTATTTGCCGGATAACGTCAACCTGATGCGAAGCAGCATTATTGTGAGTTGCACCAACTGTTTATATGAAATGGTCGCGGGCATCGGGGTATTCGCGCTTCTCGGCTACATGGCCTGCCGTCAGGACATTCCGGTGTGCGAAGCTGTCACGAGCGGGTTGGGGCTGGCCTTTGTGGCCTATCCCAAAGCCATGTCCATGCTGCCATTCGGCAATCTCTTCGGCGTGCTGTTCTTTTTTCTGCTGATTCTGGCGGGAGTCACCTCCTCATATCCATTATCGAGGCCTTTACCGCCGCCCTGATGGACAAATTCAACCTCAGCCGCAAAACCATTGTTTCTTGGACGTGCGCCGCTGGCTTTGGCCTGTCCATGCTGTTCACCACTCGGGCCGGGCTTTTCTGGATTGATATTGTCGATCATTTTGTCAATCATTACGGACTTTTGACGGTCGGCTTGATTGAAGCGGTGGTGATCGGATGGCTGTATGGAACAGATATGCTGAAAATCCATATCCATAATCAGGGGAACAAATCGGACGGCAGGATGCTGGCGTTCCGGTGGAAAATCGTGAATGTCTGGGGAATCTGTATCCGCTATATCACGCCCCTGGCCCTGGGAATCGCCATCATCAACAGCCTGATCACCGAATTTTCAAAGCCGTATGAGGGGTATCCGGTGTCCGGCATCCTGATTCTGGGGGTGGGGTGCCTGCTGGTGACGCATATCACGGCTGTTTTTATTGCGGGGCGGCCCTGGAAGAGTCCGCCCCGGCAAACATAAATAGCGATGCAGGCCTTTATAAATATCCGCCCCGGCCTTCAATCGTTCTCTGCGCCTTTGCGTCTCCGTGCGAATCCCTTTTTACGCCAGAACAGCGCTAAGGGGCCGTTCAAAAATTAATTATACTTTTTAATGGAATAATTCCACTCACCATGAAAAGATTCCGGGTGACAACTCAGAGCCTTCATTTCGACAT